>Ga0163199_1001893_pt1 | contig 12904 bp, 11 predicted proteins | sample PL_2010_150m_FD_113537 | JGI IMG/M metagenome (GOLD analysis project Ga0163199, IMG submission 113537) | Freshwater microbial communities from Powell Lake, British Columbia, Canada to study Microbial Dark Matter (Phase II) - PL_2010_150m | ecosystem: Environmental > Aquatic > Freshwater > Lake ... | reverse complement strand
CTTGCGTCCGTCGACAATGGTGAAAGTGCTGGAGCGTTGCGACGCGCTGCGCCGGCCGGAGCGTTTCGACGAAATCCTGGGCGCTTGCGAGGCGGATTTTCGCGGCCGCCTCGATCATGCCGAGCGCGCCTATCCGCAAGCGGGCATGTGGCGCGCGGCGCTGGCCGCGGCGCGTGCCGTCGATGCCGGCGCCATCGCCCGGGCCGCTGAAGAATCGGGCCACGAGGCGCAGATCCCCGAGCGCGTCCATGCCGCACGCGTTGCCGCGGTGCAGGAACTCGGCCTACAAAAGTCGCAGAATTAGGGACGCCACCAAAGACAGCAACACCGACGTGGCGAATGGGAAGAGGTACTCCCGGCCGCGCCACCTCAGGCGCAGATCACCCGGCAGGCGGCCGATCCTGAGCAGCGCAGTCAGGCGCGGCAGGCAGATGCCGACGACGAATACCGTGACAAACAGGGCGATCAGCCACTTGAGCATGGTTATACGCGGTGTGGCGCTACTGCACTGAACCAACAAATTCCGAGACTTCTTCGGGACTTCATCTTGTCCTACCGTCGTTTATAACGAGTGGTGGCGTAGCGGTAACTGTCAAGCAAGATTCTGGCGAACATATCGATCTATGCGTCAATCTGGTCGGAGCTTACGGAAACTCTTTCCACAAGAAGCGCTTCGCCCTTCCGGATATTTGTTCGGATATTTGTCCGCAGGTTACCAGTCAATCGGGAAGGTTCGCACCACTGACCGGACGTTGTCGTGTGCGACCATTGATGCTCAGGCGACACAAGTCGTACAAAATGACACATCGAGTATCTGTTTCCGTGCGTCGTCATTCTGTTACTTTCCGCCTAGCTTCGTGATCCATTCCATCGCTGTTGGCGGAAGCCCCTCGTCTTTGACAATTCCGTCCCCGGTTGGGCGGAACAATGCAGCCAAAACCGTATTTATGTTTTCCCCTCTTGGCAATGCATCGTCTCGGATCAAGGCCAAATAGGTCTTAGCCATCGTTACGCGCTCGGCTGCATCATTTTCGAGGTGCAGATTGCTAAGAAACACGCGAACCAATAGGCGGATGAACCAGAAACCCAGGGTAGCAAGCAAAATGAAGGAACCAAGCCGCCATGTTGCCGCCGATTCGACAAGGGATTGAGTGGCGGCGATAGTCGGTTGCGCATTTGCGGTCGATGCGGCGATCTTGCTCTCTGTGGCCGCTTGCCCGACGCCTTTCAACTCAGTGTGCAAGAGATAACCGAAGCAAAGCATGCAGATGACAATGGTAATGAACGACCAGATCGTCCAGCGTCCGTGCTTCTTGCGTTTGCCGTCCCAGTATTCAACTGGAGCGGCGAGAGCCATGTGCTTGTCGTAGGTTTCCTTGAGGCGATTTAGTTCGGTTTGGGTATCCTCAACTTGTTTCTTCCACTCGGTATCGCGATTCTGTTGAGCCGAATCAAAGGTATTCTGTTGGGTCGCGGACTGTTCAGTCACTTGGGTATGCAATCCCTCAAATCGTGTCGTTTGAGTACGTTCTGCCTCTTTGTATTCGGTCAAGGTGGTCTGCATCTCTCCGGACAGCCGCTTTAATGCAGCGTTCTCCGTTTTCATGCGATCTTTGATGCCCCGCTCGTAGAGTTCCCACTGTAGGAGTCCGATGACAACAGATTTGATAGGTGCGCCATTCAGATCCTGGTGCATCCAGTAGGCAACGATCAATGCGGCATCGATTGGTTGACCGCCGTCGCGAAGCGATTCGACAAAGCTCCGACGGGCATTGTTTGGAAGCAACCAAGGGTTGCTGCGGATAAAGTTTTCCAGCGTCGATCGCGCCGACGCAAGTTGTGAATCGGCTTGTGGTGCTTGCCCCTGATTCCGATGATTGTTGGCCTGTGCAAGAGCCTGAGATACGTTGGTGAGATTGTTCGCAATCATTTGGAACGCACTGTTGGTAGGGTTTTGCCGCTGCTGCCCAATCCAACTCCATTGGTTTTGGAGTTGTCCTACCCAGCCGGTGATCTGGTCATGGCTCATCCAATCAATGCGGCCTCCATGCTCGCCGAAGTCGACAGAAAAATAGGGTTGAGGCGTGGATTCGCTCATGGTTTCTCCGAGTCAGGAAAATGCTTGGGCCAGCAAGGCATCGAAGGTGATTTTGGCTTTGGCGGTGGCGCTCAATTGTTGAGTTTGGATGGAACGCGCCGCGTTGAAACGTTCGACGAATCTGCGCTGAACATCCAACGACGGCAAAACGACAGGCAATGCGCGAAGCTGTGTCATGTTGATGCTCGCCAGATTAGTCGTTCTCTTCGCACTGCGGAGAAAATATTCACGTGCCTTTCCGGCTTGAAGATAGGTCACGAAAAACTCCGGCAAGGCTAGTCCTCTTTTCAACCTGACGCGGAAAACATGATTTTGGTGGATGCAGTTGGGAATGTCATGTTCCCACAGAGCGCCCCGTCCAAGCTTGTCGAAGTCTCCGCCTTCCGTCAGCACAACATCACCGAGCTGCAACGCCAGTTGCTCCACCTCTTTCGGCAATACCTCAATGGTCTTGATTTCTGACATGTTGAGATGTCCGGCTTGCACGTTGGCTACCCTGAGATACGGAACTTCGACCGTTTCCTTCGCACCGAATCTTCGACCTTTCGTCACACCGGAAACGACCTCGGCAATTTCGCTCAGCCGTGCCTCCACCCACCCCTTCGGATTCGTTGCCGGGTCGCCAAACATATCGAGGAACAGCGCCGGGATGAGTTCTGCGGCCATTTTCTCGGCGTCCCGCCGCAGGCGAACGATGCCCTCGGCACGGGAAAGCAGATCAATGATGCGGCATTGCTCCGGTAGCGGGGGAACTTTAATACTCCATCGTTCAACGTCTGATTTTCGAATAGACGGAGGATTCGAGTCTGATGCGAAATCACTAATATTTTTGGTCAGAAACAGGTAATAAAGGAACTCGGAATCGAGTAGGTCAGGCTTGGGAGTAACTCCCATTACGTTGTTATCAACGCAAGATGGCCGGGTAAGTTGTCGCTTCTTGTTAGTCCCAATCGCTGCGCCAATCTTTGGAAATATCAGGCTGCCTGCCGGGAATGCCTTTGCGTGAAGTTTGCTCCGCACCTGTTCAGAAACGCTGTTATTCCAACGCTTGATGGCACGCTCGTTTCCCGAAAGGTTCATGTCGCTTACTTTGAGAAATGGGAATACTCCGTCTTGGATTCCTTGATGCTCCATAGGAAAGCCAGCCCCAGACTCAATCGCCGCAACGTCAGACAACAGGTACTCCATTACGCAGCCTGCTCCGCCAGCACCGCCCGCAACGCTTCAACTTCCTCGGTGATCTCCTTCTCGATAGCGGCCAACTCGTCGAGCAGTTCGCGAGGGTCACGGTGCTCAACCGCTGACTGACTCATCGGCCGATAGCGCCCGGCAGAAAGGTTGAACTCGTTGGCTCGCACCGTAGCCGCATCGGCAAACCACCACTGGCCCTTCCACTCCGCGGTGGCGTCCCGTGCCTGCCACGTCTTCAGAATCGCCTCACGCTGCTGGTAGGCGGCGACCACACCCGGCAGGTCGTCGGCCTCGATGGGCGTATCGTGATTGGCATCCAGTTTGTAGCCGTCGTTATCGGCGTGCAGGAACAGCACGTTCTCGGTGCTGCCGCCCTTGCGGAAGAACAGCACCGAAGTCTTCACCCCGGAATAAGGCTGGAACACGCCGCCGGGCAGAGACAACACGGCCTCAACCCGGTGGTTCTCGATCAACTGCCGCCGCAGTTCCTTGTGCGCCCCTGTCGAACCGAACAACACGCCCTCGGGCACGATGACGCCGCACCGCCCGCCCGGCCGTAAGTTGTCCATCATGTATTTGAGGAACAGCAACTCGGTGGCCGTGCTGGTGCCGACCTTCACTTCCTCCACCACGCGGTCCTTATCCACCCGTCCGGCGAACGGCGGATTGGCGAGGACGACGTGAAAGCCCTCTTGTGGCAGTCCGAGTTGCGCCTTGTGTTCGTTGTCGAGGTTGGTGGTCAGCACGTTCCTCAATCGCACCCGGACATTCGCCAACCCCCGCAAGGTCAGGTTCATCGTCGCCAGCCGCACCATCTTAGGATCAACGTCGTTGCCGAAGAAGGTTGCCGATTGCAGGGCCGAAGTCTGGGCGGCGGAAAGCTTGTCGCCCAGGCCGCGCTTCTGCTTCTTGCCGTCCAGTTCCACTTCGGCAATGGCGCTCGGCGAAGAGTTGGCAAGACGGATATGGTTGTACGCCGCCACCAGAAAGCCCGCCGTGCCCGCCGCCGGGTCGTAGATGGTTTCCCCCACCTTGGGGTTGATGATTTCAACGATGGTGCGGATAACATGGCGCGGGGTGCGGAACTGCCCCAACTCGCCGGCCTGCTTGATCTGCCGCAGGACGTGCTCGAACAAATCGCCCTTGGTGTCCGAGTCGGCTGCGTCCAGCCGCAGGCCATCCACCAGATTGATCACCTGGGTGAGTACCGTCGGATCGATGATGGCGAGCCGGGCGCCATCCATGAAGTTGTGCGCCGCCGCTTCGCCCATTTCAGCGAAGAAGGCAAACACTTCGTCGCGCAAAAAACGAACCAGAGCCTCCCCGGAGAGTCCCTTGGCCCAGACCGCCCAGCGGAAGCGATCCCGCGGAATGATGGTCTTGCCCCTCTCGGCATTGAGCGGGTTCTTAATCTGCCAGTTGCCCGCGAACAGACTTTCATAGGGCTGCTTCAACACCTTGGCCTTCATCTTGTTTTCGGCGTCGATGCCTTCGACGAGATAGAAGAAGAACAGGAAGGACAACTGCTCGGCATTGCTCACCGGGTCGGGGTAGCCGCCGCCAAAAAGGTAATCGCGTATCTGGTCAATCGACCGCCGCATGTCGGGCGTTAAAGGCATTGGGGGCTTTCCTGGATGCTGGGTTTAGTGGGCGCTCTTGTCAGTTGCGGGGCGCGAACTGTCATCGCTGTTCGATCCCGTACCATGCTCGTTGAATATTGTTGCGTTGAGGGAGTCGAGCCGCGATTGCAAGGCATCGGCATCGCCGAATACGCGCTGGGCCTCGTGCAGGCCGCCCATTTGCGAAAAGGTGTGGAAGTAGGCGAAGTGTTCCGGAATCACTTCGTTGAGTGTATCGGCATTGGCCCGGATCTGGCTGCCGAGAATCCGCAACCAGCGCTCCTGCTCCGGGCTCAGTCGCAAACCCGGACCCGTCTGGGTAAGCAGCCACGCCTCGAACTTGACGCCCAACTCGGCGGCCTTCTGCTCGGATGCTTCGGGGAACAGCATGTTGCCGTTCTCGTCGACGGTGATCCATTCGCGCGTGGTCGGGTCGATGTGATCGTCGATGTCCAGCGACAGCAGTCGCTTGGGTTCGTAGTGCTTCCTTTTCCTTGGCTCCATGACAAAGCCGCCGCCGCCGAGCGTGTCCTCGTCGCCGTGGTAATCGCACACGCCGACGAAATCGAACATGGTGAAGATCGGCTTCTTGCTGGTCTTGCGGGTGCCGCGTCCGCGCATCTGCTGATACAGGATTGCGGAACGGGTGAAGCGGGCGAAAACGAGATTGCAGACTTCCGGGCAGTCGAAGCCGGTATCCAGCATATTCACTGAAACGATAATCTGCGGCAAGGCTTCTTGCTTGAAGCGGCGAATCTTCGCCATGGCGTCGATGGTGTCGTCAGGCCCTGCACCTGAAACCACGTAGTCGGCGAAGCGAACATCGGCGGAAGGTTTCTTGTCGGCAAACTCGCTGTCGAACATATTCGATAGCGTCTCGGCGTGCTTCTTATTCACGGCGAAAACGATGGTCTTGCCGATCAGCGGCATGCGCACAATGCCCTTACGGTCGGTGAAGCCCTTTTCCAATACCTCGCGGAACTCGCGGACAATGGCCCGGTTGCGTTCCGGGATGGTGAAACGGCGCTCTAGCGCCGCGGGGTCGATCACGATAGGGTCGCCGGGTCTGGCAACTGCGGCAAACAATTTCTCGAATTCGGCCTGGGTTTCGGCATCCATCGCCGACCAATCCAGTTCGCTGCGCTTGACCTCGAAGCCACCTTCGGCAGCGGTTTTCACGGTCTTGGCCTGATAAATCTGATACGGGGCCAGCACGCCGTCGCGTATGGCGTCCTTCAACTTGTAGCAGTACGTCGGCGCATCGACCTCGAAGAATCGCAGCGTGTCGCGCACAAACAGTTTGTCTTCGGCATCCGGGTAACCCGCGCCTTCCATCCGGTCGAGGTTGGCGACGCAAGGGGTGGCGGTGAGCCCGATTTGCACGCCGTCGAAGTATTTGAGCACGCCGCTCCACTTGCCGTAGATGCTGCGGTGGCACTCGTCGGAGATGATCAGGTCGAAGTAGCCCGCCGAGTATTCACCATAAATGTTGATCATGCTTTGCAGCGTGGTGATAGTGATCCGCTTCTCGTCCTGAAAGCGGCGACTGGCCCGTAGCACATAGGCGGGGTAGTCGGGCAGGTGCTCCGCGAACGCGTCTTCCGTCTGTTTGGCCAGCGGAATCCTATCGACGAGGAACAGCACCCGGGTGATGGCGTTGGCCTCGAACAGCCGCTTGATGAGCGCGGCGGCGGTGCGGGTCTTGCCGGTGCCCGTCGCCATCTCGATCAACAGTTTGCGCCGGCCTTGCTTGATTTCCTTGCTTATTGTTTGGATGCATTCCTGCTGATAGTCGCGCCCGGCAATCTTCAAGTCGATGGCTACAGCCATGAGATCGCGACGCAGTTGCAGGCTGGCGAATCGGCGTTCGAGGTCGTCCTGCTTGAAGAAACTCTTGACGGGGTGCGCATAGGCTTCGTGTTGCCATTCCCAGAAGAGGACTTCGACGCTATTGGTCAGGAACACATAGGGAACGTCCAATTGCTTGGCGTAGTTTCTGGCCTGCTCTGTTGCATCGGCAGGATTGATGGAATACCGCTTGGCTTCGATGATGGCCAGCGACCGGCCATGCCGATCGCAGAGCACATAGTCGGCGCGGGTGCCGTCCTGCATGAACACTTCGAAGCGGACAGCGTTGGGGTCGATGGTATTCCACCCCACGGCGGCAAGCATCGCATCGATGATAACGCGCGAAAAAGCTTCGTTCTTATTCATATCCCTAGGCGACGAGCAGATTGTTCTATTGTAGGTGCTGATGGGAATCGATGGACAATGATTTATGTCGCTTCAATCAACGGGATTTTGGCGCGGCGCAAACAGACAGGCCTCATCTAATTTTGTCGGCAGGCATTCCATCTAGCCAGACCCGATGGCATGTTCAGTGGATAGGCCCGCCTGCGGGAGCCGAAAAGATGGCGATCCGATTTCCATGATTGATATATCGTCATGCAGCGCGAAATCGCATTGACATCAACCTGACCCAGAATGCAAGTGGCTGGGTTCGGCCACTATTTAGAGCTCTACATAATGGCCAGAACCAGTCTTTCGATTCGATCAACCGCTTCGGCCGATCCTCGGTCAAAGCGATCACTCGCCCTCTCGCGAGCGCGGGCCTTCTTGAATGTCCCCTTAGCTCTTGACTAGGTCGGTGCTGGCGCCCTACATTGGTTGATCGGTGTGCCATAAAGGTGGACTTCAAGACGCTTCTCGCCGAATGCCCACGCCGAGGTCCAGGATATGGCTGATGGGGCGTTCGGCACTAAAGCAGATTCCACAAGTTTGCCACCCGCGAGGCCCATCCTCTCACTTGCATCCCCTCCGCCGATCTCTCCCGCATCTGCAATGCCAAGCTGACTCGGTTTACTCTTTCTCATCGCCGTGTCGGTCCAAACGATATAGAAGGCGTTGACCACCTCTAGCACCGAGTATGCCGCACTCACAGGGTGTCGCAGTTTCCCCAGTAACCACCTCGCCTGCTCGTCAAACGCCAGCCCTCAAGTTTCGCATTGGTCTCATGGACGGACGGCCATAAATATATTAGAAGTCACATAAACCTCTTGACACAACGTTTATGTTGTGTCACGATTAGGTATGCCAATTCCGTCATTTAATTCAAATGGGCTATTACCCCCCGGGCTTCATTTAGCTACCTGGGATGAGATACAGACAACCTTCGGCAGTACCGGTCACCGACAAGTTCTTTTACGACTGCTGCGCATAGCGTTGCGCGAGTTGAAAAAATGCGGCTGCGGCGAAGCCTACATCGATGGCAGCTTTGTTACCGCTAAGAGCACACCGTCGGATTACGACATGTGCTGGAAAGCAGCGGGTGTCGATGACTCAAAGCTGGATCCTGTCTTGCTTGACTTTTCAAAAGGCCGAAAAGCGATGAAAGCAAAGTATGGCGGGGATATTTTCCCCGCCGAGTTCCAGGAGGGAACCAGCGGGAAATTATTCCGCGATTTCTTCCAGATTGACAAAGCCACTGGTAGTCCAAAGGGCATCATCCAAATCGATTTGTGGACGTTACCGTGATTAAGAACGGGCGCCAATATAAGATTACCAAGGCTCAAGCGAGACAGTTTCGAGCCACGCTGAAAGCCTTGCAAGGACAAACCCGGCCAAAGACAACAAGCCCACGGATTTGGCAAGCGCAATTTGACGCCATCCAAAGTCAATGCGGAGACTTGGAGGAGGACGTGCGAAATTATGAGTCGTTATTGTCTGTACGCCCGGCCGTGATTGAAGTGCGCTCCCTAGAGGAAATTCCCCGGGCGCTAATTCAAGCGCGAATCGCCCTCGATTTAAGCCAAAAGGCTCTGGCTGAACGAATGGGGTTAAAGGAGCAACAAGTTCAGCGCTATGAAGCAACAGACTATTCAACAGCTACGCTGACGCGACTTATTGAAGTCGCAAACGCCTTAGGCGTCCGAATATCGGAAAGTGTGTTTCTTCCGCAAGCAAAGCTAACTAAGTCTGCACTGATTGAGCGACTAGGGGCTTCCGGAATTAGTTACGAGTTCCTCGCCGAAAAGCTGTTGCCGGCGGATATTGTGGACGCGCTCGAAGAGTTGTCGGATGACGGCGAATCGGTGGCGATTGTGGAAGCGTCTAAGATTTTACGAGGCATATATGGTTGGGAGATTAATGATCTCTGCGGTGTCCACGAACTACAATTTCCATCGGCCGCAACGGCGACCGCTCGCTTCAAGATACCCGCCGGGCAGCGTGGGAAGTCGTTGAGTGGCTACGTCGTATACGCGAATTACTTGGCGTTGGTTGTGGCAAATGCGTCAACCAACTTGAATCGTGTGCCGTTGCCGGACAATCCATCTTTAGTTCGCAGCACACTTCTCAAACGGGGTCCGGAGATTGATCTGCGAGCTGTCCTGGAGTTTCTCTGGGAGAGCGGTATTCCTGTACTACCGCTCTCCGACGCCGGGAATTTTCATGGCGCCTGCTGGCGTGTGGGGGGGCGCAATGTAATCGTCGCGAAGCAACGGTCACCCTACGCCAGTCGCTGGGCGTTTGACCTGCTACATGAATTCCATCACGCGTGTCAGAATCCGAGTGATTCCACTCATAGCTGGATTGAAGGTAGCGACCTAGCCTCTCTTGGACGCGTATCACTGGAAGAGCAAGAGGCCAATCGTTTTGCTGGCGAGGTTTTGTTGGATGGTCGCGCGGAAGAGCTTGTGGAGCAATGCGTCGAACTTGCAAGGGGAAACATTCGTAATCTAAAAGCAGCGGTACCTGAAGTTGCGCAACGTGAAGGCGTAGCCACAGATCACCTAGCGAACTATATGGCCTATCGACTTTCGCTCCAAAAAGAAAACTGGTGGGGTACGGCAGCAAAGTTGCAGCAGACATCGGAAAATCCTTTCGAATTGGCTTGCCAAATATTTCTAGAACGATTCAATTTTGGCCAAATTAATAGCTTGGATGCCCGCATCCTGCAACGGGCCATCGCTACCGACGAGAACTGACAATGATCATCAACTCAACAGGACAAGGATTGCCGCCCCTAAAGGTGAGTTGCACTGACGCTGATTGCGATCATGGACTTCATTGTTTCAAGTTCCTGAAACGTCGGAGTGTGCCCATGGCGGAAGGCTCGTGCCGATATTGCGGCACGAAACTTGTCAATTGGGTACGTCTACATGCACGCGCTCTGACAGACGTTGTAAACACCTTCAGTTCCCTTGAGACCGAGTTGATCAGGCATCATTTCTGGCATAAGCCAATTGACGAGAAGGCGGATTTGCACGCGCGTCGAAAAGGCATGCTCAATCTCCGTGAGGCGGCGAGCCGAAGGATCCACGCGTCAGTCGGTCCCGCGAACCCAACGCTAGACGGACGCCAAACCCCAATGCAAGGCAATATCCTTTTTCTTGCGCAACATGCCACTGCGAGCTGCTGTCGCACGTGTATGGAATACTGGCATGCCATTCCCAAAGGGCGAGAGCTCACAAACGCGGAGGTAGCTTATTTTACCGAGTTGATAATGCTCTATGTCGCCCGACGCATGCCCCATCTTCCTGATGGGCCGGAAAAAATTCCACGGCGGCGGCGAGGCACTTCTCAAGATTGAACTTTGTAGAGTCCGATGACTACTCCGATCAATTCCACCAAGATGGCCGCTCACTATCGGGATCGAGTTCTTGATCGAACGAATCGAGCGCTCTTATTGGGAGTCGTTGGAGGCTCGCAGCAGTCCAAGGATCTGCATGTGCCAGCCAATTGCGACGGGCTGGGAAGAATTCACCACTTCTATCGTCAGCCGGATAAGGCCTGGCCAGCAAATCCTCTCCCGCTAGATCCTGCTTGCCAAGCACTCGGCCTGCCACCCCAGCAAGATCTAGTTGAAGCCCAAGTCTTTCAGATTGCGGGATGTCCTTGGCGCTGTTGGTACTGCTATGTACCAGAGAACCTGTTATCAGCAAATCACGAACAAGCACGGTGGGTCACCGCGAGAGAATTGGTCGACCTATACCTTTCACAGGCGGCGCGACCAAAGATAATTGACCTATCTGGCGGAGCACCAGAACTGGTGCCTGAATGGACGATTTGGGTAATGGAGGAACTCACCAGGCGAGGGTTAGAGGAAGAAGTCTATCTTTGGTCAGATGATGCCCTTAGTGCTGACTTTCTTTGGACCTCACTCACTGATTCCGAGCGAGAGTATCTCGCTAACTTCTCCAACTATGGACATGTGGGCTGCTTCAAGGGATTTAGCCCCGAAGCATTCACCTTCAACACGCGCGCGGATATGAGCGGATTCGACCAACAGTTCAAACGATTCGGCAGACTCATTGAGCTAGGTATCGATCTCTATGCCTATGTCACCCTTACTGCGGAAACGGAAGCCGATCTTGAGTCAGCGATCCCACGGTTTGTTGACCGGCTGCAGTTGTTGCACCCAAATCTTCCACTACGAACGATTCCGCTTCAAATTCTGGAATTCACACCAGTCACCTCGAGGTTGAATCTCAAGCGGCAGAATGCGTTATTAATTCAGAAGCATGCGGCCGCAGTTTGGACTCGCGAGCTTGAAACCCGTTTTTCCTCTACAATGAGATCTCTAAACGTTGTTGATGTTCCGATGCGGGATAGCTGACTCTGACATACCCGCGCTCGCCACTTTTTTGGATTTGTCAATACGCCATATGGTGGAGCAGAACATTCGAAGCCCTGTCTTTCGGCCGGAGCATTACAAGGACGAATCGCGGCGACATTTTTTCGATCAGCTTGCTGAAACTCTTGCAGGTGACGAATTCTGGGCCGATTACTTGGCTGGCCACATCAATCATCAGCGTCCCAACCAAAATCTTCACGTCGGGGTCTTTGTCCAGCCGTTTCTTCAATGGATTTTCGACGGAACAAAGACCGTCGAATCACGTTTCTCAAAAAATGAAATCCTTCCTTATGGACAAGTACTCGAGGGAGACGTGTTACTTCTGAAAGAAGCAGGCGGACCAATCAGAGGAATTGCACGCGCCAACGCCGCCTGGTTTTACCGGCTTGATGCAAAAACCTGGGATCTAATAAAAGATCGCTTTTCAGATCCGATTGGCGCAACTGGCGACGAATTCTGGGAATCCCGTCAAGAAGCGCGCTACGCAACTCTGGTTTCGCTCGACAACGTCCGTAAATTTGCGCCGATAGCCTATCAAAAAAGTGATAGGCGGGGGTGGGTCATGGAAAGGGCCAAATATGCGCAGATGTCGTTAGATTTATGAACCCCTGCGCGATATGCTTTTCTGGCCGAATTGGAAGTGGGAAAACGACCATATCTAGCGAAGTTGCTAGTCATCTGCAATGGCCCCGGCTAAGCTTCGGGGATTATGTCCGTGCCGTGACACAAAATCGAGGATTGAATTCTGCATCGCGCGAGGTACTGGCAACCGTCGGCGGGGAACTTATCGAATCTCAAGGGTGGGATCAGTTTTGCCGGAACGTCTTGAAATCAGGAAGCTGGAAACACGGTTCCGGATTGGTAATTGACGGCATTCGACATATTGAAGCTATCGAACAACTCGAGAAAATACTTTTCCCGATGAGGACGTTTCTTGTCCATTTGGAATTGGTGGGGAGTGACGTTTCGTCACAACGGCAAGATGGGAAGGGTATCGATCCGAGCGGTATTACAGAGCAACATTCGACGGAACGGCAAGTAGTTCTGGACTTGCCTAAACACGCCGATCTGGTTTTGGCAGCCGATCTATCCGTCGCAGTGTTGGTCACCTCGGTTGTCCATTTTCTGCGGTCAAGATAGACAATCTACATAACGGCAACCGAGATGATGTAACCGCGGCCAAGTTCAAATTATGGCTCCACATCGCAGACATCCACGGCATGCCGGTCTTCCGCGTTCTTTTGTCCGCTTTGGCCAAATATCGGCGGTTGACGCCAACGCTGCCGGACGTTTTCTCAGGGTCGATCCGAGACATCCACCGAACAAGAACCTGCTTTCAATCACTTTCCATCGTTGTGCAGT
>Ga0163199_1001892_pt1 | contig 12907 bp, 8 predicted proteins | sample PL_2010_150m_FD_113537 | JGI IMG/M metagenome (GOLD analysis project Ga0163199, IMG submission 113537) | Freshwater microbial communities from Powell Lake, British Columbia, Canada to study Microbial Dark Matter (Phase II) - PL_2010_150m | ecosystem: Environmental > Aquatic > Freshwater > Lake ... | reverse complement strand
TTACTCACCCGTGCGCCGCTCTACTCAGGGGGTTGCCCCCCCTTTCTCGCTCGACTTGCATGTGTTAAGCACGCCGCCAGCGTTCGTTCTGAGCCAGGATCAAACTCTCCACTTAATTACGTTAAGCGGGCAAAACTGAAGATCCGTTCGCGCCTCGCATTCCCTGTTCAGTTTTCAAAGATCCTGCAGAACCCGGCGCGATTCATTCCGCAAAGCCGGACTAACCAATCTACGAAAACGTCCTCTCCCTGTCAAGGGATATTTCCCGAAACTGGGAAATTAATTCGAAGGCGGGTCTCGTGCCGTCGAGAGGAGGAACGAATGTACCGGAGTCACCGGGGGGATGCAAGGGGAAAATCCCGCCCCCCCGGAAAGGTCACCGGATGGCGACGACCACGAACTCCTTCTTCCCGATCTTCAACCGGACCTCCGCTGGAGACGGGAGAAGAACGGCCGGATCGGTCGCCCGCTCCCCGTTCACTTCCACTCCCCCCTGCGCGATGAGCCGGCGTGCGGCGGATTTCGAGGTGAAGCTCCCGGAGACGCGGGATACCAGCGTGGCGAGATCCGACGTCCCTCCGTCCGCGGTGAATTCGACGTGCCGCGCGTCGTCCGGGAACTCCTTCCTGGAGAAACGGCCGCGAAAACCGTCCTCGGCCTCCCGCGCCGCTGCAGCGCCGTGGAAGCGCGCGACGATCTCGCGCGCCAGGGCGATCTTCGCTTCCATCGGGTGGCGCGACCCGTCGGACAGCCCCGCCTTCAACGCGGCAAATTCCGTCACCCCGATATCGGAGAGCAGCTCGTAGTACAGGATCATCAACTCGTCCGAGATCGACATCATCTTCCCGAAGATCGCCTCCGGGGGCTCCGTGATCCCCACGTAGTTCCCGAGGCTCTTGCTCATCTTGTTGACGCCGTCCAGCCCCACCAGCAGCGGCGTGGTCATCACCACCTGCGGTTCCTGCCCGTACGCCCGCTGCAGGTCGCGTCCCACCAGCAGGTTGAACTTCTGGTCCGTACCGCCGAACTCCACGTCCGCCCGCAGGGCCACGGAGTCGTACCCCTGGAAGAGCGGGTAGAGGAACTCGTGGATCGAGATCGGACGCTGTTCCTCATACCGCTTCCGGAAATCGTCCCGCTCGAGCATGCGCGCCACCGTCATCTGCGCGGCGACGCGGACCATGTCCTCGATCCGCAGGGGGGAGAGCCACTCGGAGTTGAACCGGACCTCGGTCCGGTCCGGGTCGAGGATCTTGAAGATCTGCTCCTTGTACGTCACCGCGTTCCGATCGACGTCCTCCCGCGTGAGCGCCTTCCGGGTTTCCGACTTGCCCGACGGGTCGCCGATCATCCCGGTGAAATCTCCGATCAGGAAGACCACCTGATGCCCGGCCTCCTGGAAGTGCTTGAGCTTCTGGATAAGCACCGTGTGCCCCAGGTGAAGGTCGGGCGCCGTGGGGTCGAATCCCGCCTTCACCCGAAGGGGGCGCTTCTCCTTCGCGGAGGCGGCGATTTTCCGGGAGAGTTCCTCGCCGGAGATCACCTCGACCGTCCCACGTCTCAGGGACTGGAGAACGTTTTCCATGTCTCGTTGCTCCTCATTTGCGATTCCGAGACCCGGAACGCCTGCACAGCGACGCTGCGGCCCGTTTCCGGATCCAGATCGAAGAACACGCCGGACGCCTCCGGCTCGCCCGGAGCGACATCGAAGCGGACGGGAACCTGAAGGAGGAAGCGCCGCAGGACCGTCTTCGGATCCATCCCGATGACAGACCCGGCGGGGCCGCACATCCCCGCGTCGGTGATATATCCCGTGCCGCCCGGCAGGACCGATGCGTCGGAGGTCTGAACGTGCGTATGCGTTCCCGCGATGGCGGAAACCCTCCCGTCCAGGTAAAGGGCGAGCGCCCGCTTCTCCGAGGTCGCCTCGGCGTGGAAATCGACCACCACGCAGGGCGCCTCGCGGCGGATCCCGGGCAGCTCGGCGTCGGCCCAGCGAAACGGGCAGTCGTAGTTTCCCATGAAGACACGACCGATCAGGGACACCACGGCGTAGGGCGTGCCGCTGCGGCCGCGAAAAACGCCCCACCCCCGGCCGTCAACCCCCGGAGGGTAGTTCGCGGGACGCAGGATCCGGTCGCCGGCCCGCACCAGCGGGATCCCCTCCTTCTTGTCCCACACGTGGTTGCCGCCCGTCAACACGTCGATTCCCGAATCGAAAAGGTCGCGAACGACGGGTTCGGTCAACCCCATCCCGCTCGCCGCGTTCTCCCCGTTCGCGATCACGAGGTCGACGTCCCGGACGCCGCGAAGGCGGGAGAGGAACTCCGCCACGGCCTTCCGCCCGGGCTTGCCGACCACGTCGCCGAAGAACAGAACCCACATATAAAGCCCCCTAAGGCAATCTACTCCCAGACATCACCCGTCCGCTGCGTCGCCTCGGAGGGCTGGGCTCCGTTCGTGGCTCGCCGTGCGGTGAACCTGCACGGCTGCGCTTTACCTCACTGCGCCCACCCTCCTACGGCGACTCCGCAGGAAGGTTCTTTCAGCGGGCGTACTCGATGGCCCGGGTCTCGCGGATCACGGTCACGCGGATCTGGCCGGGATAGGAGAGGTCCGTCTCGATCTTCTTCGCGATGTCGCGGGCGAGAAGGGTCGCCGCGTCGTCCCCGATCTTCTGGTAGTCGACGATGATGCGGATCTCCCGCCCCGCCTGGATCGCGTACGACTTTTCCACGCCGGAGAACGACTTCGCGATCGCTTCGAGGTCCTCGAGACGCTTGAGGTAGTTCGCCAGCATCTCGCGACGGGCCCCCGGACGGGCGCCGGAGAGGGCGTCCGCGGCCTGAACGAGGATCGGCAGGATGTCCTTGGGCGACTCGTCCTCGTGGTGCGCCCCGATCGCGTGGACGATCTTCGCGGACTCGCCGTATTTCCGGGCCAGGTCGGCCCCGATCAGCGCGTGCGGCCCCTCGACCTCGTGATCGACCGCCTTCCCGATGTCGTGGAGAAGTCCCGCGCGCTTGGCGATCTTGGCGTTCAGCCCCAGCTCCGAGGCGATCATCCCGCACAGGAACGCCACCTCGAGTGAGTGGGTGTAGATGTTCTGCCCGTACGAGGTCCGGTACTTCAGCCTCCCGATCAGCTTCACGAGGTCCGCGTGGACGCCGTGGATCCCCAGGTCGAAGAGCGCCTGCTCCCCCGCCTCGCGGATCGTCTCCTCGACCTCCTTGGCAACCTTCTCGACCGTCTCCTCGATCCGGGCCGGGTGGATCCGCCCATCCTGCAAGAGGCGGGTCAGGGAGATCCTGGCGATCTCCCTGCGAACCGGGTTGAAACCGGACAGGATGACCGCCTCGGGGGTGTCGTCGATGATGACGTCGATCCCGGTGGCGGCCTCGAAGGCGCGGATGTTCCTCCCCTCCCGACCGATGATCCGCCCCTTCATCTCCTCGGACGGCAGCGGCACCGCGCTCACGACGTGCTCGGCGACGTAATCCGCCGCGTACCGCTGGACCGCCAGGGAGATCATCTTCCGGGCCTTCTGCGTCGCCTCCTCCTTGAACTCCTCGTCCATGACCCGGATCTTCTTGCCGGCTTCCATCCTGGCATCGTCGGCGATCAATTCCACGATCTCCGCCTTCGCCTGCTCCGCCGAAAGGCCCGCCACCCGCTCGAGTTCGATCCGGGTCGCCGCCAGCCGGGCCTCGAGATCCGCCTGGGACGCCTCGAGCTTCCGTTCCTGATCCGCGACCTCCCGCTCCTTCTTCACGTACTCGGCGGTACGCACCTCGACCTGCTCGTTCTTGCGGTCGAGCTGGTCCTCCTTCTGGAGGAGGCGCTTCTCGAGCTGGCTCAGCTCGTTCTTGCGGTCCCTCGTCTCCTTCTCGAAGTCGATCTTGACCTGCAGCAGATGGTCCTTGGCCTGAAGAGCCGCCTCCTTGAGGATGTTCGCGGCCTCTTTTTTCGAGCTCTCAAGGATCTCCGCGGCCTTTCCCGCCTCGACCCGCGCTTCGGCACGGGCCTTGTCCTGCGTGCTCTTTTTCCCGGAAAGCAGGAACGCCACGTACACGCCAAGCCCAACGACCAGCGCCGCAAGGACCGCGATGAGCACCGTCGACATATTCAAAGTGTGCCTCCTCGGTAGATCATCTATATTTCAGGGGATCCGGGCGTTTTCACGATCCGGATCACCCCTTCTTCCGTCACCAGTGCGTGGAGTGGAACATCCCACGGGTCGACCGGTACGCCGGGAACCAGTTGGGCTGCCCATGCGAGCCCGACCCGCGGCACCCCCTCGGGCAGACCTCCGAGGAACCGGTCGTAATACCCGAACCCGTGCCCGAGACGATTCCCGCGCCGATCGAATGCGAGGCCCGGGACAATGACGATGTCCCACCCCGACACCCTCGGCCCGACGCCCGCGGGGACCGACGGCTCGGGGATCCCGTACGGCCCCGTCTCCCAACCGTCCCCTTCACGGTGAGGGTAGAAGGCGAGCGTACCCTTCCCGGTAACCCGGGGATAACAGAGCGATGCCCCCGCCGCGAGATACGCGTTCCGGATCCGTCCCGTGGGGACCTCGCCGGCCAATGGGCAATACAGGGCAGCGATTCTCCCCGCCAGCGGTGGGAACTCCCGGAGAAAGTGTTCCTGCGCACGGTCGCCGGACTCCGACGGATGCACGGACTCCGCCCGCTCCCGCAGCCGGATACGACTTTCCCTGCGAAGGATCTCCTTGCGCTCAAGGACGAGCATCGGACGCCTTTCATCGGAGCTGGACGGGGGCGGGAAACCGAGGGGTTGCTGCGGTCGCGCTGCGGAAACGTTTCGGCCTGTGACGCCGGGTACACTTATTCGAACAGAAATTGCCGCCGCATCGAACCGCGATAAGAACGTCGCCGCAACAACGGTTATAACCGCCCTGATCTATGCAAACGGGCATCTCATGCCCGAGTCCGTTCTTGTGCAGTGCCCCCGCGAATGCCGTGTCGCCGGTCGAGTTGAACCTGGCTTTCACCAGGTGGGTTCCCGGTTGGGCCGCTTCAGGCTTCCCCGGCGTCGGGGATGCTCACCACCGCCCGGAAGGGATCCCATTCTCTACGTGTTGGCTCAAACTCTGCCAACGATCACGCGCACGGCAGGGGCCCGATGAATTCCCCGTCCGCCTACTTCAACGCGCTTTCGAGCGTCGCCAGGAGGTTCCGGCTCTTCCGGTCCACCTGGGTCTTCAGTTCATCCCTTTCCCTGTGCAACGCCTCGACCTCATCCTTTACTTCCCGGAACCGCTCCTCGAACGTCAGGACCTCGTCGGCGAGTTCCATCGCCGCGAGCATGATGATGTTCAGGTAGTTAGCGGTTCCCCCCTGCTTCTGGATCTCCCGGACCCGTCCGTTCAGCGTCTCGGCCAGGCGCGTCATGTGCTCTTCCGACCGGTCGGTCCGGACGGTCAGGGCGTACCCGGCGATGTTGACGTCGATCCGTTTCTCCATCCTCTTGCCTTCTTATTATACCGCTTCGGTCCTATAACTCAATGGTGTCCAGCCGGGAGAGGATCTTGTCCACCCGGTCCTTCACGTCGACGCGCTCCCGTGACAGATCGGCCAGTTTCCGGGTCAGATCCTTCACCTCCCCGTCCTTCCGGGAGAGTTCCGCGGCGAGGGTTTCCTTTTCCTTTTTCAGCGCGGTCACGACCTGCACCAGGTCGGTGATCTTCTTCTCTATCAGCGCGAAAGACTCGTCGCCCATCTTCGTCATCTCCCGTTGGTAGTCGGACTCCGGGCACGTGCACCCATCTGCAGAATATCCCGTAACCCGCCCGGGTTCAATCGCGAATTCGGGGAACCGACCTCAGAACAGGGCGTCGGCGAAATCGCGGGCGTCGAACGAGCGCAGGTCGCCGGCCTTTTCACCGACGCCGATGTAACGGATCGGGGCGGCGATCTCCCGCGTCACGGAAAGGACGACTCCCCCCTTCGCCGTCCCGTCGAGCTTGGTGAGCGCAAGCCCCGTCACACCGGTGGATTCCTCGAACGTCTTCGCCTGCGCGATGGCGTTGCGCCCGCTGGTCGCGTCGAGGACGAGCAGCACTTCCTGGGGGGCGCCGGGAATCTCCTTCCCGATTACCCGGACGACCTTCCGCACCTCTTCCATCAGGTGGGACTTCGTGTGGAGCCGCCCTGCGGTGTCGACGAGGACCACGTGCGTCCCCCTGGCCTTCGCCGCGCGCACGGCGTCGAACGCCACGGCCGAGGAGTCCGCCCCCTCCTTGTGGCGGATGATGTCGGCCCCCGCGCGTTCGGCCCACACGGCGAGCTGATCGATCGCCGCGGCCCGGAAGGTATCCGCCGCCGCAAGAAGAACCGTGTGCCCCTCCGCCCGGAGTCCGCTCGCCACCTTGCCGATCGTGGTGGTCTTTCCCACGCCGTTCACACCGACGACGAGGACCACGAACGGGTACGGCGGACCCACCTTCAACGGGATCATGCGGGGAGCGAGGGTGTCCGCCACCATCCCCCGCAAACGTGCCCGGAGCGCGTCCGTGTCCGGGAGCTCCCCCCGTCGCCAGGCGGCGCGCAGCGCATCGACGTATTCCCCTGAAAGTTCCGCTCCCACGTCGGCAAGGATCAACGCCTCTTCGAGCTGCTCGAGGACGTTCCCGTCGACGGGACCGATCCCGCGCGCGATCGCTTCGACGTTCATGAAGAGGAGCTCCCGCGTCTTGGCCAGGCCGGCCTTCAGGCGGGAGAACATGCCGCCGGTGGAAGTTTCGCTCTGGTCGCTCATCGGTGGAAACTCAGACTACGGACTCGTGGAGATGGTCCGGCGAAGTCGCCGGAGGAGGGGGGGCGAAGTGAGGTAAAGCGCAGCCGTGCAGGTTCATCGCACGGCGAGCCACGAACGGAGCCCCGCCCTCCGAGGCGACGCAGCCGAAGGGATCGCAGTTTGGATACGTTGCTGCATTAATGAAATGGAGCACTCTGCGCGGGTCAACTGTTCAACTTGACGGAGACGGTGCGGGAGATCCCGTGCTTTTCCATCGTGACCCCGTACAGGACGTCGGCCAGCTCCATCGTCCGCTTGTTGTGCGTGACGAGGATGTACTGGTACCGGTGCGACATCTCCCGCACCAGGGCGTTGAACCGGTCGACGTTGGCGTCGTCCAGCGGGGCGTCGACCTCGTCGAGCAGGCAGAAGGGGGACGGCTTTACGAGGAAGATGGAGAAGATGAGGCTGATGGCGGTGAGCGCCTTCTCCCCGCCGGAGAGGCTGCCGAGGGGAAGCGATTTCTTTCCGGGAGGCTGCACGAAGATCCCGACTCCCGATTCGAGGAGGTTTTCCTCGTCGACAAGGCGGAGCGCGGCGCGCCCACCCTGGAACAGTCGGGGAAAGACCTCGCCGAACTTCTCGTTGATCTCCTCGAACGCCTTCGAGAACCGCTCCCGGGTCGTCCGGTTGATCCGCTGGATCGCCTTCGCCAGGTCTTCGAGGGATATTTCGAGATCCTCCTTCTGGGAGGACAGGAAGGAGAACCGCTCCGTCAGCTCCCTGTGCTCCTCGAGGGAGGCGAGGTTCACCTCTCCCATCGAAGCCATCCGTTCGCGAAGCTCCTCGGCGCGGGACTCGAGAACGGAAAGCTCCCCCGCTGCACTCTCCACCCCGTCCGCAGCATCGACCGGCGGCAGATCCGCAAGGTGGATCTCGTACCGTTGATGGAGGAGCGCATCGAGCCCGGCGATGTCCATCTCGAAACGCTGGAGCCGCAGCCGTTCCGCGGCCTGCCGCTCGACGAGCTCCGTCTCCCGGCCGCGCGCCTCGCGAAGGGCCGTCTCGACCTCCGAAAGGCGGGAGACGCACTCCGCGAGCGAAGCGACTTGCGCGTCGATCCGCTCCTGCCCGGCCGCGAGGGCGATCCCCCCCTGCTCGATCGCCTCCCGGGCCGTCCGCATCGCCTCTTCGAGGGAAGCCGCCTCCCCTTCGTGGTCGGACTTCCGACGGAGGCGCTCGATCCGCTGTCGCCGCTTCCCCTCGGCCTGATCCGAAAGCGCAGCCCGCAGATCCGCGGCGGCGCGGTCTTTTTCCTCCAGACCCCGGAACGCGACTTCGGCGGCGTGGGCGCGCTCACGGACCTCTTCGGCGCGCACCCGTTTCGCCTCCGTTTCGGACAGGAGCATCCGGGTGCGCGTCTCCTCTTCGCCGCGGGCGTTCTCGGACTCGCGGGCCGTCGCGAGCGAGGCCGTGAGTTCGTCCTTCATGCGGACCAGTTCGCCGCGCAGATACGCCTCTTCCCGGGTGCGGCCGTCGAGCAGGGCGCATGCCTGCGCGCGGGTCTCGGAAAGGACCGCCCGGGAGCGCTCCGCCGCCGTGTGCGCGGAACGGGCTTCCTCCCGTCCGCGAAAGAACATCGCGAGGCGCTCCTCGAGCGATGCGCGCTCCCTCCGGACCTCCTCCTCCGCCCGCGAACGCCGGTCCAGTTCCAGGCGCATTCCTCCGATTTCCTTTTCGAGGCCGCGGATCTCCCGTTTCCGGGCGAGGACCCCGGCCTCCCCGCTCCCCTGGTCTCCCCCGATCAGGATCCCGTCGGCGGTCACCACATCGCCGTCGAGAGTCACGTAGGAGTTCCAGACACCGTTGCGGTTCCACAACCGGAGCGCGGTGTCGAGGGTGCGAACCAGGAGCGCTCCCCCGAGCAGGCCCCGGAGCAGGTCGCGGCACTCCGGGGGCCCCGAGACGATGTCCGTGAGGGGCGCGACGACGCCCTCCTCCCCGAGGTATGCCGGTTCTTCGTTCCGGGTCCGAAGTCCCACAGGGATGAACGCTCCCCGCCCCTCCCTGGACTCCTTGAGATAATGGATCGCGGAGAGTCCTTCGGCGTGATCCCGGACCACCACCGACTGCATCCGCTCGCCCAGGACCGCCTCGACCGCCTTCTCGTATACGGCGTCGGTCTCGATCATCTCGCCCATGACACCGAAGATCCCGTGATGGTCCGTATCGGCGGCCTCGACGCCGCGGAAGTGCTGGAGAACGGCCCGGACCCCGGAGGAGGCCCAGTCCATCCGCTCCCTGAGGCCGGAAAGGGTCGCCCGCCGGGATTCGGCGGACCGAAGTTCGCTCCCGGCGCTCCGCGCGGCCTCGACCGATTCGTCGAGCTTCGCGTTCGCGGCGGCGAGAGCCGCCTTCGTCTTCTCCCAGGACCGCTCCGCAACCTCGAGCGCTTCCCGCGCTGCGGTCTCGGCGGCGCACGCCGCGTCGAGGTCGCGCGATGCGTTTTCCACCGCGGCGACCGTCTCGATGGTCCGGTCCGAAAGACGGGTCATGGACCGTTCCCCCTCCGCGATCCGCTGGGACAACCCTTCGGCGCCTGACCGGGCGTCGGAGTGCTGGGACACGCGCACGATCAGGTCGGACTTGGCGCGCTCGACCTCTTCCTGGGCGAGACGGTGCTCTTCGCGCGCCGCCGCCAACGCGGCGTTTTCCGCCTCCCAACCGGCCCGGGCCAGGGAAAGCTCCTCCCCCCGCCGCGCGGCTTCCCCATCCGCCCCGACGATCCGCGCGTCGAGCGCAGCGATCTCCGATTGGAGGGAGCCGATCTCCACTTCCGCCTCCAGGACCATCCGGCGAAGCTGTTCCACCTGTCCGCGAAGCCCGTCCCACTCCGCCTCGCGCCGCGCCGCTTCCTCCTTCTGACGGGCGTGCCCGTCCCGCAGGTCGGACAGGAGCCGTTCCCGCTCCGCCAGCGTCACCCGCACCTCTTCGCGCACGACGTCCATCCGCCCAAGGCCGGAACGCGCAGAGAGAAGCGCCTCTTCGATGCCTTCCAACGCCTTCCGCGCCGAGTCCAACGCGTGGGTCCTCTCGCGACGCTTCCCGGACGCGACGCGAAGATCGAGGTCCTTCAGTTCCGAGCGGAGCGCCTTGTACCGCTCCGCCTTGCGGACCTGTCGTTCGAGCGCCCCGATCTGGCGCCGGACCTCGTCGAGGATGTCCTTCACGCGGGCGAGGTTCTGGCGGGTGCTCTCCATCTTCCGCTCCGCCTCTTTCCGCCGGACCCGGAACTTGGCGACCCCCGCGGCCTCCTCGATGATCAGGCGCATCTCGTCCGGCCGGGCATCGACGATCTCGCCGACCTTCCCCTGGGCGATGATCGCGTATCCCCGGGCGCCGGCGCCCGTGTCGAGGAACAGTTCGGCGATATCCTTCAGGCGGCACGGAACCTTGTTGATGGAGAATTCGCTCTCGCCGTCCCGGAAGGTCCTGCGAGTGATCGCGATCTCCGCGTACGATTCATACCCCGGCGGGGCGTTCCCGTCGTCGTTCGCGAAGGTGAGGGTTACTTCGGCCATCCCCAGGGGACCGGCGGCATCCGAACCGGCGAAAATGACGTCTTCGAGCGCCTTGCTGCGAAGATAGGAGGGGGCGTGCTCGCCGAGAACCCAACGGATGGCGTCGACGATGTTCGACTTGCCGCATCCGTTCGGGCCGACAATCGCCGTGACCCCGGCGGAAAAATCAAACGTCGTCTTGTCGTAGAAAGACTTGAAGCCGATCAGTTCGAGCTTTTTCAGTTTCATCGGTACCCCGTGCCCGATGCGGCGCTGACCCGGGCAAACCTCTATATGCTGTGGACGAAGACTCCGCCAAGCGCAATATATGGTGTTTTCATGGTGAAGTAAAGGTAAAAAAAAACGGCGCCCCGTGGCGGACGCCGTCAGGAATCCCTTCTATTTACACCTGTTTCTTTACACCCTTCCCCGGCTTCTTCTCCCTGAGAGCCGCCTGCGCCGCCGCAAGACGCGCGATGGGGACCATATACGGAGAACAGGAGACGTAGTCGAGCCCGATGCCGTGGCAGAACTCGACCGACTTCGGGTCGCCGGCATGCTCCCCGCAGATCCCGACCTTGAGGGTCGGACGTGTCGAGCGCCCTTTCTCGACGCCCATCCGGACGAACTGACCGACCCCGCCCTCGTCCAGGGTGGCGAAGACGTCGGCTTCGAGGATATTCTCCTTCATGTAGTGCTGGATGAACTTTCCGGAGTCGTCGCGGGAAAAGCCGAACGTCGTCTGGGTGAGGTCGTTCGTGCCGAAAGAGAAGAACTCGGCCTCGGTCGCGATCTCGTCCGCCGTGATCGCAGCGCGCGGCAGTTCGATCATCGCCCCGACGGTGTAGGGGAACTTCCTCTTGTGGCGTCGCATCGTCTCTTCCGCCACTTCGACGACGATCTCCTTCTGCGCCCTCATCTCCCCGACCATGCTGACCAGAGGGATCATCACCTCCGGGTGGACCCGGATCCCCTCCCGCATGACGTCGCACGCCGCCTCGAAGATCGCGCGCACCTGCATCCGGGTGATCTCCGGGTAGTAGATCCCGAGCCGGCAGCCGCGAAGACCGAGCATCGGGTTGAACTCGTGAAGCTCCTCGACCCTCGCCAGGAGGCGCTTCTTCTCCTCGATGATGGAGCGGTCCGCGTGGATCAGCTGGAGCTTGGTCACCTCGACCATCAACTCCTCCCGTTTGGGGAGGAACTCGTGGAGCGGCGGGTCCAGCAGCCGGATGGTCACGGGATACCCCTTCATCTCCCGGTACAACCCCTTGAAATCGTCCCGCTGCATCGGGAGCAGCTTCGCCAGAGCTGCCTCGCGGTCCTCCCTGGTGCGGGCGAGGATCATCGCCTGCATGATCGGGATGCGGTCCTCGACGAAGAACATGTGTTCCGTGCGGCACAGACCGATCCCTTCGGCCCCGAAGTTGCGCGCGACCCGCGCGTCCCGCTGTGTGTCGGCGTTGGCGCGAACCTTGAGCCGCCGCACGGAGTCCGCCCAGGACAAGAGGACCGTGAACGAGCCGGTCATCGCCGGCGCGATCAGCGGCACCTTCCCCAGGATCACCTCGCCGGTGGTCCCGTTCAGCGAGAGGAAGTCTCCTTCCCGGACGACCTTGCCGCCCGCCATGAACCGGTTCGTGGTTTCGTCGACGTCGATCGTGTCGCACCCCGCGACGCACGTCTTCCCCATCTGCCGGGCGACGACCGCCGCGTGGGACGTCATCCCCCCCCTCGCGGTGAGGATCCCCCGGGCCACGTCCATCCCGTGGATGTCGTCGGGGCTCGTCTCCTTCCGGACCAGGATCACGTCCTTCCCCTCGGTGGCCCACTCCACAGCCTTGTCGGCGTGGAAGACCGCCAGGCCGGTAGCGGCGCCGGGGGAGGCAGGGAGCCCCTTCGCGATGACGTCGGGCCTGGCCTTCGGGTCGATCACCGGGTGCAGAAGCTGGTCGATCTGGCGGGGCTCAAGGCGAAGGATCGCCTCCTCCCTCGTAATCAGCTTCTCCTTGACCATGTCCACGGCGATCTTCACGGCCGCGGCCGCGGTCCGCTTCCCGTCCCGCGTCTGCAGCATGTACAGGGTGTTGTTCTCGATCGTGAACTCGAAATCCTGCACATCCCTGTAATGCTTCTCCAACTTCGCGGTGATCCGCATCAACTGGTCGAAGGCCTTCGGGAACTCCTTCTTCATGTCGCGGATCGGGCGGGGGGTGCGGGTGCCGGCGACGACGTCCTCGCCCTGGGCGTTGACGAGATACTCTCCGTACTGCTCCCTGGCTCCCGTGGCGGGGTTTCGCGTGAAGCCGACGCCGGTGGCGCAATCGCCCCCCATGTTTCCGAACACCATCGCCTGGACGTTCACCGCCGTGCCGATATCGTCCGGTATCCCGTTCGTCTTCCGGTAATATACCGCACGAGCGTTGTTCCACGACCGGAACACGGCGTCCCGCGCCAGTTCCAGCTGGATCCGCGGGTCCTGCGGGAACTCCTTCTTCAGGCTTTTCTTCACCAGCGCCTTGAGTTCCCCGCACACGGTCACAAGATCTTCGGCGGCCAGGTCGGCGTCGCCGGCGACGCCG
>Ga0163199_1001890_pt1 | contig 12914 bp, 4 predicted proteins | sample PL_2010_150m_FD_113537 | JGI IMG/M metagenome (GOLD analysis project Ga0163199, IMG submission 113537) | Freshwater microbial communities from Powell Lake, British Columbia, Canada to study Microbial Dark Matter (Phase II) - PL_2010_150m | ecosystem: Environmental > Aquatic > Freshwater > Lake ... | reverse complement strand
GATTCATTGTCTACCGTCACACGAGTCGAATGCAACGCGCTGCCGACGCCCGGCAAGAAATGGCCGAGACGGAACTGAGCCGCCAACGAGATACGGCGCAGCGCTATCTGGATATCGCCGCCGTGATGCTGATGGCGATCGATACGCAGGGTCGGATCATGTTGATCAACAAGAAAGGGTCCCAGCTTCTTGGCAAACCCGAAAACGAATTGATCGGTTCAGACTGGTTTGCGGAGTTTGTTCCGGTTGATGAACGGATTGCTGTTCGTCGGGTATTCGACCAGATGATGCGTGGGGAAGCCCATCTCGTGGAGAAGTACGAGAACAGTGTCATCAATTCAGCCGGCCAAAAGATGCTGTTGGCCTGGAACAACAGCATCCTTCTCGATGAAGACGGGTCTATCAGCGGGACCCTATCCTCGGCAGAGGACATTACGGAGCGCGAGCGGGTGCAGCGGTTACTGCGTGAGAGCCGTGAGCGATTCGACTTGGCTGTACGCGGTTCATCCGACGGCATCTGGGATTGGAATGTTGAAACGGGTGAGATCTATGTTTCCGAGCGCTGGTGCGAAATGCTCGGCTACCAACCCAATGAAGTCAGCTTTGGACCCGAGGGCTGGACTCACTGGATCCATCCCGATGACCGAACCGAGGCGCTTGATCGCATGCGCAAGCATTTCAAGACGCGGCAGCCGTATGCCTCGGAATACCGCATGCCAACCAGGAATGGAGAATATCGCTGGTTTCTCAATCGTGGGCAGGCAATCTGGAATACCCAGGGGAGGGCTATCCGCGTGGCCGGATCAACGTCCGATATAACCGAGCGCAAGGCCGGCGAAGATCAACTCAGAAAGCTTTCCCTTGCCGTACAACAGAGTCCCGAGAGCATCGTCATCACCAATCTCGGCGGCGACATCGAGTACGTGAACGAGGCGTTCATTCAGAATACCGGCTACAACCGGGAAGAGGTCATAGGCAAGAACCCGCGCATCCTTCACTCCGGCAAGACGCCGCCGGAAATCTTCGCGGCACTATGGGAAGCACTGGGTCAGGGCCATTCCTGGAAGGGCGAGTTTTGCAATCAACGCAAGGACGGCAGCGAGTACATCGAACATGCCGTCATCACCCCAATCCGCCAGCATGACGGTACCGTCACTCACTATGTGGCGGTCAAGGAAGACATCACCACCCGAAAGGCGTCCGAGGAACAGATCAACACGCTGGCCTTCTACGACCAATTGACCAGTTTACCCAATCGGCGTTTGCTGCTTGACAGGCTAAAGCAGGCGCTGGCGGCCAGTGCCCGCAGCAAGAGATTCGGCGCGCTGCTTTTCATTGACCTGGACAACTTCAAGATCCTAAACGACACCCTCGGACATGACATCGGCGACCTGCTGCTGCAAGAGGTCGCCCGGCGCCTTACAACCTGCGTTCGCGAGGGCGATACCGTGGCTCGGCTGGGCGGTGACGAGTTTGTGGTGATGCTGGAAGACCTGAGCGAGAACATCGAGGAATCCGCCGCGCAAACCAAGACAGTGGGCGAAAAGATCCTCCAGTCACTCAACGAGACCTATCAGTTGTCGACCTACTCACATCACAGCACGCCCAGCATCGGGGTTACGTTGTTCTCGAGCCAACACGAAGCAATCGATGAACTGCTGAAGCGGGCTGACCTCGCGATGTACCAGGCCAAGGCCGCGGGGCGCAATACGCTGCGCTTCTTCGATCCGGAAATGCAGGCCGTGGTCACTACGCGTGCGGCAATGGAAGCTGATCTGCGCGAAGCCATTCTAAATGATCAGTTTATGCTCCACTATCAGGCTCAGGTGGTCGGAGAGGGGCGAGTCACGGGGGTGGAAGCACTATTGCGCTGGCAACATCCGCAACGCGGCATGGTGTCGCCGGTCGAATTCATACCCTTGGCGGAGGATACCGGTTTGATCTTGCCACTCGGCCACTGGGTACTGCAAACGGCCTGCGCCCAGTTGGCACTCTGGGCATCCCGACCCAGGATGTCTCATCTGACGATCGCGGTGAATGTCAGTGCGCGCCAGTTCCATCATAGGGACTTTGTGGATCAGGTGCGTGCAGTCCTCGAGCACACGGGGGCTAACCCGCAGCGCCTAAAGCTTGAATTGACGGAAAGTCTGCTCGTCGATGACGTGGAGAGCGTCATCGCCAAGATGACCGCATTGAAGATGGTTGGTGTTGGTTTCTCGCTCGACGACTTTGGTACGGGGTATTCATCACTCTCCTATCTAAAGAGGTTGCCTCTTGATCAGTTGAAGATCGACCAAGGGTTCGTCAAAGACATTCTCACCGACGCAAACGATGCCGCTATTGCAAAGATGGTGGTCGTCCTGGCCGAAAGTCTCGGCCTGTCCGTGATTGCGGAGGGTGTCGAGATGGAGGCGCAGAGATCCTTTCTTGCGCACCATGGTTGTCATGCATATCAGGGATATCTGTTTAGTCGTCCCCTTCCGCTTGTACAGTTCGAAGAGTTTGCGCTAAAGACATGATTGCCAGATTGGCCAACCAGGATGACCGAAATGGTCCGCCGGCCCGCCATCTGATGAACGTGGATACGGGTGGCCAGTTTGGGCGGAGCAGCAGCGGTTCGCGAACCTGAGATCCGGCGAACGGAATGATCGCCGTCGCTTATTGGCAGCCGGTTTGAGGGAGTCACGGGCAGGGTCCCGTCAAAACGATGCTGTGACCAGCTGCCTCGAATGCGGAATTTTATCGGCAACAATCGGCGCCTAAACTAAAACAGCAAGAACCACTATTGAGTAAAGGAGAAATCCTCGGTAACCTGTGTCGAAACCATTAGACAGTGACTCAACCTGTCATTGGCATGTGGCGGTCAGCAACCAACCCGATAGTGCGCCCAGATCGAGCGCAGCGTTGCCGGATAGCGGACCCAGGTAGTACAGTGAATTGTTTGCTGACGAGGTGGCGAGGTAGGCGTTTGTTCCGGGGTAGTAACGGTAATAATAGGGTGCCGCGGCATTGGATGCGCCGGCAGGTGCAAACAAGCTTGAATGGTTTTTCTCGGCCCACGAGAAGACGCAGTCCGACTGGGAATTGAATTGGGACATGGTCACGACCGATTGCGATGACGAAAATCGCGAGCTGCTTCCTTGTAGATCGGTCGTGGTCGCCGTGATCTTGGGGCCGATCCAGGAACTGCCCTTGTCAAACGTGAACGCACCGGAAGCGTTGCCCAGAGCGCTTCCCTCAAATACCTGGCCTTGATCGCCGGAATCGGAAAACACCTCGACTTCACAGCCAGGACACGTCGTTCCGGAGATACCGGTGGTGCCGGCACTTGCGATATTTGGCGGGGCGACACCGTTGTTGGCGCCGTTCTGAATGGCGATGCCGCCGGCCTGGTTGCTGAAAATCAGATTTTGACGAAACGTATTGTTGGTATCGCCGCTCAAGGTGATGCCTGCGCCGCCATATCCTTTGTGGTGGGCGATCAGATTGCCTTGAACAAAAATATGCGTTCCCTGCTTGATCTCGATACCGCTCGCAAACCCATTGCCAAGGGCCGCCTGTCCGCTGGCATCCGTACCAATGTAATTCCCTCCGATGAAAGTGTAGTCGGCACCGCCACCGACGGTGATGCCGCCAAAGGAATTACCGCTGATGACATTGCGTTCGCCGGGCGTGGTTCCACCGATAAACGGGCGATCGCTTCCGTATCCCACGGAAATGCCGGTACCTCGATTGGACATTGCGATCGACCCCGAAATGTCGGTTCCGACGAAGTTGCCAACAATCAGGTTACCAGGCATTCCGCGGCGGCCAAAACTGATACCGCCCTGGGCAACAACATTGCGCTCCGAAGGATTGACTCCTCCGATCCGGTTGAATCCTCCGCTCACGAAGATGCCCGTCTGCGGTGATCCGGTGGCGAGTGTTCCGCCGGCATCCGTTCCGACGAGGTTGCCCACAATCGTGTTGTACGAGCCACCTTGCGTATCGTTGACGACGATGCCAATCGGGCCGCTCGTGGAGATGACGTTGCCCTGAACAAGATTGGCGCTGGCGCCCCGCTCGAGGCCCGCCGCCTGCCAACCATTGCTGAGCAATTTGGTCCCGCTGGCATCCAATCCGATGTAATTGCCCAGAATTCGGTTGCCGGTGGCGCCACTTCCGATGACTTCGATGCCAATCCTGCTGTTTCCGCTAACGACATTCCGCTCGTCCGGGCTACTGCCACCAATGCGATTGTTGGCACTGTCGATTACGATGATTCCGTTCCCCTGGTTTGCAATCGTGGTCGCTCCGGTAATGTCCGTGCCGATAAGGTTGCCCGTAATCGTCGTATTGCTGACCTGTGTGTCATTGAGCGAGATGCCGTTACCGCTATTCCCGCTGATCAGGTTCCCCTCGCCCAGCGGTCCGCTCCCGCGGGTTCTGGAGCCACCGATGACGGTTCCGACGCTGTTGAACAGCGCGATCCCGTCGTCAGGAAAGCCCACGATCTGAAGACCCATGACGACGTTGCCCGTCGATCCGACGACTAACCCACGGGTCGCAGGCGGTGCCCTGCTGCCGCTCAGGATGACGCCGGCGTTTGAGGCATCCAGGGTGATATAGCTTTGTGGCAGGCTCAATCCGGTCAGCGGCGTGATTGTCGCCGGCCGCCCCGGGGGAAACACGGCGACGTCGAACGTGATCCTTGTGTTGCCGGTGGACGTTTGGAGGCACTCGCGCAACGTCCCGGCACCGGTGTCGGCGGTGCTCGTCACGACGCAGGAGGACTGGGTTTCAGCCTTGAGTGGTCGGCCAGCGAGACGCGATTTCGGAATGGCGCGCAACGCTGGGGATGGTGGCTGAAGCGAGCCCTTTGCCGCGGGGATTTGTCGCGACTGTCTCATCGGAGCAAATGATGCGGCGGCGCCACCTGATTTCGCCACAATCGCAACGCCACCGGAAGAGTCCGCGACATATACCAGGCTGCCGTTGACGAACACCGACTTGGCATAGCCTTGCGTATTGACGCTCCATGCCAAGTTGGGGGCGGCGGGGTTCGTGACATCTACGACAGTTAGTCCCGTCGCGCCGTTGGCAAGGAATACCTGGTCGCCCGAAACAGCCAGGCTCTCGGCCCAACCAGCGGTCGGGACTGAGGCGAGCCAAATCGGGGCGCGCGGGCTGGCGAGGTCCAACACCGTAAGGGCGCTCTGATCGGCGACAAATGCCTTGCCTTGCGCGATCACAACGTCCTCGGCGAGAGCGTTCGACCAGGTCACCCGGCCGATGACCAGGGGCACAAGCGGGTTCGAGACGTCGATGACCTGAATTCCCCCTCTGCCGGCCGCGACGTACGCCAGGTTGTCACTCACGGCCACGCCTACTGCCGCGTTCGCCAAGCCCGTCTGGGTTTGGACAAATGACAGTTTCCTGGGTGCCGCGGGATTGGATACGTCGAACAATCCAAGTCCCCACTCGTTCGGCAAATAAGCGATTCCGTTCGCCACCACCATATTGCGATACGGACCAAAACCGTCGTAAAGAAATCCCGCACGAACCGGGCGCCCGGGGTCGCTGACATCCACAACATGCAAGCCCTGTCCAGGCCCGATGCTTGCAGCCGCCACATAGGCGTAGTTGCCGCTGACCGAGACGCTTCTGGCGCTGCTCTGGGTGTCGTAACTTCCAACCTGTCTGGGATGCGAAGGGTCGGATACGTCCAGAATGCGCAGGCCATATAGCTCTGCGGCCACGTATGCGTAATTGCCAGCGACGGCCACTCCCGCGGCCGATCCCATTGGTGCATAGGATCCGACCTGAGCCGGTGTTGCCAACGTCGATAGATCAATGCTCTTCATTCCGCTGTTGCGGTCAATCAAGTAGGCAATCGTTCCGGCCACGGCGATTCCCGCCGCGTCTGCACCAGCCGCCGCCAACCCGCCAGTTTCGGCCGGATTGGTCGGGTCTGAGACATCGACCACCCGCAATCCTCCCTGGCCGGCCGCCACGAAGGCCTTGCTTCCTGATACTTTCACGTCAAATGCCCAGCCCGCGGTCGCGATTTGCCCCACCAGACGAGGATGGTTCATGGAAGTTACATCGATGGTGAGCAGGCCTTCCCAGCCACCAGCAACGTATGCGGTATTGCCGCTCACGGCGAGTCCGTAGGCGTAGCCAGGCATGGCAACGGTGGCGACCTCGGCGGGCTGCGCCGGGTTGCTCACGTCTGCGATCAGCAGGCCGGCGCCGGCCCCTGCGACGTAGGCATGGCGACCATCGCTGGTGACCTTGAACGCGTAGTTCCGCGTGAACACCGAACCAACCTCGGCCGGATTCCGCGGATTGGACACGTCGATCACGCGCAGACCATAGGGTCCATTCGCCAATAAAACCGTAGTTCCGGCGACAGCGACACCTTCCGCGTAGCCGCGCGACTGCAGCGATCCGATCTCAGTCGGGTGGGTCGGGTCAGTGACGTCCAAGACGCGCAGTCCGGCCACGCCCGCCGCGACGTAGGCGATGGATCCGCTTACGGCAATGTCGCGGACCGAGTCAGAAAAGGGCGGGCTGCCGCCAACCTCCTGCGGTGACGCCGGATCTGAGACATCCAGGACCATGGTCCGGAGTCCTACCCCAACGTATGCGTAGCGTCCCTGTACTGCAACCGCCTGCGTGAAACCGCCAAGCTGACCCACCGCTGAACCGGAGGCCACGGTGGCACCCATCGAAGTTGCAACGACCAGCAGAAGACCAGCGAGGATCGATTTCATTGTTGAAAATCCGCTAAGCCGCTCAGTTTAATCCACTCTATAAATAGGGCCAAATCCGTTGAGTTCGTTGAGTTCGCCACATCGGGGCAATCTCGCGCCCCCGGCGTCGCCTGGCGTCAGCACGCTGCATCGAGGCGGCGCTTCAGGCGTGCGTTACCCAATACTTCACCATTGCGATATCATGGTTATCCGTCGTGCCTTGCGTGAGATCCGGTGCATGACCATGTTTCCGATCGAAGAATCCGAATGCGGCCCCGCGTCCCAAAGCGACACTCGCTAAGAACCAAGATCACGATCACATCGCTGGTCATCTTCGTGATCGGCATCTGGTCGTCGGCGCTCTGGACGAGTCATATGCTTCTTGAAGACATGGCGCATGTGATGGGTGAGCAGCAGTATTCGACGGCGTCATTGATCGCGACCCAGATCAATCAGGAAATCGAAGTCCGAATCGACGGGTTGGAAAGAGTCGCCAAAGGCATTACGGCTGCATCCATGGCAAAACCCGCCATCCTTCAAGCAGACCTGGAAGACCATCCGGTCCTGAACGCCCTGTTCAATGAAGGTGTTGCCTGCGCTGGTGCGGACGGTGTCGTGCGGGCTGACTTTCCGCAGGTTAAGGGGCGTGTCGGTGCCAACTTTCTTGAGAGGGACTATATCTGGAGGCCACTGAAAGAGGGCAGGGTCACCGTAGGGAAGGCCGTACGCAGCAAGCTCACGGGCAATCCGAGCTTTGTTATCGGCGTGCCCGTCAAGGACGGTACGGGAGCCGTAATTGGCGTATTGGGCGGAGTCATCAACCTTGGCGAACCCAATTTCCTGGACAGGGTAACCCACGGTCACTACGGCAAGTCGGGCGGTTACATGCTGGTCTCCAAGCAGCATCGCCTGATTATCACGGCCTCTGACAAGGCCCTGGTCATGCAACCTCTATCCGTACCGGGTGTCAGCAAATGGATAGACAGCCATGTTGATGGTTTTGACGGGACAAATGTATTCGTCAATGCTCAGGGCGTCGAGGAGTTGAACTCGATCAAAGGGATTCCGATTGCGGACTGGTATGTGGTGACGTACCTGCCCACTGACGAAGCCTTTGCCCCGATTGATGCATTGCGCTACCGCATGCTTTTCGCGACGCTCGTCTTGACCATACTGGCGGGAATGGTGATGTGGTGGGTGCTGACGCGGCAATTCGCGCCGATGACCGCTGCGGCGAGGCTACTGCGTGCGGCTCTCGGCAACGATCATCCGGCAAGCGAACTACCGGTGACGACCCGAGATGAAATTGGCGACCTCATTGGGGGGGTCAACCGCTTGCTGAGAGCTTTGGGCGATCGAGAACGTGTTCTGGCCGAAAGCGAAAAGCGATTTGAGGACATCGCCAAGGCTTCGGCTGACTGGATTTGGGAGGTCGATGCGGGGGGTCGATTTACTTTTGCATCAGATACCGTGGAGAAGGTTCTCGGGTTCAAGTCAACCGAGGTAATCGGCAAGACACCGTTCGATTTCATGCCGGACAAAGAAGCGGAAAGGGTCGGGGCGCTCTTCGAGACCATTCTCAGCAACCGCGAGTCTTTCCGGGACCTTGAGAACATCAACGTCCATAAGGATGGTCGCCTGCGTCACATCCAGACAAACGGCGTACCTGTCCTCGACAAGGAAGGAAAACTGCTGGGCTTCCGAGGACTGGATCGGGACGTCACTGACAGGAAACTGGCAGAGGACAAGGTTCGCGACAGCGAACATAGATACCGCCGGTTGGCGGATAACTCTCCGCTCGCAATTCAGCAGTTTGCCCCGGATGGAACGACCGTCCGCGTCAACGCCGCGTGGGAGAGATTGTGGCGAACGCCTTTCTCGGCCTTACGGGAATATAACGTACTCCAAGATCAGCAGCTCGACAGACTTGGCATCCTACCGCTGCTGAGACGGGCATTTGATGGAGAGTCCGTCGAATTCCCCGAACACAAATATGACAAGGCGCAATCGCTGGACGTCGCGAGTGAGCCCGGCCAGCTCTGGCTCCGCGCATTTGCCTACGCGGTAAGGAATGACGATGGCCAGGTCGTGGAGGTCGTCCTTGTGCAGGAAGACATCACCGCGCGCAAATCCGTGGAAGAAGAACTGCAATCACTCTACCGGTCGATTGACGCATTGCGCGAGGAAGATCGACGCAAGATCGCCCGCGAGTTGCACGATGATCTGGGCCACCGGCTTACGACCCTCAAGATCGACATTGATCGGCTCGAAATGACCGTCGCGAAGAACGATCCCGCCGTAGCGGCAAGGTTGGCCGAGTTTGGCGAGAGCGTAATCGAGGTTGTTGATGCAGTGCGGCGAATTTCTGAAGACTTGCGTCCAGGAATGCTCGACGTTTTGGGTCTAGTCGCGGCATTGGAAAACCTTGCCTCCAATTTTTCCCGACGCAGCGGCATTCAATGCCAATTGACGACGACCCATGAAGAGGTCAAGGTCGCCGACGAGATCGCCATCGGCATATTCAGAATCGCCCAGGAGGCGCTGAATAATGCGTTGAAATATGCCGGTGCAACTCAAATTCGCATTGACCTGCGTTGCTCGGATGAGGAAATCGGCCTTGTCGTCGAGGATAATGGCAAAGGACTCCCCGGACCGGCTGAAGGTGACCGGCGCGGATTCGGACTAATCGGTATGCGTGAGCGGGTAGGTAACTTGAACGGCACCTTCGCGATTACCAGCCAACTCGGACAAGGCGTTCGCATCGAGGCCGTAATTCCAGTCTAGCCGAGTACGCTCTCCGCCCAGGCTCCGTGCTGCCGGTTGCGATGGACGGTGACCAATGATCAGCGTCACCATCGCCACCGCGCGGGCCTTGCAATACACAGTCGCATCGCACCCGGAGTAGGCCCTCCTGAACTTCGACGCCGCCCGCCACGAAACCATCCGTACCAATTACTGTTGCTGCCGAGTGGGTAATCAGCCCGGGCTTCCGCGGCCGCTCAACTTCGTTGCGCGGCGATGGAATATCATCGAAGGGTGCGTGGAAACCATTGTATGCTTGACAGTTGGACAAGAAGGGGGAAGGGCTGATGCGTAAGAACCTGCCAATTACCGGCACCGAGTATCTCCTCCGGGACGGCGTCGCCATAATTTCCACGACCGATACAAAAGGCCAAATTACCGACTGCAATGCAGATTTCGTTGAAGCATCAGGTTTTGCCCGCGAGGAATTGATTGGACAGCCGCACAACATCGTGCGCCACCCCGAGATGCCTTCAGAGGCCTTCCAGGACATGTGGGATACGCTCCAGCGCGGTCGTCCATGGAGCGGCCTTGTCAAGAACCGTCGGAAGAACGGCGATCACTATTGGGTCAGGGCGACGGCCACACCGCTTCCTGGAAACAGAGGATTCAGTTCTGTGCGCGTCAAACCGACTGCCGACGAAATCAGGTCCGCTGAGGCCGTTTGCGCACGGTTGCGCAAAGGCGACCGGATTCGACTCTACGAGGGAACGGTTGTCCCGACGCGCGATTGGAACCTGCTTGGCAAGTTGACGATTTCGCAGCGTCTTTGGGCGATGGCCGGCTTGCCGGTCCTTCTGGCGGTTTCACTCGTTGTGGCAGGGCTAATCTCGCTCCACGACAGTCGAGATTCCCTTCAGGCCGTATATGCCGATCGCTTGATTCCGATGAACCAGATGGCAATCATCAATGACTACAACCAGATGAGCCTGATCGAACTGCTCATCGCATCACGGCCCGGGACGGCCAGAGAGGACATACTCGGTCACGTCAATGAAATCCGGAAGAACAGGAGCGGGATCGACAAGAAGTGGCAGGAATATATGGCGATTCCCAAGACGGACGAGGAAACGGCTCTGGCTTCGGATCACCTGGCCAAGCGTGAGGCATTATGGAGCGTCATATTCAAGGTAGCCGACTTGCTTGCAGAAGCCCGATTGAAAGAGGCAGTGGCTGTATTCGACGTGGACATGGAGAAGATTCGGTGGGCACAGGAGGAGTCGATCGACAGGTTGATGGACTTCGAAATCAAGCAGGCGGCGCTGGCGCACAAGGCCGCTGAGGAGCGATATGTCTGGAACCTCAAGGGAAGCCTGGTGATCGGAATTGTCGGAACGGGCATCACGTTGCTCATTGCGCTCATGAGCATCAACTACATCAAGAACAGCCTGCGAGATCTCACGCGCACGGCCGAGGAGATTGCCGGCGGCAACTTGCTTCGTCCGCTTCCGCGGGCGAGTCACGACGAGATTGGCGACCTGGTGTCGAAGGTCGCAATCATGCGTAACAGCCTGCACGAGCTGATTGCGGCAATTCACCAGAACCTGGAATTCCTCAGCCGATCAGCAACAACGCTGTCAGCGTCCGCAGCGAGCGGCGCACATACGTCCGAAGTCCAGTCGCAGGCGGCAAAGGGAATGTCGGACGCGGTGAGTCAGATGTCCTCGTCGATTCGCAACGTGGAAGAAAGCGCCCACGAAGCACACGAAATTGCCCTGGAGTCTGCGACGCGCTCCACCGATGGCGGACGGATTATCCACGAGGCCGCGGGAGAAATGACCAGGATCGCCGAGTCCGTTCATTCGATTGCAGGGACGATTCACGAGCTGGAGCAATCATCGTCAAGCATCTCGAGCGCGGCCAGCGTGATCAAGGAAATTGCCGATCAGACAAATCTCCTGGCGCTCAACGCCGCGATCGAGGCCGCCCGCGCGGGTGAGCAGGGGCGAGGGTTTGCCGTCGTCGCCGACGAAGTCAGAAAGCTCGCTGAACGCACGTCGAACTCGACCAAGGATATCGACGTGATGATCGCGAGCATCGAACGCAACACGCATCGCGCGTCGGCAGAAATGGATGCGGGCGTGAATCGGGTGAACGATGGTGTGAAGCTCGCACGTGACGCTGGAGACTCCGTGGTCAGCATCCGCGATAGCGCAGAACAGGCGTCACGCGCGGTGGACGCAATTTCCAACGCACTCGAAGCGCAGGTCGCCGCCGCAATGGTCATTGCGGACCGAGTCGAACTGGTCCTTCAAGGGGCTGAGCAGAACAGCCACTCCGCAGCGCAGACAGAAGAGTCGGCCCGGCAGGTCGCGAGCGTGGTTCAGGTCTTGTCGAGGCTCGCCAGGAGATTCACGATTTCGTAGCTGCGGCTTGATGCCAGGCCTCGCTTCCGGCGTATTCTCCGAGGTGAAACGCCGACCATCAACGGGTTCCCGGCGCGATGGATGCGCCTTCGATGCCATGTCGAGTCAAGGAGTTCGCGACAAAACCCGAGGCCTTCATTTCCTCCACGAACTCGGTGAGATAGCGGCTTCCGCGGGGCCGGTCTTTGGGCGTTGCCATGGCTTGATTGATGACCATGAAGCGTCCGTCAAGCAGCCGCAGGCCCGGGTACCGCTTTGCATCCGCCTCCAGTTGCTGCTTGACTCCGGCCGCCACTTCAAGTGATTGCGCCACCATCATGTCGGTGACCGCAGGAGAGGTTGGCGCACGAACAATCCGCGCACGCTTGATTTGTCGCGACAGGTAAAGATCGTAGGCACTCCCCTTGCCGACGACGACGCGGACACCCTCGCGATCAACATCGTCGTTGTTCCTGATCGGGGAGTCCTGTCGAACCAGGTATGCCCCCTCTATCACGACGTAGGGTCCCGTAAAGGCTATATCGACGGCGCGCTCCGGATCGATCGCGAAAAAGGCGACATCCCATTCCTTGCCCTTGATGCCGGCGACCACTTTACCGGCGGCCGCGTAAGTCACCAAATCCACTGGGACGCCGAGTCGCCGCGCCAGCTCGCGCGCGAGATCAACGGACAGCCCTTGTGGTTCGCCGCTTACGGCATTCCGGGTGGCAAGTATCGGGTTGCCGAAATTGATCGCGACCCGCAGCGTGCCGCTGGGTACCAGATCGTCCCTGGCACTTGATACGGGCGTACTGGTGGGCGCAATGGCGCAGCCACCCAGCCCGGCGATGGTGATCAGCAGAATCCGTACAAATCGCATGGCGTGTCCTCCTGAAGGTCGAATTTTCCAGCGTTTCGAACCACGCGCTGCACCGTGGTAGCAGGTTCCCGCCTTTGTTTCCGGGTGCAAGCCGTCAAGTCCCTTCGGCAGCGCCGGAGATTGCTTCGCCGAGATAGACGCGCCGGATCAAGT
>Ga0163199_1001889_pt1 | contig 12923 bp, 12 predicted proteins | sample PL_2010_150m_FD_113537 | JGI IMG/M metagenome (GOLD analysis project Ga0163199, IMG submission 113537) | Freshwater microbial communities from Powell Lake, British Columbia, Canada to study Microbial Dark Matter (Phase II) - PL_2010_150m | ecosystem: Environmental > Aquatic > Freshwater > Lake ... | reverse complement strand
TCCTTCAAATACTCCAGCGTATCGAGTTCGGAGGATGCACTTTTTTCAGAAAGCAGGATGTCCATCGCCACCAATGACGCGCCGTACTTCTGAAACAAATTTGTCACCAGCAACGCCATCCGATCACGCCGCCAGGGCCAGTGCCCCTCGCCTCCCTGCTCTTTCTCGCGCAGGCTCTTGTCGTCAATATCAACCACCACGATCCGCTTGTCTGGCGTGCCAGACGGCAGAGCCCGAACCCGCATGTCGTACAGAATCGATTCGAGTCCAGGCAGCAGGGGCAGCGTGAACCACTCAGCAGCATGGCCGGCAAACAAGGCCACCAGCAGCAACCCAGCAGAAATCCGCCACCCATTCTTGCGCATATGCTGTGCCTCAGCGTCCGATCTCGTCGACCTTCAAATAGACCTTGCTGGAGTTGGCCCGCGCGTCGTTAGATGAAATCGTGCTACTGCGCGATCCGCTCCAGGGGCCGCGACCACTGACTTCGGTCCAGACCCCCAGCGGAACGCTCAGGCTGGTGGCAACACGGCTGGTCTGACTCCCCGCCGCACTGCTGCTTTGATTCTCCGAGTAGAACTGCACGATGGCACTGTTGCCGCTGAGTTTGACCATCAGATCGAGCAAGCTGCGGTTGACCGGTCGCCCTCCAGCCTGCCCTGCTTTGCGTGAGGGCGCTTCCTGGATCAGGCTCAACGAGGCTCGCTCGCCTTCCATGACTTGCACGCCCTGCTCGCTGTCATTGTCCCGACTGCTGACGCTGCTGATGATTTCCGAGTTGCCCTCGCCATAGCGAACAGAAAGTTGGAGCGACCGAATTTTCGCAATACCAGCCTCGGCTCGCTCGGGTGCCGCGCTGGGGTTGCTGTTGAGAAAAGCGGGAATCCCGGTTAGAACTTTGGGCTTGTCAGCGCTATCGAGCCCCATAAAACCGGCCTGATCCTTTTTCAAAGTAATCGATCCTCCAGTGGCGCTCTCCAGGAAAGTTGACCCCTCATAGACACGGTTGTAGGTACCCGCCGGCGTGTTGAGTTGCGCCGCAATCTGCGGTGTCGCGTACATCGCGTCAAATTCAGTGCCACGGATCCCTATGACCGCATTGGGCGTCTTGAGCTTGTAGTCTGACGGAGAAGACTTTCCAATCATGCCGGTCAGCTGGCGCAGCGTGCCGCTCAGCAAACGAAGCGAGGCTTCGTTCCTGGCAGCGCCATGCTGGTTTGACCGGTATTTGTCGATCTTGAACTGTGACTCGGGGCGCAGCCAGACAATGGCTTCATCAATCATTCGAATCTGTACATTGGAGTTGCTGTCGGTTGCAACGGTGTCGCCCTCGTACAGATTGTCGCCACGCGCAGCCGGGCGCTCCTGACCCGTGTGCTGTGAAATACGGGCGGCTCCAATCACGACCTGAATCGTGCCGGCTGCGGCCCAGCACCATTCGCCAGTCATGAGCAGGCAGATGGCCATCAAACCCGACACGATGCCTTGGAGCTTTGAGCAAAGCGCAGACCCGAGATTCATCATATGGTTGCTGGAGACAATTCGATCCTGATTTGAGCCGCTCCGGCCGCAGGCACGGCAAGCCGGCTGCCCTGGAAGAAGATCTTGAGGCCGGACCAGTTGGAGCTTCGCACACGCCAGGGCGCAGCACCACCTGTAACGCTCCTGGCATCCCCCGCTCGCAAGGTCAGAGACGTCGCTTGATTGCGACCGCTCATGACGCACACGGTCGAATCAGCCATTGCAACAAAATGGACGTAGTCGCTGGCTTTGCTTGAAGCCGATGCCTTGATAACGATTTCCTGATCCTGCCAAGCGCAGTCGCCATCGGGCACCCGAACAGCCGGTGCAGAGACGGCTGGTGCCTCCTGAACCCCGCCCTTCCCGGCAAGAACTGGCGCCATCTCTTTTGGCGACAGGGGTGCCGTCACCGGTGGCACGAACACCAACTCAGCCCGCTTGGGTTGCTCCAGAATACGGTCGGCCATTTGATGCAGCACGGCCCTAAAAAACAGAGTGGCCAGCACAAAGACAAACAAAAAGAACAGGAGCTTGGCCACAGGATGATGCGTCAGACGCAACTCGCCTAGCGTGCATGCAATCCGCTGCAAAGGCGAATCACCCAGACTTCTGTGTGCCATGGCTGCCACTCGTGCCAGTTCCCGCGCCGGGTCTGCTCGCTGCGCTGCGCTCGTCGCGTGAATGTTATTGCTGGTCATGGTGGCTGTGTGCTACCCGGCTGGAATCGACTGTCAAGCGGAAAACTTGAATCCCATTGCCAAATGAAGATCTCGCGTCGAGGACTTCAGAATCACAGACATCTGCCGATTCGCAAGTGTGTACATCTCTTCTTAAGCCAATGCGCATCAAACACAGCTCGCCCGATGAAATTGGTCAGGTCTACGTCTCCAAGATAAGCCTCTTCCTGTTCCTTGGAGTTATCGGTCTGGTCATTGGCTTTAAACCCTCTGAAAACCTGGCGTCCGTCTACGGCATTTCGGTGAAGGGGGCGATGGCCATCGACACCTTGCTGGTAGCCTATGTCATGGTGCCACACGAAAACATCGCCCCACTGGCTCTCCTGCACAACCTGAAACACAACAAAGTCCTGCATGATTATGGAAGAACCGCAGGTCATACTGCAGTCGCCCTGCTGCGGGCTCGAGAATTTCACTTCAGCCTGATGGAAATTTCCTTCTTCGTCGGCAAAGAAAAAGTCGTGGCAAAGCATTCCTCGCCGATCTTCCTGGCACCGTTCATTTTCATGCACCGAGCGATGCAGGGCGCCACCGAATACTTCAAGATTCCGTTTGACCATGCCATTGAGATTGGCGGGCACATTGAACTTTGAGCGCTGACGCACTCCGTTCAACATAACCCTGGAGTTGAATATGCCAAGACAGCTGAGCCAATGTATCTGCGCAACGGTTGCCGTCGGGTTGATTTCCTTTGCTCATGCCGCCACTCCGGCGCCTGGCAACGAAAACATTCACTTATTCAGCACGCTTTCCTGCGGCGAATGGGTGCAGCGAGCCGGTTACCCGACCGGAAAAATGACCAACGAGTACTGGCTGGCTGGCTTTATGTCAGGCCAAGCTGTAGCAACAAGAATCAATGCCTTGAAAGACACCGACATGCCCTCCATGGCGCTGTGGATCGACAAGCACTGCAAGGACGACCCCTTGAGCAACTCGGTTGCTGCTGCCAAGCTGCTGTTTGCCGAACTGACCAAAAGAAAAGCAGGCAAACAATGAGCGTCAAACGATCAGCAGAAATCCGTTGAGCATGGACAGCAGGCCCAAGCCGCCGAGCGCAGCGCCGACCAGAAAAAGAACCGGAATCGAGCCCACAATCGATACCGAGAGCAACACAATGGCAATCTGGAGCATGCCCTCGGCGTAGTCGAACCAGGGATCCTGGCGCAGCGCATGGTCGCGGGCGGCTTCATGTTCCCGGGCTTGACTCAGCAGTTCCTTCTTGCCCTGCTTGGTGTCGGGTTCCGACTCGTAGCGATCAATCGTTTTCTTGTACTCGTCGATCTTTTTCTGGAACAATTCTTTGGCAGTAGCGACCATGGCCGGTTCACGTGCCAGCTGCAGTTCCAGATCGGTTGCAGCAATCTTCAGCGATGTCTGGCGAATCGTCTTGGCCTGGTAGAAGGCGTAGGCATTGGCTGCAAGTATGTTTTCCTGCGTTGCTTCCTTGGCGGCGTTGGAGCCGCCCAAACTGGCAATGGCCAAAACCATGGCCAAAATCGAGATCGTCAGGGCAGTCCGGTTCTTCCGTTTGTCACTGCTGCTCTCAATCAGTTCAGTTGTCTCCAGGGCGTCCATGTCTGTCTCCGGTTGCTAAGGTTTCGGGGCCGGCGCCCAGCCACTTCTTCGGAAGTTCTGGATAACGGTGGCAATTTACGCTATATTAGTGGCACTTTTTGATATTTATCAATATTTCTTCACGTTTTTTTGCCTGGCACAGAGACTTTCAGTTAGTCGGACTGAAGACACACACACACCGAACAAGCGGTAGACATACAACGCTGCAACAGCAGCCATCAGGGATTACATGCCAGCACCATTGTCACCTTGGAGAGCATGCAGGAATTTGGCAGTCCAGATAGGCGTAAGCGCCCTGCTGCTGTTTGCATTGGGTCAGCCGCTGGTCGCCAGCGCACAGTCAGTTGCCGTGCGCGACTTGGCCGTGCTGGTCGATGAGGCTGGCACCGAAACCATTGCCAGCGTCAGTGCGGCCGCAGCGCAGCAGCGCTTTGTTCCGCTGGTGGGCGCGTTAAATGCCGGCTACACCCGCAAAGTGCACTGGCTTCGTTTTACTGTACCGGCAAGCAGCAGTGCCTGGTGGTTGGAGGTCGAACCTGCCTTTCTGGACGATCTGCGCCTGTTTGAACCCAGCGCCACCGGTTTTGTTGAACAGCGCGCCGGGGATCGGCTCCCCTTTAGCAGCCGAGACGTGCCTTACCATGAATTTATCTTCAAGCTGAAGCGAGCTGATCAGGCCGGTGCGATCTATTTTCTGCGGATTCAAACCATCAGCAGCTCGCTCGCAATTCTGAAGTTGTGGCAAGCACAAGCGTTCAGCGCTGAAATCACCGCAGACTACCTGAAGATGGGGCTTTTTTACGGGTTCAGTCTGCTTGCGTTGCTGACCAACATCATCGTGTGGTTGGTGCTGCGCAAGTCAATCTTCGGTTGGTTTGCACTCTTCGTCTTTGCCAACACCTTCTCCAACCTTTCCAGGGATGGCTTGCTTGCTCAATATTTGCTGCCCACGGCACCGCTGCTGGCCGATGGCATCGTCGGCGTATCTCTGCTATTTTTCCTTTCGGCCAGCGTTCCATTCTTCTGGAACGTCGTCGGCTTCAGACGCGAACAGAAATTCTTTCAAGCCATCTATCGAGCACAACTGGTATTGCCGTGGTTGCTGATGCCTTCAGTTTTCCTGGACTTTTATCCGGAAGCCATGAAGATTGCCGTCACCTGTTCGCTACTGAGTTCGTTCATACCATTGAGTCAAATGATCCGTCAGCGGCGATTCGGCGATGCAGAAGACCTTCTCATTGTGCTGGGGACCTTCCTGCTGGTGCTGGGAGGGTTGAATGCCGGGCTTGCCTTGCTGGGCCTGCTGCCGACCGCGTCAACGGTCTACGGTACGCAGCAAGCTGCCTACTGTCTGGTGATTCTTGTATTTCAGGTGGCCTTGGCCCTGCGCCTGCGCCGACTCGATGACGAACATCAGCAACTCGAAGCCACCCATTCGCGTTTGCAGGACGAGCTGCATACCAAAGACGATCAGTCGCGCGCGGAACTCATGGAGATGCTGAACCAGAAAATTACCCTGCTGGAGACCCTGGAACAAAAGAAGGTCGAACTCGAAAAGAGTGAATTCCTGTGGCGCTTTGCCATTGAAGGCTCGGGTGACGGCGTTTGGGATAGCAACCTTCAAACCGGCGAGTCGTCTTTCTCGGATCGCTGGCTGGAGATCATGGGCTATACAAGAGCGGACATACCGCCACGTTCCGATGCCTGGGAAACACTTCTGCATCCGGAGGATCGTTTGCGTGTGCTCAAGGCAGCACAAGCCTACGAAGCTGGCGAAACAGACCGCTACCGCGTTGAATTTCGTATGCGCTGCAAGGACGGTAGCTACAGGCAGATTTTGAGTCGCGGCATGATCGTCAGCCGCGGCACCGATGGCAAGCCGTTGCGCATGATTGGCACGCATACCGACCTGTCACCGCTGCGTGAGGCTGAAGCCCGGATTCACCACCTCGCCTACTACGATCAGCGCACCAATTTACCCAATCCCCAACTGTTTGAAAACACCCTTAGCCGCGAACTCGCCGCTGCCGTTGGTGGCCGCTTCTACGGCGCCGTTTTCTTTGTCCGCTTTGCCAATTTCAACTTGCTCAGCGACACGCGGGGTCAGCGTTGCAGCGACTTGCTGGCCGAGCAGATTGCAGTTCGCCTGCGTGCAGCAGTGCGCTCCGAGGATACCGTCGCACGGCGCGACACCTGCGACTTTGCAATCATCGCGCCGCGTCTGGATCCAGACGAGAACCAGGCGCAAGCCATGGCTGTGCAAATAGAGCATCGCGTGCGTCAGATTGTCAGCAGTCCTTTCACCATGGAGGGTGTGGTGCACCATTGCCGACTGAACGCGGGGATCAGCCTGTTCCGTTACCCGGACAAGGTCGACGAAATTATGGTCCGCGCCGGGCTGGCATTGACTCAAGCCTCGCAGGAGGGATCGAACCAGTCCAGCTTCTTTCAGCCCGAGATGCAGACAAAGGCGGAACACCTGCGCTCACTCGAAGCTGAGTTGCGCCACGCGCTGCAACTCAGACAGTTCGTGCTTTATTACCAACCCCAGGTCAATGCAATGCAACAGGTGATAGGCGCCGAAGCCCTGCTGCGCTGGCAACATCCGAGCCGTGGCTTGGTGAGTCCGGACCTGTTCATAGGGCTTGCTGAACAAACCGACCTCATTATTCCGATCGGTCTGTGGGTGTTGCAAACAGCTTGCGAACAACTCAAGCTCTGGGCCACAGACGAACAACTCGGCAGACTGCAACTTGCAGTCAATATCAGTCCCAAACAATTTGAACAAACCAACTTTGTGACTCAGGTGCAACAGGTTCTGGCAAGCACCGGTGCCGATCCGCAGCGCCTGAAATTTGAGCTGACCGAGAGTCTCGTGCTGTCTGACGTTCCGCAGGCCATTGCCAAGATGCTCCAGATCAAGCAGCTAGGCATCACCTTTGCCGTCGATGATTTCGGCACCGGGTCTTCTGCCCTGTCCTATCTGGCACGCCTGCCGCTTGATCAGATCAAGATCGACAAGGCTTTCGTACACAGCATCCCGGACCACGGCCCGGCTGATGCCGTTACGCGGTCGATCATCGCGATGGCCGAAGGACTCCATATGGCCGTGATCGCCGAAGGCGTGGAGACAGCGGCACAGCAAGAAACCCTGGAGTCACAAGGCTGCTACTTGTACCAAGGCTATCTGTTTAGCCGACCTCTGCCGCTGCCGCAGTTTGAAGAGTTTGTCCACCACGCGACTGGTGCGCCCGAGGCAACAGACATCAGCGAACGCAGTAGTAGCCCAACTCGTCCGCATTGACCTCGTCGGGGTGCCTCACCGGCGAAGGATTCCTCAGGTCGGGCGCCAACACATGCTCGTCGGCCATCGCCCAGACCCGGTGGCCAAGCGCGACGCCGCCGTTCCAGTCGCCCAACATGGACAGGAACTCGTATTCACCATGCGTTGGCAGTCGGGCACCCAGCGCCTCACAAGATTTTTGTGCAATCTTGGTCGTCGGAGCGCTGCCAATCGGTGACCCGGGAGCGCCGACCAGCGTCAACGTCCTTCCCTTCATATCAACCGCCGAAGGAAAACGGGTGCGCTGGTAAAAAGTAACGACCTTGCCTGCAATCGCAGACATAACCCAGTCCGGTCGCCCCTGCGCATAAAAACTGACCGATCCCCCGTTGTTGGTTTCAACGTGAACCGTTGCCACAATATCGCCGCTGCAACCCGCGCCGTACGAATAACTACCCCAGGCAAAACCAGAGATCCTGGACAACTGCTTGAGATCAAGTGAACCCTGCCTCCTGCGGTCGCGCAAATCACGCAATAATTCCAGCAAGGGCCCTGGGTTAAAAAATACCAGATTGATCTGTTTGGGATGGATTTGCCGATAGATTTCGTCGATTGAAGCCTTCAGGCTGGCCTCCAGCGTTACATCCATGCCCTGACCAGCGGTCACCATGGCACGGTTCTTGTCGATCAATTGATCAATCGACCGGAGAATACCCACAGCATCCTGGGCTTCGGCGCCACGCTCCAGAAAACTCTTGATCTGATTGCTCATGTCGCGCGCCAGTTCGCTGCGCTTTTGACCGTAGGCGTCCTGAAACTGACACAAATCCTGACCGCGGATGAAGGGAATGGTGGGCCACAAAGAAACCTGCTTGTCGGCTTGTGCCGCGCCCGAAGTTGCGAGCACGACGCCCACCAGAACGCCTTTCAACAAGTCAAGCCTCGCACGGCGCAGTCGGCACACCAGTGGGAGATCAACGCATTGGCAAATGAGTGAATAAGGCATATATTCAAGGCTGGCTAAGGTCCTCCCCTAGCTCATTCTATGCGTAGCTGCGTACAAAGGAAACATATGAAGTACCTGATTGTTTTGCTGTTACTGCCACAACTTTCATGGGCTGATGACGGCCACTGTTACAAGATCAAGGACTTCAACAATCGGTATTTTTGCCTCGCCATCGCAAAGGGTGAGCAATCCTATTGCCACAAGATCGACAGGAACTCCTTGCAATACCAATGCCTGGCCGAACTGACCGGCCAAAAGGCCTACTGTGACCAGATAAAGATGGCCGACGAGGCGGCCAATTGCCGGCGACTTTTTCGCTACAAATAGAGTAGTTCAGCTGGTCCTCCGATCAGCCGACCGTGATGACGCGGTCGTTCAGAGGCTGTACCGGGCGGGCGTTGCGCTTGAACGGAAAGCCGATAACCTGCTCACGTGACACATTGACTGGCGTCTTCAGAATGAAGAAGCGAACGCCTTCGGTACACGGAGGGGTCGTCAGAGATCCCTCGTAACTGAAGAAATCAAACTCTTTGGGCAGCAGATGGGTCGGATTGAAGACCACTTCTTCTGGCGCTACCTCGGGACCCTCGGCTGTGGGTGCGTAGTTCCACAGGGTCTTGATACCCGGGTTTTCGTTGCCTTCTTTCAGCAAGACCCCAAGCACTGCGAGCTTTCCGGCCGCACTTTTGTGCACAAAGTGGATCACCATGGCCATCGGTTTGCCATCGATCTGCTCTTCGCTCGGCCGATGAAAGTGGTACTGCAGAAGATCGTAGGGAACACCATCGATGCGCAGCTTGCTTCCCGATGCCACATTGACCTGCACGGTATGACCATTGTTGATCATGCGCAGCGGCCCGGCCTTGTAGTCTGCGGCCACACTGATCCGACCTTTGACAAAAGGCCCCTTGATGTTCAACGGCGCCTGCGACTTGCCCTTGCCGCAGGTCGGAAATTCGCTACCCCAGCGCTCTGGTCCCATGGTGCCTTCATAACCCCAGTGGGGACCCGCGTGGGCGCTGGCCGCAGCCTTGTCATGAGCATTCCCATGCGCGCCGCCAGGGGCCGCATCGCTAGCACCTTGCGCGTTAGGGGGTTGAAGCGCGCACTCAGACATCACCTTGACATTTCCACCCGCCGCGGCAAGCCCGATCTGCGCCGCGCAAATGGTGTTTTTGCGACCATTCCAGTCGGCCATTTGAAGCGCTTTCTGGAACGCCTCGGTCACACCGGGATCATCGCCGCCCTTGGTCAGCAGACGCAGTGCGCCCAAGCCCAACTGGCGCTCCACCGAGAGGCCCTTTTGCAACTTGTAAAACAACTCGACATCCTGCAGCAGGGGGCCATTGGCCAGCGCAGCTTTGACTGCATCGAGTTGCAGAGCCTTGGTTCTAAGCTCCACCAGTTCCTCGCTCATCAAGTCCAGCGCGAGATCGCCGACCTCCGCTTCTTCCACAGATTGCCGGAGCAGATGCTCTGTCGCCTTGACTTTGGTCTCCAGCGCGGCAACGTTGTTGTTGGCCAGATTTCCTTTTTGCAGGTTAAGCCAGCCAAAGGCAGCTGCGCCGACCAAAGCCAGAACCAACAAAATTTCTGCAAACGCTCTTTTCATAATCACTTTCTGCAAGGCCACGGCGTCGGAGCGGCCATGCCTCTTGGTTGAAAATTCGACAGCAAGCCGGCAAACTTGAGCGCCAGCTTGAAACCAGTGGCTGCGGGCACCATGATCAGCGATCACCCCGGAAGGAGATTCCGCTACCTGCACTGTCAAGGGCGATCAGATCCAGACGCCAACTCTTGCCGGCCAGAGGCGACCTGGACAGAAAGGCGACACCTTGGAGCTCAACGCCGGACAGGCGATCCTTGCTGCGCAGGCAGATTCCTCCCAAACCCTTGACCGGAATATTCAGCGTCACCTTGAACAGGTTGACGCCAGACAGTGGTGCCAGTGTCAAACTCGACAGATCGCAATAGTGCAAGGCAGACACGCTGCTGACACCCCCATTGGAGGAGAACTGCAAAGAAGACAGATTCGACGTCTCGCCGTCATACCAACTGCCTTGCCAGCCTGGCGTGCCCTGCAAGTCGGCGTAGCTCGCCGCCTTGCCCGGGTTGTAGCTGGTCGGCGTCAGCGCGGCTACAGAAAAGCTCAAGGAGTCGCCCTTCGCCGATGTGATTCCAGTGAGGTTCACGCTGTAGCCCTGCAATGTGGCCGCAGAGATGCTGGCGGTGCCCGTCAAAGGCAGCGCGCTCTTGGCAATCTGGAAGGCGCGCACGCTTGAAATGGCTGCCTTGCCATCAAGGCCCAGGCTCAGCTTGCCGGAGAAGATGTCGGGTTTACCGTCGGCCAATCTTTCAAAATACAGTGCATACCAATCGAGCTCTGGCGTGATCACGCTGAGAAACTCCTTGTTTTCCAGGGTCACGCTGTAAACACCTTGCAACACCGTGCCGGAACTTGGCGTAACGCCACCAGCGCTGGGCGCAGCACCGTCTGACACCGTGCCACCGCAAGCCGCCAGCGTCAAAGCAAGCCATAACGGCAGACCGCGCCCCATGATTTGTTGAATCGTCACACAGACTCCTTTAATGCCGGACCCAACCGACCTGCAACCAGTGACAGTAGTCTGGTTTGAAAGGCCAGGCAATATGACTAACCATCGTGCCCTCGCGAAAGACATTGGAGGTCAGGTGGTCCAGCCACTCTCCTGTTGCGCCCAACTGGCCCAGCCAGGCCTGATCAGCAGCAGCGCTATCGGCACTGCCGTGCAGGCGTCGCTGCATCGCTGGCACGCCGGCACCGCGGCGCTGGCGCCTGACCGGTCCCGAATAAGCCTCATGCAAAGCACCCCACTCGCGCCCACGCAGGCTGCGCACAAGCCGGCCAATCTTCCGGCTCGCCTGCTGCGTATCCTTGCAATGGAAGCGGTACTGGCCCAGCACATTGTCAAAAAATACGCAGGCCCTCGGCTCTGAGCGCAACAGGCGATCAAGACAATCCAGTGCGTCACCCGTCCGACAGACCAGTTCGCTGCCGCTGGCCTTCAGAGCTGCGGCGTGACGCCAGCGAAACAGGGGTGCGGCCAGCGGATCAATATCCCAGGTTGTCACTTTGGAAAAACGCTGCAACCAGTTTGACGGCATCATCCAACCGGCACTGGCACCAATCAGCAACAGTTCTGAGGCGCTTGGCTCAAGCTGCTCCAGGCTGGTCGAAATCTGCTCACAGGTGGGGCGCCACAGCGCCTGCGAGCGCCAGGCCCGCCAATGCCATTGCAAGCCACCCGAGGGATTCATGCCAGACCGATCCGATTGAACTGGCTGACCCCCAACTCGTCCATGCTGCGCTGTTCGCGCTTGCGCATCTGCCCTTCAAAGGCCAATACTTCCTTCTCATCGAGCGTCTGCATCTTCAAGCGCTCGATCTCCGCCCGGACCTGTTGCTGACGCAAGCTCGCCAGCGCCGCCTTGGCCTTTTCAATGTCCTGTGCAACACGCTGCGACAAGGTCGCCAATTGCGCCATAAACTGGCGCTGGTTCATGGCGTCCTGCATACCGTGACTCAGCTGCGCCGCGTTGGCTCCCTGCAGGCGGTACTCCTCGTACAGGAACTGCAGACGCTGCTGACTGGCCTCAAGCGTTTCCAGCAACTTGTTGGCGCGCGCTATATCAGCCTGGATCTGCGCCAGCCTTCGTTCTGCCTTGCCAGCCATGATGGACCAACACTGACGTGCTTTCATGAGCGTTCTTTCATTGTTTTCAAGTCTGCAGCAAATGCGAGAGTTCGAGCCGCGCGGTCATCTCGTCGACGCCAACATGCATGTCCTGGCGCAGAAACTCTTCCATCGCCTGCCGCAATTCGATGGCCTGATCGATCTCGGGATTAGATCCACGCTGATACGCTCCAACCTGAATCAGGTCACTGTTCTGCTGGTACAGCGACCACAGACGGCGAAACCGGTTGGCCTCTTTCAGATCACCCGGCGCCAGCAGGTTCTGCATCACGCGCGAAATCGAACCCACCAGGTCGATTGCCGGAAAGTGTGCGGCGTCGGCCAACTTGCGCGACAGCATCACCTGCCCGTCCAGCGAGGCCCGCGCAATGTCAACAATCGGATCACTGGCATCATCACCTTCCGCCAGAACGGTGTAGATGGCCGTAATGGAACCGTGCCCGTGACGCCCCACACCACAGCGCTCGATCAGACTTGGCAGCAGGGCAAAGACCGAAGGTGGATAGCCCTTGGCAGTAGGCGGCTCGCCAATCGCCAGACCGATCTCGCGCTGTGCGTGGGCGACGCGCGTCAGGCTGTCCACCAGCAACAAAACATCCAGCCCCTGGTCACGAAAGTACTCCGCCACCACGTGCGCCAAATGTGCCGCCTTCAGTCGCAATACCGGTGAGACATTGGCCGGCGCTGCCACCACCACCGACTTGGCCAGACCCTCGGCACCGAGTGACTCGTTGATAAATGCCTGGACCTCCCGGCCGCGCTCACCGACCAGCCCAATCACCACCACATCGGCCTTGGTAAAGCGCGTCACCATGCCCAGCAGCACGCTCTTGCCGACGCCCGAGCCCGCCACCAATCCAACCCGCTGACCACGGCCGAGCGTCAGCAAACCATTGATCGCCTTGACGCCGACATCAAGAATTCTGTCAATCGGACCTCGTTCCATCGGGTTCAGGGGCAGACCGCTCAAGCCCAACCGGGTACTGCACAGCGGCTTTGGCCTGCCATCCAGCGGTTCGCCCCGTCCGTCAATCACGCGCCCGAGCAGCTCGGGCCCCAGACTGGCC
>Ga0163199_1001888_pt1 | contig 12933 bp, 12 predicted proteins | sample PL_2010_150m_FD_113537 | JGI IMG/M metagenome (GOLD analysis project Ga0163199, IMG submission 113537) | Freshwater microbial communities from Powell Lake, British Columbia, Canada to study Microbial Dark Matter (Phase II) - PL_2010_150m | ecosystem: Environmental > Aquatic > Freshwater > Lake ... | reverse complement strand
TTCTTTTGCCTCTTCGGGAGGCATGTGAGCTAGGAGTTTTGACAGATCCTTCAATGTCGCATTGCTTTTTTCCAGGCGGGGAATGAGGCGGTTTCGCATGAAACCGTTGATGAGGGTTTTCAGTTCAAGCGTCGCGGAATACTGTGCAAACCGACTTCCGGTGTGTCTTTCAACGGCTCCCAGGCTTTCGAGCGCCCGGAGCCCCAGACTCACCGACCCCATGCTGATCCCGATGCGTTCGGTGATGTCTTCCATGGTCAGGGGATCCGGAGAACTGAAGAGGATTCCGTAGATTTGCCCGTGAGATCGCGGGTTTCCAAAAAGGTCGGCCAACTCCGAAAAAATGCCGACCATCCCGCTTTCGAAGCGGTCGCGGGTATCAGAGCGGGTCGCTGGATCTGCTGCCTCCACGCAACATAAGATATGGCACCCTGAAGTGTATTTCAATCTAAAATGAAATAAAAGACAGGGAGGGGATCGCGGAGCGAGGAAAAGTTTTCAGTGTGCTGGCAAGTAGAGAGCCCCTGCAACGACAGCACTTCGTGTCCGACGGGCAAAATCCGAAGAAGTGGCCGGGAGGCAAATCTGAAAGCTGAGGCCGCTTTTCTCTGTGGGCTTTGCGACTGGAATAAAACTCTCCGGAGGCGTCCTAAAAGGGGGCTTCCGGCGGCGATGCCGCTACAATTTCAATTCTGCTCCGGGCAGGGCTTCTGAGACGCGGATGTTCTGGGTGATCGCATGAAGGAGCATCTGGTGGACGTCCTCAACGATCCCGTAGTTGTCCGAGGGAACATGGATTGGCACATCCGCCAGGGCGAGTCCCTTGCCGCCGGAGAAGCCGCAGAGGAGAATCGAGCGGTTTCCAATGGATTTTGTGAACTCCAGCGCTCGAAGGATATTTGGAGAATTCCCCGATGACGAGACCGCCAGCAGGAGATCTCCGGGCTGCATCCAGAGCGAGAGAGGAAGGTCAAAGGCCCGGTCGTAGCCGTAGTCATTTGCTGTCGCCGTGAGCAACGAGGGTTCGCCGCAGAGGCTGAGGAAACGGGGGCGGAGGGCCGTATCTGCCGCGATGCCCTTGTTCATGTCGCATGCCATGTGGTTGATGATGGCCGCAGAGCCTCCGTTCCCGCAGGCCAGGATGCTTTTTCCCGAGCGGATCGCGGCCATGAGCAGATTCTTCGCCTGATCGATGGATTCCGGCTGCACCTTCGCGGAGACCGCAGCGATTTTGCGGGCGTATTCCGAAAAGCAAATGGATGCGTTTTGCATGGATGGTCGGCTGCTTAAACTGAGCGGAGTCAACGTAGTCGGCTGTGTCGGAGTGGAAAGCAAAAATCCATAGGCTCAGCCAGGAGGCTGGATTTTCTTTGCCAGTGAATCAAAGATATTCCGAGACTGCGGCTTCGAGCGGGCGTGCATCGCGTCCGCCCAGGGCGTGGCCGATGGCTTCGAGACGCCGGATGAGATCGGCCACGTCGCGGCGGGCATACGGGCCGCCGGCTGAGGCACAGAAATGGGTGCGGCAGCCGAAGGGGCGGGAGTCGTAGATCAGGCAGCGGGAGGTTTTCGGGTGGAGAAAGGGACAGTCTCCCTCCGGTAAAGCAGGAAGGTTTTTTCTTCCTGTGGCTTTGAATGCCCGTGCGGCGACAAGGGCTTCGCCCTTGGTGAGATGCGGGGTCTTCCCGGTCAGGCGGAAGCGGCAACATTCGGTCCGGAGCGTGCAGGAGCGCTCGATGGGGCGATTTTCCAGCTCCGAGTAAATTTCGCGGATTCCCGTGATGGCGGTTTGCTCCGCGTGGTCCTCTCCCCGGCGCATCCCGCTCACATGGAGAGAAAATTCTCCAGCAGGTTTTTTCCGACCGTGGTGAGGATCGATTCCGGATGGAACTGGACGCCGAAGACCGGAAGTTCGCGGTGGGCGAGCCCCATGATTTCCCCCTCCTCGGTTTCAGCCGTGATTTTCAGGCAGTCCGGAAGGTTGTCGCGCTTGACGAGGAGCGAGTGGTAACGGGTGGCTTCAAATGGATTCGGCAGGCCCGCAAAAACGTTTTCGCCGGTGTGGTGGATCGGCGAGGTTTTCCCGTGCATGAGGCGCCCGGCGCGGACGACCTCTCCGCCGTAGACCTGACCGATGCTCTGGTGTCCGAGGCAGACTCCAAGGATCGGAATTTTTCCGCCGAAGTGACGGATGACGTCACAGCTGATCCCTGCCTCGTTCGGCGTGCAGGGACCGGGCGAGATGCAGAGCTTCTCCGGGGCCAGTGATTCGATCTCCGTAATCGTGATCTCGTCGTTCCGCTTGACGACAATCTCCGCGCCGAGTTCCCCGAAATACTGGACGAGGTTGTAGGTGAAGGAGTCGTAGTTATCGATGACGAGGATCATGGGTCCCTCCTGGCTCGGTCGATCGCCCGCATGCCGGCCATCGCCTTGTTGACGGTTTCCTGATATTCGCCATCCGGGGTCGAGTCCGCGACGACGCCGCCTCCGGACTGGACGTAGGCGCGTCCGTCCTTGAGCAGGACGGTCCTCAATGCGATGCAGGAGTCGAGGTTGCCATCGAACCCGAAATACCCGACCGCTCCCGCATACGAGCAGCGTTTGCTTTTTTCGAGTTCGTTGATGATCTGCATGGCGCGGACCTTCGGGGAGCCCGAGACCGTGCCGGCGGGGAATGTCGCCCGCATGACGTCGTAGGCGCTGCGGCCGCCGGCGAGCTGGCCAGAAACGTGCGAGACGATGTGCATGACATGGCTGTATCGCTCGATCGTCATGAAATCCGTGACCTTCACCGAACCGAACTCTGCGATCCGGCCGACATCGTTGCGGGCGAGATCCACGAGCATGAGGTGCTCCGCGCGTTCCTTCGGGTCGGCGAGAAGATCCTCCGCGTTCGCGGCGTCGTCCTCCGGCGTCTCCCCCCGGCGGCGCGTGCCGGCGATCGGACGGATTTCCACGAGCGGTCCGGTAAGGCGGACATGAACCTCCGGGGAGCTTCCGACCAGCGCGTATCCTCCCGGACAGCGCAGACAGAACATATACGGGGACGGGTTCACAAACCGGAGCGAGCGGTAGAGATCGAGCGCGTCGCCGGAAAAGTCCGTCTCGAACCTCTGCGAGGGGACGATCTGAAAGATGTCGCCGGCGCGGATGTATTCCTGCGCATCGCGGACCATCCCATGGTATTCCTCGCGCGTTGTGTTTGAGGTCGATTCCACAGCCGGAGGTGTGGTGCCGGTAAAAATCGGGTCGAAGGCGATCGGGCACCGGAGCGCCTGAATGATCTGCCCGATCCTTTTGCAGGCGGCATCATAGGCGGCATCGACTCCCCGGTCGTCGAGGAATGCGTTGGCGACGATCTGGATCCGCCTCCGCTTATGGTCGAAGATCACGACCGACCCGGTGATCTGAAAAAACATGTCCGGGATCCCGAGTTCATCCTTCGGAGGTTCCGGAATCGTCGGTTCGAACCACCTGACGCAATCGTAGCCGAGGTATCCCACGGCTCCGCCGCAAAATGGCGGGAGGTCGGGGTTTCTGGGAGCCCGGTATTTGTCCATCCAGCGCTCGAGCTCGTCGAGCGGGTCGCGTTCCGTCTCGTAGGTTTTCGTGAGGGTCTCTTCGGTGAGGGTCACCGTTTTGCCATGCGCGGTGAACGTGGCCTGCGCATCGAACCCGATGAAGGAAAACCGCCCGACCAGGTCGTTCTGTTCGGCAGATTCCAGCAGAAAAGAGGGAGCATTTCCACCCAGCTTCGCGAACGCGGAAACAGGAGTGTCCCCGTCTGCGACGATTTCGGTCCAGACCGGAACGACGCGTGAGCAGGCCGCCTGTTGGGCGAAGGCGGAGCGCTCCGGACGAATCATGAAAACGAGACTTTCGGCGCCTGCTTCTCCTCCGGGTTGTCGATCTGGAAGAGCTCGGCCGGCAGGAAGTTGAACATGCCCGCGATGATGTTCGTGGGAAAGACTTCGCGCTTCGTGTTGTAGGCCATTACGGAATCGTTGTAGGCCTGCCGCGCGAACGCGACCTTGTTTTCCGTCGAGGTCAGCTCCTCGGTGAGCTGCATCATGTTCTGGTTCGCCTTCAGGTCCGGGTAGGCTTCCGCCACGGCCAGGAGTCGTCCAAGAGCGCCGGTGAGCCCGGCCTCGGCACCGGCGAGATCCTTCATCGCCGTGGGATCACCAGGATTCGATGCCGCGCGGCCGCCTGCGGCCTGCGCGAGATTGCGGGCCTGCGTCACGGCTTCGAGGGTCTCGCGTTCGTGCTTGTTGTAGCCCTTTGCGGTCTCCACGAGGTTGGGAATCAGGTCGTAGCGGCGCTTCAGTTGCACATCGATCTGCGAAAACGCGTTTTTGAAGCGGTTGCGCAATGCCACAAGCCCGTTGTATTGGCCGATTGCAAAAAGCGCGCCAAGAACGACCACCGCGATGATGACCAGAAAAATTCCGACGATTAGGGTGCCCATGCCGCTTATTTTGCTCCGGGGTTCCGCGGCGTGCAATAGCGAAAATGGCTCAATCGATCGGTGTTTGTCCGGGGCTCATCAGGCGCGCCATTTCCAGGACGGCAGCAGGAGATTTTCCGGAAGCGCGGAGTTCGCGGATCCCCAGACCGCCGGCGCGCTTGGAGAGGCGTTTCCCGGTGGCATCGCGGACGAGCGGGCAGTGGAACCAGAGGGGAGGGGACTGGCCGAGGGCTTCGTTGAGGAGAATCTGGCGGGCGGTCGAAGTGAGGAGGTCCGCCCCGCGGACAACCTCGGTAATTTCCGCATCATCAACCACAACGGCAAGCTCATAGGCTGGGATGTCGTCGCGGTTCCAGACGAGGAAGTCGCCAAAATCGAGCAGGGCGGTCTTTTCGACTTTTCCGAAGTGGCCGTCGTGGAATGTGACGCGACGGTTGTCCGGGACGCGGAAGCGCCAGTTGAATCCCGCCGGGGATTTGAAGGATTTTGCCGTCGAGGTATCGCCCCTCCATTCGGGTGGAAAGACCGGCTCCTCCTCGTGCGGGGCAAGAGTGGCGACCTCTTTGCGCGAGCGGGTGCACGGGTAGATCCGTCCTCCGTCGCGAAGCCGTTTCCACGCCAAAAGATAGAGGTCACGCCTTTCGCTTTGGAAAACCGGCGCGCCGCTCCACCGGATCCCGAGCCACTCGAGGTCCTCGATGGCGGCCTCGGTGAATTCGCGACGGCACCGGTGCGGATCAAGATCCTCGATGCGGAGAATCACCTCGCCGCCTGCGTTCCGTGCGCGGAGGAAGGCAGTGTGAAATGTTGCCGCGTGTCCGAGGTGGAGGAACCCGGTGGGAGTGGGAGCGATTCGGCCGCGATACTTCACGCCAGGCGGGCGGCGGAGGATTTTGGTCCCTCCTCCGGCTCGGAGTGCCAGTTGGCGAAAATCTCCTGGTCCTCGAAGAGTTCCTGCGGATCGATCGCGTAGTCCGGTTTGACGAGGACGCCCTTGTCCGCGTATTCCGGCTGGCAATCAAGGCAGTAAGAGGCGAGTTCGCTGCAGATCCAGCGGATGTCGCGGTTCAGAAGGCGCCCGACGAAGTGGCTGGGAGTGTTGTGAAAATGGGACATCATCCAGCGGCGGAGAAAGCTGGCCTCGAGCATCTGCGCCGCGATGAGAAGGTCGTCGTATTTTGTTCCGACCTGGGCGAGCGCGGTCTCGGCGATCCTCTGGCCGACTGCCGCCGTGCACTTCCGGGGCCTGCGGAAAAAGATCTGGGTCTTCGGGTCGTCGAAATATTTGTTCAGCGGGGATTTGACGATCCCCTTGCCGCCGAGCGCCTCGACGCATTCGTTGTTGCCCGTTACCACGAGCACGTGGGAGACGTGGATGTCGCTGAGGCGTGACCATCGGGTGAACCATGCGATGCCGGTCGAGAGCTGGGAAGAACCGGTGTGAGTGAAGCCGATGTAGCCCGGCTTGTAGTTGTCCCCGAATGCGGGGGCGAGGGATTGCACGCACAGCCGGGGGCGGGAGAGCCGGCTGGTATCCAGACGTTTCATGATGGAACTCTAATCAGGCGGCCGCGGATGAAAAGCCGGAACTCACGGCTGGTAGACCGAGCCGAAGTAGGCATGGAAAATCCCGGAAAGCGTCCGCGATTCGCCCAGATCAAGCAGGGCCTGGTTGAGCGGAAGCCGGAGGGGGCTCCCGATCGCCAGCGCAAACCCGTAGTTCTGCGGGGCGAAAACCGGTCCGACCTCTGTAATGGGAAGCCGGGGGTGGTTGAAGTCGTAGCTCTGCAGGACCGGCGCATCATCGACCACTGCGGCGGCCTTTTGCCCGAGCATGGCATCGACGGCAGAAGCGAGGTCCTTCGCCGGGTAAATCGTGATGCCCTTGTCCCGCAGGTAATGCTCGGCGGTGGAGCCGGAGACGACGGCCACCGTCTTTCCCGGGAGGTCCTCCGGTCCGGAAATCCTGTTCCCCAGTTTTTCCAGAGTCATGGAGCTGGTGATGCTGGAAGTGAGGTAGGCCACGGTGATGATGCCGAGGATGATCCATGCCACCATGACGAGACGGCCGAGAATTCCGGGAAATCCCTTGTAGGCCGACTTGCCGGTGAGCGCGAGGGTGACCACGTAGTAGAACGCCTCGGCGGCGCCAGCGGCTGTCGTCTTCGGAAAATCCGGATTGTGCCTACGTTCGAAAAAATACACGAGAACCGTGAAGGCGACGACCGCTGCGACCACATACCAGAAGACCTCCATCCTGAGGAGGTCCAGCAGATCGGCTCCCAGCCGGGCGACGGAATGCGGGCGGGCTTCGGAGAGCATGATCTGGAAGCCCGAGCGGAAATACGGCTGCGAGAATTCCACCAGCGAGAGGCGGTCCTTTGTGATTCCCACGTTTCCGGCAAGAACATCCACTTTGCCGGCGTTGACCGCCCGGATCCCTTCATCCAGCGAGGGAAATGTCGTGTAGGTGAACGTCCAGGAATTCAGGGCGGCGATTTTTTCCCAGACATCCACCGCGACGCCGGTGAACGGCGGTCCCTTGACGACGAACGGCTCCTCGCCCGCCAGTCCGACACGCAGGGGTTCGGCGCCATGCGCCCACGCGCAGGTCAGGCACGCGAATGCGGCAAGGAGGAGCTTCACCATTTCCGCACGCGTGAAAGCCAGAAGACACCGATGGCCGATCCGATGGCGAAAAAGTTGATCAGGTAGAACGGCCACATCGCGCTTTCCATCGGCATCGGAAGCCGGACGTTCATGGAAAAGATCCCGACGACGAGGTTGGCGAGCATGATCGCGATTGTCCAGATTGTGAACTGCTTGATCAGGATGTTCAGGTTGTGGCTGACGATCGATGCGCGCGCATCCATCATGCCGTGCATGACCTGTGCGTAGATGTCCGCCCGGCGCAGGCACTGCTGGTTTTCGATGATGATGTCTTCCAGGAGGTTCGTTTGCTCGTGGTCCAGTCCAAGCTTGTCGGCGGCCGATTTGAGGCGGTCGAGGAGCATCGCGTTCGAGCTGATCGAGTTCAGGATGTAGACGAGGCTTTTTTCCAGCGCGAACATGTTGAGCAAATGCTTCGTCTCCATCGAGGTGATGATCCGTCGCTCGAGCGAGTCGGAGAGCATGTTGATCGCCTTCAGGTGGCCCTCGAAATGCGAGATGGTCTGGTAGAGGAGCCGGAGGATGACATCCTGGATCGAGTGGATCTTGAACGGAACGCGGCCCTCGAAGAGGGGGGCGTCGTCGGGCATGACGACGACCAGGTAATCCTCATAAACAAAGACGCCCGTCGAAGTGAGTTTTAGGAGGAAATTGTCGTCCGCGCAGAAGCTCTTCGGGCGCTTGAAAATGAAGGCGGCGTGGTCGTGTTCGAATTCCAGGCGGGAGAGTTCATCCGGATCCAGCGAGGATTGGAGCGTGTGGTAGTCGATGTTGTGGAGTTCGAGCAGATCCGCCTCATCGTCGATGGTCGGGGAATTGTAGACGATGACCTGCCCCTCGCCCTGCGCGCATGGCAGAAGCGTCCCACTCTCCTCGTCGATCCGGTAAAACGTCCTTTGCCCGCCGGAATGGGCAGGGGCCGTCCCGATCGTTTCCAACGGATGTTCTTTTTCCAGGTTGGACATCACCGGAAACGTATGCGCGAACCCGCGACTCTGTCGAGCACCGAGGATTACCGCGCCGCGCTATTTCAATCCGGATCCTGGTTCGCCGGGTTTTGCAGGTTTGAATGCCAGAAACTCATAGACCGAGCGGTCGGGTTGGAAGTGGTTCACGTGCCGCAGGATCAGGCGAATGCCGGCGCTCTGCAGCGAATCGCCTTCTCCAAGGCGGGAACCAAGGGACGCATCGCTTTCCAACGCCTCAACCAAGTCGCGATTCTGTGCAAGGACGACGGGCTTCGCTCCCGGAATTGAGATGACAGAGACGGGCAGGAAATCATCCGGGGAGACTCCTGAAAAAACAGGCGTGGGTTCGTGCGCTTCCGCATGCCGCACCTTGAGTTGGATCATGCGCGCCCTGGCATCCGGCGCCGTCGATTCCAGTGCCACGGTGATGGCGTCCAGCAGGCTGTGGCGCACGTCGCCCAACTCGGTCAGCGATTGCAGATTTTGCAGCTCGTCCTGGCTTTGGATCGCCTTGGCCAGGGAGGAAATCTCCTTCAGGTAGGCATTTTTCTGGGTGTCAGGAACGAAATACATGACGACGAGATGGACCGGGTTTCCGTCCGGCGATCCATAGGCGATGCCGTTCGGGCTCCAGCCGACCGCGCAGAGGAGTTCTCCATCCTTCGAGCACCGGGCGTGCGGGCAGGCCCATCCTTTGCCGATCCCGGTGTTGTGGACCTGCTCGCGCTCGAGGACTTTTTCGGTGATGCCCTCATCGATGTCGTTGTCCGGAATCGCCTCGATGAGCGTGGCAAGAAGTTCCAGTGCGCTGGTCTTGTCGTTGTCGGGCAGCTCGATGAGGCGTCCGTCCTGCAGGGCGTTGAGAAGGCTTTTCATATCAGTCGATGCCGAATTTGTTGTGGAACCAGACCTTCACGCGGTGCGTGAGGACGGCGTAGCAGAGGATAAATCCCGCAATCCACGCCCAGTAAATGGGGGGCAGGGGGACGAAGCTGAAGTAACCCGCGAACGGCAGATAGGGCAGCAGCCCTCCGGCGAGCATGACGATTGCCGTGGTGGCCAGCAGGAACGGGCTCGCGATGCTCTGGAGGAAGGGAATTTTTCTGGTTCGGATGATGTGCACGATCAGCGTCTGCGTGAGGATCGATTCCACGAACCATCCGGTGTGGAAGAGGTGTTCATAATACGTCTTCATCTCCGGGGACGTTGCGGGATCGGAGTAGAGGTGGCACTTGAAGAAGTAGAGCATGAGGAAAAACGTCGCGTAGTCGAAGATCGAACTCATCGGCCCGATGAAGGTCATGAAGCGCCGGATGTTGCCGATGTTCCATTTGCGCGGGGTGGCGAGATATTCGTCGTCCACGTGATCCGATGGGATGCCGATCTGTGAGGCGTCATAGAGAAGGTTGTTCACCAGAACCTGGATCGGGGCCATCGGCAGGAACGGCAGGAAATAGCTGCCGCCGACGACGCTGAACATGTTGCCAAAGTTCGAACTCGCGCCCATCCGGATGTATTTGATGATGTTTCCGAAAACCCGCCGTCCTTCCAGAATGCCATCCTCGAGGACGAGGAGGCTTTTTTCCAGCAGGATGATGTCCGCGGATTCCTTGGCGACATCCACCGCGGTATCGACCGAGATGCCGACATCGGCGACGCGCATCGAGGGGGCGTCGTTGATGCCATCCCCCATGTAGCCGATGACGTGGCCCTTCTTTTGGAGGGCGATGATGATGCTCTCCTTCTGGGCGGGTGAAAGGCGGGCGAAGACGCTCGTTTTTTCCGCGAGATCGCCGAGCTGGTCCTCGTCGAGCCCGAGGATCTCGTCGCCGGTGACGATTTTCCCCGGGTCGAGATCCACGTCGCGACAGATCTTGCGGGTGACGAGCGCGTTGTCCCCGGTGAGGATTTTTGTTTCGACCCCGTATTGTTTCAGCGAGGAGATCGCCTTCGCGGCGGAGCCTTTCGGGGGATCCAGAAAAGCGATGTAGCCCAGCAGAATCAGGTCCCCCTCATCGGCCACCGAGAAGACCGTCTTGGATTGCGGAAATTCGCGGTAGGCGATGCCCAGAACCCTGTAGCCGTCGCGGCTGAGCTCCTCGTATTCCTCAAGCAGATCGCTCTTGATCAGGTCGATCATCAGGTGGATTTCATCGTCGACCTGGTAGTGGGTGCATGCCTTGTAGATGTCCTCGACCGCCCCCTTGCAGATGAGCACGTGGTCGCCCTCGTAGTCCACGACGACTGACATCCGCTTGCGCTGAAAGTCGAACGGGATTTCATCCACCTTGCGGCAGCCGCGGTCCACATCGAGATCCGTATGGGAAAGCACCGACCGGTCGAGCAGGTTGCGCAGCCCCGTCTGGTAGTAGCTGTTCATGTAGGCGTAGCGCAGCACGTCCTCGCTTTCGCGGTTCGTGACATCCACATGTTTTTCAAGGATCACGCGGTCCTGGGTGAGCGTTCCGGTCTTGTCGGTGCAGAGGATGTCGATCGCGCCGAAGTTCTGGATCGCGCTCAGGTGTTTGACGATGACCTTCTTTTTCGACATGGCCATCGCCCCCTTCGAGAGGTTCACCGTCACGATCATCGGCAGCATCTCCGGGGTGAGGCCGACGGCAACCGAGAGACCAAAGAGCAGCGCCTCAGCCCAGTTGCCCTTCGTGAGTCCCACGATCAGGAAGACGACGCTCACCATCACGACCATGAACCGGATCATCAGCCACGTGAATCCGGCGATGCCGCGGTCGAAGCTCGTCTGGACGCGCTCGCCGGAGAGCTTTTCAGAAATCGAGCCGAAGTGCGTGCGCACGCCGGTGTTGACGACAATGCCGCGTGCGCTGCCGCTCACGACGTTGCTGCCCTGAAAGCACGCGTTCTGGAGCTCGATGATCCCGCGTCCGGCGACCTCGGACGCGCCGGCATTTTTTTCGACCGGCATGGATTCGCCGGTGAGCGACGACTGGCTGACGTAGAAGTCCTTTGCGGCGATGAGGCGCAGGTCCGCCGGGATGATGGCTCCGGCCTGCAGCGTGACGATGTCGCCGGGGACGATCTCCGCCATGGGGATTTCGAACTCCCTGCCGTCGCGAAGCACAAGGCAGTTTGTCTGCACCATGGCGCGGAGCTTTTCCACCGCCTTGCCCGAGCGGTTCTCCTGAAAATAGGCGAGGCCGACACTCAGGACGATCATGCCGCCGACGACCGTGGCGGAGCGGAAGTCGCCCATGATGATCGACACCGCGCAGATGACGAGAAGCTGGATGACCAGCGGATTTTTGCAGCGCTGGAGAATCTCCGTGACGAAGCCGGCTTCCGCCTTCGTTCCGAGGTCGTTCAGTCCGAACTCTTCGCGCAGGGATTCGACTTCCGATTCGTTGAGGCCGGTGTCCCGGGTCCGGAGAAACGGGATGACTTCCTCGTTTGTCATCCGGCAGGATTCGACGAGTTTCCGCTCATGATCCGAAATCGTGCCCGAGGCCGCCTTGGCAGCCTTGCGGAAGGCGGTCGGGTGGATTTTGGCCAGAATGGTTCGATGGATCATCGGAGAGGAAGTGATTGGAGGTTTTCCTCCGTGAAATCAAGCGCCGATGGAAATTCGCGCGACGTGACCGTCGGCTCCGGGAAACCGCCGTGCTGCGGGAGTCCGGCTACTTCCGGGAGATCCTGTCGAATTCCGCAAGCGCCATGCCCACGACCTGGTCCATGTTGTAATATTTGTAGGTGGCGAGGCGGCCGATGAACGAGGTGTCCGGTTCGGCGTCGGCCCGCTCCTTGTATCGCGCATAAACGGCCGAGGTATCGGGGGCGGGGATCGGGTAGTAGGGTTCCCTGCCGAGGCCGAAGTCGTCCGGGTATTCGCGCACGATCGTCGTGTTTTCGCAGAGCTGCCCGGTCGCATGCTTCATCTCGACGATCCGCGTGTAGTCGTGGTCGTTCGGGTAATTCACCTGCATGGCCGGCTGCCAGAAGCCCTTTTTTCCGGAGACCGGCTCGCGCGCGACAAGCTGCTGAGGTGTGAACGACTCCTCTTCGAATCGCAGCGACCGGTAGGGCAGGCGGCCCTCGCTGAAGTCAAAATATTCATCGACCGGTCCGGTGTAGATCATCCGTTTGAACGAGACGTGCGGGAGCACATCGCGGTAACCGGTGTTGAGGAGGATTTTCACCCGGTCCGCGCAGGAGGCGATCATGCGCTCGAACATGCGGGTGTATCCCGCCGCCGGGAGAGCCTGGAATTCCTCGGTGAGGTAGCGGTCGTCTCGGTTCGTGCGGATCGGGATGCGTCCGCAGACAGAGGCGTCGAGATCGCGCGGATGCCTGCGCCATTGCTTGAGCGTGTAGCCCTCGAAGAATTTTTTGTAGAGCTCGCGTCCGACCTGCGAGACGATGACCTCCTCCGAGTTTGCCGGGCTGGTGACCGGTTCGCGCCATTTTTCCAGCGTTGCGGCCATCTCCTCCGGCGTGGATTTTTTTCCGGTGAACTGCTCGAAGGTATTCAGGTTGATCGGAAACGGCCAGTAGGCGCCGTCGGTCCAGGAGAGGATCCGGTAATCCACCGGGTGCCATTCTGTGAATTGCGACAGGTATTCGCGGATGCGCGGCGAGTTTGTGCGGAAATAGTGGGGGCCGTAGTTGTGGATGAGGACGCCGTGGTCGTCGTAGCGGTCGTAGGCATTTCCTCCGATGTGGGCGCGTTTGTCCACGACGAGCGAGGTTGCTCCCTTCTGCGTGGCCAGCCGCTCGGCCATCGTGAGCCCGGAGAACCCGGCGCCGATGATCAGGTAATCGAAGTTCCAGGCCATGGAACTACCTCTCCGGCGC
>Ga0163199_1001885_pt1 | contig 12941 bp, 6 predicted proteins | sample PL_2010_150m_FD_113537 | JGI IMG/M metagenome (GOLD analysis project Ga0163199, IMG submission 113537) | Freshwater microbial communities from Powell Lake, British Columbia, Canada to study Microbial Dark Matter (Phase II) - PL_2010_150m | ecosystem: Environmental > Aquatic > Freshwater > Lake ... | reverse complement strand
TTCTACTACTATTTGAAAGTTGTTCGCGCCATGTATTGGCAGCCCGCTCCCGAGGATGCGCCCCCGGTCTTGGTTTCGCCTCTGACGCGCTTCACAGCCGCTTTTCTTGTGACGTTGATCCTGGTTCTGGGAGTTTACCCGAAGCCGATCCTGGATTTCCTTCCCTGACCGATGCCGGTTCTTGACAAACCGCTCGCCGAGCTCCGCGAATACCGGGGCATCAATCCCAAGCCGGAGGATTTCGACGACTACTGGGCACGCGCGCTCGCCGAGCTTGATGCCACGGATCCAGAGCCCGAACTGATTCCGTGCGATGCGCTCGGAGCGAAGGGCATTGAGACATTCGACCTTTTCTTCACCGGAGTGGGAGGAGCGAGGATCTATGCGAAATACCTGCGGCCTTCGGCACCGGCCGCCCCGTGTCCCGGGCTGCTGCTTTTTCACGGCTACGCCGGATCGAGTGGAGACTGGCAGGAAAAGCTTTCCTATGTCGGGCAGGGGATGGCGGTTGCCGGCATGGACTGCCGAGGACAGGGCGGGCGCAGCGAGGATCCCGGCGGCGTGCGCGGCAACACTCTCAACGGGCACATCATCCGCGGACTCGACGGATCACCCGACGATCTCCTCTTCCGCCAGATCTTTCTGGATACCGTGCAGCTCGCACGCGTCGTTTCTGGATTCCCGGAGGTCGATGGGCTTTCGTGCATGGGCGGATCACAGGGCGGTGCGCTCTCGATTGCCTGCGCCGCGCTGGCTCCGCAAATCCAGAGGTGCGTCTCGGCTTTCCCGTTCCTCTCCGACTACAAGCGGGTCTGGGAAATGGATCTTGCAAAAGATGCCTATGCCGAACTCCGGACGTATCTGCGGATGTTCGATCCCCTCCACGAGCGGGAGGAGGAAATTTTCCGAACGCTCGGCTACATCGACGTCCACCATCTGGCCCCGCGCATCACAGCCCGCGTTCTGATGGCCATCACGCTGATGGACAACATCTGCCCGCCATCGACCCAGTTTGCGGTGTTCAACAGCATCCGCTCGGAAAAGGAGCATGCCATCTACCCCGACTACGGCCATGAGGCGCTCCCCGGATTCCCCGACCGCGCGTTCCGGTTTCTGACAGCGTAACTGTCATTTGACTCATTTTGTGATTGTTGCCGCCTGTGCGGGCGAACTATTGATCTCGGTCAGCTCCCGAATTTCTTACCATGAAACCGTCCCCGACCATCGCACGTGTATCCCCTGTAGCCGGCAAAAAAATTCTAGTGGCGAACCGGAGCGAGATTGCGATCCGGGTATTTCGAGCGGCGACCGAGCTCGGCATGCGGACCGTGGCGATCTACGCCCAGGAGGACAGGCTTTCGATGCACCGTTTCAAGGCCGACGAGGCGTATCAGGTCGGCGAGGGCAAGGGCCCGGTCGGGGCTTATCTGGATATTGAGAGCATTGTCGGGCTCGCGAAAGAACGCGGGGTTGACATGATTCACCCGGGATACGGGTTTCTTTCCGAGAACGCGGATTTTGCGCGTGCCTGCGAGGAGGCGGGAATCACGTTCGTCGGTCCCCGCGCCAAGCTGCTGAAAATGATGGGCGACAAGACCGCCGCCCGGGCGCTTGCGCAGAAGCTGAAGGTTCCCACGCTTCCCGGAACCGAGGATCCGGTTGTCGGACGCAAGGAAGCCATCAAGATCGCGCGCTCGATCGGGTTTCCCCTGATCATCAAGGCCGCATTCGGTGGCGGCGGGCGAGGGATGAGGGTCGTGATGTCCGAGCCGGAACTTGTCCCGCTTCTCGACGAGGCCCAGGGCGAGGCCGGGCGGGCATTCGGCAATCCGGCTGTCTTCCTGGAAAAATATATTCCGCGGGCGAAGCACATCGAGGTCCAGATCCTCGGAGACAATCACGGTGGGGTCCTCCACCTGCACGAGCGGGACTGCTCGGTCCAGCGCCGCCACCAGAAGGTTGTCGAGGTCGCGCCGTCGATCGGGTTGGACGAACGCGTGCGAGGGGAGCTTTGCGACGCGGCGGTGCGGATCGCGAAGGGGATCGGATACAATAATGCCGGGACGATTGAATTCCTCTACGACATCGACCGTCAGGATTGGTTCTTCATCGAGATGAACCCCCGGATCCAGGTTGAGCACACGGTGACCGAGCAGATCACCGGGATTGATCTGGTCCGCTCGCAAATCCTCGTCGCGTCGGGAGCGGACCTTCATGGTCCCGATCTCAGCCTGCCCTCTCAGGGCAGCATTCCTCGCAATGGATTTGCCGTCCAGTGCCGGGTGACCACCGAGGATCCCGCGAACAAGTTCACACCGAACTACGGCAAGCTGATCACCTACCGCAGCGCGGCGGGATTCGGCATCCGGCTGGATTCCGGCATGGGCACCACGGGCAGCGTGATCACACCGTTTTACGACTCGCTGCTGGTGAAGATCACGGCATCCGGCCAGACGTTTCCGATGGCGCTTCAGCGGATGCAGCGCGCGCTGCGCGAATTCCGGATCCGCGGGGTCAAGACGAACATTCCGTTCCTTGAGAATGTCATCCAGCACGAAACGTTCAACAGCGGTGCAGCGACGACCACGCTCATCGACACCACTCCCGCACTTTTCGATTTCAAGCCGCGCAAGGATCGGGCCACAAAGCTGCTGGCTTTCCTCGCCGATGTCGTTGTGAACGGCAATCCCCAGGCCAAGGGACATAAAATAACAACTGCTCTCACAGCGGCACCGCGTCCGGGTTATGATCACCGGGTGCCGCCGCAGGATGGCACCCGCCAGCTTCTTCTGAAGCTCGGGGCGGAGAAATTCGCCGAGTGGACGCGGGGACAAAAGCGCCTGCTCTTCACGGACACAACCTTCCGCGACGCCCACCAGTCGCTGCTCGCCACACGGGTGCGCACCTATGACATGCTGGCCGTGGCCGATGCCGTCGCGCACCGCACGCCCGGGCTGTTCAGCCTGGAGATGTGGGGCGGGGCGACATTCGATGCGTCCATGCGATTCCTGCGGGAGGATCCCTGGGAGCGCCTGCGCGAGTTGAGGAAGCGCGTTCCGAACATCTGCTTCCAGATGTTGCTACGCGGATCGAACGCGGTCGGCTACTCGAACTATCCGCCCAACGTGGTGAAGGGATTCGTGAAACATTCCGCAGAGGCGGGCATGGACATCTTCCGGATTTTCGATTCGTTGAACGACCTGCCGAATATGAAGGCTGCGATGGAGGCCGTGCGCGGAACGCGGGCGGTCTGTGAGGGAACGCTTTGCTACACTGGTGACATCCTCGATCCGAAGCGCACGAAGTACTCGCTGAAATACTACATCGCCCTCGCCCGGGAGTTGGAAAAAATGGGAGCGCACATTCTTGCAGTCAAGGACATGGCTGGTCTTTGTCGTCCGTTTGCGGCCAGGGCGCTCATCAAGGCGCTCCGCCAGGAGATTCCGATGCCGGTCCATTTTCACACCCACGACACGAGTGGAGTGAATGCGGCCTCGATTCTCATGGCTTCGGAATCCGGCGCGGATGTTGTGGATGCGGCGATTTCCTCGATGTCCGGAAGCACGTCGCAGCCGAACCTCAACAGCCTGGTGGCCGCGGTGCAGAACACCCCGAGGGCCAGCGGAATCGACCTCGATGCGCTGAACGAGTTCGCCGATTACTGGGAGCAGGTCCGCAATTTTTACGAGCCGTTCGACACATCCCCCCGCACCGGGAGCGCCGAGGTCTATCTCCATGAGATGCCCGGCGGGCAGTTCACCAACCTCAAGGAGCAGGCCGCAAGCATGGGGCTCGCCCACCGCTGGCCCGAGATCGCGCGCTGCTACGCCGAGGTGAACGACCTGTTCGGCGATATCGTCAAGGTGACTCCGTCCAGCAAGGTCGTGGGCGACATGGCGCTTTTCCTTTTCACGCGGGGAATCCGGCCGGCCGATGTGGTCAACCTCGAGCCAGGAATGCCATTCCCGGAGTCGGTCAAAGATATGCTCGCCGGTGGCCTGGGAAATCCGATGGGCGGATGGCCGAAGCCGGTTGTCGGCGCGGTGCTCGGAAAAACAAAGCCGAAGTCTGTCCGGGCTCCGAAGGTTGACCTCGCCGCAGTTCGTTCCGAGCTGGCCACAAAGCTCAAGCATGCGCCGGATGACGACGAGCTTTTCAGCCACCTGATGTATCCGGATGTCTTCGCGGATTTTTCGAAATTCGTCCGCGAGTTCGGTGATGCGAGCGTCCTGCCGACCCCCGCATTTTTCTACGGGCTCAAGCCCGGCGAGGAAATCACGGTGGACATCGAGGAGGGGAAAACCCTCTTTATCAAGCTCATCAACATCGGAACTGCCGACAAGGACGGACGCCGGATCATTTCCTTTGAACTGAATGGCATGCCGCGCGAGGCAACCGCCATCGACAAGACGGTTCAGACAAAGACCAAGGCCCGCCCCAAGGTGAACCCGTCGAATCCGCTCGAAGTCGGCGCTCCGATTCCGGGCATGATCACGTTCGTCGGTCCTGGTAACGGGGCGAGGGTCGCAAAGGGCGACAAGCTCCTCACGCTCGAGGCCATGAAGATGCAGACCACGCTTTACGCTCCCGCCGCCGGGGTGATCGAGGAGATTCTTGCCGGAGTGGGCGATGCGGTGGATGGAGGCGACCTCCTCATCCGGCTGCGCGGGTGATTCAGCAGTGCCAAGCCCGGGAGATCTCGCGGATCAGTCCCGGTCCTCGATAGATGAAGCCGGTGTAGATCTGCACAAGAGATGCCCCGGCCCGGAGTTTTTCCACGGCTGAGTCCGCGCTCATGACCCCGCCGGACGCGATGATGGGAAGTGAGGTCTCCGCACGCAGAAGTTTGAGGACTTCCGTCGAGCGCGAGCGGAGGGGAGACCCGCTGAGCCCGCCGGTTTGATCTGACTCCCTCGGCACGGCCGAATGGTCGAGAGTGGTGTTTGTGGCGATGAGACCATCGAGCTTTTCGGTTTCAGCCAGCGCTGCCATTTCGCGAACGGCCTCGTCCGAAAGATCCGGCGCAATTTTCACCAGAAGAGGTTTTGTGGCATCGATGTCCTTCAAAGTCCGGACGATTTCCGCCAGAGAAGACCGGTCCTGAAGTTGGCGCAGGCCGGGCGTATTCGGCGAGCTCACGTTGATGACGAAATAATCACCGAATGGCAGGAGGAGCCGGAAACTCGTGGCGTAGTCGCGAGCCGCTTCCTCCAGAGGCGTGACTTTCGATTTCCCGATATTCATTCCCACGGGAATCCGGGGCCATCTTCCCGAGGATTTGAGCGAGGCGAGCCGAGCCGTAATCTTTTCTGCGCCGTCGTTGTTGAATCCCATGCGGTTGATCAGCGCCTCCAGGCGCGGATACCGGAAGCACCGCGGCTGGTCGTTGCCCGGTTGGGCCAGGGCGGTCACCGTGCCGGCTTCCACGAAGCCGAACCCGAGTGTTTCCCATGCACCGAGGACCTCCGCATTTTTGTCCATGCCCGCTGCGAGCCCGACGGGGTTGGGAAATGTCAGACCGAACAGTCGCACCGGATTCGTTGCTTCTCCGCCAAAGAGCGCCCGGACGAGCGGTGAGGGGGTCAGTCTCAATCCGGTCAATGCCAGATGGTGTGCGGTCTCGGGATCGAATCGGAACAGTCCGGGGCGAAGGATGTCGGTATAAAAATTCACTCTGGAAAAACCTTTCCGCCACAGAGGGCATTGGCACGGAGTCGTGCAAGATTTTTCTTCGCTCCGTCCCGACTTTTTCCGCGCGTCCAGCGCTCCTTTGATCAGTAGGCGGATTTCGGCGGCCTCACGATTTGGAGCGCGGTGCGCCAGATGACCCGGATGTCCAAGGGAAGCGACCACGTTTCGATATACTCGATGTCGCACTCCACCCGCTTCACGATGTCCTCCCTGCTCTGGGCCTCTCCGCGGAAGCCGCGGATCTGCGCGAGCCCGGTCACGCCCGGTTTGACAAATCCGCGGACCCGGTAGGAGGACATGGTTTCCTCAAATTCCTCGTCATGCTCGGTCATGTGGGGCCGGGGTCCCACCAGGCTCATCTGGCCCCACAGCACGTTGAAGAACTGAGGGAACTCGTCGAGGCTGAATTTTCTCAGCCAGTGCCCGGCCGGGAAGATCCTGGGATCGTTTTGCGTCACCTGCTCCGGGGAATTGCACTTGTCCGCATACATCGTGCGGAATTTGTAAATGATGAACGGCTTGTTGTTCAGACCCGATCTCCTCTGCCGGAAAAACAGGGGGCCTGGGGCCTGTTTCCGGTGCAGCATCCAGACCATCAAAACCAGGGCTGGCAGCAGGAAGACGACAACGGGCAGGCTCATGCAAAAATCAAAACTCCGCTTGATCGAGCGGTTCACAATATTCTGGAGCGGCTCCTCGCGGATCTCGATCAGGTCGATCCCGTCGCAGCGGAAAAAAGACAGCCTGCGCTGAAGGAAGACGTCCAGATCATTGACCATCGAGACCCTGCATCCGCGCGCTTCTGCCAGCCGCATCCATCCGCCCAGCCACCTCCGGTCCCGGGGACTTCCCACGATGAAAATATTTCCGATCTGGTAATCATCCAGCGCCTTTTCGAGATCCTCCGGCCCGCCGAGTTTGCGGACGCCCTGCGGCAGTTCGCTTTCATCCGCCTCGGTCAGCATGCCGGCGGTATCGAGCCCGAACAATCTGGCCTTCGAGAGAAGTGAATCCAGCTTCCAGAGCTCCGAGGGCATCCCGATCAGCAGAAGCTTCTGGTTGGTGTGGTGAAGGAATTGCCTCAGCAGGTTCAGCGCGAAATACCTGTTGAAAATCACCAGCACCACATACGTGATCGGGATATAGGTGAACAAAAACAGCCGCGAAATCGCATCGTCCCGTTTCAGCACCGCATACATGAATGTGATCGCGGATGCGAAAACCATGTGCGGCCAGATGAAGCGGTGGCTCTCCATGATTCCGGATGTCACCGAAAAGATGTCGTGTTGCTTGGAACTCAGAAACGACAGTTGAAACCCAAGGGAGATCGCCAGAAAATATTCGAAATAATTCGAGAATGATGTCAGCGAAAACCCGGGAACCAGGTAATCCAGCGCCAGATAATACCCCCAGAAAAGCGCAGTCATCACCAGCGTGACCGCGATTTGATACGTTTGGATCAAACCGAGTTCACGATGCTGAAACATATATTCTTAATGAAGCGATTGGCTGCAAACGACCCCTTATAATCCAGAAAAATCATACCGCAAGGTTTCACTTTCATCCAGTTGCATTATTGCCTTGCAAATGCTTACGATAATTCGCATAATCTGCGTAATATTTATAACTCCATCCTCATGAGTTCACCCGAAAAAAAACAGAAAGACAATCCGCACCAGGGGATGACATCTGGTGGCGGGGCGCGGGATGAGGGGATGAGCGCGGAGGAAATGGCTGAGCGTCTGGCGGCGCTTGAGATGGAACTGGACCGGGCGAAATCCCGCGAAGACCTGCTGCGTTTGCAGATTGAGGATACCCGGAACAAAGCCGGGCACGCGGTGGCCTTTCAGGTGGAACTGTCGCAGCAGCAGGAGGAGACGCTGGAGGAATTTCACAAGCGGGAGCGGTCTTTGCTGGCCGAGTTGGAGGCGGCAAAAAAAGAGGCCGCCCAGGTGGAAAGCCTCGCGGCGGATTTGGAGAAGCGCAGGGCCGAGTTGGATGCGCTTCTCGATCTGAAAACATCTTTGGAGCGTCAGTTGGAGGAGGCGCATGTGGAGACCGCGCTGGCCCAATCGTATCAGGAGGAAGTCCGCGAGCATCGTGCAAAGCTTGACGAGGTGGCGCGACGCGAGGCCTCCCTCCGGGAGGAGCTTGCCGCTGCAAGGAAATTTGAGGAACAGGCCCGCGCGCTTCAGGAGCGGCTTTCCAGGCAGCGCTCGGAGCTCAAACTCGGCCACTCGTCGCGCGTGTGGGCGCGCAAGCTTCAGGAGGAACTGGAGCGGCAGCACTCCGAGCTTCTTGTTTCAAAGGAGAGGGAGAAGGAGCTGCGCGACAAGCTCGAATCGGCCATCTACCAGACACAAGTTGTAGAGGCCCTGCAGGGGGAACTGATTTTTCAGCGAACCGAGATCGCGGAGATGCGCGACCGCGAGGAGAAGCTTTCGGCCGAGATCGAGGCCGCGCGGGCATCGGGCGTGAGCGAGGATTTCGCTGGTGAACTGGCCATGCATCGCGAGGCGGTGGAAGAGCTTCGCGAGCGGGAAAAGAACCTGTCTTTCGAACTCGACAACGCACGTGTTCTGGCTGCCCAGGCGGAGAAGCTGAGGACCGAACTGACGGCTCAAAGAACCGCGCTCGAGGCGCTCCGGCGGCGTGAGGCGGAACTGGTTGGTGAACTTGAGGTTTCGAACGCCCGCTCCGCCAGTGCGGAAGATTTACAGAGGCAGCTCGGTGAGCAGCTTGATGAGGCTGCCAGAGGTGCCGAGCGCGAGCGCGAGCTTCTGCAAGCAATGGAAGGGCTGCGTGCCCGCCTGATTCAAGCCGGACAACTTCAGGCCGACCTCGATGCACAGATGGCGGCTGTCGAGGAGCTTACCAAGCGTGAGGAATTGCTGAGTGTGGAACTTGAAGCCGCCCGGGCCAGCGGCGGCGAAACCGGTTCCCTCCGCGCGGAGATGGCGGCGGCCCGTGCGGAGATCGCCTCGCTCCGCGAGAAGGAAGTCCTCCTCCGGCGGGAAATCGAATCGGCAGAGGCCCGGACGGCGGGCATGCAGGATCTCGAGCGCGAACTGGCGGGACAGCGGGAGGAACTCGGGAAGGTCCGCGAGCGCGAGACCGCTCTCCGGTCCGAGCTTGACGCGGCGCGGCTTGAGGCGGCGAAGGCAGGCGAGCTTGGCCGGGAGCTGATCGACCAAAGGAGCGCCCTTGACGCATTCGGTGCCAGGGAAAAAACTTTGCTTGCCGAACTGGATGACGCGAGATCGCGAATCGCCGATTCGGGCAGGTTGGAACAGGAGATGGCAGGCCAGCGCACGGTCCTCGAAGGTTTGCGCGAGCGCGAGAAGTCGCTGATTTCCGAATTGGAGGAGGCAAAGCGCCAGGCGGGCCGCGTTGTGGGCTTGCAGGCGGAAATTGAAACGCTCCGCGCCTCGCTCGAAAAAATCCGCGCGAACGAAGAGCGGATCTCCAGGGATCTCGAGGAGTCCAGAATCGAGGCCGCTTCCGCCGCCGCGTTGAGGGTCCGCCTGACTGCGCAGGAGAAGGAGATCGAGGAATTCCGGAAGCTGGAAGCCGGTCTTCGTTTGCGGATCGGCGAGTTACAGGGGCAGTCTGCCAAAGATCTTGAGGAAGGGCTCGACCGCTATCGCCGGGAGCTTGACGAGGTGCGCACAGTAAATCAGAGCCTGATCCGGCAGCTTGGGGATGCATCCCGCGCTGTGGAGGCTGCCGGCCGGCAGCGACGGGTTCCGCGTGTTTCTCTTGCTTTCGCCGCTCTGGCCCTTGTTGCGTCACTTTCCTTCCTAGCCTTCCAGCTCTATCCGGGGAAATCCACCGAGAAGACGGTGCAGGACAGCACGGAGGTGCTGGACCGGCTCAAGGAACAGAACACGAAACTCGCGACGCAGCTCAACGACACGCTTCTCCGCCTGCAGACCGCCAAGGACACCGAGCTCTCGCTCGATCGCAACCGGAGCCTTGCCGAGCGCCTGGAAGCGGCCGAGGCGAAGGCCACGGAGCTGGAAATCGACCAGCCGGTGAAGCTTGCGCTGATCACGAAGCTTCAGTCCGATCTGAATCTCGCCAACGACCGGATCGAAAAACTGTTCTCGGAGATCGCGACGCGGGACATGAGGATCCTTGAGCTTGAGAAGCTGCTGGGCGAAGCCGGTGCGCAGGCGTTCCAGATGAGCCTCCCTCCCCCGCTTTCGCTGAACGAAATGGCGCCGGTGTTCCTCAACAACGCCGCTCCCGTGCCGGAACTGAGCTCCGCCTCTCTCCCCGCCGGGGAGCCGATCCAGTCGCTCCAGTCCCAGGCTGAGAAGGCCTACAAGGACAAAAACTACGATCTGGCGGAGATGCTTTTCCAGCGGGTTGCCGACGCGGCACCCTCGAACAGCCTCGCCTGGTCGAACCTCGCCGCCGTCCAGCTTGAGCTCGGCAAGCTGAACATTGCGGAAACCTCGATCCGGAATGCGATCGTCCTTAAGTCGGATGACGCGTTTTCGCACGCGACGCTCGGAATCATTCTCCTGCGGACCGGCCAGATCGAGAAGGCGATGAAGTCGCTTTTCACCGCGATCTATTTTGATCCCAGCGACCCTGTGGCCTTCAATTACCTCGGTGTGGCATTCGATCAGAAAGGCGACCGCAGCCGTGCGATGGAGGAGATGGAAAAGGCCCTGAAACTTTCGCCGGATTACGCTGAGGCCCACTTCAATCTCGCCGTCCTGCAGGCATCCGGCGATGCCGTGGCCAAACAGCAGGCCAGGAAACATTACAACAAAGCCATCCAGCTCGGCGCGCAGCCCGACAGCAATCTCGAGCAGTTGCTCAAGTAGTTTCCGGCAACGCCGTTATTTTTCCAACTGCTGCAGGACCTGCGGGAAAAGGATGTCAGTTGACTTCTCGAACAATTCTTCCGCCGCCGCGCGCCCGGCCCCGTCCAGCGGCTGGTTTCCGACGATGAGGAGCTGGATGCGATAGGTGGTTTCGCGCGGGGCTCCGAGGTTGACGAAGCGCCCCCAGAAATTCCGGTCCGGATCGGCCTCATCGACCCGGCGTCCCTGTTCATTCATGGTGGCGAACCACAGTGTCCCTTGGCTGTCTGGAGACTTTTTCATCTCGATTTCGATCCGGTCCGGTTTGCCGGTCCGGGGGACATTGTGTTCCTTTCGTCCGATCACCCATCCGGCGTTTTTGTAGCACCCCTCGACATCGTGGTAGCCGGAGATCGGGTAGTCGAGTGCCACCACCGCCCTCATCCCACGGGTCTCGTAGGTCCAGATCAGAGTGGAGAGCCCGAGCGATTCGATTTTGTTCAGCAAAGGGGGGCCGGTTTCCAATCGGGTCCACCCGCCGATGCTTTCCGGCATCCGGAATGTTGCGGTGCTTTTCAGCGAGGACCTGGCCATGCGGAGCGGCTCGACGCCTTCCTGCAATTTTTCCCAGCCGCGGAAAATGCCGATGACACCAAGAATCGCAAATACGATCCCTGCTGCCCTGGCCCATCGCAGCGAAGGCCGTTTTTCCGGTGTTCCGGGGATCTGGATTTCCGGCGCGTCGGGTGATTTGGTATTCCCCCGGGGAAGGACTCGCTCCAGTGCGATGACCAGCGCAATGTAGGCGACAACGAGGATGATGCTGAGCCATTCGTGCTTCCATCCGGTCAGGATGTCGAGCCCTCCATGATAACGAAGCCACGCGCCCAGCGTGATGCGGACCACATTGCCGATGACGACCATGGCCAGCGCGGCAGGCACGACCACGGCATAGCACCAGAGCTTCCGCCGTTTCCACAGGAGAAAAAAGAGGCTGAAGGCTGTGATAAACATCAGCGAGTTGATGCCGCTGCACGCCTCCTCAACGAGCAGTTTCTGCCCGGGCAGTGCGATCACATGTCCCTCGACCGAATGTGTGACTCCGAGCAGGTGCAGGGTGGAACTGCTGAGAATGGTCGCCACCGAGCGAAGAAAGAGACCCAGCCGCACATCGAGGCCCAGCGGAGGCGGAATGATCACCGCCAGCATGACAAACGCGGGGATCATAGACTGCAGCATCGGCCGACCCCCACACCACCAAACGACTGCGACGCCTGCAAGAAGCGCCGCAATCATACCGAGCCAGGGAGACCAGATCACCAATCCGAGTGTCAGGATGGCGAATGAGATTCCCAGAACGGCGATGGTCACGCCCGGAAACCCCGAAGCGAATGGCCGGGGGACTTCCCGAATGCGCGTCCACGCAAAGAAAGCGGCGGCTGCGAGCGCCTCCGGAAAAAACTGATATTCCGGCTGGCTCCAGAGATTCAAAAAAAACGCGCCGACCAGCGGCAGGAAGCCGAATGCCATCGGGAGCAGGCTCCAGTGATTGAGCCATGGCAAGTTGGCCTTTCCGGCGTCCGGGGTTGAGGAAGCGGTGCTCAAGGCGTTGCTCCTCTTTTCACGGTGTCGTGGTTCTGTCTCATGGAGAGACTGCCCATGCCACAAATGACGGGCGTTGAAAAGTCCTGGCTACGGCTGCGTCGCTGAATCAATAAAAAAGACCCCCTGATCCCGGCGGGGACAGGGGGTCCAAAAGCGATGCAAATCAGGCGGCGGTTTTTGGGTTGCGGCGAACCAGAAAGACCACGGCTCCCAGGGCCAGAAATCCCATCACCCAGGTGCTGGTCTCGGGAACGGCGACAACAGGGGAGGCGGCAAGCTGGCCGACCAGCAGGTCGTTTCCGCACTCCTGCGTGAGGCGGAATGTGGCCCCGTTGGCAAGCGAGAGCGCGGACAAATCAAAGGTAAAGACGTAGTTCTTTTCGCCGGAGTTTGTGCCGTTATTAGTAAAGTCGATCCCGTATTTCGTTTTCAGCTCGCCAGCCGTCATCGTCGGGTCTGCGCCGGGTGGGAGTAGCGTCTCAAGGGTCGTCGTGAGCAACACTGGTGAGAGCGACGAACCACTTCCCAGATCGCTGACAAAAACAGGCGCCCCTTTGGCGAGTTCCGGGTAAGAGTTCCCGTAGCTGGGGAGCTGAAACTGCGTGTCCGAACTCAGCGACAAAACTTCATAGGTGATCTGGCCCGGCGTTGTAGGGCTCCACGGATTCTTGAGATCGATCGCATACTCAAAGCCGAACGCGGAATTCAAGTTGCTCGTAAGGGGGAACGTGGGAGTGAACGAGCTGTTTACGTCGATAAAAATGTCGCCCAGCCCGAAGTTGTCGAGTTTCGCGAGCGGATTAAACCCGCTGACAACCGTCAATTTAC
>Ga0163199_1001883_pt1 | contig 12941 bp, 13 predicted proteins | sample PL_2010_150m_FD_113537 | JGI IMG/M metagenome (GOLD analysis project Ga0163199, IMG submission 113537) | Freshwater microbial communities from Powell Lake, British Columbia, Canada to study Microbial Dark Matter (Phase II) - PL_2010_150m | ecosystem: Environmental > Aquatic > Freshwater > Lake ... | reverse complement strand
GCACATCGGGAATCTTGCCGTCAGGCGCTGGCCCCTGCGAAAGTGGGGCCCCCGAAAGGGGTTACCGGAAAAGACGGAGAATTATGACAAAAATTATGACAAGGCCGTCGAAGTCCAGAAAAAAGGCGAAATGGCGGGATTTGTCTAGAAAAGGAGGGATATTTTGAAAATCATCGGCAAAGGTAATCACAATAACCTAATTGTGGAAATTACCAAAGGAGAATTGTTGTGTGTGTTGGGCCTCGAGTATGAGTCTCAACTGCTGACCCAGCGCGCCGGAGAATCCCCATTTTCCATCGGGTACAAATTCGACGTATCCCTTATTTACCGGAGATTGCGCGATATGAGGCAGCATAAAGATACCCTTACCCAAGCGGCAAGTTCGCTTAGGTATTTTGCGGACCTCATCGGCCCCGTCGAAAAGCTCATTATGGAGGCCATTACTGCCCCAGCACCGAAGGAGGAATCGTGAAAATCTCAGCACTTTCTATTCGTAACTTCCTGGCCCTCGAATCCCTGGACATGGGCCTTTCCGGGGCACCTATTCACATCATCGCCGGTATCAATGAATCCGGCAAGTCCAGCGTCAGGGATGCAGTTCAATGGGCACTCACCGGCCAGGCCCGCGGCCTCAAGACGCACGAGGCCCAGGCCGCTTTCATTAAGGACGGCGCCAAGGCCGCGGAGGTCACGATCACCTGGGGCGATAAAGAGGTTACGTCCAGGAAAAAGACCCCTAAGACCCCGGCCAGTGTTACGGGGCCGGTCCCGGATGATCAGGTCATGATGTCAATCCTTGCGGACCCCTTGACCTTTCTCTCCATGCCCGATGACGAGCGGCGGCGAATCCTTTTCCGAGTGATCCCGGGATTACAGCCCCGGAGGGATGAAATCAGAGCAAGGTTAATCGTTTCCTTGAAGGGCTTCACCGGCGCCCTAACTCCGCAAATGGATTCCGATATTCTTAACCTCGCGAACATAGGCGAGCAGAAAGGTTTTAAGGATGCCGAAACCGAAGCCATCACCCGCCGGCGCATCGCCAAGCGCACCCGGGATGATGCCCAGATGGAGGAACCCGAAACTCAGGCCACCATCGGCGGGGTGCTCCGTATCCTACCCGATATCCAGACGGCCGACGTGGAAGCTGGACTGTCAGTACTCACGGTTGAACGGGATAAACTCCAGCAGAAGCGGGGCAAGGTGGAGGCCCAGGCCGACAAGCTCCCAGAACTTGAAAAGGAGTTGGCGGCACTGGAAGCCAACCCAGCAGAGGCCCCGGACCCCGGCGAAGTGGAGAAGTACGGGAAGGCACTGGAAATCAACCGGGGCATCCTGGAGCGTTTGCAAGAGAAAGTCGCAGGCATGACCGCGGGCCAGGACCCGAAAGCATTCCCGGATATTTGCCCGGTTTACAGCGTCGAGTGCCCCAGCTCCCGGAAGGTGGCCGTCAAGGGCACCAAACCGCAGGACGTGGACCCGGCGGTTCTGAAAAAGACTATGGCGGATCTCCATGAGCAGGAAAAGGAAGTCGGGCTTATCGAAACCGACCTCAAGGTGGCACAGGACGCACAGGCGGCTTACGACAATTACTACAAGCAGGGCCAAGCCCTGGCTGACAAGATCGCCAAGCTCAAGGAGCAGCAGGAGCAGGTTCAGGACACGGCGGTAATAGACGTCCAACTCATCGCCATGGATGTGCGTATGGCCATCGGCTACGAGCTGCTCGACGCGGTGCGGAACTTTTGGCGAAAGAAAGAGGCGGCGGAAGCGGCCGTAGCCAAGATCGCCGAAGCTGAAAAAGAGATCACCCTTTACGACGCCCTTGCCAAAGCCCTAGCCCCGGACGGCATCCCCTCCCAACTCATTGCTGAGGCCCTGGGACCGTTTAACGAGAGGCTTCACTTCGCCTCTTCTTATCTCTTCCCGGAACATGAGAGCTACCCTCTGACCCTCACGAAAGACTTGGAGGTCCAGAGGGACATTCTTTACCCCTGCCTGAGTAAGTCCGCCAGATACCGGGCCGGGATTTGCTTCCAATATGTGTTGGCTACCCTGGCCGGTGCCCGCCTCCTGATGATCGACGAGGCGGACATACTCGACCCCGTGAACAGAGCCCAACTGATTGACTTCCTCCTGGCCGTGCGTCAGGATTTTGACACAGTTTTGGTTTTCGCTACGAGTGACCATGCCGACCCGTCGCCGGTGCCTGAGATTCGGGTTTGGTGGCTGGAGAATGGCCATATCGAACAGGTGAACGAAAAGAAGGCCGCATAAGGAGGCGGCTTAGATGTCCACTATCAAAGAAATTATCAAGGAATACCTGGAGAAGAACGGATATGATGGTTTGTGCTCAGATTCCGAGTGCGCCTGTTCAACAGACAATCTGATGCCGTGCGACGAACCAGGAATTTACTGCGAGGCCGGTTACAAGGGGGCCTGTACCTGCGGCGAACAGCACGACTTTCACATCTACGGTGACAAGGCTGATGCGCTGGCGGCTGATGAGGAGCGGGCGGCTGCGGAGAAGGCAAGGTAACCCCCAGGAAAACAAAACCTTCCAAAAACAGGGGGTCGGTGTATGCTGGTCCCCTATCTTCTAAGGAGAAAGCCATGGCCTTCAATCCGTCACCACAGGTGGCAGCGGCCCGAGACTACGCGGAAAAGTTCAAGTATGATCAGGTAATTATCATCGGGATTATTGGGGATGCGGTGGGATACGCAAGCTATGGTAAAACGGAAGCCCTCTGCACTAAAGCTAAACGAATTGCTGACCAAATATTTAAAGCACTTGGGGTCATGCTCATCACAATCCTGCTCTGCTTCGGCTGTTCCACCACCGGCGCCGGCAACCATAAAATCATGGATGCCTCTTTCAGGGATAATATCCAGGTCGGCGTTACTACAAAAGCCGAAGTCCTGGCGCTCCTGGGACCTCCTGAAAGCTGGTTTAATCCGGTCTGGCGATATGAGGGGTCGGACAGGACCATCTCCCCGCTCTGCTATGTTCCCCTCCTGGACTTGACGGCCAGGCAAACTATCCGATCCCGGGTGGTGGAAATTCATTTTGACCGGGGGATCGTGTCGGATATTCAGACTCAGAGCGGTGAGGAAAAGAGGATGTTCGCTGTCGGGACGGTCGCTTTAATCACCGCCGGGGTCGGTGCGGTGTGCGCTGCTGGTGCGACGCCATACCCGTCATATTATGCGGGTGGTCACCTTTACCCAGGCAGGGCAGTCGCCAACACGATCCCCACGGGAGGCGGGGGGAGCATGACAACGGTTAAGTGGTATCGGTAGGGGGCTGGGGTTCCTTCGGGGGCCCCGGTTTTTTTTTGTCGACTCGCAGACTTCATTTAACACTTGACATTTTCGTAAATATGGCCTTAGAATAAATACAATTATGAAAAGGCGGTCAAGCAGGGGCATTATTCAATGCCGAGAAAAGGGGAGGTAAATCAGATAGATGTCTAAAACGCCTACCCACGAAACAAATGAGAAGGCGATGAAAGCCATGTCTTTATATCGCCAAAACATGAGCACGAGCCAGATAGGGTTGTATCTTGGCGTGAAGGAACGTAATGTCCGTCTCCTACTCGCCCGCGCCCGCAAACTCTGGGCACTGATCGTCGATTCCAGCGATTCCAAGACCCTGATCGGCGAAAGCCTGGCAGCCTTTGAGGAGATAGAGCGGGTGGCTCTGGAGAATTTTGCCAAGGTCGATCCCAACGGCAACGTGGCTGTCGGCTATCTGAACGTGGCCAGGGGTGCCCGGGAGCAAATCAAGAAACTCCAGCAGGAGTCGGGGCTCACCATTTTTGAACTCGGGACGCTCAAGGTCAAAAAGTCCCCGGATTTGTCCGACCTTACCCCGGAAGAACTTGATTTGTGTATCAGCGCAGGGATGAAGTTGAAAGGCGACCTCACCCCCGAGACAGGGTGACTCCCTTGTTTATAAGTCAAACCAGCGCCGCTCCCCTAACAAAAAGTGCCCAAATCCTGGAAGCCATAAAAAACCCCAACCTGGCAATCCGGGAACGCTGCAATCGCAGCTTCTATTTTTTCCTACAATATTTCTGGCCCGAGATATCAAACGATGAATTTCAATCCAACTGGCATATTCTCTATCTCTGCGCTGAATTGCAGACCATGGCTGAACGGGTGGGCCAGAGGCTCCCCAGGGAATACGACCTGCTTATCAATGTCCCTCCCGGCACGACAAAAACCGGCATGGTCAGTATCATGTTTCCAGCCTGGTGCTGGACCAAATGGTACTGGATGAGGTTTATCACGGCTAGTTATTCGGCCGACCTTTCCCTTGAATCTGCGAAATATTGCCGCGACATGGTGAGCTCGGAACGATTTCAACACATCTATCCATATATAAAAATTGATCCAGACAAAAATACCGTGAGCAATTTCAAGATCCTCAAATATGAAAATGGCAAAGTTTATCGGGGGGGCGGCCGATATAGCACCAGTGTGGGCGCTACCATGACCGGCTTCCATGGCCATTTCCTCTTACCGGATGATCCGCTAAACCCAAAACAGGCCGCCAGCGAGACGGAATTGAGAACCTGCATCACCTGGGTTGACCAAACCTTATCTACCCGGCGGATTGATAAACAAGTGGCCGCCATGGTTTTGATTCAACAAAGGCTCCACCAGGGGGATCCTACGGGCCATCTTTGGGAGAAAAAGGATAAGATCAGATTAAAACTTATAAGCCTTCCAGGGGAAATTAGAACCTACGCCAAACAGGTATATCCCCCAGAGTTGGTAGAGCGATACGTTGACGGACTTCTTGATCCTGTACGTATGCCCTGGAGCGTTTTAGAAGAGGAAGAGGTTCGGTTAGGCCAATATGGATATGCCGCCCAATATGGCCAGAACCCGACGCCCCCGGGTGGGGGCATGTTTAAGGTAGAGCATTTCGCCATGGTGGACACCATGCCCTCTGAAGTGAGTATCGCCGCGACCGTTCGTTATTGGGATAAGGCCGGCACCAAAGACGGTACAGGAGCTTTCACGGTCGGCGTCAAGATGCACAGGCTGGTATCCGGCAAGTTCTTTGTCTCGGATGTGAAGCGGGGCAGGTGGGCCTCTGAGGAACGTGAGCGGATCATCCGGGAAACTGCCGAGGCGGACGGCCAAGGGGTACAGATTTATCATGAGCAAGAACCGGGGAGCGGTGGGAAGGATAGCGCCCAGGCCACGATTCGCAACCTGGCCGGGTTCGCCTCATACGCCGACCGGCCCACGGGTGATAAGATTTTTCGGGCTGACCCTTACTCGGTGCAGGTAAACAATGGAAACGTGCAATTGCTCAGGGGCGATTGGAATCGTGAATTTATCGAAGAGCATCGGTTCTTCCCATTCTCGAAATTTAAGGACCAGGTGGATGCCGGAAGCGGGGCTCTTGGGAAGTTGGCTGGCAAGAAAGAAGTTAGGATTCTCCTCCGTTAAAAAAAGGGGGAGATAGCCCCCTTATCTACTTGACATACCCCAAAGACACGACTTTTAGCCGGATAGTCAAAAAATCGACACTGACTGTCAAATAATTGACGAAAAGTCTTGACTTTCAAAATAATTGCTTCCATAGTTCATATATGCACTATCCTTCTTCTGGTAACGGTTCCACGGGGAGCCATTGTGGCCCGGGGCAGGGGTTAATGGGGACCTCTGCCCCTTTTTCTTTTTTGGGCGCCCCCATCGGAGCATGAATTGAGCAAAAAAAGCCTCATCAAAACCCTCGGATCATACGCCGCAAGCCTCCTGCCTGATAGGCGCATTAACCCCGGCGAACTCCAGACGCTATCGGTTATCGTGGCCCGGGCTAAACTCGCCGGTCAGATGGGCCTCCAGTATGGCGGGGATCGGGACCTCTACCAGGCCCTAGGGTATAAGCTCACACTCACCTACCAAGATTATTACGATCAATACTCGCGCCAGGACATTGCCGCAGCCGTAATCGACCGGCCTGTTGACGCGACCTGGCGCGGCGGTTTTGAATTACTGGAATCGGATGATAACAACGAGACGGACCTTGAAAAGGCCTTTTATGAGCTTTATGACAAGTTGGCCCTGCATCCCAAGTTCTCCCGGCTCGATAAACTGACGGGCATCGGTCAATATGGGCTATTGCTCCTTGGCCTGAGCGATGTAAGGACTTCCCAGGACTTTGCCATGCCGGTCAATGGCCCTGCCCTCAAGTTGCTTTGGGTCAAGCCTTTCGGAGAGGGAAGTGCCCTTACCAATGTCATCGAATACGTGACCGATTCCAGCGATGAACGCTATGGCCAACCTCTTTTTTACACGATCACCGTTTCCAATGTTAGCACCGGGACAAGCCAAGAGATCAAAGTCCACCATTCCCGGGTGATCCATGTGGCGGACGGACTGCTTGAATCCGAGATTGAGGGGACCCCCCGGCTAAAGGTGGTGTTCAACCGGCTCATGGATTTGGAAAAGCTCGTGGGGGCCTCGGCTGAGATGTTCTGGCGGGGGGCACGGCCTGGGTATCAGGGGAAGGTGGACAAGGAAACCTTTCTGTCAGAGGCAACTAAACTCGGGTTGCAGGCCCAGATTGACGAATATGAGCACGATCTGCGGCGCATGATTCTGAATGAAGGGATCACCTGGGACACCCTGGCCTCGCAAGTTTCCGACCCAGAGAAGCACGTCTTAGTGCAGCTCCAAATGATCAGCGCCGTGACGGGAATCCCGCTGCGCATCCTCTTAGGTTCTGAAATCGGGCAACTGGCCAGCACCCAGGACCGGGACAACTGGCTTTCCCTGGTAATAGGACGACGTACTGAATTTGCTGAACCGACTATCATCCGGCCTTTTGTGGACCGGTGCATTGAATATGGGGTGCTGCCGGCCCCAGCAAAAGATTACTCGATTCAGTGGCAAGACCTATGGTCGCAGAGTGACAAGGACAAGGCGGACATTGCCAACACCTTATCCCTGGCCCTCAAGAATTATGCCACGGCTGGCCCCACGGTTGAGAGCGTCCTTCCCCCTGCGTCATTTCTGCGGGAAATAATGAAATTCGATGATGAGCAGATCGCCTTGATTGAGGAAGAGAAGAAGGCGGCGATGGCAGAAGAGCAGGCCGCGGCCGATGCTCTCTTGCCCCCTGTGCCCCCTGTGCTGCCCGTTCCCTCGGACCCCAATGCTCCCCAACCTCCACCGAACCAGAATCCTCCAGGGGGTGCATAATGGCGGGCCCTAATTATATTCGTGATGACCGTTGTCCTGAGCCGCCCCCTGGTTTTTCAGAGAGATTTGAGGCCTTGAAAGACAAGTTCCCCAGGGTTGATTTAACGCAGCCTCCTTTTTCAAGTCACGGTTGTATTGAGGTGATAACGCAAAATGGGCCTGCCGGCTGAAAAACTACGCACCCGCCCCCTGCTCTCGGTTCACCGGGCGGCAACTCGATTTGATCCGACGCGAACGATTTTTCTTCGCCAAAGTTTTGTCCGGGATTTCACCCGTCGCTTCCGGGCACTCAAAAATGAGATCATCCGGGCGGTCGTGGTCGAGGATTGCTTCGGCCTGACACCCCCCGATGCCGGTATCCGCCGAATCATGGTTCAGGAAGTAACCTTGACGACTCCGGGGCATGGGGCTTTTGCGTTTCCAAGATCAGCGGAGAAAGTAACCGCATTTATGAAGTGGCTACAAGAACAGGAACAGGCCGGGCTTCTGGAAGTCTCACATCGCCCTCAATTGGGTCAGGCGGTCGAGTCAGCATGGACGGATCGGTACATCAGCGATAGTTACCAGAGGGGTGTCCAGCGGGCCAGGTACGAGCTCGCCCATACTGGTTACTCCGTTCCTTCAATCGAATCCACCGGAGGCGTCCTGGCTTCGATGAGTCTTCCCTTCCATGTGGACCGGGTAGGCCTGCTCTTCACCCGGACCTTTTCCGGTTTGAAGGGCATCACGGACGCAATGGATCACCAGATATCGCAGGTCCTGGCCCAGGCCATGGCGGACGGCGACGGGGCCCGTGTCATTGCTAAGATACTTGTCGCTACCATCGACGGGAATAATGCGGGAACTTTGGGGATCACCGACACCCTGGGCCGATTTATCCCTGCGGAGCGTCGGGCGGAGATGTTGGCCAGGACGGAAGTGATTCGGGCCTATGCAGAATCATCCTTGCAAGAATACAAGAATTGGGGAGTTGAAGGCGTGTCGGCGGAAGTAGAATTTAAAAATGCCGGTGACGCCCGTGTCTGTCCAGAATGTGCCTCTTTGGAAGGGCGAGTTTATACTTTGGAGGAGGCGAGCGGAATAATCCCTGTTCACACATTCTGAAGATGCTGCTGGCTGCCTCGGGAGGCGGCGCCCAAATGACCCCGACCCAAGAATGGATCGCCGCGCATATTGACAAATTGGTAAAAGATAAATTTTATGGTAAGGTAACATTACAACTTGAAGCAGGAGAGATTACCACAGTAAGAAACGAACGGGTCATAGTTCCATCAAAAGATGATCCTGTGACTCTGCAGCGCATGAAATAATTATCTGATTGGCTGTCGAAACCATCGGGGCCAGCGCATCCTTCACGGGTGCCTGGCCCCTTTTTTTATTTGGAGGCTGGGATGGTAACTCCGGAAACGTGCCCGCACCCAGACGAATTGTGCAGCGAGTGCGCATCCGGCCAAAGGTGTCATCCGGTCATCCCCCAGAAAGATGGGGGGCTGGTGCAACGCAAAAGTGCAGGTTTAGAAAAAAAGGGCAGGCTCAACAGCATACAGCCCAAGAAACATCTTCCGGCTTGGCTTGTCGATGCTTCGGCATCGGTTCGAAGGTCATACGGGTTCTGAGAGGGAAATTATGCCCTGGACAATTGCGGATGTGGATTCTCACAAGCAAGGCCTGAGCGACAGCGCAAAAAGGCAATGGGTGGCCGTCGCGAATTCTGTTTTGGCGAAATGTTTGGCTGACGGCGGCACCGATGCCACTTGCGCCCCCGCTGCCATTCGCCAAGCCAACGGGGTTGCTGGAAACGAGGCAGGCCACCTGGGACACTACGGCCTCAAGGCTCAAAGCTACACGATCCGAGAAGAGATGCACCAGGGCCGCAAGCATCTGGTGGTCCCCGTAATAATGCTCACAGAGGGCGTCCACGCCGGCAGCCACGGCCCCCTCCTCCACCTGGCCGATGAAATGGGCCGGTTCCCTGGTGCTTGGGATGGTATCCCGATTTCGGTACAGCACCCGGTAGAGGATGGGATGAACATCTCCTGCAATGACCCCGAGGTCATCGACAGTCAGGCAGTGGGGCGGGTCTATCATACCCAGATGGACGGCGGGCGGCTCCGGGCCGAGGCATATATTGACCTGGATGCTATCAGCCGGATATCCCCCGAAGCCCTGGCCTACATCCGCCAGGGCCTCCCCCTCGACGTGAGCGTCGGGGTGTTCACCGATGATGAACAGGTCACCGGGGATTGGAACGGGGAGGCCTACCAGGCAATCGCCAGGAGTCACCGACCGGATCACCTGGCCCTGCTTCCCGGGGGCACCGGGGCCTGTTCCTGGGCTGACGGCTGCGGGGTCCGAACCCATGAAAAAGGAGGTGAGCATGTGAAAGATAACGAGAAATTGGAAGCAACACTCAAGGGCCTGGCCCTGGCCGGCTTCTCCGTCAATCAGTTGAGCTTTGGCGAGGTCTCCCAGAAGATACAGGCCAAACTGGACCGCATGGATGACGACACGAAGGTTCACTACCTGGAAGAAACCTACCCCGGCTTTTTCATTTATCGGGTCAGGCCCCGGGGTGGCGATATGCCCATGAACCCGGACGGCGAGGCCCTGTTTAAACGGAACTATAACCAGGCCAGTGATGGCTCTATCGACTTTACCGGCGAGGCCCAGCCCGTCGTGAGAGAAGTTCAGTATATTAACACAAACCAAAATCAAGAGGTGAAAACCATGTCGGAAAAAGACAAGAGCAAGGGTTCCTGCTGCCCTGAAAAGGTCGATGCGCTGATTGCCAACGCCGAGACCAAGTGGGTCGCAGAGGACCGGGAAATTCTGTTGACCATGACCGCGGAGCAACTCGAAAAGTTGGCGCCGGTTGAAATTCCGGCCAAGGCTCCGGACCCGCCCCCGGTAATGAACAAGGAGCAGGCCATCCAGGTGCTCCAGGAGCAGCTCGGAGACCCTGAAAAGTTCCTGGCCCTCCTGCCGGCAGAAACCCGGGCATCGGTGGAGCACGGTATCAAACTCCACAAGGCCCACCGCGCCAGCATCATCGCCAAGATCACCGCGGCCAGCCCCGATGTTTACACTGCGGAAGAACTTGCTGCCATGAGCATCGAAGCCCTGGATAAGGTGGCGCGGATCGCCAAACTGCCGACCGACTTCACACCCCTGGGCGGTGGCACCCCGGCGACCTATGAAGGTGAGGAACTCCTGCCCCCGGGCGTCGAGTAAGGGGCGGACCCAAGAAAACTGAGAAAGGAGCAATATTATGGCCAAGAACACGATCAAACTAAAGAAGTATTCAAACGTCATCGAGGAATGGATTGCCAACGCGGCCATCACTCCGGGGATGCTGGTGCAGTTGATGAGCACTGGCCTGGTTCGTGCGCATACCCCCGCGAACGGTAACGCCATTCCCATGTTCGCGCTCGAAGACGAACTCCAGGGCAAGACTATCGACGAGGCCTATGCCGCCGCCGATCCGGTCCAGGTTTGGATTCCTACCCGTGGCGACCAGGTTTATGCCCTCCTATCTGATGGCGAAAACGTAGTCATCGGTGACTTCCTGGCCTCCAATGGCGACGGCTACCTGCAAAAGTTCGTGGGCGGCGATTCCGGCACGGCTGAAGAGCTCCCCCTGGAGATCGTAGCCATGGCTTTAGAGGCCGTGGACCGGAGCACCAGTTCCGGCGGCGACACGAACACCACCGGCCGCATCGCGGTCATGGTGGTCTAAGCAACACCGCAAATCTGACGAGAAAGGAGAGATATCTATGAACGTCAATGTTGATTTCCTCGGGCCGAATGGTCCTCAAGGCGCCCTGGCCAGCATGATTGCCAAGGAAGGTCGACTCACTCCCGGCCTCATGCGCCCCTTTGTTGGTAGTGATGGCCGGTCCTATGTGACCATCGCTACCTATGTGGGCGGTGACCCCAAAAAGAAAGAATCCTATAAACGGAATACCGTCCCCATTCAGGCCAACGCTACCTTGCGTCGGGATGAATGGAAACAGTTGGAGCAGGCCGTCCAAACCGCGGCCACCATCCGGCTCACCGGCGTGCAGGACTTGATCGACAACAACTGCGTGATGAACATCGGCAACGGCATGGCCTCGACCGTCCTGGAATGGCACACCCGCAGCCAGGCTCATCAGGCCACCATCAGCATGGACGGCGTCAACCGCAGCCAGGGCGACCGGGTGGACTACAAACACCATTATATGCCCCTGCCGCTCCTGCATGTGGATTTCGAAATCAACGAGCGGTTCCTCCAGACCTCGCGCCTGAACAACCGAGGCGCGGATGTTTCCGAAGCCGAAGAGGCGGCCCGGGCCGTAACCCTGCTCCGGGAGCAGATGTTGTTCACCGACATCACCTACGCCTACGGGGAAAAGGACACCAACCTCCGCAACTCCATTTACTCCTACGTCAACTTCCCGGACCGGAACATCGACTCCCTAACTGCGGCCTGGACCTCTGCGACCGCGGCTCAGATCATCGCCGATGTCATCGCCATGAAGCAAAAGAGCCTCGATGACCTGCATTTCGGGCCATGGGTTCTCTACATTCCGGCCACCTATGAGACCGTGATGGACCAGGACTACGATGACGACGCCGGCACCTCGGCTCGCACGGTTCGTCAGCGCATCCTGGCAATCGAAGGGATCACATCGGTCAAGGTAGCTGACACCCTGGCGACCAATAACGTCCTCCTGGTGGAAATGCGGCCGGAGACGGTGCGCCTGGTGCGGGGCCTCCCCCTTCAGACCATCCAGTGGAAGGAAGAGGGTTTCCTGATCAACAAGTTCAAGGTCATCACCCTGGACGTGCCCCAGATCCGGAGCGATTACAACGGTCGCTGTGGACTGGTCCACTACAGCATCTAAACCGGATGGAGCTAATCAGGCTCCCATCTTTTGAAAGGATGACTACCATGAGCGAAAAACGCCAATGGAAGTTACTCAGTAACAAATCTTTCCGGATGGTCAGTGGTCGGATAATCAAGCCGAACCAGGTTTTTGAAGCCACCGAGGAAGAAATCCCCAAGGCCTTCCGGGATTTAATTGTCCCGATGACTCCTGTCCCCGAGGAACCGGCGCTTGAAGTTGCCCCTGGGGGCTACAGCATCATGTCCCGGGGCCCCGGCTGGTACGACGTGGTGGATGCTCACGGCAAGGTGGTGAATGAGGGTGCCTTGCGGCAGGCGGACGCTCAGAAGCTGCTTGGGGACCTGGGCAAGTGATCTGGACCGCCCCTCCCATGTGGAGCGGTGGGAGTTGCTTCATAATTGGTGGTGGTCCATCAATGCCCCGGCAATTCGGGGTTCCGGAGGACGTGGTGAGCAAGGTGATGACCGGCGCACTTCCCCCCTCCACCTACTCGCCCTACCTGGCCCCTATCCATGGCGCCCATATCATCGGCGTCAACAACGCCTACCAGATCGGTTCATGGCTGGATTGTGTCTTTTTTGGCGACTGCGGCTGGTATCTAGTGCACCGGATGGCCCTGGCCAAGTTCCGCAACCTCAAAATAACCTGCTGCCCACGTTTTGCCAATAAGCCGGAGAGGGATTGCGAGGGGATCAAGTATCTGGCCAAGGGCGGCGGCAGGGGCATTGTCGGCAACGACTCAAAACAGTACGGCCTCAGTACAAATCCCTCCAAGGTAGCCTGGAATCATAACTCCGGTGCCGCGGCGATCAGCCTAGCGGTGCATTTCGG
>Ga0163199_1001882_pt1 | contig 12944 bp, 10 predicted proteins | sample PL_2010_150m_FD_113537 | JGI IMG/M metagenome (GOLD analysis project Ga0163199, IMG submission 113537) | Freshwater microbial communities from Powell Lake, British Columbia, Canada to study Microbial Dark Matter (Phase II) - PL_2010_150m | ecosystem: Environmental > Aquatic > Freshwater > Lake ... | reverse complement strand
GTCGTCGTGAGCGTGTGGCCGTCGGGGGTCGCCTCGGCGACGATAGTGAAGGCGACGATGCCGCCGGCGCTCGGACGGTTGTCCACCACGATCTGCCGGCCGAGCTTCTCCGCCAGCTTGGGCGCGATGATACGCGCGATGATGTCGGTCGCGCTGCCGGGCGTGAAGGGCACGAGCATTCGAATCGGCTTGGTCGGATATTTCGACTGGGCATGCACGCCTGCCGCAGTGAACGACAGTGCGAATGCAATAGCGGCGCAGTGAACGAGTTTGCTCATGATGCCCTCCGGAAAAAGGCAATGGGAGACGGAAAATACGGCAACACGCCCCGGTGGCGCGTTACGGGGCGACGCCCTCGACAAAATAGATGCGGGACGTCGCCGTCTTGAGCCTTATCGATGAGATTTCCTGGTAGGCGGGTGAGTCCCAGTAGCGTTTCAATTGCTCCATGCTGGGGAACTGGATAATCGCGACGCGACCCGCGGGTTCCGCGCCTTCGATCGACTCCGTCTTTCCGCCGCGTACGATGAAGCGCCCGCCGAATGCATCCGTCACCGGCGTCACTTTCGCCAGGTAGGCCTTGTATCCGTCGGGATCGTTAACCTTGATTTCCGCAACCAGAAATCCGGGCGGCGTGTTGGCTTGGGCATGAATCACCTCGGCTGCGGTAGCGCCAAGCAGAGCACTTGCCGCCGCGACGAGGATCAGTTGGTGTCGTGACTTCATGACTGCCTCCATGTGGAACATGTCCCGGACTGCGCATCGTGGGCCCTATGTTCATGCTTGCTTCCTCCTCCCCGGAGGATGACCGCGATCCGGGCGGGTCGTGAGCGGGATCAGCGGTCAATTACTGAGCAATCTATTCCAAGCACCAAAGCGAAGCAAGTTCTTTCCCGCACCCCGGCTGCTCCGAGGCTTTTTTTCCTGGGACATGGCGTTGCGGAACGCATTGTTTTGGGTTGGCGCTTGAAGGAGGTGGGGGCATAATGCGGACATAACACGATGAGCGCCCATTTTCCCCGCCTGTTCGAACCGATCCGCATCGGCGCCAAGGTCGCGCGCAATCGTGTCATGCGGCTCGCGACTACCACCAACACCGCCGAGAATGGCCTCGTGCACGCGCGGACCGTTGCGTTTTATCGCGACATCGCGCGCGGCGGCGCCGGCATCATCGTCACCGAGTCGATGCGGGTGCACGCGAGCAATGCGGGGCGCGATGGCGCGATGCTGTGCTACCGCAAGGAGATCGTGCCGGGCCTGCAGACACTGGCGGAAGCGGTGCATGCCGAGGGCGCACTGCTGATCGCGCAGCTGAATCACGGCGGCCGCCAGCACCATGCGAACGAAATTCCGACGTTATGGGCGCCGTCGGCGATCGCATGCCCTCACAGCGGCGGCGTGCCGCACGCGATGACGAAAGCTGAAATCGCGGAAGTGGTCGCCGGGTTTGCGACGGCGGCGCTCAACGCGAAGCTCGCCGGCCTCGACGGCGTCGAGATTCACGGCGCGCAGGGCCACTTGATCCAGCAGTTCGTCTCGCCGTTCAGCAACCAGCGCGACGACGAGTACGGCGGCAGCCGCGAGAACCGGCTGCGCTTCGCGAAAGAGATCATCGCAGCGGTCCGCGCGCAGGTCGGGAAAGACTTCATCGTCGGCTATCGCATGGGAGTCGACGAGTTCACTCCGGGCGGAATCACCGTCGAGGACAGCAAGCAGGCCGCGATCGAGCTCGCCGCGCTGGGAAGCACCGATTACCTGTCGCTCGCGCAGGGCAATTTCAACACGCTCGATACGCATCTGCCGGACAGCCACTACCCGCCCGTCACTTACGCCGCGCTGCACGCGCAGGTGAAGGCGGCGGTTCCCGGCATGCCGGTGGTGACGAGCTCGCGCATCCAGACACCGGAGCAGGCGGAGGCGATCCTCGCGGCAGGACAGGCAGACATCATCGGTTTGTGCCGCGCGTTGATCGCCGACCCCGAGTGGCCGCAGAAGGCGCTGCGCGGACAGTCCGCGGACATCAGGCGCTGCATTAGCTGCAACCGGTGCTGGAGCGGAATCGTGGCGAGCAAGCGGCTTGCGTGTGCCGTCAACGCGACGCTGGGTTTCGAAACCGAAATGCCTGCGTTCACGCGAGTTGAGCGGCCGAAGCGCGTGGTCGTGATCGGCGGCGGTCCGGGCGGGCTCGAGGCTGCGCGCACCGCGGCGGAACGCGGACACCGCGTGACGCTGTTCGAGAAGGGCAAGAGTCTCGGCGGGAAATTGAGTATCGCGCGGCACTATCTGCCGTATCACGAATCGTCGTACACGATCGATTACCTGGCGCGGCAGGTGGCCGCACTCGGGGTCGACGTGCGCACGGCGACCGAAGGCACGCGCGAGCGGGTGCTCGAGGAGCAGCCGGATACGGTCATCGTCGCAACCGGGGCGAGGGTATTGACGCCCGCGGTGGCGGGTGACGGCTCGGTGCCGGTGGCGAGCTTCAGCCAGCTTGGCGCCGGCGCGACCGTGCTCGTCATGGACGAGGACGGTTACTTCTGGGCGGCGTGCATGACCGAAGCGCTCGCGCGGCAAGGCTGCAAGGTCCTGTACGTGACGCGCTTTCTCGAACCGCTGCGGGAGCTGCCGGAAGTCACCCGCATCAGCACGCTGCGCGCGCTCGACGAACTGGGTGTCGCGCTGCGGTCGAATATGTACGTCGACCGCACCGAGAACGGCGAAGTGGTGCTGCGGCATTATTACAACTCGAAGCGTGAAGAGCGGCTCAGGGATGTCGGCGGGATCGTCTGGGTCGGCGCGCAGCGCGCGAACGATGCTCTCGCGTACGAGCTGCGCGATGCCGGTCTCGCCGATGTGCGCCTCATAGGCGACGCCTACGCGCCGCGCCGTCTCGGGCACGCAATCGCTGAAGGTCACCGTGCCGCGCGCAGCTTGTAAGGCCCAAGAGGCATGAGGCATGAGGCGTAAGGCGTAAGGCGTGAGGCGGGAGGAGAGCGGCGACATGAGAAGTGACGTCATTCCAGCGCAAGCTGGAATCCAGAAACCACGTCCGTACTGGATTCCGAATCGCGCCGTTGCGCGGCTTGTCCGGAATGACGACTTGCCACGTTGCGCCTGTGTGGCAGCGCTGGCAGCCGCGTTGGTCTGTGGCGCAGGCTATGCGGCGGCACAAAATTATCCATCGAAACCGATCCGCTTCGTCGTCCCGTTCGCAGCCGGCGGCGGAACTGACTTTGTCGCGCGCATCGTCGGGCAGCGACTGAACGAAGCGCTGGGCCAGCCGCTGGTCATCGACAATCGCGGCGGCGCGGGCGGCGCGATCGGCACCGAACTCGCCGCGAAAGCGGCTCCCGACGGCTATACGCTGCTGCTCGGCAGCGCCGGTCCGCTCGCGATCCAACCCGGACTGTCGGCGCGGCTGCCGTACGATCCGCTGCGGGATTTCGCGCCGGTCACGCTGGTCTGCAGCATGCCGTACTTGTTGCTGGTGCATCCGTCGTTGCCGGCAAAAAACGTGCAGGAGCTGATCGCGCTCGCGCGCGCGAAACCCGGGCAACTCAACTTCGGGGCGCCGGGCAGCGGCACGACCACTCATCTCGCGACCGAGTTGTTCAAGATGCTCGCGAAAATCGACGTCGTGCACGTTCCGTACAAAGGCGTCGCGCCGGCGCTCGCCGATCTGCTCGCGGGGCAGGTGCAGTTCATGTCGGGCGACCTGAGCACGGTATTGCCGCAGGTCAAGGCCGGCCGGCTGCGCGCGCTTGCCGTGACCGGCGCGCAGCGCTCGACCATCGTTCCCGACCTGCCGACGATCGCCGAGTCCGGCGTGCCGGGATACGCGGCGAGCGGATGGTTCGGCGTACTGGCGCCCGCGGCGACGCCGCGCAGCATCGTCACGCGGCTCAACGCCGTGATCGTCAAGGGAATCACGAACGCGGATGCGCGCGAGCGGCTCGCCGCGCTCGGCGGTGAGGTCGTCGCCAACACGCCCGCTGAATTCGCCGCTTATCTGCGTGACGATCTTGCGAAGTGGAGCAAGCTGATCAAGGCGATCGGCTTGAAGCCGGAGTAGGCGGGATAGCACGCGCGAGATGCAATAGCGTGCATCGACGGTCTCAAATTCAATTTTCGTCATTCCGGCGAAAGCCGGAATCCAGTAAAGTCGAACAACTGGATGCCGGATCAAGTCCGGCATGACGGAGTTTTGGAAGTGTCCTAAGGAGAAAATTCGATGGCAAGCAAAGGAGCGCAACTCAAGGCGCTGATCAACGCGCCGGAAATCCTGATCACGCCCGGCGTATTCGATGGTTTCAGCGCGAGGCTCGTCGAGCGCGCGGGATTCAGGACGGCGAGCATCTCCGGCGCCGGCACTTCGGAGTCGCGGCTGGGCTGGGCCGACCGCGGGATCATGGGGTTCGAGGACAACCTCGCCAACGCGCGGCGTCTCGCGGAGTGCACGGACTTGCTGCTGCAGGCCGATGCCGACACCGGCTACGGCAACGCGCTCAACGTCTATTTCGTCGTGCGCGCTTTCGAAAAGGCAGGGATGGCCGCGATCATGATCGAAGACCAGGTGTGGCCCAAGCGCTGCGGTCACATGGCGGGCAAGGCGGTGATACCCGCGGAAGAAATGGTGCAGAAGATCAAAGCCGCGGTGGATGCGCGCCAGGATTCGAGTTTCGTGATCAAGGCACGCACCGATGCGATCGCGCCGCTCGGCGTCGACGAGGCGATCCGGCGCCTGAACATGTACGCCGAGGCGGGCGCCGACTGCCTGTTCGCTGATGCGCTGCTCACGCGCGAGGACATCACGAAGGTGGCGAAGGGCGTGCCCAAGCCGCTGTCGGTCAACATGGGCCTTGGCATCCGCTCGCGCCCGACCACGCCGCTGATTGCGCCGAAAGATCTGCAGGCGATGGGTGTCGCGCAGATCTCCTATCCGCGCCTGTTCACCGCGGCGGCGCTGAAAGGCATGATGAACGCGATGCAGGTGTTCAAGGACGAGCTGGTCGGGAAAAACCTCGTCGTCGACCGGCCCGACCTGCTGGCGTCGTTCGGCGAAATCAACGATCTGATGGGGCTGCCCGAGCTCGAAGCGCTCGAAAAGCGTTTTACTTCGTGAGGGACGCGACACTATGGGCATGACCATCGCGGAGAAAATTCTCGCGAAGAAAGGCGGGCTGAAGCAAGTCGGGCCGGGCGACCTGGTCACGGTCGAGGTCGATACCGTGATCCTGTTCGACAACAATTTCATGACCAACCGCTGGCGCGAGATCCTCAGGGTGAAGGATCCCGGCCGGATCGTCGTGGTGTTCGATCATCGCGTTCCCGCCGCGACACAGGCGAGCGCAGTCGCGCAGAAAATCGGCCGCGAGTTCGTGGCGAAATTCGGCATCCGGCGCTTTCACGACGTCGGCTACTCGCAGGGCATCTCGCACCAGCTCGTCGCCGACCACGGCTACGGGCTGCCGGGCAGCGTGCTCCTGTGCAGCGATTCGCACACGTGCAGCGCCGGCGTGTTCAACTGCGTGGCGCGCGGCGTCGGACAGCCGGACATCGTCTACGCGGCGATCAAAAACGAGACGTGGTTTCGCGTCGGCGAGACGGTGCGCTACGAGTTCGAAGGCAGGCTGCCGCGCGCGGTCACGGCGAAGGACGCGTTCCTGCAGATTGCCGGCCAGCACGGCGATCATGCCACGCAGAACGTCGAGTACGGCGGTGCGGGGATTGAACACCTCAGCATCAACGCGCGCAAGACGCTGACCACGATGTCGGCGGAGCTGTCAGCCGAGTTCGCGACGTTCGAGCCTGACGAGGCGATGATCGAATGGGTGCGCGCGCGCAATCCGGCGCCGTTCGAGCCGGTCTATCCCGACCGCGACGCGAAATATCTGGCGGTGCGCAAGGTGAACTTGAGCGCGCTCGAGCCGCTGGTGGCGTTTCCTGACAGCGTGGTCGGTAACTCGCACCCGGTCGCCGCCGCGGCGGGAACCGCGGTGGACCAGGCGTTCATCGGCTCGTGCGCGAACGGCACGCTCGATGACCTGCAGCTCGCCGCCAGCGTGCTCGAGGGCCGGCGCGTATCGCCGAAGGTGCGCCTCATCGTGACGCCGGGCTCGCAGTCGATTTACCGCGAGGCGATCAAGCTCGGAGTGATTGCGACGCTCGCCGACGCCGGCGCGGTGGTGACGCCCGCGACCTGCGGCGCGTGCGGCGGCGGTCACTTGGGGCTGCTCGGCCCGAACGAGACCTGCATCACCGCGAGCACGCGCAACTTCAAGGGCCGCATGGGCGACCCGAGCGCGAAAATCTACATGGGCTCGCCCGCGACGGTCGCGGCATCCGCGATCACCGGCGTCATCACCGATCCGCGCGAATTCCTGCATTGAGGGCCGAATGAAATTCAAAGCACGCGTCTGGAAATTCGGCGACAACATCAACACGGACCTGATCCTGCCGGTGCAGGCGTTTTATCTGAATCCGGAGGAGCAGGCGCGCTGGGTGTTCCGCGCGAATCGTCCGGACTGGGTCGATCTGGTTAAGCCCGGCGACATCATCATCGGCGGCAGGAATTTCGGCATGGGCTCGAGCCGGCCCGCGGCGCGTTCGCTGAAAAACCTCGGCGTGGGCTGCCTCGTTGCGCATTCGATCAATGGGCTCTTCTTCCGCAACTGCGTGAACTTCGCATTTCCTGCGCTCGAATGCCGCGACGTCTTCGATGCGTTCGACGAGGGCGACATTGCGGAAGTCGATTTTGATGCCGCGACCGTGCGCAATGCGACGCGCGGCAGAACACTGGCGGCGGCCGGACTGCCGCCCAAGCTTCTCGATCTGCTCAAGGCCGGCGGGATTTATCCGCTGCTGGAGAAGGACGGGTCGCTCGGCCCCAGGACCGCGACGTCGGGCTAAGTCCGCAGGTCACAGGTTTGAGCCCCGGCCGGGGAGGCGCAACCGGCCGGATACGGCCAAAACGCGACAGTCGCGAGTGTCCGCTTTCTGGATCACAATGGTGCGCTGACTATCGGAACACTGGATGGAGCGAACGTCGAGATCGGCGAAGAAGTGGGACGAAACAACATCTTTATTTTTGGCCTCCCCACTGACGAAGTGGCGCGCTTGCAAGCCAAGGGTTATAAGCCTTGGGACTTCTACAACGCAAAAGAGATCTGGGATGTGAAGCCGGTGAACCAGAAAATAGTTCTGGTGTCGGGAGGTTCGGGGCTGGTTCCAGTAGGGGATCAGCCTTTCTTATTCGAGGATCGCGTGCAACCACCCCTCTTGGTACAACTTTTCAATAGTCAGGATGACGATACGGATGTCAGTGGACGATAGCTCGGGGAAGTGTTCCGCCAGTATATGTGTCATTGCGAAGCTCGATACCGTCATAACGTTGTTGTTTTCGGCAACTATCGGGGCAAGCAAGGCACAGGCGCTTACAAAAACTTTGCGTACTTGATGATATTGGCGGCGCTCTGTTGTTGGAGGGGGAGTAGTGTTCAAGGCGTCAAATTCCGGTGTTTGATGTTAGTGATTGAATGCAAGACAGAGCCGATGGATACGGCTCAGCGACGATATCTTCTTCAACTCATCGGGTGAAAGCGCATTGGTTGCGATTTCGCTGTTGCCTTCTCACTATGGTAGAGCTTGATAACCACCAATCTGGATCCGTATTGTGAATCGCCCAATTTCGTGGCCAGGTTGTTCGCTTCTCTTGAAGATGACATTTCGACTAGGGCAATCGCATATTCGCGACGCTCCTCCGGGGGCAAAACCTTGACGGTTGTTAGGCACCCAAAAGGGGAACAGTGGTCGGCAACAATTTTCGTTAGCTCTGCTTCGGGCACGCTGGCTATATTTAGGGTCAACAAAATGATCCTCTCCTATCATGGCAAACGTTGATCAAAAAACCCCAGTTCACGCACCTAGTGACGGCAGGAAACGTAATTTCTTTAGGGCTCTTCTCAGATCAAATGGGTGTAGTAGAGAGATAAATTGTCTGGAATCCGCATGGAATAAGGGTTTTCGGGGTTTGTCTGCATGGAAAAATCTGGCATGATTTGCGCATGGTTACCTCTCGACGACTTACCGATTTATTCCGTTTCCCCAGCTTTCGTTTCCGCGCAACGGTGCATGGGATGTTCGGCGAACCGGACGGTCGAGCAGCGTGGTGACCCATGTCCCCTTCGGGTCGATCTCAGCCGTTCAAGGCACAGAAATAACCTCGCACCAGTGCCCGGATTTTCCCGGCTTGGGGAGCCGAGCAGGACTCGAATCACGTAGGCTGAGTTTTAATCCAGCCACCGCGAAGCGGCTTCCTCCGCCAGCGCGAACGCCTGCGTGCCGGCGCCGACCACGCCGGAGTAGCGCGAGAAGAACAGGTAGCCGTCGACCGGCGCGGTCATTTCTTCGAGCACATCGTAGCTGTAGAGGTCGATTACTTCGCCGAGCTTGGTGCCGCGCTTTATCAGCTTGCCGAGATCGTCGGCACGCTCGTAGTTCGACACCAGGTAGCCGCTGTTCTTCGGCCGGATTTCGTGGCGCGCCTGCTGATTGAAATCGAGCTGGCGCGGCAGTTTGGCCGGCGCATCGAGCATGCCGAGATGCGCCATGATGCCGCGTAACCCGGCGATTGCCTGCTGCGTATAGAGCGCGGTGTTTTCGGGTCCGAGGTAAGAGCCGCCCATTTCGGGGTTGGCGGCGGGAATATTGCGCTTGAGATTCGCGTAGTGCGTTGCGGTGCCGGTGAGGTCGTTCTCGTGCACGAACGGCATGCCGAACGCGCGCGCCAGGGCGAGACTTTTCTTTTTGACCTCGTCCGGCGCTTTGGCGTTGTAATCGACGCGCGCCTGCAGCCGGCCGCCGCTGCCGCCGGAATGGAAATCGATGAACGCATCGGCGTGATCGAGCACGTTGACGGTGATGACGGCGGCGATCATTTGCGTGGTATTGCCGCGCGCGTTGCCCGGAAATACTTCGAACAAGTCGGTCTTGCCGTGCTGCTCCGGCGTGAGGCGCCCGAAGCCTGCGGTCGCCATCGGGTTGGCGACGGAGATGATCGCGAGCCGTCCCTTGAGCTTGGCGGTGTCGAGTTCGCCGAGCAGCGTGCGGATCGCGGTGGTCGGCAGGAATTCGTCGCCGTGCACATTGGTGATGATGCCGAGCGTTGGCCCGGCGCGGTGTCCGGTCACGACGTGCAGCGGCAGCGTAAGTTGCGCGCCGTTCAGCATCGTGGTCACCGGCAGGCGCGTGAACCAGCGGCCTTCTTTTTGTTTGGCCCACAACGGGGCGGCTTGAGTGTTCACCGGATCACTCGTTCAGTTCGGAAAGCGGAACACGAGCGCGGGTTCCTCCATGCGGTCGCGGGGTTTGCGCACGCGCTCCGCCATCGCCAGCGCGAACGGCGCGGTCTCCAGCAGGATCGTGGTCTGGTAGTCGTTGAGCTTGAGCCCGGCGCGTTGCGCCGTGCGCAGCACGAAGTCGCGTGTTGCTGCGTCGAGATCGGCCGCAACCGGCTCGTTGCCTTTGGGCGTGACCACCGGCTGCGGGGCGCCCGCAATGAGTTGCGGCCGGCGCGTGTGCCAGTCGGTCGCCTGCTGATAGGCATAACCGATGCGCAGCACGGTCGCTTCGTCGAAAGGCCGGCCGATCACCTGCATGCCGAGCGGCAGGCCGTTGCTGAAGCCGTTGGGAAGTTCGAGCGACGGGCCGCCGAACACGTTTGATGACGTGAACACGTTCGTTTTCTGCCAGAAGTTGGCGGTCCGGTGCGCATCGAGCCGCGGCGCGGGGCCGAAGCCGGCGGTGAGCAGCACGTCGTATTTCTGATACAGCGGCTGCATCCCGGCGATGATACGGCGGTGCTCGCGCGAGGCCTGCACGTAATCGGAAGCCTGGAACAGGCACGCCGGCAGAATGCGGCCGAGGAAATCGCGGCCGAAATCGCCGGGGCGTGACTTGAGATTGTCATAGTGGATCGAATAGATTTCGCTCTCGCCGATGATGACCTTGGTGTCGAACGAGTCCTGCATCGGGCGCGTCGCGCAGTCCTCGACGCGCGCGCCGAGCTTCCTCAACACTTCGATCGCGGCATCCATCGCGCGCGCGAGGTCGGGGTGCGCGGGCATGTCCTTTTCCCAGTAGTGGCGCAGCGCGCCGATGCGCAACCCCTTGATGTCGCCGGTCAACGCGGCACGGTAATCCGGGATCTCGCACGCGACGCTGCCCGCGTCCCCGGGGTCGTGGCCCGCGATCGCCTGCAGCAGGATCGCGCAGTCTTCGACCGTGCGCGTCATCGGTCCGCAATGATCGAACGTGAACGAATTCGGGATTACGCCCGCGCGGCTCACCAGGCCCGAGGTCGGCATGAGCCCGACGATGCCGCAGAACGACGCCGGTCCGCGGATCGAGCCGCCGGTGTCGGAGCCAAGCGAGGCGGGGATGAGCCCCGCCGCGAGCGCGGCGCCCGAGCCGCTCGACGAGCCGCCGGTGAAATGTTCGAGGTGCCACGGATTGCGGGCCGGCGGCCACGGCAGGTCGAACGACGGCCCGCCGTGCGCGAACTCGTGCGTCTGCAGTTTGCCGAGCAGCACCGCGCCGGCGTCGTACAGCATGCGCGCGGTGGCGGCATCGGAGGTCGGGATATTGTTGCTGCAGACCTTGGAGCCGCCCGAAGTCAGGATGCCTTGGGTGTTGTAGATGTCTTTCAGCGCGAACGGTATGCCGTGCAGCGGACCGCGGTAACGCCCCGACATGATCTCGACTTCCGCCTGCCGTGCCTGCTTGCGCGCGGGATCGGCGGTGATGGTGATGAACGCGTCGAGCTGCGGCTGCAATGCTTCGATGCGGGACAGCAGCGTGTTAGTGTATTCGACCGGGGAGAGCTTGCGCGTGCGGATCAGCTGCGCCGCTTCGGCGATGGTCAGGAAATGCAGTTCGTCGGTCATGGTAAAGTCAAAGCAAAGGCGTTCATGTTGTTTTGGGCGGTACGCATAATCGCGTGCCGCAATGTTTCGGAAGCGTCATTCTACCCGGTGGCGGCGCGCGTGTTCGCGCGCCGGGCAATTGGCGGATGGCACGCCCATCCGTTACCATGGGCTGTCCGCGCGCAACGCGATCGCAGGTCCGGTCCGATACGCGGCTATGAGAGGAAGACGGGGAGACACATGCAGTACGTCTACGATTTCGCGGCGCTGGAGCGTGTTCCGGAAGGCCCGACCAGCGCCAGGGTCGCTGCGAAACGGCTGCTTTCGGGGCCGACGCTGCAAACCGGGAAGTCTTCGACCATCGGCGCGGTGCTGACCGGCACGCACTTGATCGTCGCGCTTGCCGGGCAGGCCCGCGGCTCGGGCGCCAAGGCGCACACCCATCCCAACGAGCAGATCAACTACATCGTGCAGGGCGTCATGACGGGCGAGATCGAAGGCGAACTCGTGTTCGCACCGCGTGGCACGCTGCTGCATACGCCGGCCAAAGCGGTGCACACCGGGCTCGCGTGTCCCGACGAGGACCTGATTTTTTTCGCGATGAAGGACACGCGCCACGGCATCGTCGGTCCACCGGTCGACGGCAAGTACGACGGGCCGAACTACCTGCCGGGTTTCGGCACGCGCGAGGCCGAGCGCATGAAATCCACCGCCGAACTGATCGCGGAGTCGGGGCGCGATCCGGCGGGCGTCAAGACGCGTTACATCTACGATTTCGCCGCTCTCGTGGAAAAACCCGGCCGCCGGTCGAGCGCGGCCGTGACGACTCAACTGAATCTCGCGCCGCATTCCGGCGCGACCGGTTCGCTGGTGACCGGCGAGACTCTGCACGTCGCGCTGCTGCGTTATGCGCGCGGCAGCGCGGACCAACGTCATTCGCATCCGAACGAGCAGTTCACGTTCGTCGTCGAGGGCGCACTGCGGGTGGAAATCGACGGCGAAGAATTACCGGTCGGCAATCACTGCGTGGCGCATATTCCGCCCGGCCTGCCACATCGCGTCATGGCGGACGGCGACGCGTTGGTGATCACGTTGCAGGATACGCGTCACGCTTTCGCCGGGTGACGCAGTCCGCGCCGGAGCAACCGATTTTGATTCTTGTTGCCGGGACTATTCGGGTTTCAGTCCCGCGAGCCTGACCATTTTTCCCATCTGCGCGTAATCGTCGCGGATGAGGCGCGCGAATTCGTCGACCGTGGTGTAGGCAGGCTCCTCGCCCTGCGCGAGGTATGACTGGCGTATCTCTGGCATGGCGAGGATCTCTTTCATGAGCCCGTTGAGCTTGTCGATGACAGGCCGCGCGACGCCGGCCGGCGCCATCACGCCGTTCCATCCAAAGTAATGGAACCCCGGCACGCCGCTCTCGGCGATGGTGGGAAGTTCGGGGGCGACTGCCGAGCGCTTGTCGCCGCCGGTCGCAACGCAGCGTATGCGTCCGGTTTTGACCTGGGCGTTGTACGCACCGAGCGGGCCCAGCGCCCATTGCGCTTCGCCCTGCGCGAGCGCCATGACGGACGCCCCGCCGCCTTTGTACGGAACGTGGTTGGCGTCGATGCCGGCCATGCTCGCGAACATGAGACCGCCCAGGTGGCTGGTCGCACCGATGCCGGCGGACGCCATGTTGAGCTGGCCGGGCTTGGATTTGGCAAATTCGATGAACTCGCGCACGGTCTTCACCGGCAGCGCCGCGCTGACGCACAATGCCGTCTCGCTTTTTATGAATACCGACACCGGCATGATGTCCTTGAGCGGATCGTAGCCGATCTTGCGATAGACATGCGGCGCTATCGTAATGACCGCTGCCGTGACGGTAACCAACGTGTAGCCATCCGGCGCGGCACGCGCGGCCATCTCGACGCCCAGCATGCCGCCGGCGCCGGGCCGGTTGTCGACCACGATCTGCTGCCCCGTGCGCTCGGACATGCGGGCGAACAGGATGCGGCCGTAGATATCGCTGGCGCT
>Ga0163199_1001881_pt1 | contig 12952 bp, 10 predicted proteins | sample PL_2010_150m_FD_113537 | JGI IMG/M metagenome (GOLD analysis project Ga0163199, IMG submission 113537) | Freshwater microbial communities from Powell Lake, British Columbia, Canada to study Microbial Dark Matter (Phase II) - PL_2010_150m | ecosystem: Environmental > Aquatic > Freshwater > Lake ... | reverse complement strand
GCATGCGACTGCGGCATGGGCGTCCCAGACATAACAAGCTTGCTGACCGGAAGATGGGAAAAGCTAAGGACGCTGTCCGTCGAGACGTTGTCCCTTCCCTTGATGCGATGGCTCTCGTCCAGGAAAACATGCACCCTTCTGTTGGAAAGGTGTTCGGCGATAACCTCCGGGGCTCGTGCCAACTGCTGGTAGCCGATTAACATGAAGCGGGGGTCCTGACGGAGTTCCGCCGGAATCTTGTCAGATTTCCTCAACCTCACGAACTTGCCCCACCCTGGAAGACATGCCGCCAACTGCTCGTCCCATGCGGCGAAGGCGTTTTTTGGAGCAACAACCAGAAGGCGGTCGCCCTCTTCCGCCCTTATGGCGAACGAGGCAAGGGCTTCCGTGGTCTTGCCCGCCCCCGGGACCGAGAAGGTCGCTCCCGCCGGGATGGCGGCCAGTATTCGAATGTTGCGCTCCTGTTGCGGGGTCAGTTTTCTTCGGAATCCGGCTGCGGCCAGTTTGATTTTTAGATCGCTAATCTCCAGTTGCTTTGCCTCGACCGCTTCCCCGTATCCGGCGGCACGTTTCCCTGCCTCGGACAGAAGAGACATAGCCTGCGACGTGATTTGAAAGTCCCGTTCGCTCTTCAATCCGAAGCCCTTGACCAAATCCAGCATTTGGGGGCGTAGGGACAGGAAGTTCCACCAAGGGAGGGAAACCGAAGTGCTACCCTCTCCAAGTGACTCCTTGGACGCAGACAGAGCCATGCTCTTCGCGATGGGAAGCCACGCGGTTTTCTCATCCCCAGCATCCCAAGAAAGAACCGCCCTTCGGTCTCGCATCCTGTAGTCGAATGTCAGCACGCCGTCACTCCTTTGCCGTATTCATTCGTTCATTGAGCCAATCCTCCACGTGCTCAACGGCCGTCTTGATTTCTTCAATCTGCTTGGCCACTCCCTTGGTGGAGCTTTCCGGTCTCAGGGCCGTCCCCACTAGGCTTGCGAAGGTCCCGTTCATCTTCCTCAGTGTCTTGAAAAGATAGTCTGCGGCCTGCCTCTCCTTGGCAATGTCGTCCTGTGACCGTATCGTTTCGATGATTACCTCGCGGGCCTTCTTGACGGACGCCTCGTCTTTCTTGATTTCGGCCACCAGTCTGAGTTCCGATGATTTGTCCTGGTTTCCGGTGGCCGTCTTGGTTCTGCCGAACGCAGCCTCGGCAGTCGAGTCGGTCTCCACCGGCGGTAAGGGGAACTCAGTCTCAAGTTCTTCCTTTACCTTGGCCAAGTGCTCCTTGATTTTCGGTATGACCTCATACAGACGTTCGCCGGCGCTTCCCGAGTCGTCAATGAGGGAGAATGCTCCCGTCTTGATGAGTTCCTTGTCACCATGCGATGAAACTCCGTTTATCGTCTTGAGCAGTTCCTGGAATGCATATTTGTGCCCCTTGACCTCCGACCATTCGTTCTTCTTTTGTCGGGACTCAAGGTAGTTTCCGGCGAGAGCCAACATGGCCAGTATGTTCTCGACCTCGGACTTCTTCTTGCCGTATAGCTTGCCGATTTCCTCCGTGCTGAACCCGTGAAGTTCCATCTTTCTTGCCATCATGTTGGCTTCGGCGTCCCACGAGTAGTCGCTTCTTATGTCCTTCTCGATTTGAAGTTTGGCCTCTAGCCGGTCGAGTTCCTTTTCGTCGCAATGGGGCAGCACGACCACGTCGATATGTCTGAAGTGGCTGTATTTCTCAGAGTCCGCTTCCAATAGCATGCGCCAACAGCACAGGCGTCGGTTTCCGTTTATCACAAAGCCGAGTTCGTTCAACAACACGGGTTCGACCTGCTTGTTCGCGGGGTCCTTGAACTTGCTTTGAAGCCCTTCCTCATTGACCATTCCTCGCAATATCTGGTCTTGGGCCTCCTGAAGTTCATCAACCTCCTCGTCCATGTTGAAGAATCCATCGGCCTTTCCGTGCCTGGCAATCCACTCCTGCTGGGCGGAAGCCGTTCTCCCGTTGGAAATGCGGTATTTTGGAAGCTCCACCGACACTCGAAGTATGGGGAGGGTTACGGTTCTCCCCTGGAAATCGGCCACGCGGAAAGTTTCCGCACCAACTTGCCCTTTCGACTGTTCGACAAGTTTTTTGAACTCATCGGTCCTGTCGGCTCTCGGCCAGCCTAAACGAGACTGCCTTGTGTCAGTTGTTATTGTTTCCTGCATGACTCGCTCCTCACTCGAATGAAAACACCGCTATGGGCATGTGAATGACCTTCTTGAATATGGAAAGCTCAGAGACCAGCCGGTCGGCGTTCGCGACATTGTCCCCGAGAGACTTTGCGGCAGGTCCCGTTGGCAGGATGAAGGCTCCGATGGTGACCCTATTTTCCATATAGAGTTTCTGGAGTTTCAGAATGTCGGCATACATTCTGGACATGTTCCCGCCCGTTTGGACGCACAATCCAACCCCGTTCTTGAGGGAAGTTATGGTTATTCTCGATGGGGGCTCGATTTGAACCTCTCCAGACCAACCGTCAATGCCAAGGCTTTCGACCAAGGAGTCCCTTATCTTTGGGGCCGCACCCTTGTTCAAGGCCATGTTGCACCGGGATATGGCGTTCTCGATTTCGGACCGCTCCTTTGCAGGAAACAGGTCCTTAGCGTTTTGGTGGGAATGGAACGTGGGCTTCATTTTTCGGCCCCCCGCTTACTCTTTTTCGCCACCGTTGCCGGCCCGACCTCGACAGGGCGTTTGGACAACGTGCTTTTAGTGTGGTCGTAAAGAGGCTGGTCATGCGGGCGGTATTTCGCGTTTCCTGATGAGGCGTCGGACAAACGGGACAACCCAGCCTCGGCATAGGATATGTTCAGTTCGCAACCCCAGAACCTCCGCCCATGGATGAGCGTCGCCACCCCGGACGAGGCCACGCCAGAGAAAGGGTCGAAGACCAGGGCACCTGGCTTCGTCATGGACAAGACAATGCGCTCTATGAGACCGACCGGAAACTGGCACGGATGGGTGGTTTTCTCTGGATGGTTGCTTTTCACGTTAGGGATGTCCCACACGTCCTCGGGGTTCTTCCCCAAGGGGTTTCCAGACACCTGCCCCTTCTTGGGCCCCTTGAAATGGCGTTTTCCCGGATATTTGGAAGGGATGCGGACAGGGTCAAGGTCAAAATGGTAGGAATCCGATTTCGTATACCACATGACCACTTCATAACGGCCGGAAAAGCGTTTCTTGTTGTGGAGGCCGTGGCCAAAGTGCCAGATGATGCGGTTCCGAAGTTGAAGACCGTGCTTTTTGAAAATCGGTGCAAACTCGATGTCCAAGGGAATGATTTGACCGTTATCCACGAAGTTGCCGACCTGCCAGCAAATCGAGCCGCTGTCCTTGAGACGCGGGACAATGAGGTCGATGATGCGCTCCTGCCATGCAAGATACTTGGCGAGTTCCTCCTTCTTCTCATAGGCCTTGCCTATGTTGTAGGGAGGGGATGTGACAACTAGGTCGAAAAGCGGCTCAAGGGGAAGGGAGGACAAGAACGCCTCCGTGTCGCCCCGCCAAATGGCGCTGCCCAAGTCAAGTATGTCGGCGGGGACGTTGTCATCCTCGTCGAGCAGAAGCGCCGGCGGGCAGGTCTTACCACCTTCCTGAGCGGGGTCGTGTGCTCTTGTTCTTTTTGTTGGCATATACGCGCTTCCTTGGATATTTTCGTTATGTGTGATTTCTTGAAGCATTTTTCCCCCTTTTTACGTCGGCTGTCGGATATGGAAGGCCCCTTGTCCTGAAATACTCGACAACCAGCCATTCGAGCGCATTCACCATGGAACGGTTTTCCCTTTCGCCAATGTCCCGAAGGGCGAGCTTCGTGGTTGGTGCAATGCGCATGTTCAGCGTGTCAGTCTTCAATGACATATGAATGCTCTCTCAAAGATTTCAGTGCGTAGTTAATGCCTGTGCAAATACGTTATAACTCTAGCGAAACGTAAAAAGCAAGGGGTAATGTGAAATATGCCCAAGGATTACGTATATGACAGTATCAATGCATATACGTCGGTTATTTTGTGCCTGCGGTTCCACGCGGAGCATGGAGGGCAGATCTATTCGATAGTCTGAAATGATTTTGACGCAAAACCAATCCGGCCTTCAGTTGTCATCTGAAAGCAAGGCATCGCGGCGTCAAGCCGCACTGGACGCTTATCTGAAATAGATGATGTCGTTCAGGTCGAGAGGAGCCTTGGCGAGGCCGAGCCGCGTGGCCGGCGTCCCCCTCTCGGCCTTCCTCCCCTCGGGAACCCAAACGTAGTTGTGGCAGACCCGTATCAGGGTTTGTATCTTGGCAATCTGTTCAGGACGATAGGCCGAATACTGGTTCCACACGCGGCCACGGTTGGTCGAGGACCGCACCGGACGTTCCAATAAGGAAGACCGTCTGCGGAGGCGGTTGAAAAACGAGTCGATGGCGTGGAGCGACGCCTTGCCGTAAAGCCATGCAAGGTGGTCCTCGTCGTGGCTGCCGAGGTTCGTCAGGTGGCAGACGGCCTTCTCGGGCTCCGACATCCCCGGCAGGGGCATGGAGACCCAGCGGTCCTTCCACGGGCCGATGGCCTGGGCGTCGGCTATCCTGTGTTTGAGCAGGGCCAGCATCACGTCCTTCTCTTCAAGCATCACTCCCGCCGCGGCGTTCATCGAGGCCCACAGCAGGTTGAACTCCGCCTTGGCGTCGGCCAGCCGCTTCCTTTTGTCATCAACCGTCAAATCCTTGGCGATGCGGACGTAGAAGGCGTCGCACGTGCCGTCGGCAATCCTGTCGCGGAAGGCGGACAGGCAGGCCGCCCGCATGCCGGAGTCCTGGTCGAGGAAGAAGCGAACCTTCCCGACGGATGAGAACATTCTGGCAAGGGCGGTGAAGTATCCGTGGAGGGTGTATTCGGCATGCACCAGCATTCCCTTGGATGGAAGCGTGTCGTCCTTCGCGTTGAGAATCTCGGGGGCCTCGATGTCGTCCCTCAGCGCCGCGTTGGCGTAGGTCTCCATGATTGAGTTGGTCAGGCCGCCGCGAGGCAGCACCCTCTTCGAGTTCATGACGGCCTTGTTGTAGTCCTCTGCCAGCCAGTGACGGGCGAACTTGCGGTGGCATGCGGCCATGCCCTTCTCGCCCAAGGCGGAGTGGCGGGCCTCCACCTCATCGGGGTCTTCGCCAGGGTCGAAATTCGGCACCATCGAAAACACATAACCCGATTTATTGTCGGCGGCGGCGACCGACGAGAGCGTGACGTTCCTCTTGTCCTCCCGCCTCGACCAGTTGATGACGTGGTCCTGCCGATCCACGCCGAGGTAGAGCCTCTCGATGTTCAGCCCCGGGATGTCCCGCTCGCGTTCCGCGACGAGGGCGGAGGCCTGACGGTGGAGGAAGTCGATTCTCTGATAAAGGACTTCTGGATGCACGTCCGCCGCCTCGCAGATTCTCCGGAGCGGCATCTTGTTTATAAGCATCGACAGGATGGTTCTGTTCTTGTCCGACTGGATTTGTCTTGCGATGGGGTTCAGTCCCCTTGGTTTGACCGAAAAGGTCTTGCCGCACGACTTGCAGCTGTAGCGCTTGCTTCCCGCCTTTGTCGTCCCGAACGAGTGATAGGCCCCCTCTACGCGGACGGGAACCCTGTGGTGGTCGCAGTTCGTCTCGGGGCAGGAATCGGCCTCGTAGGTCATGGAGAGTATGCGGTAGGACTCCTCGAACACCCCTTGGTTGCTTTTGAGTCCGAATATCTCGCCGCAGGCGTTGCACCTGGCCGCGGGTTGGTTCGCCCCCGTGGCGACTATCGTGTATGGGCTGTTTCCGTATGTCGCCGCGTCGGGGACGGGAAGGTTGAAGTTGCCGCAGTTCGGGTTCTTGCAGTGATTGACGTTTATGCCATGGGCCTCGGCAGGGACCCTCGGGGTTTTCGGCTTGGTGTTCGTGGTGGGCTGTGGTTGCTGCATGTCTATATAACGTTTGGCGGGGGATTCCGTTTACAGGATGAAAGCATAAACCCCTCTTGGCGCAAGCGTTGCCTTTGACTCGCTTTTCGTCTTTGATGGCGACAGTCCCAAAGAAAAAGCCGCAGAAAAAATCTTCTGCGGCTTTGATTTCAAGGCCCCCGCCCAATCAGGCTTTGCGGGAAGCCTTCAACACTTTGTATGAACGGCTGGTCCAAGTGAGGGGCTTTTTATTGGGTGTGATCATTGCAGCAAGAATAAACGCGGTGTTTTTCCGGTACAACCTAAATCCGGCGCAATGTGCCCTTTTTTGTCACATTGCCCACTCCCCACTTACCACTTACTACTCCCCAGCTACTTGATGCACACCGTCCTTACCTGGTGCATGTCGGTAATGCCCTGCAATACCTTCTCTATGCCGTCCTGTTTCAAAGTGCGCATGCCATCGCCCAGCGCAGTGACCAGCATCTCGGTCACGCGCGCATGATCCTGGATGTTCTTTTTCAGCGCATCGGTGGCGATCAACAATTCATGCAGACCAACCCGGCCCTTGTAGCCGCTGCCGTTGCAGGTATCGCAACCGACCGGTTCGTGCAGCATGATCTGCCCCTGGTTGTCACCGTACTGCTTGATCCAGTCAGCCTGGATAGCCTGGTAAGCCGCAGCGGGATCGGTCTTGAAGCGCTCAATGTTTTTCAACTCGCCGCAATATTCTGCCAGCAGAGCCTGGATCTCTTCCTGCCCGGCGGCGTGTGCTTTTTTGCAACTGCACAGGCGCTTGGCCAGGCGCTGCGCCAGCACTCCCAGCAACGCATCGGAGAAAGTGAATGGATCCATGCCCATGTCCAGCAGGCGGATGATGGATTCCGTGGCACTGTTGGTATGCAGCGTGGCGAATACCAGGTGGCCGGTGAGCGAAGCTTCGATGCCGAGACTGGTGGTTTCCTTGTCGCGCATCTCACCCACCATGATGATATCGGGGTCGGCCCGCAGAAATGACCGCATCACCACTGGGAAAGTCAGTCCCGCTTTGATGTTCATCTGCACCTGGCGCAGGCCTTTCTGCGTGATTTCGACCGGGTCTTCGGCGGTCCAGATTTTGGTTTCCTTGGTATTGAGAGATTTCAGGATGGAATGCAGCGTGGTGGTTTTCCCGGAGCCGGTCGGACCGCAGACAAAGAACAGGCCGTAGGGCTGGCTGATCACCTTCTTGAGTTCTTTCAGGTTGTGCGCAGTGAAACCCATCTTGTCGAGCGGAATCGCTTCCCCCGCCGTCAGAATACGCATCACCACATCCTCCATTCCACCCGCAGAGGGAATGGTGGCAACCCGCAGTTCGATATCCAGCGGGCCGAATTTCTTGAATTTGATCTTGCCGTCCTGGGGTCTGCGTTTTTCGGAAATGTCCAGATCACACATGATCTTGAGGCGCGTCACCAGCGGATTGCGGTAGCCCGCCGGTATCTGGATGTAGGGTACCAGCGTGCCGTCCATGCGGAAGCGGATTTCGGTTTTGGCATTGCCCGGATAGGGTTCGACATGAATGTCGGAAGCCCCCATGTTATAAGCATCAACAATAATCTTGTTGACCAGTTTCACCAGTTCGTTGTCGGATACGGAAGAGACATCTTCAGTTACCGCTTCGATTTCGTCGGTATTATCCAGAGTGGAAAGCATGTCGCCTATGCTGCCGGCGTTTGTCTCTCCCAGGCTGGCATCGCCATAAAACAGATCCAGGGTTGCCTTGAATTCACGGCCGGAGCAGACTTTGTAGATAATTAAATGTTTGGGAAAAACGTTATCAACGATGTGCAGCGCCTTGATTTTATCGGGGTCGGGTGTCAGCACCACCAGCCCGTCTTTGGTTTCGTCTATCGGCAACCAGAGATTTTTTTCGACATAATCGCGCTTCAGGTTTTTGAGGAGCTTCACCGGCCTGATCCGGTCGGCCTTGAAAGGCTCATACCCCACCCCGAAAAACAGAGACAACGATTTGCCCAGAGACGGGGGTTTAATCTGAAACTCGTCGATCAGCAGCGCTTCCAGATCGTGCCCTTTTTTGCGCGCAGAACGCGCGGCCAAATCCATCTGTTCCGCCGAAATAAGCCCCTCGGCTACCAAGTTGTCATATTTGGATTTGCCCGGTTGCTGCGGTTTCTGGTGTTGCTTGAAAGCAATGGTCAGTATCTGGCAAAGCTCACTCACCCCGTCTACCGTCATCTGCGGGAAAGGCTTGCCGCTACCGCAATTGATGATTTGCACCACACCCACCAGTTCATTGATGCCAGCGTCCAGTATCGGCGCCACCAGCATCTGCTTGGTGCGATACCCGGTGCGCTTGTCCACTTCGCGTAAGAAACGCAATTTTGGACTCAGTGTTTTCAGTTCATTCTCGTCATAAACGTCCTTGATGTTGACGATTTTCTTGCTGAGACTGACGAAGCCGACGATGTCCTGATCGCCAACGGGAGTTCTCAATTCCCTGGATGAATTGGGTCCGGTGCGCACCTTGGAAACAACAGAAGTCTTATCCTCGCCCATCGAATAGATAATCAGGCGGTCTGCATTGAACAGCGAGCAAATGTCCTTGCTCACTTCCAGCATGATCTCGTCGATACTGCTGGCGGCGTGTATCCGGTTGGCAACGGTTTGCAGGTTTTTGGAGAAGTTCGGCTTGACGCTGCTATCGACAGGGTTCGCCCGGGCTGAATCTGGTGCAGGAATTGTACTCATGGCATCCCCCTATTCAATCTTGATCTTCATTTTACCAGCAGGACCGGTACTGTCGAAAGCTGCATCACCTTGCTGGCGACAGAGCCCAGCAACAAGCCTTTCACCGCCCCCAGTCCGCGCGGGCCAATGACGATCTGGCCGCACTGTTTTTCAGCGGTACAGCGCACGATCATTTCTGCCGGGTCGCCCACGAGGATATGGAACTGGCAGGCAATGCCGGCCTGCTGCAGCAAATCGCGCGCAGCCTGCAATCCCCTCAAGCCTTCTTCCTGATGATATTGTTTAATGTTTTCCTTGTCGATGAATCTGGAAACATTTCCATGTAACGGAGGCTGGACATTGAGCAAATGAATTTCCGGTGTTTCCCGGTACCAGCCGAGTAGTTTGATGAAATCTGCGACTGCTTTGTTGGAAGTGTCGGAACCGTCTACCGGCAACAGAATTTTTAGCATGATTTCCCCTTATGGATGTGGCGGGTGTTGCTCGTTGTCTGCCAGATCAATTATTGGCGCAGCTTTTGCTGCCATTCGTGCTGATGCCTGGGCAGCCAGCCACTTGCCGAGAATGACGACCAGCAATGCGCCGGCTGCCGGGGCAAACCAATGCAACAATGGCATGCTGCTCTGGATCCATTCCTTGGTGGCGGCATCGGTCACCGTCATATCGCCAGCGATCCAGCCGAGCAGTCCGGCACCGATGACGATGGTCAAGGGAAAACGATCCATCAGCTTCATCACCAGCTTGCTGCCCCAGACGATGATGGGTACGCTCACCAATAAGCCGAAAATAACCAGGCTGATACTGTCCTTGGCGGCGCCTGCAATGGCAATGACGTTGTCCAGACTCATCACCGCATCAGCGACGATGATGGTCTTGATCGCGCCCAGCAGCGTGGTGCTGGCGTCGATCTCATGTGGGCCATCTTCAGGCTCGGGTTGCAGCAGCTTCACCCCGATCCATAGCAGCAGCAATGCGCCGACAATTTTCAGAAAAGGAATCGCCAGCAGAGTCAGGGCGAAAAAAATCAACACTACGCGCAGGCCGATGGCGCCGAACACGCCCCAGAAAATCGCCTGGTTGCGTTGTTTTTCCGGCAAGCGCCGGCTGGCGAGCGCAATCACGACCGCATTGTCGCCGCCCAGCACAATATCAATTGCGATAATTTGTACCACCGCAACCCAGAACTCCGGGCTGGCAATATCCATACAGTAATCTCTGAAGATGAAGTAATTGGGTGCGAAGTTCGGCCATGCCGTCCGGATTTATCCGTAATAGAATTTCCGCCGCAGGATTATATCAACGCTGGTCAGTCTGTTGCGTCAACCCCGAGGAATTGCAATATTTCCGCAGCGTGTGGCATTGTATCCTGGTAACCCAGCTTGATCAGTGCCCGGCAAAAGGACTCCTCAAACAATACATAACTCAATAGTGCGGAACCATCGCGACCCATCGCGCCAATCGCACGGTAAAAAAGACGTATGGTGCGCGGCAGAGTATGGGCATGCTGTTCTGCAATGCTGTTGATTTCCACACTGGGGGAAATCACCATCGATTCCACCCGGCGCAAAGGAATGTTATTGCTCTCCAGCCGCTCTTTCGGAATCAGTTGGATGGTATTGTTGATACGTTGCAGACGTTCCAGATCCACGTCAAGACTGTCGAGAAAAATACTGCTCATGACATGGCCCGCAATCTGTGCTGGCGGTGGGTAGGTGTCCACTTTTACGCGCTCGGGCAGTGCCTCGTCTGCCTTGCGTATTCCTATCACCAGCACCCGTTCTGCGCCCAGATGCAGTGCCGGACTAATGGGTGCGAGCTGACGCATGGAGCCGTCACCAAAATATTCACGATGTAGTTTTATTGCCGGGAAAAGAAACGGGATGGCGGAAGACGCCAGCAGGTGCTCGACACCAATATGCGAGGCAATACCGACACGGCGCGCCCGTTTCCAGGGAACTATGCTCTCTGCACCTTGGTAAAACGTGACCGATTGTCCGGAGGTATAGCCCCATGCGGTAATTCCCAGGGCATGCAAAGCGCCTATCTGGATATTCTTCTGGATCGCGCGCAGCGGCATGCTACGCTCCAGCAGTTGAGCAAACGGTGAATTGTCCAGCATGGAAACTGCATTATGCTTGCCTAATCCGCCAAACAGCAGTGAAGCCAGCCAGCGTGCGCTGTTGCCAAACACGCCGATGGGGTCGGAGCGATAAACCTGATTGACATGGGAATTCTCCCACACTGACACCAGCCGCCCCACTCCTTCATGAAAGTTCCTGGCCGAGACTGCGAGGCCGGCAGCATTGATGGCACCGGCGGAAGTGCCGCAAATGACGGGGAACGGATTGCGCGTACCCTCCGGCAGCATCGCGGCGATTGCCTGCAATACTCCAACCTGATAGGCGGCGCGCGCACCGCCCCCAGTCAGAACAAGACCGACTCTAGGCGGTGCTGGCAACACTAAACTCATTCACTGGCGGTCAACTCTGCCCGCACCTTGTCCAGCGCATCGCGCAAGGTGTCTTCGGACAGGTCATTCAAACAGTTGGACAGCATCTCTGCCGCTTCATAAGCGTCCTCTGGCAGAGCGCCGCTGTCCAGATTGGCGATAAACACGGCCGCTGCACCGGTAGTCTTGAGCAGACTCTGACGTTCTTTCATCAGCATCTCAATTTCGGTACGTAACATGGAAATTTCCTGTTCTTTCAACACATGGGGCATGGGCTTGTCCTCGTCATGCTAATGTAGAATGTGCAATATACCAGAATCAATGTGTGCGCAAAGCACGAACTCAAGCCTGTTTGTCATCCTTTTCATTGGCTTGGTAACTGGTAAACTGCGGATGTATAAAGGCCCCCAGGCAGTCATGAACGATAATCTGCGCACTGAGCTATTTCCAGCAATCGAGCCTTATGCCAGCGGCCTGTTAGCGCTGGATGATCTGCACACAATGTATTGGGAGCAGTCGGGTAACGCCGATGGTGTGCCAGTGGTGTTCCTCCATGGCGGGCCAGGCGCCGGATCATCACCCAATCATCGCCGGTTTTTCGATCCGGCTTATTACCACATCATAATATTCGATCAGCGCGGTGCGGGCCGTTCCACTCCATTGGGGGAAACGCGTGACAACACTACGCTGCATCTCATCAGCGATATCGAAACCTTGCGGCAACATCTCGGTATTGCAGAATGGCTGATATTTGGCGGCTCGTGGGGCAGCACGCTGGCGCTAGCCTATGGCGAGGCTCATCCGCAACGCTGTCTGGGACTTATCCTGCGCGGAATTTTTCTTTGCCGCAAAAGTGAGATTGACTGGTTTCTCTACGGTCTGAGAAATCTTTTTCCAGAAGCCTGGCATGCTTTCGTCGCGCTGTTGTCACCAGCGGAGCGCAGCGACATCCTCACCGCCTATCGCCAGCGCCTGATGCATCCGGACCCTGCGGTGCACATGCCCGCAGCCCGCGCCTGGAGCATCTACGAGGGTTCGTGCTCGACATTGTTGCCCAGTCCTGAAACGGTCGGCTACTTTTCCGGCGATACCGTTGCTCTGGGACTTGCCCGCATGGAGGCGCACTATTTCAGCCACGATATATTTCTGCCGGAAAATTCACTGCTGGATAACATAGGCAAACTTCGTTCGATTCCCGCCGTCATTGTGCAAGGTCGTTATGATGCGGTCTGTCCCATCGTCAGCGCCGATGATCTGCATCGGGCGTGGCCGCAAGCGCGCTATGTGATCGTCAATGATGCAGGCCATTCAGTGTGGGAGCCGGGAATCCGGGCAGAGCTGATGAAGGCGCTGGAGAGATTCAAAAGCGGCGGGTTATGACCTCGTTCTATTTGCTTCCTACCATGTTTTCCGGCCTTACCCACATCTCGAACTGCTCTGTTGTGACATGGCCGGATGCAAGTGCCGCTTCCCTTAGCGTGGTACCTTCGCAGTACGCTTTCTTGGCAATTTCTGCCGCCTTATCGTAGCCGATATGGGGATTGAGTGCTGTCACCAGCATCAGTGAGTTGCGCATCAAATCATCAATATGTTCGATATCGGCGGAGATGCCCACTGCGCAATTATCGTTGAAACTGATTGCACCATCCGCAAGCAGGCGCACGCTTTGCAGGAAATTGTGGATGATGAGCGGTTTCATCACATTCAGTTCGAAATTGCCCAGCGCTCCACCCATGTTGATCGCCACATCGTTACCCATCACCTGGCAGCAAAGCATGATCATGGCTTCCGACTGGGTCGGGTTGCCCTTGCCT
>Ga0163199_1001877_pt1 | contig 12954 bp, 8 predicted proteins | sample PL_2010_150m_FD_113537 | JGI IMG/M metagenome (GOLD analysis project Ga0163199, IMG submission 113537) | Freshwater microbial communities from Powell Lake, British Columbia, Canada to study Microbial Dark Matter (Phase II) - PL_2010_150m | ecosystem: Environmental > Aquatic > Freshwater > Lake ... | reverse complement strand
GAACAGGCCGTAGGGCGTCTTCATCGAGAGCGGGCACGCGGTGTAGCGGAAGGTCTTCACGTCCTCCTGCCAGCATTCGCGAATCATCTGGTCGATGCCCACGGTGATCGCCTTGAGCACCTCGGGGTCGCCGGTGTGGCGGTGGTAGCGGGCGAGCGCGCAGAGCGTGAGGCCTTCCATGAACGGCACGTTGCCCTCGCAGCGCTGATCCTTGTAGATCGTTTCGCGCTCCTTCTGCGTGCTGCCGGCGGGGTGCAGGCAGTGGTCGCCGGCGAGTTTGACGACCCAGCCGCGCTGCGGGTCGAGCGTCTCGCGCAGCGTCTTCCAGTTCTCCGTGGCGGCGCGCAGATACTTCGGGTCGCCGGTGGCCTCGTAGGCGGACAACACGAGGATGGTCGGCCAGCCGAGCGTGCGGATGTGGGTGCCGAGTTTGCCGGTCATGTTTTCAGACATCATGTCGGCGACCTGCAGCGCCACGTCGCGCGCGCGGCGATCTCCGGTGAGGTAATAGTAGAGCAAGTCGCCGGTCACCCACACGTGGCCGTAATTGGAGCTGTGGCCCATCTGGTAGGTGCGCTCGACGGGGAGGTCGGGCGTGTTGAAGTAGCCGCCGGTGTGGTTGAGGCTGTGCAGCCAGATTTCGCCGACCTTCGGCGGCAGGCCCCAGGGATTCTTGAGCAGCGGATTCGTGGCGTGCACGACGTCGACGTCAATGTGGTGACGCGCGGCCTGCGCGCCACGTGAGAAAAAGCGCCGGTCGGCGGTCCGGAGGAATTGGACAAGCATGCCGCTCTGGAGATCGTATTCGAGGTTACCCCAGTTGACCTCGCGCTCGCCATACCAGTCGCCCCAGTTGAGCAGGCCGTATTCGCGGAGGTCGTCACGGCGTTTGAGGTGCGCGGCGAGTGCGCGGTCGAACCACGCATCGAAGCCGAAAAACTTCGCGGGATTCGCGGCGGGAAACTCGCCGGCGGCAAACGTGGCGCTGGCGTAGGCGGGCTCGCAGGTGGCGAGCAGCGGCTCCTCAGCGGCGGCGAAGAACTGCGCGAGCTGATCGGACTTGGTGTCGGCACCGAAGAAGAGCGCGGAGAACTCGTGCGTCTTCGCCACGCCGATCTTGAAGGTGTGCACGCCGCGGCGGAGCGCGTAGAAGAGTTTGTTTTCGTCGCGCAGCGATTTGCCGTCGTAGATCCCGGTGGGGAGTTCCGGGCAGAGCCCGAGCGTGATGGCGCCGTCGCGCGCCTCGACGGATTTCGGCCATTGCTGCCAGAATTCGCGGACGCCGAGGGCGAAGCCCCCGCTGGCGCCGGCAGCGCTCGACCAGCCGGGCGCACGCGTGCCGGCGGCACGGCCGTCGAGTTCGAAGTGGTATTCGTCGACTTGGAAGGTTCGACTCGCTGGCGTGTTCACGGCGGAGGCGAGCTGCGCGGTGACGCCGAGTTCCTTGAGGCTGGTCATCACGGCGTCCTGTGCGTCGTTGATGAAGGTATAGCTGCAACGCACGAAGGGCTGGCCGCGGTAGGCGTGCAGCCGGAGCACATAGCTGAACAGCGTGCCATCGGCCGCGCCGTGGCGGCCGGTCACGCGCACGCAGGCGCGCAGCGGACCGGACTCCTCGACGACGATCTCCGCGGGCGCCTGCGCGGACTCGAAGCGCTTGCCGCTGGCATCGCGCACGAACAGCCCGCCGGCGCTGCGGGTGACCCTCTCGGCTTCGGAGAATTTTCCGTCGTTGTTGCGGTCGAGCCAGACGGCGCCGAGCGGATCGAAGTGGGCGTCGTCTAGTTCGAGGCGCAGCGGGCCGGTGACGATGGACGTGACGCCACCGGCGGTGGTGATCTTTAAGGGCGCGGCGACGGCCGCGGGCGATGACTTTGGGTCGTGGCGCAGAGTGAAATCGCGCTTCTCTTTCGCGGCGAGGCGATCGAGTTGGAAATCGACCAGCAGCCAGTGCACCGAGCCGTCGGGCCAGCGGGCGAGGATGTCGGTTTGCAGCGGGACGATTTTGCCGGAGGAGTCGAGCAGCGTGAGGTGCGTGGCGTTGGGCAGGGCGCCTATTTCAAACGGCACGCCCGACGTGACCGGCCAGCCGGTGCGCGCGGTGCCACTGGGCTCCTCGACGGTCAGCTTCACATCGAGGGCCGACGCAGAAAGCGCAGCCAGGCTGAACAACACACCGGCGAGCCACGGGGTTTTCATGGCGCTGACTTAGCAGCCAGCGATTAGACGAGCAACCTGGTTTTCCGGACGGGGCAGGCTGTGCGGCACGCGGCTTCGCCCTTGATCGCGAAGATTTGCCCCAAAAAGAAAGTAACCCATTAGGTTACTTTCGATCAGGTAGTGTGACTCGGCGAGGGGCGCGATGGCGCTTCAATATCCCGCGTCGGCCATTTGCCGGCGCAACTCGGCCACGCACGGCGTGGCTTGGGAGGCGATATCGGTCCAGTTGGGCTCGAGCGTGAGGCGCTCGTTGTAGCCGGCGCGGCGCAGCGCGCGAAGAAACGGGCGGAGATCGTCGCCGTGCGTGCCGAGCGGGGCGCGGTCGCGATCCTCGGAGATGTGCGCGTGGCGGATGAGCGGGGCGACTTTCAGGATGTCGTCGAACGACTCGCCGTTGCGCACCATGTGAAACGAATCGACGAGTAACTGCACGGCAGGGTGGTTCGCGCGCCGCACGGCCTCGGCGCCCTCGAGGATCGTGTTGACGATGCTGCTTTCACCGCGCTGCAGCGGCTCGACGACGATGACCACGCCGCTCTGTTGCGCGACGGGTCCGATGCGCGTCAGCAGGCCGACGAATTGCTCGAACGCCGTGGCGAGCGAGAAGCCCGCGGGCGCCGTGCGCGCCGGCCCGCTGCCAAAGACGATCACGCTCATGCCGATTTCCTTGGCGCGGCGGACGGCACTGGCAGCGTAGCGATCGAGGCGGGTGGAATCGACGTCTGGGCCGATGACCTTAAGGCTCGCAGGATAAAACCGATTCGAGGCGGGCATCGGCAGCCGGTGCCCGCGGATTTCGCGGGCGCGCTGCGTGAACACCTCGTCGGCCGCCTCGGGCATAAGGCACTCGGCCACCCAGCCCTCGAGGAAATCCACCGCGATGTCGGCCGGCAGCTTGGCAAGGTTGGCGGCGTCGGCGGTGATTCCGATTTGCACGGTGGAGGCGGAGTTGTGCGCGGTCAGCGGTTGAACGATTTCGAAAGATCAGCGACGGCTTCGACGGTGGGCTTGGCCTTGGGCTTCGAGGTCGCGATGCGCTGTTGCAGCGCCTTTTCGTAGACGGCGCTGTCGAGCGGAAGATCAACCGCGCGGCCGGTCCACGCGGAGAGGAGGATCGCGTTGGCGAGTTCGACCGAGTGGATGCCTTCGGCGGCGGGCGAGAGGAGCGTGGCGCCGTCGAGGATGGCGTCGGTGAAGTTCTTGAGAATGTCGACATGCTGGCCGCCGTGGCCGGTCGCGGAGAGGTCGACGGTTTCGAGGTTGGGCTTGCCAAACGCTTCGCGCGACGTGCGGCTGAATTCGCTCATCGGGACATCGTTCTTCTGGAGCGTGATTTTGTCGTCCTCGTAGACGAGCCGGCCGCGCTCGGCGGCGATCTCGAGGCGGTTGGTGCCGGGGGCCTCGCCGGTCGAGGTGATAAAGGTGGCGTGTGCGCCGTCGGCAAATCCGAGGTAGGCGGTGACGTCGTCCTCGACCTCGATGTCGTGGTAGCGGCCAAAGGTGCAGAAGCCGGTCACGCGTGTCGGCATGCCGAAGATCCACTGGAACATGTCGAGGTTGTGCGGGCACTGGTTGAGGAGCACGCCGCCGCCTTCGCCGGCCCATGTCGCGCGCCAGCCGCCCATGCCGTAGTAGGCATGGGTGCGGAACCAATTTGTGATGCTCCACTGCACTCGGCGGACGGCGCCGAGCTCACCCTCGCGCACGAGCCGGCGGATCGTGTGGTAATAGGGGTCGGTGCGCTGGTTGAACATCGCGGCGAAGACGAGGCGCTTGTCCTGATGCGCGGCGATGAGCCGCTCGGCGTCGGCCTTGTGAACGGAGATCGGCTTCTCGACGAGCGTGTGCAGGCCGGCCTGGAGGGCGGCGATGCCGAGCGTAGTGTGCGCGAAGTGCGGCGTGGCGATCAGCACGGCGTCGCAGCACTTGGCGGCGAACAATTCCTCGGGCGTCGCGAAGCCGCGCAGCTGCGGAAATTTTTTCAGGTTGGCGTCGATGGCGTCGCAGGCGGCGACGACTTCGCAGCGCGGGACCTTGCCGTCGAGGAGATTGCGGGCGTGGGCCTGGCCCATGCCACCGAAACCGATGATGCCGAGTCGAACTTTGTCCATGTGAAGCGGGGGGAGGAGGTGAACTGGCGGGTGACATTTTCGGAATGGACGCGGCGCGGCGAGCCGTTTGTTGGGGAAAAGTTTGAACACGATGCATGGCGAAAGTGTTGCCGCGCAGGCTGGAAATCACGGAATTCCGGGGTGGGCGCCCGAATGGCCGAAAAAGCACTTGCCTCGGCTGGCGGCATGGCGCTTTGTGACCGTTCTCTTGTTCGGGCCGTAGCGTAGCCTGGTAGCGCGCTTGCATGGGGTGCAAGAGGTCGTGAGTTCGAATCTCACCGGCCCGACCATTTTCACGATGTCACCTTCAGCGGGGATTTCCCGGCGAAACCTGACGTGGCCGCTGCTCGTGGCGGCGTTGATTTTCTTTGCGTCGAGCCGGTCGACCGTCGCGGCACCGCCGATTGTGAACGTCGACAAATACGGCCACTTTCTCGTCTACGGGTTGCTCGCGACGCTGCTGTGCCGGCTGGGCACGGGCTGGCCGGCGGCGGGGTGGGCGCTGCTCGCGGCATCGGCCTATGGCGCGACCGACGAGTGGCACCAGCTCTTCGTGCCGGGGCGATCGTGCGATGTTTTCGACTGGCTTGCCGACACCACGGGCGCGGCGCTCGCGGTCGGGCTGTATGCGGGCTGGGGTTTCTACCGGCGGATGCTGGAGCGGCCGCTGGTCGCGCGCGAACGACGGGTTGAAAAACCCGGCGGTTCCGCAACAGTCGTGCCGCATGACCCCGACTGAGGCCCAACGACGTATCGCCGACCTGCGTGCGCAGGTCGCGCGGCATGACGACAACTCCAAGCTCTCATGAACTCAACGAATTGGCTGTTGATCGACACAGAAACATCAGGTCTTCGTAATCCGGTTTTCTGTGTTGAAATTGCTGCGCAGTTGATGAATGGCCTCGATCCTGTTGGCCCTGTGTTTCACGCGCTCCTTAATCACGACGTTGAAATCGATCCGGCTGCCGAAGCACTGCATGGATATAGTCGGAATTTCCTACGGGAAAATGGGCTCAACCCCGTAGACGCACACGAGAAGTTCAGGCGCTACGCTGGCGATTTGCCTATTGTTTCTTTCAATCTCAGCTTTGATTGGGGTCGAGTTCTCGAACCAGAGTTTGTCAGATTGTCCATCCCGGCCGCTGGTCATCCAGGTTTTTGCGCGCTGACACTTGCACGTCGTTGTCTCTACGAGGCGGATAGCCATCGCTTGGACGTTCTTTGCGCTACGTTTCTTCCAAGCGAGCCGCCCCCTCAGCATCGCGCAGCGAGTGACGTTAAGGTTACCCTTCGATTGTTTCGTGAAGTCATGTGGCCTCGGCTCGAGCGCGCGGGATTACTGCAATTCGATGAGATTGCTGAATTCTCGCGCACTACTCCCGTAGCGAGTTGTGTGGAGCGTATTCGCGGCAAGCCTCCGATGGGCCAAAAGAGCGAAGCCGGTCGGGCCCCGTTGGTTTCAACCGATGCTTCCTCCGAACTTGTGGGGCTTTTGCTGGGCATACTTGCAGATAACAAAGTTGTCGAAGCTGAACTGTGGACATTGCGCCATTGGCTAGATGCGCATCAAGAATGCCGCTTTGAAAGTGCCGAGCGACTTCGTGCGTTGGTAAACGAAGCAATGGTCAATGGCGTGGTGACCGCAAAGGAGTTGAGAAAGTTGCGCGGTTCTTTGATGGAACTGGTGACATGAGCTTTGCGTATTCTTTCTCGACTGCGGAACGTGCAATGTTCTGTTTTTCCCTTCGCCCGCATGTCTCCTACTGAGGTTCACAGACGCGTCCTCGAACTTCGACGCGAGATCGTCGAACACGATCGCCGGTATTACGAAGAGGATCGGCCAGTGATCTCAGATGCCGCCTATGACGCATTGTTTCGTGAGTTGCGCGATTTGGAAGAAAGACATCCAGAACTCGTAACTGCGGATTCGCCAACGCAGCGCGTCAGCGGTAAACCGCTCACAGGATTCAAGAAAGTGCATCATAGAGTGCCGATGCTCTCGCTCGACAATCTGTTTGCTAAGGATGGTTTCGAGGCGCTGCAAAAATGGTGTTTGAGCGTCGAGAAGTTACTGCCGGACGAACAACTTGAATGGTTGGTTGAACCCAAAATTGACGGACTGGCAGTTAGTCTGCGCTACGAGCAAGGAATCTTTTCGGTTGGCGCTACTCGCGGGGACGGCGAAACCGGCGACGATTGCACCGAAAATCTCAAAACGATTCGAGGATTGCCGTTGAAGCTCCGTGGCATCGCGCCCGAGGTGTTCGAGGCCCGCGGGGAAGTATACCTTCCATTAGAAGGCTTCCGTCGTGTTTGTGCGGAGATGAAGGCCGCAGGCGAGGAGCCTTTCTCCAATCCGCGCAATGCCGCGGCGGGGGCGTTGAGACTGTTAGATCCGCGAATTGTGAGGAGGCGTCCGCTGGCCATAGTGCTATACGGTTATGGCGAGTTGAGCGACACTTCGCCACCAACTCAGAGCGCACTCTTGGACTGCTTGGGGGAATTTGGATTTCCGGTGCCGAGATTTCGTAAGCTGTGCAAGAGCGCAGAAGCGATTTTCGCTGCTATCGGCGAACTCGACAATGTTCGCGACACGTTCGGATTTGAGACCGATGGTGCGGTCATCAAACTTAACTCAATTGAGCAGCGCCGTCGCGCAGAAGATGCGGCCCAAAAACGTGCTTCAGGCCTCAATGCTCGCTTTCCACTTTGGGCAAAAGCGTGGAAATACCTTGCCGAACAGGCTGAAACTAAGCTCCGCGACATAACCATCCAAGTCGGACGGACCGGTGTGCTAACGCCAGTTGCGGAATTGGAACCCGTCTTATTGCGCGGCTCAATAATTAGCCGAGCCACATTGCACAACGAAGATGAAATCCGCGAGAAGGACATCCGTATCGGCGATACGGTCATTATCGAAAAAGCAGGTGAGGTGATCCCGGCGGTCGTCAGGGTTGTGACCGAAAAGCGGCCGATTGAGGTCAAGCCGTTCGATTTCGAAGCTCATTTGGGCGGCAAATGCCCGGCGTGTAAGGAGCCAATTCGACGTGATCCAAAATTCAAGATCTGGTTGTGCGAAAATGTGAATTGCCCTGCCCAGAAAACGCGCCGCCTCGCGTATTTCGCTTCGCGAAGTGCACTCGATCTTGAGTCCCTCGGTGGCACCGTTGCAGATAGACTCGTTGAAACTGGTTTGGTGAACGAGCCGCTTGACGTCTTCACGCTCAGCCTCGACCAGCTCAAGAATCTAAAACTAGACGCTCGGCCGGTGGGAAAATACAAGAAATTGGTTGAACCGGACTTTGGAGAAAAAAACGCGCTGAAAGTTCTAGATGCGGTAAGCCGCGCGCGGACGTTGCCCCTGGCGCGTTGGTTGCATGCACTGGCGATTCCAGAAATTGGCGAAGAAACAGCGCATGAACTAGCCAAATGGCACGATGACTTTGCTGCGCTTGCCACATCGCCCCAGCTCAGTGATGTCGCGGAACTCGGACGGCTGTGCGAGGCAATTCAACGTGACAGCCCATACACCGACGCGAATAGCAGTAAGACTGCCGAAGAACGTGAGGCCATGAAGCCGGTTTACGAACGCAGAAAGGGCGAGGCCGACCTGGTTGGCGCTCGATTAATCGCTTCGAGATTTGCCAAGCCAGCAACTGGTGAAAATCAAAAAGCCCGGGATGCGGTTGCCGCAGTTGGGCCAGTCGCTGCACGGGCATTAATGGATTGGTTTGCGAGTGACAGAGGCCAGACGGTTCTAAGACGACTGCGTGAATTAGGGATCAACCCTAAGGGTGGTAAGATCGCATCGAGAGATTCGCCTTTCTCTGGGAGGACTGTCGTGCTTACAGGTTCGCTTTCGGAAATGTCGCGTGACGAAGCTCAAGAGAGAATCCGTGCGCTCGGTGGGAACATCTCAAGCAGCGTGAGCCTTAAAACGGACTTGGTAGTCGCAGGGCCGGGTGCGGGATCAAAACTCGATGACGCTCGCAAACACGGGGTCAAAGTGATCGACGAAGCGGAATTTCTGCGAATGTTAGGCAAGAACTGAGCCCTGCTTGGCGCGGCGGCGTCAACTCGCCAATACCCTCGCCAAATTTTTCTTCAGATTAGAAACCTCTTTCTGAGCCGCGGCGAGACGCTCCTCTCCCGCTCCAAGATTCCGTAATGCGTCTTCAACGTCTGATCCCGCCAGCCACGACGCGGTGGTTGCGACGTCGCGCTCATTACCACTTACGATCCCTTCGGTGCTGCCGTGAAGGATCCTTGTGCGATGCTTGCAGATTTGGCGGACAATGCCTGCTGGGCATGTGCAGTGCGCGGTGAGGTTGTTGCCAGATTTCTTAAATTGAACCCGGTAGGGCTCCGGTGCTGACCCTTGGACGAGGAAAATGATTTCATCCATGTTGAGAATGGTTATCCGAACCGCTGCAGGGTGGGCAAGGCGCGTGAGCTGGGCGTGCCGGTGATCGACGAGGCGGCGTTCCGGCGGCTGCTCAGCGGCGCGTGATCAGGTAGTAGCTGGAGGGCGCGATGACTTTGCCGTGGCGGCGCTCCGCCACGCTTTCCTCGAAGGCGCGCAGGAGGCGATGCCGCGACGCCACATGGAGCGCCAGCACCACGGTGGGCACGAAGGCATTGGCGGTGCGGTAGAGCGCCAGCAGGACGGGATGCACGTCGACACCGAACAGGGTTTCTCCGGCGGCCGCACCGGAGCGCCAGCTGCCCCACGCGGCCAGGGCCTCGGGCAGCGTGAAGATCACCATGGTGCCGCACACAATGAAGCCCACGATTCCGCCGAGGCGGTTGCGCCGGTAGATGAGAATCCACGTGAGCGCGGAGCCGAACATCAGGGCGAGCCAGAGCCAGTTTGGTTGCGGGGCCGCCACGCCGCCGACAAAGACCCACACGTAAAACAGGAACCAGACCCGGAGCAGGGCGTCCCGATTCAATCCACCGAGTGTGGTCCGTGGGGTCATGTTTTCTGAGGGGGGAGCTTACTACCGCCAGCTGGCGACCGGTGCAAGTGTCGAGCGTGCGGTTCAGGCGGGCGCCGTGGGGCGGGGTTCTACGAGGTGTTCCCACCCGAACACCAGCTCGCCTGCCGGTGACGATTAGAAACCGCGCTGCTGCAGCGCGCGGCTAAGTTCCTGCATGAAACCCTGGGCGTCGGCGGGACTGGGGCGATAGCCGGGCTGGCTGATTTTCGTGAAGCCGGGGCGGCCGTATTGATCGACGACCCATTGGCCGGTCACACCGTCGCTGAAGGTCACGCTGCCGCTCGCGACGGCGCCGGGGATGAGGGTGGCTTTGTCGAGGGTGACGGCGACCTTGCTGGCGCCGGCCGGTGGAACGTCGTCCTCGAATTCGGCGGCGGTTTCGTCCAGTTCGTCCTCGTCCGCGGCAGGCTCGTCCTTGGCGAGCCCGAGCTTTTCCTTGGCCTTGTCGAAGAAGCCTTTTTTCTCAGCGGGTTTTTCGGCGGCCCGTTCACCTGGCTCACTGCTGGCCGGGCGGGCGGGTTTGGCGGGAACCGGGGCCTTGGACACGTCGGTCGTGTCGACCTTGGGCGCGGGGTCCTTCAGGGCGAGGTCGAGGTCGTCGACGAGGAACCGGACGTCGCGGTAGGTGAGCGAGAGCTTGAACTGCTCGGTGAGCTTCTGCTGGACGGCGGAGAGGTTGTCGCCGGCGGCGACCCAACTGGCGACGGCGGCTTTTTGCTCGGGCGTGAGAGTCATGGTGAAAGAGTGGAGAAACAAAACGGGCTTGGCAACCGATGCCAAGCCCGCGGGTGAAGACGGCGCGCCGCGGGCCGGCTTATTTCGACAGCTGCGTTTTCAGGAACTCGACGGAGCCGCGGGACGAGGCGTCCTGCTCGCACATGTTGTCGACGGCCTTGCAGGCGTGGATGACGGTGCCGTGGTCGCGGCCGCCAAAGGCGTCGCCGATTTCCTGCAGGGAGTGCTTGGTGAGCGTGCGCGCGAGATACATCGCGATTTGGCGCGGGATGGCGATGTTGTTGGGCCGGCGCTTGCTGGTCATGTCGCTGTGGCGAATCTGGAAGTGATCGGCCACGCGCTTCTGAATCGTCTCGATGGTGAGGATGGTCTGCGCCTGCTCCATGAGCACGTCGTGCAGGAGGCGCTCGGCGGTCGCGAGATCGAGGGTCTTGCTGGTCAGCGCAGTGTAGCTGGCGACCTTGATGAGCGCGCCCTCGAGGCGGCGGATGTTCTTGGTGATGTTCTGCGCGATGAAATGGAGGACCGGCTCGGGGATGTCGCACTTCAGGGTCGCGGCCTTGGCCCGGAGGATGGCGGAGCGGGTCTCGAAGTCGGGCGCCTGGATGTCGGCGGGGAGGCCCCACTCGAAGCGGGAGACGAGGCGAGACTCGAGTTTCGAAATCTCGCTCGCGCGGCGGTCGCTGGAGAGGACGATTTGCTTCCCGGACTCGAAGAGGTCGTTGAAGGTGTGGAAAAACTCCTCCTGGATGCCTTCCTTGCCGGAGAGGAACTGGATGTCGTCGAGCAGGAGCACGTCGGCGTGGCGGTAGCGCTGGCGGAACTTGACGAGGTTTTTTTCCTGCAACGCCTGAATGAACTCGTTGGTGAATTTCTCGGTGGAGAGGTAGGCGACGCGGGCGTCGGGATTGTGGCGGAGGATGGCATGCCCGATGGCGTGCATCAGGTGGGTCTTGCCGAGGCCGGTCTCGCCGTAGAGGAAAAGGGGGTTGTAGGCCTGCGCGGGGGCCTGCGCGACGGCGAGCGCGGCGGCGTGGGCCATCTGGTTGTTGGAGCCGACGACGAAGGTCTCGAAGGTGTTGCGCGGGTTGAGGGTGCCGGCGGCAGGGCCGCGCTCGTCGTAGCGGGCGGCGCGGCGCGGCGTGGCGGCGGTGCCGCGGGACTTCGCCGGCGCGGACTCCGGGGCGTTGCGGAGCCCATGCGGATGGGCGGCGGCGCCGCGGGAGGCCGAGTCGGTCTTGCGCAGGTTTACGCTGACCATCCGGCCGGCGGTGAGGCGCAGGCGCTGCGTAATCAGATCGAGGTAGTTGTCGTGAATCCAGATCTGGGCGAAGTCGTTGGGCACGCCGAGGGTCAGGGAATCGCCGGTCGCCTCGATGCACACCACGGGCTCGAACCACATCTGGAACACGTCTTCAGGGAACAGCGATTTGAGGTCGCATTTGACGGTTTCCCAGAGGCTGGGCGAGAGAGACGAAGCTGGCATGGGGACGGGCAAAATGGCGGGTTTATTCACACTGCGCCTTCAGGGAGCCTTCCGGCATGTCAACCTGCGCCTCATCCGCAACCTCTCGCTGCACCAAAATTCATTACCAGCCATGCTCCGAGGGAGTGAAATATGATGAAATCATAAGCAACTGATGGCCAGTGGATACCGGTGGGTGCAACCAGGGTAGCGCTGGATGGGGCTCAAACGACATGGGAAAGAACAACCTGACGACGACAGACAACTGAACGAGGGTGCAGTAACTGTGAACCAAAAAATTCTTTCAAGTGGAAGTTTCCACCAACTTATTCACAGGCCGGCTGGGCATAACTTTTTGCATTTTTTCGTTGCATCGGCGGTGCGGAATTAGGTGACAGGAAAACGGGCCGCGCCCGCGTAATCCATACGGCGCTACATCGCCGCGGAAGCGGCTTCGCAAGCCCACCGGCCGGTGACCGTCTGGTGACAATACAGCGAAGGCGCCGGTGTTCGTGAATACGCGCGGGGCGCGGCCTCACGCGGACACGGACCCGGGCTCGACCCATTTTCCGTGCTCCTTGATGAGCGCGATCAATCGGGCGTCGGCCTCCGCCTGCGGGAGGTTGTATTGGACGCAGTTTTTTCCGACGTAGAGATTGATTTTGCCCGGCGCGCCGCCGACGTAACCGAAGTCGGCGTCGGCCATTTCACCGGGGCCGTTGACGATGCAGCCCATGATGGCGATCTTGACGCCCTTGAGGTGGCCGGTCTGCGCGCGGATGCGCTGGGTGGTCGTCTGCAAGTCGAAGAGCGTGCGCCCGCAGCTCGGGCAGGCGACGAATTCGGTCTTGGAGAGACGCGCGCCGGCACCCTGGAGGACGTTGTAGGCGAGCCTCGTGGCGCGCAGGGCGTCGGCCTCGGTCTCGATGCTGAGGAGATCGCCGATGCCGTCGCAGAGCAGGGCGCCCGACAGGAACGACGCCTCGAGGAGCTTGGAGAGGAAGCTGGGGTCGCCGCGCACGGCGGTGGCGGAGGTGTTGCGAATCCAAATCGGTGCGCGCGAGCCGAGTCGTGCCAGCGCGTCCGTCAACTGGCGGTAGGTCCCGATTGCGTGGGTGGCGCTGTCGGCGGGGGCGGACGTCGTGAAGACGAGATTTGCGTCACCGAGCCGGCGCAGGGTCTCGCCGAGCGGAAGAAGATCGCCGGGGGCGATCTCTGCGGCGAGGAAATGACCGTGGTGACGGACGAGGGCGAGGAAGGCAGCCAGCGGCGCCGCCTCGTCCGCCCGGAACGCCCGCACGAGCAGCAAACGGCCGCGGCTCATCGCCAGCAACGGCTGGAGGATGTCCGGCGTCAGCGCGGGGGAGAGTTCGAGGGCGAGGAACTCCACGGGCAAGGGTGTCCGCGCGGCGGTCTCGCACAG
>Ga0163199_1001874_pt1 | contig 12968 bp, 16 predicted proteins | sample PL_2010_150m_FD_113537 | JGI IMG/M metagenome (GOLD analysis project Ga0163199, IMG submission 113537) | Freshwater microbial communities from Powell Lake, British Columbia, Canada to study Microbial Dark Matter (Phase II) - PL_2010_150m | ecosystem: Environmental > Aquatic > Freshwater > Lake ... | reverse complement strand
ATCTTGATATACGCTTAGCCTCACTAGAAAATCTAGAAGTCTCTGGATAATTAATTGCCCATTGGGCTGAAGTCCCATCAGGCGCAACAAAATAATCAAAAACTGGACTTCCCTGATTTCAGTAGACATTTGATAATGTCGAAAATGAAACGGAGAGGTTTATATGCAACGCATCAGATATACGGAAGAATTTAAAGCAGAAGCCATCAAACAAATCACTGAACGTGGGCATGGGGTTGTTGAAGTATCCAAGCGTTTGGGGATTTCAGATAAAAGTCTTTATGCCTGGCTCAGAAAGAATAAAGCTGCCACATCTCCAGACGCTAAAGACCTGCTGGCGATTAAGCAGGAATTAAACAGAGTCAAGGCTGAACTCAAACGCACCACTGAAGAACGTGACATCTTAAAAAAGGCCGCCGTGTACTTTGCCAGCCACCAAGAGTGAAGTACACATTCATCGACCAACACCGCACTGAGTTTAGGCTTGTGAGCATGTGTCGAGTACTCAAGGTGCATCGCAGTGGTTATTACGCATGGAAGATGAATCCCTTATCTAACCGTGCGATTGAAGATGCGGCGTTGTTGGTTGAGATTAAACAATCCTTCGAGGACAGCCATGGCATTTATGGCAGTCCTCGTGTTCACCGTGATTTGCGTGAGGCAGGATTAAGTTGTGGTGAGAATCGTGTGGCTAGGCTTATGCGTGAAGCTAAGATTAAGTCGGTGCGTGGCTATCGCAAACCACGCTATAAGTCAGGCAAGCCTGCCATCGCTTCTCCCAATAGATTGCAGCAGCAGTTTGATGTGAAGCAGGCAGATGTTGCATGGGTAACAGATATTACCTACATTCGGACTTATGAGGGGTGGCTCTATGTTGCGGTTGTCATTGACCTCTATTCGAGAGCGGTTGTGGGTTGGTCGATGAAGCCGAGCATGTCGACTGACATCGTTTTAGATGCATTAATGATGGCGGTATGGCGACGACAACCTAAATCACCAGTCATCATTCATTCAGATCAAGGCAGTCAGTTTGGGAGCGATGACTTTATGCGTTGGTGCAAAGATAACAGCCTTGTACCGAGTATGAGTCGTCGTGGCAATTGCTACGATAATGCTGTTGCAGAATCGTTCTTTAGCAGTTTAAAGAAGGAGCGAATTAGACGAAGCATTTACCCCACGAGGGAGGAAGCTAAATCAGAGATATTTGATTACATTGAAGTGTTTTATAATCGAAAACGTCGTCACAGTTATCTAAATCAGATGAGCCCGATGGCGTTTGAAAAGCTACAAATTGGAAGTTAAGAAACGTCTACGAAAGTAGGGGAAGTCCATATAAAGGCCTTTTAGATTAAAGTTAAGACGTCAAACATCGGAGATCTTTTTAAAATAGCTCATTTATATTAAAGATATCTAAATGCACGACGATTTAAGAAATGGATCATCAAACGCTTTATCATGCGCTGCAAATAATCTAGAAATATCGCTGTAAAATTCGCGGTAAATTTGTGAAATGTTAGCTTCATTACTTTGAGAAAAGTATGTATCAACCATGCCATTTAATTTTTGCATGATCTTGTTGTGCGCCTGCCGATGCATCTGGAACTGCTTATAGTCTTCTGTTACATGCGGTCTTGATAGCATCACTTTCTCTTCATGAATAAAATGCTTACTAGCCACTTCAATTAGATCATAGAGATAAGATGGAAGAAGGCCTCTGCAGGAGCTTTGCTTGCCTGAGTCACATTGAGCACAGGGTGGAAGTTGCTCATCTTTACTAAAATCACAAACATCCCTTAGTTGAGTTAAATACTTAACTAGTTGCTTATGCTCCTTCTCAATTAAAAGATACTCTGCCCGATCAAGCTTCTCTATTTGATTCTCATGTAGTGACATAATTAAAAAATCTTTTAGTTGAAATCGTCATATTCTGCATGACTTGCTTCAAGCCACATCGCATTAATCACGCCAAAAGCTAGCGCCAATCCAACACCTAAAATCCAAGCAAAGTACCACATCAGCCTGCCCCTTTCTTTTAATACATCGAGTTTGAGTGATCTTGTATGGCCTGCAATGTTACTTTACCCCTCAGCACACTGAACACCCAAGATGTATAGAAAAGGATAAGTGGCAGAAAAATTAATGTGACTACCAACATAATCCCCATTGTCTTTTTACTAGAAACAGCATCCCACATCGTCAAGCTACTTACTGGATCTGTTGCAGAGGGCATTACAAATGGGAACATAGAAAATCCTGCCGTTGCCATATCACCAAACCCCTTCATAAGCTCAGGCGCTTCCATTCGGAGTTTTGCTAGTGACTTTGAAATGTCTTTAGTAATTTCCTTGTATACTTTTGCCATGTTTTTCACCTTTTTAATATATTAATTTATATTATATAATTTGTATAAAATATAAATCTGTTCCACTTAAAGCAATTTGAGGTATGTCAATGTCTGGTGATATAAATCCGAAAGAAATGCAAAAGTCTGCAGATAACGCCTGTAAGTTAATGAAGGTGTTATCGAATAGAGATCGATTGTTATTGCTTTGTCAGATACTACTGGCTAGACGATGGTAATGGTGAGGCTGCTTCAATTAGTATTTTTAAAACTAAATTAGAAGGCGATGCTTCAATTAAATTAGCTGCAGAATTTGCTAGTCATCATTTAAAAGATTTAATCAAACAAAAACCAGAAATAATTGAAGGTTTAATTGTTGCCCACGATTAAATCGAATAACTAATAAATTGCAGATGAAAAAAATGGCTACCGATTAAGGCAACCATTTTTCTGTAATACTGGTGGGAGATGCGAGGGTCGAACTCGCGACAAACGGATTAAGAGTCCGCTGCTCTACCAACTGAGCTAATCTCCCATGAGGGGCGCAATTATCAAGTTAAAGCAGGAAAGTGTCAACCAGCTAAGCAATGACAAACACTGATAAACGGTGTTTTAATAATACTTGCTGTCAAGCAAAAGTATGCAGACATGAATTAATGTCAACCAAAACAATTAATAATTCGTTAGTATGGTTGGGCAGTGTCATTTTTAATCATAAGGAGTATTAAATGAGTAAATTATTAGCAGTTTTAATGGCAGGTGTTTTTTCAGTAGTATCTTTTTCAACTTTAGCAGCAGACGCGCCAGTAGCACCAACAGAAACAGCAGCAGCACCTGCAAAGGTAGCCCCAGCTAAAGCACACCACGCTAAAAAGCATGCTCACAAAAAAGAAGCAAAAGAAGACAAAATGGAAGATGCTAAAGAAGCCGCACCAGCTGCAGCAAAATAATTCTTTAATTAGATAAAAGAAAGCGCCTTCGGGCGCTTTTTTAATGTCTCGATATTGTCTTCTTGAAATATTTGATGGTGTTTATACTAAAAAAATGGGCACTTCATAAGAAGCGCCCAATAAAGAGGAGATAACATGCGAGATATGCAAGTTAACGATCAAATATTAATCATCAAGTGTTTCAACTATGTTGCATTTTTATAATGATTTAATTATTTTTGCTCATATGCTCTAGTGTTGCCCATAAAAATTGCTCTAGCGTTGAGCGCAATGTAGGTTAAGTGTAGAGTGGAGTATGATTAACATTAAAAGCTCCATAAACAATGATTTAGAGGCGAAGCAATATGAACACCAAAGTAGTAAGCAGCCAAGCTTTTAATGACCAAAAACCAGGGACATCAGGCTTACGTAAAAAAGTCACTGATTTTCAAAAGCCCCATTACCTAGAAAACTTTGTTCAAAGTATTTTCGATTCTCTCAATATTCCAAAAAATGCAACCCTGACATTGGGGGGCGACGGTCGTTATTACAACCGTGAAGCTATCCAGATTATTATTAAAATGGCCGCGGCTAATGGATTCGAACGTGTATTAGTTGGGCAAGCTGGCATCTTATCCACCCCAGCAGCGTCCTGCATCATCCGAAAATATAAAACCTTTGGTGGGATCATCCTTTCTGCTAGCCATAATCCTGGTGGCATAGATGGCGATTTCGGCATTAAATACAATACCGAAAATGGCGGTCCTGCCCCAGAAAAAATAACCGAAGCAATTTTTGAGAAATCAAAAAATATACAGTCCTACAACATCATAGAAGCGCCAGACGTTGCATTAGATGTGATTGGCGAAACCGACTTGTTTGGCATGAAGGTGCAAGTGATTGATGCGGTAGCAGACTATGCCGAGTTGATGGAATCGCTATTCGACTTCAATGCAATTAAGGATTTACTCGCCTCAGGCTTTCGAATGAAGTTTGACGCAATGCATGCAGTAACAGGCCCATATGCCCAAGAGATTTTTATTAATCAATTAGGTGCGCCGCCTGACAGCATTATGAATTGCGTGCCTTTACCAGACTTTGGTGGCGGGCATCCAGACCCTAACCTCACCTACGCGGATGAACTGGTTGATATCCTATACGGCGAAAATGCCCCGGATTTTGGTGCGGCTTCTGATGGCGATGGTGACCGTAACATGATCTTGGGCAAGGGCTTCTTTGTGACCCCATCAGACAGTCTTGCACTGATTGCAGCGAATGCTAAGATGGTAAAAGGTTATACCAAGGGCATTGCTGGGGTAGCGCGATCCATGCCAACAAGTGGTGCGGTAGACATGGTCGCAAAATCGCTAGACATCCCCTGCTTTGAAACCCCAACCGGCTGGAAGTTTTTTGGCAACCTCATGGATGCTGACCAAGTAACGCTATGCGGCGAGGAAAGCTTCGGTACCGGCTCCAGCCATGTACGCGAAAAAGATGGCCTGTGGGCAGTCCTATTTTGGCTGAATATTTTAGCGATCAAGCGTCAATCTGTTGAGCAAATTGTGAAGCGTCACTGGCTTCAATTTGGTCGCAACGTCTATTCACGTCATGACTATGAAGACCTATCGCTTGACGCTGCCAAAGGCATCATTGACCACCTACGTAATCACTTCACATCATTATCCGGACAATCTTTTGGCCGATACACCATTAAATCATGTGATGACTTTAGTTATACCGATCCCATCGATGGAAGCATCAGCGCCCAACAAGGCTTACGTATTTTATTTAACGATGGATCACGTATCGTGTTCAGGCTTTCAGGTACTGGTACATCTGGCGCCACATTACGAATCTATCTGGAGGCGTTTGAACCGGATAGCAACAAGCACCATTTAGATGCGCAAGTCGCCTTAGCTGAAATGATCCAAATTGCTTTGCAGATATCAGAGCTTAAACAAAGAACGGGCCGCGACAAACCAACCGTGATTACTTAATTTGGTCACATCAATAAGCTCACTTAATTTTCCTAAGGCCGTGCTATGCTGACGGCCTTTTTTATCTCTTCTGTTTGAAAGTCTCACTATGCAAACCACTGCTAACGCCAGCACCGAAACGTTTATTCCAAGCAAAGATGCTTCGCTTGAGTATTCAATTAAGACGCTACAAGCCAAGCTATTAGACATTGGCTTTCATGTAGAAGAGCGCTCATGGCTCAATGAAATTGAAGGAATCTGGTCCGTGCACGTCACGGATCGGGATTGCACACGTTTGTTTAGTAATGGCAAAGGCGCATCACAACTAGCGGCTAGAGCAAGCGCGCTAGGGGAATATTTCGAGCGTTTAAGTACCAATTATTTTTGGACACATTTTTATTTGGGCCAAACAATTAGCGAGCAGGATTATGTCCATTACCCAAACGAAAAATGGTTTCCACTCACTAGCGATGCTTGGCCTGCTGGCATACTCAACAAAGAACTACATCAATTCTACAACCCTGAGAATACCGTTTCTGCGAGCAAACTCATAGACTTGAACTCAGGAAATGCTAAGCGTGGCATTTGCGCGATTCCCTACACGCGACTTCGCGACGCTGAGGTCGCTTATTTTCCAGTCAATTTAATCGGTAATCTTTATGTCAGCAACGGCATGTCTGCTGGGAACACCCTTAAAGAAGCGCGCACCCAAGCGCTGGCAGAAATCTTTGAGCGTGACATTAAATACAAAATCATTCGCGAGGGCATATGCCTCCCAGATGTCCCAGAGTCCGTGATCAATCGTTACCCACGCATTGCAGCCGGCATTAAAGGATTACGCGAGGCGGGATATGGCATTTTAGTGAAAGACGCCTCACTGGGCGGGAAATATCCTGTCATGAATGTGACTTTATTACACCCAGAAGATCAGGGCTGCTTTGCTAGCTTTGGCGCTCATCCGCGCTTTGAAGTGGCATTAGAGCGTGCATTAACTGAACTATTGCAAGGCCGTGCCATTGATGGCCTCAAGAACTTTGTTGCCCCTGGTTTTGATATGGAAGAAATTGCCGATTCACAAAACTTAGAAATCCATTTCGTGGACTCAAGCGGGGTCATTAGCTGGAATTTCCTCCGTGACACCCCTGATTACGATTTTGTGGATTGGAATTTTGGCACAACTACGGATGAAGACTATCAATGGTGCTGTGACACCATCCACGGCAGTGGACATGATATTTACATCGCTGACTTTACGCACTTAGATGTTTATGCCTGTCGCATTTTTGTGCCTGGCATGTCTGAAATCTATCCTGTGGAAGAACTGGAATGGGAAAATAACACCGTGGGCAATTTGGTTCGCCCAGGCTTACTTCGTATTCAAGATCTCACCCAAGACGAAAGTGCTGAACTCCTAGAAACCCTCCTTGATCTTGAACTTGCGGACGAACTGCCTGTGACTACCCTAATAGGACTGGCAGCAGATGCTGGAAGTGTTTGGGCAGACTTACGTGTGGGCGAGTTAAAAGCCTTACTTGGTCTAGCCACAAGTGACGTCGATGTCATTTTAGAAGGCTGCGACTGGATTAACCAATTTGGAGAGTTGCCTGAAAAGCGTGCCCGCATTTATCGCTGCATTGCAGATTGCGTCCAGTTGAAAGAAATGGCTGAACTTGATCACACTAAGCCCTATAACAAGAACTTGGCACTCATGTATGGTCAAGAAACCTTAGAGCAAGCGCAGCAACTACTTAGTCAAAAGTCTCGCTATTTTGGGCTTAACAACCTCGGCGCCAATATGGAAGGAAGCGAGATGCACAAGCAATTATTATTGGCCTACCACAAGGTCAACGCGAAGAAACATTAAAAAGGCAAACTGACGTTCGGAGCAGCCTCTAAAATCACCTGACGGAACGTATTCTGAATGCGCTTCAAAGCCGCTTCAGAATCCGCCTCAAAGCGAAGCACAATCACAGGCGTCGTGTTAGATGGTCGCATCAAGCCAAAACCGTCTGGGTACTCTACGCGCAAACCATCAATGGTAATAACCTCTGTTGCGCCTTCAAACTGAGCTGACTTTTGTAAGGAAGCAATCAGCGCGTGCGGCTCCCCTTCTTGCATTTGAATATGCTGCTCTGGCGTACTGACGCTATCAGGGAGGTTATTCAAGGTTTCACTCGGATTTTGTACCTGACTCAAAATCTCAAGTAAGCGTGCACCTGAATACAAACCATCATCAAAACCGAACCAACGACGACCTTTAGAAGGATGATTACTGTCTAGCAAATCATTAAAAAAGACGTGGCCACTCATTTCTCCTGCTAAGTCAGCGCTCGTTTCTTTGATTTTTGCCTTGACCAGAGAGTGCCCTGTTTTCCACATCAATGGCTTTCCGCTCCTGGCTTTAATCCATGGCGCAAGGTTGCGGGTAGATTTAACATCGTAAATAATCGTCGCCCCCTGGTTTCGCTTGAGCACTTCTTCAGCAAACAACATCAGTTGGCGGTCCGGATAAATAATCTTGCCATCCTTCGTGACAACCCCCAAGCGATCGCCGTCACCATCAAAAGCCAAGCCAATTTCAGCCTCACCTTGGGCTAAAGCCTTGATCAAATCTGCTAAATTTTCTGGGACAGAAGGGTCTGGATGGTGATTAGGGAAATGGCCATCCACCTCGCAGAAAAGCTCTTGAACTTGACATCCTAGGGCTTGGTAAAGTTGTTTTGCATAAGCACCAGCGACGCCGTTTCCGCAATCCACAGCTATTTTCATTGGTCGAGCAAGTTTCACATCTGATGCAATTCTAGCGATGTAACTTGCCGCAATATCCTGCTCACTCTCTTTGCCTGCACCTGTCGCTAAATTGCCCTCAACAATTCTTAACCGCAAGCTTTGTATGGTTTCACCGGATAGCGTTTCGCCAGCAAGCACCATTTTTAAGCCATTGTAATCAGGGGGGTTATGGCTCCCTGTGACCATCACTCCGCAGCTGGTTTCTAATGCATAAGCGGCAAAATAAACCATCGGGGTAGCCACCATGCCGAGCTGTATGACATCCACGCCAGCACACCGTATGCCCTTAGACAAAGCCGCGGCTAATGCTGGTCCTGATAAACGACCGTCATAGCCAATACAGATTGTCGTTTGATTTCTCGCCAAGGCTTCTGAACCGAGTGCTTGACCAATCAACTCAACAATTTCAGGGGTGAGTGTTTTACCAACAATGCCCCGAATATCGTAGGCCTTGAATATCTCTTGAGGAATTTTCATGCTTAAATTTCTTCTATCCAGAGCTGTTGAATGGCTTCAAGAATTTTTTCATTGCTATTGTTGGGCGCATCTGCAAAGCCCTCTAACGCCATGACCCACGCATGCAAGTCCGTAAAACGGATAGTTCGCGGGTCAATCTCTGGGTGAGCATCATATAAAGCTTCAGCAATTTGTTGCACATCAGTCCACTTCATCACGCGTTCCTCATTGAATATCAGATTAGAGTGAATTATACAGCGCCCGCAAGGTCAAGAGGAAAGGTCAAATCATGCCTGTTATGATAAAATCATCAAAATCCATTTTTAAGTATCTGAGAAAGTTGAATATGTTTAGCAAGGCAAAAACGTTAAGTGTTGTAGATCCTGATTTAGCAAAATTTGTAGAACTTGAGCGGGTTCGCCAAGACGAACATATTGAGCTGATTGCTTCTGAAAATTACACCAGCCCAGCTGTCATGGAAGCGCAAGGTTCGCAGCTCACCAACAAGTACGCTGAAGGCTATCCAGGCAAGCGCTTTTACGGTGGCTGTGAATACGTTGACCAAATCGAGCAACTGGCTATTGACCGCATTAAAAAATTATATGGTGCTGAATACGCTAATGTTCAACCGCATTCAGGCTCACAAGCCAACCAAGCCGTTTACTTCTCCATTTTAAAACCAGGCGATACGGTGATGGGAATGAACCTCGGTCACGGCGGCCATCTCACCCATGGTTCCCCTGCAAACCTGTCAGGGAAATTATTTAACATCGTCCCTTATGGGTTAAATGACAAAGAAGAAATTGACTATGATGAAATGGAACGCATTGCTATTGAATGTAAACCAAAGCTATTGATTGGTGGGGCATCAGCCTATGCTTTACGTTTTGACTGGGAGAGAATGGCAGCCATTGCTAAGAAAGTGGGCGCATATTTCATGGTAGACATGGCGCACTACTCTGGCTTGATTGCTGCAGGGGTTTACCCTAACCCAGTGCCGCACGCTGACTTTGTCACCTCCACCACCCACAAAACCTTACGTGGTCCACGTGGCGGCATTATCTTGGCTAAAGCTGAATTTGAAAAATCAATTAATTCTTACGTATTCCCTGGCTTACAAGGGGGTCCTCTCATGCACGTCATTGCTGGGAAAGCGGTCGCCTTCCTTGAGGCATTACAACCTGAATTTAAAACCTACCAAACACAAGTCTTAAAAAACGCAAGCGTCATGGCGGAAGAGCTAGCAAAGCGTGGCTTACGTATTATTTCTGGTCGGACAGAATCGCATGTGTTTTTGGTGGATTTGCGCCCTAAAGGATTAACAGGCAAGGCTGCGGATGCTGCCTTGGGATTAGCTCACATCACCGTCAATAAGAACTCAATCCCTAACGATCCAGAGAGCCCTTTTGTTACCTCTGGCATTCGGATTGGTTCTCCAGCCATCACGACACGCGGCTTTAAAGAAGAAGAAGCAAGACAGGTTGCTAACTTAATTGCAGATGTTTTAGACCACCCAACTGACGAAGCCGTGATTGCAGCAACAAAAACTAAAGTGCACGCCTTAACTTCAAGCTTCCCAGTCTACGGCGCTTAATTATTTAATGAAGTGTCCATTTTGCAGTGCTGATGATACCCAAGTCATTGACTCTCGAGTGAATGACCAGGGAGACTCCATTCGTCGTCGTCGTCGCTGTGCAGTGTGTGACAAACGTTTTACCACCTACGAAACCGCTGAATTACATTTGCCACAGGTCGTCAAACAAAACGGCACCCGTGAGGAATTTAACCTAGAAAAGCTTCGCAGCTCATTTACACGGGCCTTACATAAGCGCCCTGTCCCCACTGAATATGTAGATAGAGCGATTGAGCACATTGTTCAAAAGATTCTTAGCAAAGGTGAACGGGAAATCATGACGCGTGCGCTGGGTGAGGTTGTGATGCAAGAACTTAAGGCGATGGACAAGGTGGCTTATATTCGTTTTGCGTCTGTCTATCGTAGCTTCCAGGACGTGGATGACTTTAACAATGTCATCCGCGATCTTGATTGAAACCACGGAGTGAATCTTAATGAATGAAGCGTCAGACACAAAAGAAAATGACATCACACGGATATTCGTTATTATTGCTTGGGTTTCAGCCATCCTGGCAGCATTAGCAACCATTGCATTTTTTGGTTGGTGGGCAATGAAGGATCGTTTAGAGTTTGGCCATGATCAATTCAATAAGATCGCTTGGATTACGGCTTCAAGTTCCCCTGAAAAAACCTGTCACAGAGGTGATATGGCGTACGACCTGGAACAAAATGTATTGGAAACTGGCATGTCACGTGAAGAAGCAACCTCGCTGCTTGGTCGCCCAACATGGGAAGAAGCAGGCCAGATGGAGTATGACCTTGGCAACTGCATGCATGTGATCCATGGATTACGACTGTTCTTCAATGAAAACAATCAACTTACGCACAGCCGTATCGTGCAACATTAAGCAGTGAATCTCAGGTAATCCTCATGTTTACCACCTCCGACCATGAATACATGACCTTGGCGCTACGTTTAGCGGAAAAGGGCTTATACACCACCACCCCCAATCCTCGGGTGGGATGCGTTTTAGTCAACCATGGAAAAATTATCGGCCAAGGCGCTCATCTCAGGGCAGGTGAACCACATGCCGAAGTCATCGCATTAAGGGATGCCGAGCAACACTTCCCTGCTCTTATTAAAGATTCCGATGCCTACGTTACATTAGAGCCATGTAACCATTTTGGTCTAACGCCTCCCTGTGCCAATGCATTAATCGATGCAGGGGTTAAACGAGTCGTGGTCGCCATGCAAGATCCAAACCCGAAGGTCGCCGGCAGCGGATTAGCGAATTTAACCAATGCGGGAATTTTGGTTCAGCATGGACTGATGGAGTCACAGGCTCGGGCATTGAACGCGGGCTTTATCTCTCGAATGACTCAAAATAGACCTTTTGTGAGAGTAAAGATTGCTGCAAGCCTAGATGGCCGAACTGCACTCGCCAATGGTGAAAGTCAATGGATTACAGGCAAACCCGCCAGGCTTGATGTGCAACATTGGCGCGCAAGGTCCTGTGCCCTATTAACCGGCATCGGTACCGTAATGGCTGATGATCCGCAACTGAATGTGCGTCATATTCAACATGCGCGTCAGCCATTACGGGTCATTGTGGATAGCCAACTTAGCCTCTCGCCTGAAGCCAGAATTTTAGACGGGGGCAATACCATGGTTGCTTATGCAGTTGATGCCAAGGGCAGTGCCGAAGCTTTACTGCATAAAAAAATAACCCTACTAAACATCCCTGGTGAGGATGGACAGGTATGCCTTAAAACGCTTTTAAACCACCTGGCTAGTCTTGGGATTAACGAAGTCATGGTTGAGGCAGGACAAACCCTTAATGGCGCCTTACTCGCCCAGCATTTAGTAGATGAGTTCCTGATCTATTACGCCCCCGTATTATTAGGCTCTGCTGCAAGAGGCATGCTGGGCATTCCTTCACTTGAGCACATGGAAGACCGGGTTCAACTAAAACTGATGGATGTTCGACAGTTTGGCCAAGACCTTCGGATAATCGCGCAGCCTGATTATTAAGCAAAATGATACTCATCGACACGCACTGCCACCTAGACGCAGCAGAATTTGATGCTGATCGTGAGAGTGTGATCCAAGAGGCCGCTCACCATCAGGTAAAGATGATGGTGGTGCCTGCGGTACATCGAAAAAACTTTGAGACCGTCACGCAACTTGCAAAAAAATATTCATCATGTGCCCATGCTCTAGGCATTCATCCAATGTACGTGACCTCATCAGAATTGAAAGATTTGGATTTCTTAAAGCAGGAAGTAGAAAACCAAATGGAAAGCGAACATCCTCCAGTCGCCATTGGCGAAATTGGCTTAGATTTCTTTATTGCAGATTTTGATAAGTCGCTGCAAGAGCATTATTTTATCGAGCAACTTAAAATTGCAAAGGAATATCATTTGCCGGTGATTTTGCATGTTAGAAGCGCGATTGACGATATTCTAAAACATTTACGCAAATACAAAATTCAGGGCGGAATCGCTCACGCTTTTAATGGCAGTAGGCAGCAAGCGGATGCTTTTATCGATTTAGGCTTTAAATTGGGGTTCGGTGGCGCACTCACTTACCCACGTGCCCTCAAAATTCGAGCCCTGGTTTCTTCATTGCCATTGGAGTCTATCGTACTAGAAACTGATGCCCCAGATATGCCCCCAGAATGGCTAGAAAAAACTCAAAAAAACACCCCAAAAGAACTTACTAAAATAATAAAGACCATCGCCTCGCTAAGGCGCATTAATGAGTCACAAGTGGCTGAAATTACAACGAAGAATGCACTAGAAATTTTACCTAATTTACCGAAGTTATTCACACCACTTCATGTGTTACATTAACAAAATGAGAAAACCTCAACAATCCAATGACATAGAATAAGCCATTGTTT
>Ga0163199_1001873_pt1 | contig 12975 bp, 4 predicted proteins | sample PL_2010_150m_FD_113537 | JGI IMG/M metagenome (GOLD analysis project Ga0163199, IMG submission 113537) | Freshwater microbial communities from Powell Lake, British Columbia, Canada to study Microbial Dark Matter (Phase II) - PL_2010_150m | ecosystem: Environmental > Aquatic > Freshwater > Lake ... | reverse complement strand
TTGTTACCCTATCCAAACACAGGATTTTTGGTCAGCTTATCCACCCATATTTTGCTGAGCAAATTCCCGGAGAACCCTATTTGCGGTTATTGAGGAGGGTGAAGATGCGTGATGTAAATGATCCAACCATTCAGCTCTCCGCTTTGGAATCGAGGTTGATAAAGATTTCCGAAAGATACAGCGACGAGTCTTTGATCCGAAAATATTGTCCCGACAAACCAGTCCGGGAGCTAATAAATATGATCGGGAAAGAGGAGGTGAAGCAAAAGGTACTTTCATATATTGAAAGCGCAATAGCCGAGATATTGGAGTTGCTGAAAAAGGAGCCTTTGCCTCTCTACCAAAAGAGAGAGAAGTATGCGAATCTCTACTTCGAAGATTTAATATCACTCTGCTACCAGGATACCGGAGCTGTATTTAATTTCAACAGATTGGAAGATGAGACCCGCTATTTTTTAACACTCCGAAACGGGAAGGAGGACTTCACACTTTTGAACAGAAGTTTCCAGTTGCTTGTTAATGAGCCTTGCAGGGTCTATTATCAGAATAAAATCTACTTTTTCGATGAGATTTCTGCCAGTAAATTGCTCCCTTTCCGCGAGAAAGAATACATCTCGATTCCCAGGAAAATGGAGGATCGTTACTACGAAACATTTATTCTGAATGCTATTAAATGCCACGAAGTGAAGGTTTCAGGATTTGAGATCCTGGAAACAATACCAGAGAAAGGAGCGATCCTATCCCTGGAGAGTGATCTGACCGGACTTCCTCTTTTCGTACTCTATTTTACTTACAATGGAGTGCGGTTAAAAATGAAACAGGGCGAACAACGGGCCGTTGTGCTTCGTAAATCGGAAGATCAATTCATTTTTGAAGCTTTTAGCAGGGATTTGGGATGGGAAGAGAGGCAACTTGAATTGCTAAAATCGTTTGGACTGAATGGCACTGATGATAATTTAAAACCTGAAGCTGCAAATCCGGATTTTATCGGGGGGGAGATGTATCAGGCAGTATCCTGGATTCAGCAGCATTCACAAATGCTTGCTAGTTCTAGTATTGCTATTTCCCAAACGGGCCTGTCGCATCCCTATTTTCTTGGGAACCACGATATGCAAATTGCCACTGAGAACAAGATCGATTGGTTCGATCTTAAAATTCACATCCGGATAGGTGAGTGGAATTTTCCATTTATCCGTTTCAAGAGGCTTATTCTGAACGGGATAAGGGAATTCAAACTACCTAACGGTGAAATATTCATCCTTCCGGAGGCATGGTTTGCGCAATTTGCCGAAATACTTTCTCTCGGGAAGGCTGAGGGACAAAATATCATTCTGAAGCCTTTTCATTTCATGTTGCTCTCCGAACAACTTTCTACCGGCAATCAGGATTTGCAGCTACGGATTGGCCAGATGAGCAGACACCAGTTGGTGGAACATGAGATACCCGATACAATTCAGGCCAAACTCAGGAAATATCAGTATGACGGATACAACTGGCTGATGCACCTTTGGCAAAATGGCCTTAACGGTTGTCTGGCTGATGATATGGGTCTTGGAAAAACGCTTCAGACTCTGGTTTTATTGGCAAAACACAAGCGCATAGCGGATTTGGATTATTTTTTGCCTTCCGATTCTAAGGGTCAACTTTCGCTTTTCTCCGAGAGGAAGAGTTCCACGGATGGGCACCAACCGGCCAGTTTGATTGTCCTGCCGGTATCATTGCTCCATAACTGGGAAAATGAGATCCGAAAATTTGCTCCCGGACTTAAGGTATATACCTATTCAGGGGTAAAAAGAAAGGAGAAGGTCGATTTTGCACATCTGATTCATTATTACGATGTCGTTCTTACAACCTATGGCACAGTCCGAAATGACAGCGAGGTATTGGCGAAACACACCTTTTTTTACCTGATACTGGATGAGAGTCAAAACATCAAAAATGCTGAATCAAAAAGTTACAAAGCCGTATCCTCCATCCCATCAAAGTTCAGGTTGTCGTTGACGGGAACCCCTATTGAAAATTCTCTCTCTGACCTCTGGTCGCAAATGAACTTTCTCAATCCCGGACAACTTGGCAGTTTCAAATTTTTCAAGGATAACTATATGCTGCCCATCGAGAAAGAGAGGGACGAACAGGCAACGGCACGGCTCAACCGGCTGATTGAACCCTTTGTACTTCGGCGAACAAAAGAACAGGTGGCTGCCGATCTTCCGCCTGTTATGGAAGAACTTCTCTCCATCGGAATGACGGTTGAGCAACAGGAGTTCTATGAAGCAGAAAAATCCTCGGTAAGAAATTACCTTCTTAAGAATATTGATGACCTGGAACCGCGAAATACCACCTTTGTGGTGCTGCAAGCGCTTACGCGACTACGGCAAATTGCCATTCATCCCAGGCTGATTGATCCGGCCTCCGACATCGAATCCGGGAAATTCAACGAAATACTCTCCATGCTCGAAGTTCTTGTGGCAGAAAACCATAAAATTCTGATATTCTCCTCATTTGTCAAGCATCTCAACCTTTTGGAGGAGGCGTGCAGAATCAAAGAGTGGGGCTACTGCCGGCTGACCGGTCAAACCACCGACCGCAAAACAGTCATTGCTGAATTCCAGTCGAAGGATGATAAAAATATCTTTCTGATCTCCTTGAAGGCAGGAGGAGTAGGGCTTAACCTGACTGCCGCAGATTATATTTTTATCATCGATCCCTGGTGGAACCCAGCGGCAGAGATGCAGGCCATCAGCCGTGCCCACCGTATCGGACAGGATAAAAAGGTATTCGTCTACAGGTTTATCTCAGAAAAGAGTATTGAGGAGAAAATCCAACTGCTACAGGAGAAGAAGGCATCCCTCGCCAGCGAATTCATCAACCACAAAGATCCGTTCAGTATTATTGGGAAAGAGGAGTTGATACAGCTATTTGAATAATTCAGACCTTCAAGGTTTCCAAAACCTTGAAGGTCTGAAAATTGAAAAGGACAGATCCGGGGAGGATCCATCCTTTTACTAAAACTAACCAAACTAACTAAACCTAAACTTATGAAAAAAAATGTACTACAAACATACGCCTTATATGGCTTCCTGCCAAATATTTAGTGTTAATAAATTGTAAAAAAGGTGTTAAGAATGTAATTATTTTTTTTCAAGACCTTCAAGGTTTCCAAAACCTTGAAGGTCTTGAAAATCGAAAAGGACAGATCCGGGGAGGATCCATCCTTTTACTAAAACTAACCAAACTAACTAACCTAACTAACCTAAACTTATGAAAAAAATGTACTACAAAGTTAACGGTGCAAATGCCTGTATCCAAATATATTGTGTTAAAAATCTATAAAACGCTGATAATAATTACTCTCTGCTAATAATTGGAATATTAAAAAAATCAATTCTAAATTTTAAGTAACAATCAATCAGGGAGTTGTGCAGCTCTTTCTCTGGGTATTGATCTGATCGTTTTTCGAAGATTTAATGTGCTGCAAAAGGGTTTCACCAATTCCTATTCTGTATCCTGAGGTAATCAGAGATACTTTGCCTGAATTGTTGCAAAAGCAGACAATAGGAAGGCTGTATTTTGCCTCTTTGCCCATAATTTCTGAGAATGCATGTTCAAGCCCACGCTGCGAATCTACAGCAAAGCGGGATTTTACCGGCAATTTATAGTTCTGAAATCCAGTGGTTTTCAGACTTTTATCGGCACAGTTTACAAAGATCAACGCTCCTTCCCAGCCGTTAAACTGTTCAGAGTAGGGTGCCAGATCGTTGAGGATATGTTTTGAAGGTTCGCTGTCTGGATCCAACAGGACAATGATGGAGCTTGAACTTTTCATCAATGAGGAAAGAGGTGTCTCTCCTGTTTTATTGGTTTCACTCACATGTACCTCATCGGGATTAAACCGGCCAACAATCTTCACGGTAGTTTCTTCTTTTCGAAGTACAACGTCAATTTTGGTCGGTTGATCCTTTCTGATATCAAAGAAAGTAAGTGAACTCAATACGGATCCGTCTGTTAACCGCTTCCCGGTTACCAAAAGATAGTTTCCAGTTTCAAGCAGTATCGGATCGGGGAAATCCGTCACCTTTCGTCCCTCTTCGAACTCTACTGTTTTGCAAATGCCATTCACAATTTGCGCCAGGGTGAAATGAAGGTAATACTGCGGAGTAAGGCTGTTGTTGAGATCTTTCAACGACAATTGTCCCATTTCTGGTTGTGGGTTCATGCTCTCAAATCCGGCACGGAACCAGTTGCCCGACTGGTAGTATTCTGGCGACCGGGTTTCAGGATTCAGGCGGGCAGCTATTCCAAAAGCCCGGCAGGCTGCAACAAAGAAGATATCCCTTGAAAGCGGATCTGCAGCTCTCAGGTTGTAAACACCGACAGGAGTCAGTGATGCCCTAGAGTGTTTGTTGGCATTTGCATCAATCACGATATTCGATTTGATCCAGTCTGTCAGCACCGTAATGTCTTTATGTATTGCAGCAGCCATCTTAATGCCAAGTTTTTTTTGCAGAAAATTCCGCCATGGAGAGAGGATTTCCAAATCGATGCGTGGTGCAAGAACATATTTTTCGAAGATTTCTTTGGGCAAATCCATAGGTCTCCCGATTCTGGATGTTCCGGTAAGGTGATCGGTCAGGATCTCTGCCCCGGTGTCACTCAGATCTTTGTCAGAGACGCCATAGGTCAAAGGCAGAAATAGTTGACGTTCAGTTGATTGATTTCTCTCAATGTATTTGATGATCTCCTGCCAGTTTCCGTAACTAAGGCGGAAAGTCCTCATCAAAGTATCCACGTTGAGTTGTCTGGATTTGGCATAAGAGCGCATCCATCCTGAATCCTTGAAAGTGGACATGCGGTTGTTCCGGATGGAATCTTCGATGGACAAACGACGGTCGTTGATTTTTTTAGCTGTCTCACTGGCCGGCTGAAGCGGTTTGCTTACAGCCGGTGGCACTATATCTATCAATTCGGTATCCGGATCCATCCGTTTCCCGGAAAGTGCCAGGTGCAGGGTATCGGTGGAGGAAACATGGAGTTTTTTGAAATCAAAGTATCCATCTTTGGAGGCCCAAACCAGAAGATCACCCAGTCCGGTGGTAAATTTGGCAGTGCCCCTGTTATCCGTCAGGATCGTAGCGAGCGGATAAAATTCGGCGTAATTGTAGAGTTTAAACTCAACTTTGGCTGAATCTGCGGACGTACCGTCACTGTTATTAACCTGAACTGTAACCTGTTTGGTTACGGCATAATTGGTTGTCAGGTTCAGTTCGGAAAAGCGATCCTGTGCATCCAGTACCTCTTCCGTTCCAAAGTAGTGACCATAAGTTCGGGTGTGGATGAGCATGGTTCGTTGCGAAGGTTCGCTGAACCAGCCTCTGTCGAGGTCGGTATCCGGTTCGCAGGCGCCCATGAAATGCCATTTCCCATCGATCCAAACCTCTACCCAGGCATGGTTGTCGTCGGTATGGGCCCATCGGGGTGTATAAACCTGGCGGGCAGGAATTCCTGCGGTTCGCATAGCGGCAACGGTAAAAGTAGACTCTTCGCCACACCGGCCAAAGGTTTTGCTGATGGTGCTCATGGGAGCGCTGGTCCTGGAATCGGTTCCACGGTAGTTCACCTTTTCGTGGCACCAGTGGTTGATCTCGAGCGCTGCTTCCTTCATCCCCAATCCTTGGATCCGCGCCTTTATTTCGGCGTAATAGACGAGCCGGAACGAATCAAGATTTTCATTGTTGACCCTGAGCGGCAAAACAAAGTGAAGAAACTCCTCTTCGGGGACCGTACTTCCCCAGGCCGTCTCTTTTCTGGCGATCAGACTCTGGTGCACGTTGGCAAGCATGAATTCGGGAGAATAGTCGGCCAAATCGCTTAACGGCATGTAGGCATAGAGAAATTTCAACGCCTGTGCTTCATTTTTTGATGCCGGTTGGTCGAGTATCTGCCAGATTGGCAATAAGGTATGAGCCGTCAACTCCTTCTGGACTTTCAGCATTCTTTCGATATCGTTCAATCTGCGGGCATCAACAATCAGCTGTTTTTCATCCCGGCATCCGGTTAGCAACCAGGCCAAAAGAAAAGCATAGTGTAAATTCTTCATCTTATCAACCTTTTAAATTTATTCCGGTAATGTTGGACGTTCGTGATAACGTTTAAAAATTAACCACGAAGGACACGAAGGATTGCACAAAGGGTCACGAAGTAAAAAACTCAAAAATATAAATTTGATTCAAACATTTTCTAATTGAACCAGTAGGTCATTTTTAGCACCAGTGCACGGTTTTTGACATTTCCGTTATCGATGAAGTAGTTGTCGGTATAAACAAGAAAAATATCGGAGACCGGTTTGTACCGCCATTGGAACCGCGCGTTGATATTTAGATTGTTAGCCTGCTTGTTGTACTGGACATAGGTGGTGAAGAACAGATTGGTGGAAAAGGTTACATCCAGTTTTGGCCCTACCAGCCAGAAACCTGTGTTTTGCCATGGCTTAGGCAGATAGAGTTGATTGTAACTATAAATCAAAGAGATGTAACCATACGGTTGAAACCTGTAATGGAAATCACCCTGTACAAACAAGCGATTGCCATTGAAATAGCCGCCATAGCCAGTAGAAAAACTGTATTTGAACATTTTCCTGTTGTCAGAATTGAATAGAAATGAGACATCTCCCGTATGGTAACCTGTGCCGGTCGGCAGGTAATTAGTTCCCAGGTTGGTTGGATCGAAATCTTTTCTGAGCATAACATACCACAAACTATTCCTCAGTTCGAGATGAATCCGGTTTTTGAAATTGATAAGATAATCGAGACCTATTGACCTGTCAGTCAGCTTCATGCTTCCTGGCATGTAAAGGTTGTCGGATCTAACCAGAAATCCGTGATTTTCAATGGATCCGTGTTTTGGGTAAAATTTGGTGGTTATTTTGGGGTTGATGCGAAAATAGTTGGTACGGGGCACATAACCTGTTTCTGCGTTGAAATCTCTTCCTACATACAATTGGGTAAGTTCGAGCAAGTAGTTTTTGCGGGAGTAGATCACACTCAATCCCTGGGCGTACTCTTCTGCTGAATTGGTTTTTGGTGAGAAAGATTTCTGTCCGAATAGTTTCGCATTCCAGAAGTTGTTCCTGCTGGCCAGGTTGTATTCAAGTCCGGCGATGCGGTTGTAGCTATTTCCACTCCAGGTGTCAGGGATATTTAGTTGTTGCTTGTTGACGAAAATGGCGCCGATGTTTGAGCGTGAAAAAAGTTTTCTCTGGATGGATGCAACGAAGAAATTGCGCGAGAGGTAATCCCCTTCTTTGCCGGTTTGCATGTCCATCATTCCGATCCTCCAATCTTTGTTGATCCTTCCACTCAGTCGCGCTCCCCAATTGACGGGGGCATCCAGTCCGATCCTTCTTGAAAAGAATGGACTTACACTGGCAGCGCCAAAATTGCCGAAAAGATCGCTGTTCTCCAGGAAGAACTGTCTTTTCTCCGGGAAGTAAAGTTCGAATCTTTCCAGATTAATTACCTGATCATCTACCTCTGCCTGTGAAAAATCGGGATTGTAAGTCAGGTCGAGGTTGAGCGAACTGGAGAGGCCCAGCTTAGCATCAATTCCAAAGTCTTTCCGGTAGGAGGAAGACTGCTGCTTTTCGAAGTTGCGCGAGACACTTCCATAAAGATATGGGATCAGGGAGAGTTTTAATCCGGATTTGGGTGGCGGCGTCTCCCAGATCAGTTGACCGGCATAAGCAAGGGACGCGGTAGCGAATTGTCGGGGTACAGGTGCCCAGGCCGACTTTTCGTTCAGTTTCAGATCGAGTCGCGAAAATTGAATGTTCCAGTGATTCAGGTTACTTTTGTAGCGGACAGATTTAAACGGGATCCGAAATTCGGCGGTCCACCTATCGGGATAGTTCTTTGTTTTAACCTCCCACTTGCTGTCCCAGGTTAAATTGGAAAGGGAGCCACTGCTCATGGTCCCGTCCCACATGGCGCCAACCGCGTTAACCCCAAAGGAATAACCAGTGGTTTGGTCGTTGAACGGGTCGATGAAGACCAAAAAATTGTCGTTGTTGGCAAAAGTAAAATCCCTGCGAAATGATTCAACAGGGCGCTTTCCCGGTAGGGTATCGTGAAAAGTGACAGCCAGGTAAAATGCCTTGTCGTCATACAACATCTTCACTTCGGACTTTGCGACACAATGGCCTGTGTCGTAGGGCAAAACCATGTAAAAGTTGGAGGCTGATTCTGCCTTAAGCCAATCTTTTTCATCGATCACGCCATCCAGTTTGATCCGATCGGAAATTTTGCCGACATGAATCTTATAATCCTGGTTGATGGTTTTTTTCGCCGTCTGATTAGCCTTCCTGCTGGAAGGAACACTCTTTATCGGAGGGTTTTCGGCATGTATGACTGTTTGTAAAGTGAGAAGCATGACAATAGTACATGCCAAAAATTTATTCATCATAGGTTAATCATCAGGCCGCAATTTACAAAAATGTTTGGGGTAGAGACGCAATGCATTGCGTCTCTACCGGAATTTTACCTGATATTTCCTAATTTGTGGATTTCCATTTTGCTGGTCTCTCCTGGATAGAAGGGGATTCCCTTTTGTGATATGCAAAAAAACAGATAAGGGGTCTGTTTTTTAAAAAAGCGAATCTGAAGAAGAAACGAAGTTTAATTTGGAACTTTACGAAAGCGAAAGTTGACTTAATTGGCCCTGTACATGGAGAGGTCAACAACATCGAAAAAACAGTTTCTATTATTGGAATTCTGATTTGCCTTTGACTTCGAAGAGACCAATATTCCTTCAAGGTCATTTTCAGACATCGTTTCGGATCTGCTTTCTTTAAGAAGCTCCTGAATCAAAGGGTTGATTCTGTTCATAAAACTTTCGGGCGTTGAACCCTGTTGGTACAAATTCTCTGCTTCGACTTGTAACAACCTTTTAAAAAGTTCTGCATTCATGACAGTGGTTTTTAATAGATGATTATGCAAGTAAAAATAGAGGGGAAGGTCGGTGAAAAGGGTAAGGGAAACAGAGATAGGAAGTAGAGAAATGGATGATTTACTTGTAGGTGAAATCCTGACAAAATCCATTCCTGTGTATTTGAAATAAAAGACCACCAGCCTCATCTGAATGGAGGGGCTGGTGGTCTATGCCTGGCAATTGTTTGCCTTAGATTGTCCTATTTTCTCAGTTGGAACGGGCTGTTCCCGCTGAAATCGTCGGAGATTGGCTGCAAAAAATGGTTGTCATCAGTGCTCTTTTTCGCTACAGTAATTGCAAATATTTTGATCTTGTCATTGTCCGGCAACTTGATCACTTTTGACGGGCTATTGAGCGTAATTTCATATTTGAAAAGGTATGAATAGTGGTAAGGATCATTCCTGGTGGGATAGCCAAAATGGGTATGGGAGGCAAACCATGCGATGTTGTCTTTTTTCAGAAATGGCTCTTTTACTCCCAGAATGGTATATCCATCCAGATCAAACTGGCGGTCGTAATGCTGTCCGATGAATCCCGACCATGCCGCAACATGGAGTGTTTGTGCTGCGCCGTCCAAAGTGAATTGCCCAGATGCATCTTCTGTCGCCGATGCAAGAAGGTAAATTTTGTTGTAATCCCCGGCAGGTAACTGAATGGTCTGTCCTTTGCAGGTGACCGCATTCTTTTGCAAGTCCGCTGTACTGCCCAGTTGGAAGAGAACACCTTCACAAACCAATGTAGCCGGGATCATCTCTGCCGGATAGTTGTTGACATTTCCGTGATCGGTCGGATCATATTTTCTGGTCATGTTTCCATCCGTGCGGTTGTTGTCGAAACTCATCACATCCTGATCGTAGTTAAGAGCTACAGTTCTCTGGACGAATGCAACTTGATTCTTAGGTGCCATTTTAACGGCAAAGCTGCGCAAGGAATAGTGAGAGAGGTCGAAGGTAAGGAAGTTGCCGGTTACAGTGGCTTCACCTATCTTCTGCTCCTGTCCGTTGATCTCCCAGGCATCCATGATTTTGCCGGGAAGCTTGAGTTTTACACCCTTCTGATCTTTTCCAGCGAGTTCATTCACCCTTACCACGAGATAGTCTCCTTGTTCGGCCCTTTTCAGGGCCATCAGGCCAACCCCGGATGTACTGAGCCCAATAAATGAAAAGGATCTTCCCATTTTGCCGGTATGTTTGGGCGTTTCGACTGCCACTAATGGTTTGTTCAGGAACTCGGCCTGTTCCTGGGTTTCAGCCTGCGACCAATCACCGCTGTGGCTGTATAGTCCGTATTTGACATCCTGAATCCCCCAATCCTGTGTTGACTGGTAGAGCCAGGTCGGACAAAGTTTGGCAGACGGGGTATAAAGCAGTGTCAGGCGAAGGGTGTTGTTGTCGGGTTTGTCTGATCCATATTTGCAATCCTCCAGGACGGAAACCCCGAATTTGCCCGATTTGTCGGTCAGGTCAAACCACATCTTCGAGGGTACTTCAAATTTTAGCTCGTGGTTGGTGTTACGTTTGATGACACCGACACCCAGGTTGTAGGTGGCCTCTTCATTCTCTGCGGTGAACGGGAAGGATGCTTTCAGGCTTACTCCTGTTGATTGCCAGTCAATTTGATTGGCCACCTCAATCCGTTTGCCTGCACTCCCGGCTGAAAGAGTGATGATCTGCCGTATGGTTGAATTCTCTCCTTTTTTTGTCACTTCGAAGGCAACCCTGACCGGTCCGTTCTCCACCATTTTCAATTTGACATCATGGTTCATAAAGGCAAAAGGAGGATTTTTGCGGTCATACCAAAACATGTTCCAAGCCGGCTCTTTTTGTGGAATTTCGTGTTGAAACTCCAGTCGTGCCGGTTTGGAAAGCAGCTCTCTGTGCTCTTTTTTATCCAGGATACTTGAAATATCCCCGTTGTTATCCAGCGAAACTTTGTAATACTCGTTTTCGAGGGTGTTTGGTTCAATGGTCAATGCCGGTGTAGTCAGTCTGGATCGCTCCGAAGAGGCCTGTACATCATAAATGGCCACGCCCATGGAGGGAACTTTGGCAAGGAAGATGATTTTTATCTTATCCGCGTTTCGTGAAATGATCTGGGAGGGAACCTCTTTCCCTTTCTGGTCGAGTACCCTGATGTGCTGAGGTATCTCAGAAAATTGAAGTTCAGCGGTACAGACATCCTCCCGCTCCCTGGCAACAGGATTGTACACGGCAACGGCCCTCCCTTTTGTCTGGGTATTGAGTTGGGAGGTAACAGAGCCTGTCGCATCTTTCAATACCTCAGCAAATCCGTTCTGTGCAATAAATTCATCGTTCCAGGCCAGTTTGAAAGCACTCGGAATAGCTGTTCCCGGAAGCACATCGTGCATCTGGCTTCCCAGTAAAAGCTCCCACGAATTGTTCAGTTTTTCCAGCGGGTAGGGGTTGCCTGTCAGGTAATTGGCCATGGAGGCCATTTGTTCGGCCGACTGCGCAAGGATTTCATTTTTACGGTTCAATCGCTTCATGTAGGATTCAGAAGTCATGGAGCCCGCACTGTGCTCGACCAGTAGCAGGTCACCAGAGTAAACTGGAAGTTTCTTCCTTATTTCCGGAGTGATATCTTTGAACATCTGATCGGAGGATGTCAGGATTACTTTTATTTTGCTGTCCGGATTGTGAAGACTACCCTCCGCATTGATGACATCACGTTCCCTTATTCCACCTCCCATGTCGCCTGAGCCATAGTAACGGTAATCGAAGGTAATGCCATGTTTTTGCTGATCCTCTGCCAGACGGTTGTCCCAATATTTGTCGATATCCAGGCGTGGCATCAGGTCGCCATCGTAGTCGGTTGCATCCAGGCAGGCAACCAGCCCTTTCCCATCCGGGCCGTTCCAAACCCCTACATTGAAGGGAAGGGGTACAGAGGTTTTGAGGTTTGGAATGGTGAGCTTTTGTGTGGAGAAGCCGATGATCCCGGCATGGTTCAAAACTGAAGGCAGGTTGGCTACAAATCCAAAACAGTCGGGCAGCATGTAGTCCACACTCGCTTTGCCAAATTCCTTGCGGAAAAAATTGTTGCCATAGAGAACATGCCTCAGAACGGATTCCGAAGAGGAGATATTTACCTCAGCTTCCTCAACCGAAGAGCCTGCCACATCCCAGCGTCCGGCATCGATGTAACCTTTCAACCTGGAATAGAGTTCGGGATGGTACTCTTTCATTAGCCGGTAGCGGCGGGAGCCGGTGAAATTGTACACATAGTCGGGATATTTGTCCAGCAGCCTGAAATTCTCCTCCAGTGTGTTTTTCAGGTACTCGCTGACAGTAGTCCTGTAATCCCATTCGTATTCAGAATCCAAATGGGTGTAGCCCACCGTATAAAGCACCCGCTCTTTCGAAATGTCGTATGCTGCCCGCCTTGACAATGGTTGCGCGAAGGCTCCAATGTATAGTGAAAGCAGAAATAAAGTCGGAAAAATAGTCCTCATTTTAGTTGATTTTGTTGACGATATCGCACGCTGTTATTCGTTCTCGCGAATGCGATATCCTGCTAAGTAGTTGTATATGTTTTTGTTAATAGTGTTTTGATCTCTTTCCTGACCCTCTGTTTGCAATGCCAAAACAGTGTCCGGATGATGCTCCGAAGATAACTTTTACTTCTTTAATTTTCTATTGTCTCCTTTTGGAGGTAATTTCACTTATCTTCCACTTTGATCTTCCACTCCTCAAATTCAACGCTGTATTGTTTTTGGTCGGGTGCGCCGGCTGCAAGGCCCAGATCAATCGCCTTCCCAATCCCGGGAATTTGATTGGTTTGCCGTTTGATAATCCATTTCTGACCGTCGAGACTAATGTAGCCGGTAAAGCGGTCTCCATGCCGCTCCAAACGTATCCAGATTGGTGTAACACTGTTTTCGGGCAGATTCTCGCTGGCCGCCTTGTGCATGCACCCATTGCCAAATTCATCGTACTCAATCCCTGCACGGCCTGGTGTGCTGAACATCAATAC
>Ga0163199_1001871_pt1 | contig 12982 bp, 11 predicted proteins | sample PL_2010_150m_FD_113537 | JGI IMG/M metagenome (GOLD analysis project Ga0163199, IMG submission 113537) | Freshwater microbial communities from Powell Lake, British Columbia, Canada to study Microbial Dark Matter (Phase II) - PL_2010_150m | ecosystem: Environmental > Aquatic > Freshwater > Lake ... | reverse complement strand
GACTTCCCTATCGTGTCTTCAAACGATTCTTTAAGACCGGTCTTTTCGTTCCTTGCGAGATGCTCGCGGATGCGGTCAAAGATGACGATGACATCATTCACGCAGTAGCCGAGGAGGGCGAGGAGGGCGACGATGAAGAGCGAATCCACTTCGGCGCCAGTGAAGTGCGCATATGCCGCGTAGAAGCCGGCGGGCACGATGAGGTCTATCGCAAGCATCGCGACGACCGTGAGCCCGTAGCCCCACGATGGCACCGGCCGCGACACATGGCGGAAGGCGAATGCGATGTAGAGTACGATGACGAGGATGACGGCGAAGATCGCCCAGAGCGCTTTGTTGGTGAATTGGCCGCCGAGCGCGGGGCCGACCGAGGTATAGGCGAGCTCGGTCGCCTGTGGTGAGCTTGTCGAACCCATGGAAGCGTTTCCAGAAACTGCGATGAGCATAGCCTCATGCTCCGCCGGTGACATGGTACGCGTGCGAATGGAGATGGCGTTCGCGCCGAATGCACGGACGGAGACGGTGCTTATCGGCACGAGCGTAGCCTGTTTCTGAATATCAGCGAGCGCGGGGCGTCCGTTCGGGTAATCTACCTGCATCAACGAACCGCCCGTGAAGTCGATGCCGAGCGGGAGGCCGAAGACGAAAATGGCGCCGATGGCGGCGGCGAGCATCACCCCCGTGATCCAGAAGAAGAGCGCGCGATGTTGGATAATGTACATAAATTACGAATTACGAGCGCCCGAGCCCATGAGGAATGACCACGCGCCCTCCTTGTGTTCGGGAACGATGGCGAGCAGGAACACGCGCGAGAGCGAAACTGCGGAGATAAAGGAGGCGAGCACGCCAAGCACGAAGACGAGGGCGAACCCTTGCACGATGGAGGTGCCGAGCCAGAAGAGGATGACGCCGGAGATGATCATCGTGAGATGTCCGTCACGGATGGCCGGCCACGCGCGAGAGAAGCCGATGTGCACCGCCTCGCGTGGAGTCTTACCCTCGCGCAACTCTTCTTTGGTGCGTTCAAAGATGAGCACGTTCGCATCCACCGCCATACCGACCGAGATGATGAGCCCCGCGATGCCGGAGGCGGTGAGCGTGACCGGTATCACCTTGATGACCGCGAGCATGAAGGCAAGGTATTCGGCGAGGGCGATGGCCGCGATAAGGCCCGGGAGACGGTACCACGCGATCATGAAGAGCGCGACGATGATGAAGCCGATGAGGCCGGCGATAACGCCCGCACTGATGGCGGCGGCGCCGAGAGTCGGGCCGACGGCCGAACTGCTCTCAAGCGTAATCGGCACGGGGAGCGCGCCGAAGTTCAGGTTGCGCACCAAGTCGCGCGCTTCGGTCGCGGTGAATCGACCGGTGATGGTCGCCTGCCCGCCCGGAATCGCCTCCTGAATGACGGGCTCGGAAATCGGCTGGCCGTCCAGGAAAATAGCAAGCTGTTTGCCGACATTCTCGCTCGTGATCTTCTCAAAAAGTTTCGCGCCGTCGCTATTGAAATTAAGAATGACTTCCGGCGCGGAGAGGCCGGCGGTCGCGCCGCTTCCGAAGCCGAGCGTGGCGTCCGCGAGATAGCGTCCGGTGAGACCCGTTGAAATATATGTTACCGATGAGGTTGCTTGCCCCGAACGAGTCGAGGTGGTGGTCGCGAGCTTGAATTCAAGCGTCGGCGTCTGCCCGAGCGCGGCCACTGCGGCCTTGATATCGGTCACGCCGGGGAGGTCCACGATAAGCCTGTCCTCTGTGGTGCCCGAGAGCGCATTCACCTGCTCGGTCTGGACGAGAGGCTCCGCAACGCCGAAGAGGTTCACGCGGCGCTCGATGACGCCCTGGAGGGCCGAGAGCGCGTCAGAACGGTCGCCGGAGGGCGTATCCTTCATATCGGCCGTATAGACGAGCTCGGTGCCTCCGGCGAGGTCTAACCCCAGCTTGAAGCGGTACGAGCTCGTCGGGTCGGCCTGCGTAGACCAGACAAAATAGGCAAGCAAAAACCCTACAATTAGGGCAAAAATCGCAGACATTCTAAAACGAGTCATGCGGACATTATAGCCGAAATGTTTAAAAAGCGAAGTCTTGCGACTTTAACTATTTATTGCATTCTAAGATTCGTAAGTAGAAAATCCATCCTCTGACAATATATGATGTTCTTGTCCATTTAGAGGAGGGACAAATACACAAACCAACTTTAAGTCTCTATTTTTTGTGGCCCGGAGAAAATGTTTATCTTTTTCTGGCACATACAGTGTCCCAGGTTCGATTTTATAAATTTTTCCGTCAGACTCAACTTCTCCTTCGCCTTCTATGCAATAGCACGCTTCAACGTGATTAAGATATTGTAATTTTGATTCCGTACCTGCCTTAACTATTGTTTCAGTTATGGTAAATGGGGATTTATCTGACTTGAGCAAAAAACGTCGACTTCTTCCGTTCCCCCAATCTACATCGCGTTCTGTGTCAACTACCTCGCTCAATTTTCTGATTATCATATTCTCATCATAACATTTTCAACGTATCGCCCTTTCGGCAAGAGTGACGACATTCTCAAAGAGGCAGGCGACGAATACGGGGCCGACGCCGCACCGCACAAACACCAAACTACATAGGGCAGCCCTATGTATCTGTGTCTTGGAATGAGAGAAAGTCGTGATGGAAATCTTCAAAGTCTCTCTTCTCTGAAAAATACTCTGGGAATTCATTTTTGGAGAGTATGATATTTTCTTCTCGATTTGTATCCACATACGAGAGATAACTTGAATGTTCATATGCTGAAATAAACTTCTTTGCTTTCGTAGTGTTTATACTCCCGCGCTCTTTCCATGCTGGTTCTATTAACTTAAGCGGGTTGAGGTGAATATACGCAAACAGGTACTTCAAGTGGGTATCTTCCGTTACGTGTTGTGACTTGTATCTTCCTTGGAACAAGGGGCCAACACGGTCGTGACGCTTATTGAAGTACGAGGAATAGCCCGTACAAAGTTTTTCCATAAATGCCGCAATTCCACCGGCAGTAATTTCTTTCACCAAAATATGGAAATGATTTGGCATAAGTACCCATGCTGCAATCGCCACGAGCGGTTCTCCCCGATCAATTTCTTTTAACGATTTTTTCTCAATATCGCGATAGACGAAACGTTCAGTTCCGTTTGCTATGTACAAGAGCCGCTTGAATCGTTTCCTATCTTCTTGCGTGAGAAAAATGTTTCGTTTCTCAACGCCACGATTATACAGATGATAGTATTCGCCTTCGGAAATAATATGCTTTCTCTCCATACCATCTATCATAGCACACAAATACATAGGGCAGCCCTATGTATTTGTGTGCCCTTGGCTAGGCACTACGCTCGGTAAGGGTGACGACGTTTTCAAAGAGGCATGCGACGGATACGGGACCGACGCCGCCGGGGACAGGAGTGAAAAGAGAGCATTTGTCGGCACAGGCGGGGTCGGCATCGCCGGCAATAGTACCGCCTGATTCGGAGGTGCCGGCGTCAATAAGCACAACGCCTTCTTTTAACATTTCGGGCTTGATGAGATGCGGCGAGCCGGCACCCGAGATGATTATGTCCGCGTCGCGAAGCGACGTGGTAAGGTCGCCAGATTTTGATGTCATAATAGAAACTTTTGCTCCTTGTTGCTTGAGCCATGTCGCAGCCGGCGCTCCGACTAGAAAACCGGAGCCTATGACAACTGCCTTCTTTCTTTTGGTCTCAACACCATTTTGTATAAAAATCTCGCGCACTGCCATGACGACTGGCGGCAATAGAGCATCAGCATCTCCTCGCTCAAACTTCGTGCGAGCGGCAGATGAGAGAACGTCTGCATCTTTTGGTACGGGTATCGCGTCGCAAACTTCTTTTTGATTCATACCTACGGGCACAGGCAACTGCACAATCACAGAATCAGCGTCGTCGTAGTCGGCGCCAAGTGGGCGTGTTTCAAAAATACACCCTGCTTCTTCTGCCTTTTTTGTTTTGATGGCGAGATATGAGCGCGTTGCCGGAGTGTCTAAAGCGACCAGCGCGACAACCAATGGTGGTCGCGCTAATTTCTCCGCGCGCGCGAAAGCGCGCGCGCGTATCTCCTTCGCCATTTCCCGTCCGTCAATAATCATAGACTGAATTCTTTTTTCAACTCTGCAATGCCATCCTCAAGCGACACGCTTGGCTCCCAGCCTAACAGTTCCTTCGCGCGGGTATTATCGGCGAGCGTGTCGTGCGGCTCAAGCCGCGGCGCGATGTGTTCAATAGGACCCCCGATAAGTTCCGCTACACGAGAGACCGAAGCATTATGTCCTGCACCGATGTTAATAACTTCTCCCTTACCGACTTTTTGCGAATGCGCCGCCAACATATTCGCGCGTACAACGTCACGCACATGAGTGAAGTCGCGCGTCTGCATCCCGTCACCCGTTATGGTCATCGGCCCGTCCAAAGTGCGTTGTTTCAGGAATTTTGCGATAACCAGAGCATACGCGCCTTCAGGATCAGCGCCCGGACCGTATACATTGAAATAACGCAGTGAGACGGTCGGGAGATCGTACACTTCGCTCCAGAGGCGGCAATATAATTCGCCGATATATTTTTGAAGACCGTACGGACTTTTCGGGCTTGCCGGCATGTCCTCGGTAAGAGGCATCACTTCTTGGTCGCCATACGCCGAGCTTGAAGCCGAATAGATCACGCGCTTTATGCCCGCATCATGCGCGGCTTTCAGTACCGAAACCGTACCGTCGACATTTGCTTTGTTCGTTTCCATCGGATGTTCTATCGAATACTGCACCCGCGGTAAGGCCGCAAGATGAAAGACGAACTCGGCGCCGGTTATAACCTTGGCGAGCGCTACCGTGTCATTCACATCCTGTTCAAAAAATGTAGCTTCCTCCGGAACCTTTTCGCGCTTCCCGCCTGACAAATTATCCACGACTTTCACAGAATATCCTTCTGCTAACAATGCGGCAGCGAGATGCGACCCGATAAATCCGGCTCCGCCAGTCACGACGATGATTTTTTTGTTTGTATTCATGTTCCGGAGAAAGCGAATAAGGCACGGAGTGTTTTGACCGCGATCGTGAGATCGAGTCCGAATGAGCGATGCTTCAGATAGTACAAATCATACGAGACCTTGCGTTTGGTGCGCTCCACATCCGCTCCTCCGCGCGGGGCATCGTAGTCATGGATCTGCGCCCAACCCGAGAGGCCGGGAGCTATCAGATGGCGCATCCGGTACTGCGGGACCTCGCGCTCGTACACCTCGGCAATTTTCGGCAGTTCAGGCCGTGGGCCGATGAAAGAGAGGTCGCCGACAAGTATGTTCCAGAGTTGCGGCAATTCATCAATGCGTGTCTTCCTCAATATGCTCCCCAATGCGGTCACGTGATTTTTCTTCTGCAACTCAGGATTCCCGTGGTCATCAAAGAGCATTGAGCGCAGTTTCATAATGCGAAAGGTGCGGCCGCCCTTGCCAATGCGTTCATGATACAGAAATGGCGCGCCGTTCTCCAGTGAGAGTAGTATCGCCGCGACAGCGATGAACGGAACTGCGATGATCGAAAGGATTACCGCAAGCAGAATATCGAAAGCGCGCTTGCTTCTGTCATATATCACCCGATTTTCCGGCAAAGACTTGATAGGCTCATTTGAATCAAAATGTTCAATCGGGACACGGTCAAAAATCTCTTCGTAGAGCGGGGCGAATTCCAACTCCGGTATCGCACCGACTGGCAGGCTTTTCTTGTCTACTCGGCCGACAAATCGGATCAGATATTTGTTATTGTCATTCACCTCGTCATAGAGTTCAAGAGTCTCGGGCCCAGACCCGACCAAGACGACAGGAACTCGCTTCCCCTCGGCAATTTCGCGATTCATGCGATAGAAGCGCCACGCGCTCTCGGCGGCAACCGAAACTGCGAGGTATAACATAAGAATAGTCTTTGGCGCGATGGAGAGGGGCAGGATGAAGAAAAGAATTGCGACAATTCCAACGGTCGCGGCTTGCGCCCCCAAAATGCGTATGCCCATCACACTCCGGATCGGGCGCGTCTGTTTCTCATAGAGGCCCGCTACGTAGAACACGACCAGCGACAACAGAAACATCGGCAGAAACGGCATGAAATTGGCCTCAAAGTAACTCGGGGACGGTACCGCGAGGTTACGTATAAGAAGCGCAACCCAGAGGGACGCCGCCAATATGAAGAAATCCCCTATAAGAAGGATCGTCGTTTCGCGACGGTCGAATGCCATATATGTAGATACTATAACGTGAAAATGTATTGTACAGTTGCACCCATGGAGACCCTCACTAAAAAGAAAATACTGTTCGTCATCACCAAATCAAACTGGGGCGGTGCCCAGCGGTACGTTTATGATCTTGTGACAGCGCTTCCGAGGGACGAATTTGAAGCGGGGGTCGCCTTTGGACAGCCGGGCCTACTCGCCAAAAAATTAGATGCAATTCGAGTTACAACGTATTCAATCTCGAGTCTTCAGCGTGACATTTCAGTAATCGCGGATGTGAAAAGTTTTTTTGAACTGTTACGTTTATTTCGAGCAAAAAAGTTTGACGTTGTGCATTTGAATTCTTCAAAGGCAGCGGGTGTTGGTGCGCTCGCCGCGCGTCTTGCGGGCGTGCCGCGGATCATTTTTACTGCGCACGGCTGGCCGTCTTGGGAACAGCGTAATCCCATTTCGCGCGGTCTTATATATTTCATTTCATGGCTAACTGCTCTACTTTCTCACAAAATAATTGTCGTATCCGATTACGACCTGAAAGTCGCACGGGCCATGCCGTTTATCGCGCACAAAACAACCCGTATTTATAACGGCATTGATTTGAACTTCCCGCTCGGCTCGGCAGATGTCGTTCGCGATTCTTTTCCAACGGGGGTCCGCATCACTGGTACCATCGGAGAGCTGACTAAAAACAAAAATCAAATTGCACTCATTGAGCAGGCAAAAAATGACCCCATTATGTATGTCGCCATCGTTGGTGAAGGCGAGGATCGTATGTATCTCACCGAGAAAATAAGAGAGTACGGGCTCGAGAACCGCGTGAAGCTCTTCGGATTCATACCGGCAAGCGAAGTGCTGCATGGATTCGACGTGTTCGCACTTCCGTCGCTCAAAGAAGGTCTGCCGTACGTCTTGCTCGAGGCGAAAGCCGCCGGCCTTCCCATCACTGCGAACCGTGTTGGTGGAGTGGGCGAAATTCTCGACGCAAAAGATATGAGCGACTTCTCGTTAGAGCGCATGGTCGTTGAAACCATAAAATTATATAAATAGAGAAAGCCCCACGCGGTGTGAGAGCCATGGAGCTTCTCCGCGTGGGGCTTTTTATTTTCGCGTAGCGGCGATGACGTGCTTCCAGTCAGTTTGACGCAAATCGGCACTATCGCCGAGGAGAGTCTGCAGTCCCTTTATTAATACGGGGATTGCGGCGTATACATCTGCGACATGTTCTGTCGGTAGAAATTCACTTCCAGGTTCTGACGAAAAGCCCCTAACAAACGGGAACCCGTGCACTTTGTCATCGAACGGCTTGTAAAAACTATAGGTGGCAAAAAGTTTCTTTCCCTTCTTATGTAGATGCCATATACCACTTGAGCTGATACAAGTCGCAAGATCTGGGTTACTTTCGTACACCGCAAGTACATCGGGACCAGAGATTGCAATTGGCACGACAGTTTTGATGTAATTTTTCATTCTGTCGAGCGATACTACGCCGTTAAAAAGAACGTCTGACAATTCACGATCTTCTGGACCAATTTCTTTGACTAACATTTCAATTCTCCCATCACTAGGCGTTAACCCTCTCGGGCGAAGGCATCACTGCCAGTTGTACACGTCCATAACGTCTGAACGCGTGAGTGCAGTGTAGCACAAGGATTATATAGCTGTCAAGGGGACTAGCCGCCCAGGTATTCGTGGACACTAATGTCGCGCGTCGCACCGCGGCCGTGGCGCGCGAGCGAGGTGATGATGCCGAGCACGGCAAATTCAAGCACGAGATGCGAACCGCCCGAACTCATGAACGGTATCGTCGTGCCGGTTACCGGCAAGAGCCCGAGACTGATGCCGATGTGTATCGCGATGTGCGCGGCAAAAAGGATAAGCACGCCGAGCGTAAAGAACGCGTCGAAATTGGTCGCGGCGGCGCGCGCAATCTGCGCGAGCCGCGCGAAGAGAAGCGCATACACGGCGAGCAGGAGAATGATTCCTGCAAAACCCCACTCTTCCGCAAATGCGGCAAAGATAAAGTCGGTCTGGTACTCGGGCAGAAATCGAAGCTTTGATTGCGTGCCGTACCCGATGCCTTTACCGAAGAGCTCTCCGCTCCCGACGGCAATCTTGGCCTGATAGGCGTTATAGCCCGACCCGTGTATATCGGCGGCCGGATTCACGAAGGAAATGATGCGGGCGCGTTGATACGGTTTCAATCCCATGGACCAGAAAGCGGAAGCCGCGATGAGGCCGATAAGGCCAAGCACCGCAAGATGCTTCTTTGAAATGCCGGAGACGAGCATCATGCCGAGCCAGAGCACGCCGAAGATAATCGCGTTCCCCATGTCAGGTTCAACAAGAATGAGAAGCATGAGCGTGAGCGCATACGCGCCCGAGACAAGGATGTGGCGGAAGTCGCCGATCTCCACATGCCGGCGCGAGAGGTACTTCGCGAGAAGCGCGATGAGCGCAAGTTTCGCGAGGTCCGCCGGCTGGAAGGAGATCGGACCGAACGAGAACCACGCGCGCGCGCCGAGGACCGGATGCGCGAAGAGCAGAAGGAACGCCAGAAGCACGAACGCGATCATATACAGAGCTACTACGACCGGCGTCCGGCGAATGAATCGCATATCAAATGTGGAGAGGCCGAGATAGACACCCGTCGCGATGACGAGCCAGAGGAGTTGGCGCGGAGCGAGCGACGCGCCTTCTCCGAAGGTGCTTATCGTGAGAATGCCGAGAAGCGAGAGCGTGAGCGCGGGGAGAAACAACGTCCAATCAAAGAAGAAATGCGGATACCGGACCATGTCAGGGGAGCGGAACGATCGGTATGACTTCTATGGAAGCCGGCACCTCGGAGAATGCACTATTCCATGTAAAGGTCGCCGTCGCCTGTCCTTGTGCGGGTATGAGAGGCACGACGGTGGACGAGGCCGCTACGACGTCTCCCTTGCTATTCCGGACAAGTACGATCGCCTGCACATTTGTCAGAACCGTAACGCTCGGATTCGTAAGAATCGCTTCAATGCGCGGAACAGACGTCGTACCTCCTTGTGTAATATTTGATACCGTGGGAACGATACGCGGGTCTCTTGGCAGAGAGAACCACCGCGGTGCAGACGGTGCTATATCAAGAAATGCGCTCGCAACCGATCGTTTCCCCGGTGCTATACCGGGGAAGAACACGGGAATGGAAGCACCCGGCGGCAAGTCGAGAGTGCCGTCCACCTTCTGGACGAGCGAATGGTCGGCGCCGTAGAGCGTAATGCTATAGGGAACATTCTTTGCCGCCGCGCCCGCATTTTTATTTTCTATCTCGGCAACGACATCAATGCGTCCCGCGCCGTTGCCGAGCGCCTTGGTGAAAAGGACCGTCGGCGGCTGTTGTTGTTCTCTGCAGAGGTACGGACAGGGTCCGCCGCAATCGATCCCCGTCTCGCCCTGATTCTGCACGCCGTCGGTGCAGGTCGGCGCCTTATAAAAAGTTGCTATGAAGAGCGTCGCCAGAAATGCGATAACAACTATGCCGATAATGCACAGAATAAAAAACCTCCTTCGTGCGGCCCAAGACATGTGGGTAGTATAGCAAAACGCCGCCTGCCAACATCTGCGAAGTTGTGGCGGGCGGCGGGAATGGTCGGGGTGGCTGGATTCGACCAGCGACCTCCTGCTTCCAAGCAGGCGCTCTGGCCTCAGTCCCGGGCGCTCAATGATGAAAACTACCTTGGCGCAATGGAACATTACCCTGAGCTACACCCCGTAAAGAGCAAAAAGCATTTCAAGTATTCGGTTCTGGCGGTTAGCTACTCTCCCCATCTGTAACGATGAGTACCATCGCCGCTAGCGGGCTTAACTGCCGTGTTCGGAATGAGAACGGGTGTGACCCCGCCGCCAAACCACCAGAACCGAACACTCGAAGTGTCGGTATACAAACATGCAAAGGTAAAAAGTGCAAAACAGAAGTGCTATACAGAGTTCCGCACGAGAGACTGGACATATTAGTACTCCTCGGCTCCATGCCTTACGGCACTTCCACCTAGAGCCTATCAACGTGATAATCTCTCACGAGTCTCATAACGATTCCTAATCTTGGAGCACGTTTCCCGCTTATATGCTTTCAGCGGTTATCGCAACCCGACATAGCTACCCAGCGGTGCCCTTGGCAGGACAGCTGGTAGACCAGAGGTCAGTTCATCCCGGTCCTCTCGTCGCTTCTCCCCCTGTTTCCAGGAGCGCAGACTATATCTTCATCCGTTCCCGCTAATCGGGACGAGGACGGCGGCATCTTGCCCATACATGCTGTCGCTCTCGTAGGAGCGATTCCTCATTGTATGAGCCTACGTATCTTTCAACGTAAGTCGTTACGGGGTTACTACAGAAGTTGGAAGAAGGGCGCGATATAAAACATCGCGCATGAGAATACTTTGGCGTTCTGTACTGGACTCGAACCAGCGACATCTGCCCTGTCAGGACAGCGCTCTACCATACACTCCACAACTGGAGTGACCCGTAATCAGAGATTTGCGCCTTCGTCGATGCAAGTTATCCGCGCGGACTGTCTTGCATGTCTTGGACACCATCTTTCCTTTCCAGCCTGAGCTAACAGAACCCAAAATACTCTCAAAGAACAAATTCCCTTCTTCCAACTTCCATAGAACTTCCCACGGTATTACCTTAAAGCGGTTCTGACTTTCAACAAATCTACACGCGCGGACCTGCGCTTTGTAAATTCTCAATCAAAACATATGAAGGCTTCACCGTTATAAGCCGCGTTGTCATCACAAATCTCTTTGTGAAGTAGCAATTCTTTACTAGGGACAACCCTCCTCAAGAATCAACGCCTGTAGTAGATAGGAGACCAACCTGTCTCACGCATCTACGTTAACTCCGATTACTCGGAGGATCGGACTGTAACTTCACCCTTCGACCCTGCTCAGGGCAAGTCCGCTTTGGGTGATCAACATTCAGTCTCTACGGGCCCCGCCACAACTTCGCAGATGTTGGCGGGTTCCCTCGGTGTTGTCCTCTCATACACAATGAGATTGGATTTCACCGATATAAGTTGATTTCTTCGCATGCATTCCTGCACGCGACCGCCGTGAGTATGTCTAAGCACAGTGCGTCTCCACGCACCTAACAATTCCTCGTGGGTTCAAACCGTGCAATCTCCCATTCTACAAGGTTGAACCTTGTAATTGAGATGCTGCACGGTTTGAACCCAGCTCGCGTACCATTTTAATTGGCGAACAGCCAAACGCTTGGGACCTTCTCCAGCCCCGCGCTATGGTGAGCCGACATCGAGGTGCCGAACTCCGCCGTCGCTAAGGACGCTTGGGCGGAACTAGCCTGTTCAATCTTTTTCAAGAATAGACTATATCTTCATCCCGCCCCAATTTTGTTTTCGAATAAAACTGGGGCGGGAGACGGCGTCTTAGCGATTCGCTCATTCGGCGGGCGAATCGCTCCGATTCCAATAAGGAATCAAGTCGTTACGGGGTCAAGGAATGTCGCCTAATTTATAGGCGAAGGTTGGCAACACGACGTGTTGCCTGATTAGTTTATGCAATTTTTTTGTCTCTTCGGTAGAGAAGTAGAGCGCGAAGCCCTTCTCCTTTTTATCGTACACGCGCACAGAAAGCTCGAAATTCTTGCCGAGCATATTCTGCGCACATTCCGCTTCCTTTCGGGACACTCTGCCAAGATACAAGAAACTGTTTTTGTCCTTCGGGTTGTAATACCCGTCGTCCATATACCACACGGCGAGCGCGAGCGGTTCCGTGAGAATCTCGACGAGATTCTCCGGTATGCGCTTCTTACCACTAGGGTAAAATAGTTTTCGCCACGCTCCGAGTACTGGCGACGAGCTTGATTGTGCGCGCCAATATTCGTACGTCTTCAACGTCTTCGGATGTACGCGATGAAGCTGGACAGGTTTGCCTTGGAAGAGACGCGGAAATGCGCGCATCTTCCACAGTAGATAGTCCCTTTGCTTACCGCCATGCTCCAATCGAAGCCGTGCGTTCTTCTCGCCTGTTTTCTGCAAGTACCCATCACCAAGAAGAGTACCTACGAGAATTGCTTTTTGATTTCTTGTTAGGCTTATACTTTTCATATTTTTGGCATAAACTTTTCTTCATACTAACATTCCCGACTTCCCACGGTATTATCCATTTTGCAATGGGTTTCCACCGTTATAAGCCGTTCTTATATCCTTGGATTGCTCCAAGGGAGGACAACGGGCCCTTATTTCAGGGCCTATCCCCAGGGTAACTTATATCCGTTAATCTCTGGCCGCATCTAAGGCGTACCATCGGTTCACTATGCTCTGCTTTCGCATCTGCTTGGGATGTACCCCTCGCAGTTAAGCTCTCTTATGCCATTACACTATCGCCACGGTTTCCATTCGCGGCTAGAGAACCTTAATAGACTCCTCCGTTACTCTTTAGGAGGATAGCGCCCCACCAAAACTACCCGCCACGCACGGTCCCCTGTTGGATCCCAACAGGGTTAGACACTGCAAAATTCAAGAGTGGTATTTCATATTGCGACTCCACACCAGCCGAAACCGATGCTTCAAAGTCTCCCACCTATGCTACGCATGAACCCCGCAGTGCCAATACGAAGCTGTAGTAAAGCTCCTGGGGTCTTTTCGTCTAACTACAGGTATCCGGCATCTTCACCGGAAGTGCATTTTCACCGAGCGAGTCCTCGAGACAGTTTCCCAGTCATTACACCATTCGTGCACGTCGGAACTT
>Ga0163199_1001870_pt1 | contig 12989 bp, 5 predicted proteins | sample PL_2010_150m_FD_113537 | JGI IMG/M metagenome (GOLD analysis project Ga0163199, IMG submission 113537) | Freshwater microbial communities from Powell Lake, British Columbia, Canada to study Microbial Dark Matter (Phase II) - PL_2010_150m | ecosystem: Environmental > Aquatic > Freshwater > Lake ... | reverse complement strand
CGCGTAGACCGCTGCCAGCACCGGCTGGATCAGCAGGCTGAGCGAGGAGATCGACGCGGGCAGATGCGCCATCGCGTAGGCGATGAGGCTCTGTCCGAGCACTTGCGGTATCACCGCCAGCCCGAGCAGGATCAGCCAGCCGTGCGGCGACTGCGGCAGCAGGTCTCCGCCCCAGGCGAGCGCCAGCGGCAGCAGCAGCGCTGCGCTCACCGCGGAGCTGATCGCCATCACCGCCGCGGTGCCGCCGCTGCCGCGCGAGCGCCAGATGGCGAGCATGTAGGCGCCGTAGAACATCGCGGTGATGCCGCCGAACGCATCCCCCATCACCCGCGTGCCCTCGATGCCGAAGCTCGGGCCGACGAGCAGCGCTGCGCCGGCGAGCGAAATCGCCAGCGCAACGAGGAAAAGTTTCGTCACCCGCTGGCGAAATACCAGCCACCCGCCCAGCGCGACGAAAATCGGCGCGAAGTTGGCGAGCAGCGAGGCATTGGCGACCGTGGTGTAGACAATCGACAGATGCCAGAAGCCGAGGTCGCCGGCGAAAAACAGCCCGGCCGCGAGCACCGGCCGCAGGGACATCGGCGACATCGCAGGCGCGTTGCCGAGCGCGCTGTGCGCGCGATCTCGGCGCAAGGTCCCGATCGCCCAGAGGCTGAGAAACGGCACCGCCAGCGCCACGCGCCAGAAGGCGCTTTGCATCGGGCCGACGTCGGCGAGCCGCACGAAAATCGGCGAGAACGCAATCGCCGCGCCGCCGACAAGCAGCGCGAGGAACGCCAGCGCGCGCTTGCGCCGCGGATCGCTCATGTGCGGATTCAAGTTCGAAGTGCGACGGGTGGTTGTGCGAGTAATAGTACTTCGACTGGGGTCTTGAATCCTAAACATCTGCGTGCCCTGAGCATCCAGGAGGAACATGCGCTGCTTGCGCCAGCGACGGTGCACTACGGCGAAACCGCGAACGCACTCGCGGGTCGCCGCGAAATTCTCGCAACGGCGTATGCGAAGAGGCCGGAGCGGTTCGTATGTCGGGTGCCTCAACACGCCGAACCGCCGAGTGCGGTCTGGATCAATTCGCCGAAACCAAGCGAGGCAAAAGGGGATCTACAGTAATTACCCGATGGCCCATGTCTCAAATCTATTGACAGGCTCCGTCGCGCGGTTATCATGTCGCGATCGTCCGCGGATTCGGAACACGTCAATCGGTGAACTGACATGAGCCCCACATTTCAAGGACGAGATTCCGGCACGCATGTCTACGGGCTCACGGACCGCGGGAACAACGAGCTTCGCGGCGCGGAGACATCGCTCTCGCCGGCGGAACTTGAGCTGCTGGTGCGCATCGACGGAAGCTCGACGGTTGCCGCGATCAGAGCGAGCGTGAAATCCCTCGACGAACAGGCCTTTGACAGGGCATTCCAGCAGATCCTGCGGGACCGACTGATCGAGAAGGTTTCCGCAGCACGAACCGATTCTTTCGACTTGACCGATGCGTTCGGCGGCAAACTGTATCTGCAGCCGCCCCAGAAGGCGCTGGCAGAGGTGAAAAAGGAAGCGGCGAGCGGCACGGCGACGCTGAAAAAGCAGGGCTACTATGTCCGGATCGCGCGCCGCGCCGCGACCCTGCGCAAACTGGCGCCGAACGAGATGCTTTCGGTGGTCATCATCGACGACAATCGGAATGTGGCCAGCTTTCTCAAGCAGTTTCTTGCGTTTGAAAACTATGAGGCGCGGATCGCGACCAACCGTGAAGAAATCATCCGCGAGTTGCGCCGCGCGCCCCCGCCCGATCTGGTGCTGCTCGACGTAACGCTGCCCGACGCCGACGGCTTCGATGTCCTGCTCAGAATGCGCCAGCACCCGGTCCTGAAATCGGTGCCCGTCGTAATGATCACCGCGATGGCGACGCGGGAGGCGGTGCTGAAGGGGCTCGCGGGCGGCGCCGACGGCTACATTACCAAGCCCTTCGATGCCGATGCGCTGGGCAAAGCCCTGACAGCCGTGCTCGGCCTGCGTGGAGAACGCCGCCAGTCCGGCACCGACCCCTGGACCGCCGGGGTCAGGTGAAGGATCCGGGTGCGGGTCGCGACGGCCGCGGGCCGCCCCGCCAGGCCGGCTTCGCCAACCCCCATGCGGCAGCGCTTGTTCGCAGTGGCTGAACACCGCTCAGTTCGTCGGCACTTCCGCGGCTGAAGCTCCAGTCTGGCCCGGCTCGCGCTTGAGCGGCAGGGTGAACGCGAACGTCGTGCCTTGCCCGGGTGTCGATTCCGCCCAAATGCTTCCGCGGTGGGCCTCGACCGCCAGGCGACAGAACGCCAACCCGAGGCCGGTGCCGCGTTCGGCGCGCTGAGTGCTGGCGAACTTCTGGAACAGGCGCCCCTGCAATTCCTGCGGGATCCCCATACCGTTGTCGATCACCTTGATCAATGCGGTGCCACCGGGCTGTACCTCGGCCGACACGCGCAAGGCGCTATTCGATGGCGAGTATCGCAGCGCGTTCGCCACCAGGTTTTGCAGCACACGCTTGATCAAGGCCTCGTCGCACCACAACAGAGGGAAGTCGGCCGGGATCTCGCTCTGCAGTTGGATGCCGGAAGACTCGGCGTCCGGCAACTGCTGCTGGAACACGTCCGCGACCAGCGGTGCCAATGCGACCGCCTCGAGCGTGAGCGGCATTTGCCCGCTTTCCATGCGGCTGACGTCCAGAATCGTATTGACCAGCCGCAGCATCTGTTCCGCGCTGGAGCGCGCAATGTCGAGCATGCCCGGCTGCGCCGTGGGACTGCGCGCGATCATGTCCAGCGCCCCCTTCACCGAGGTCAGGGGATTGCGCAGGTCGTGCACGATGGTGTGCGTGAGATCCTCGCGCATGCGCTCCAACTGGCGCTGCTGCGTCAGATCACGCAGCACCAGCAGGCGGCCCATCTGCGTCACCCCGATCTCCACCGGCAGGTTCATCCACAGGAGCATGCGCGGCCCGATCTGGCATTCGCCCTGCGCTGTCCACGGCACGCCCCGGCGCGCGCGGCGCATTTCGCCCACGGCCAGGCGCGCGGCGGGGCGCGCGTGCGCGCCCAAACGGCGGATCGCGACAAGCACCGGACGCTGCAGCCAGTCATCCGGCGTGCCCGGCAGGCACAACAGGTGCAGCGCGGCGCTGTTGACCACGCGCACGAGCCCGTCGATGCCGATCAACACGATGCCGTCACGACTGGATTCGATCAGCGCCCGCAAGCGGGTCTGGTCGTCCGCCACGGCCTGGTACAGGCGGGCGTTGTTCATCGACAGCGCCATCTGGTCGGCAGCGGACTGAAGCAACAGCTGGTCGTCGGGCGTGAAGTGACCCACGGCCGAGTGCAGCAAGGAGAGCACGCCGCACACCGGGCCCTCGCTCAGGATCGGCACCACCAGTGCCGAGCGCACGACATAGGACCTCCCGGGCAACGGCAACCAGCGATCGTCCAACTGGGTATCCGCCACCAACGCGGGCTGCGCGTGGCGCACGACCCAGCCGGCCAGACCGCGGTCCATCACCCCGTCGACGGCCTCATGGCGTTCGATCAACCCGCTCTGGCCGAGGATGCTGACCGTCACCCGGCCTTCACTGTCCAACTGGAACAGGCTGCCGTACTCGGCCTTGGTGAGTTGCACCGCGACATCGAGCGCGTTGCGCAGCGTCGCCTCCAGCGTCGGGCCGGAGCTCGTCGCGCGCGCCACGGCAGTGAGGCTTTCGAACAGGTCTTTCTGCTGGCGCAATTCCATCTCGACCTGCTTCTGGCGGATGACCGTGCCCAGCTGCGAAACCACGCGCGCGATCCCCTGCACGCGCGAGTCGTCGGGCTGTGGCGGGCCGGGCACGAAGAATTCGAGCACAGCAACCACGTCCATGCCGGCGCAGATCGGCAGCGCCACCGCGCTCGTCATCCCGGCCGTGTGCGCAACGTCCGCGCACGCGATGCGCGCGGCGACCGCTGCGCCTTGCTCCCACGCGGCCTGGCGCGAATGCCAGGCGCGACCGGGCGCACTGTGTTCGCCGGTCAGGCCCGGATCGTCGTTGCCCTTGCGGAACGTCAGGTCCGCGGCGTGCTGGTGCCAGACCGGGCCGCGCACCAGTGCGGTCCCCTGCGGCAACCACGCCTGGCCCAGCGCCCAGCCGGTGCGCTCGGCCACGCTGCGCAATATGAGCAACAGCGCAGAGGCGGGGTCGCCGGCCGCGCCCGCTTCGTCGGTGATGCGCCGCAGCAGTTCGGCCTCGTCCTGCAACTCGCCGTTGCGACGCTGCAGATCCGCGACCTGCGCGAGCAGCTCTTTCATTTTTGCGTCGCTGCCGGATCAAGAACTGCCACGTGTGTCTCCCGTCGCTGGCCAAGCAGGCGCAGCGGATCGATCCTCGAGGCCTGTTTCGCTGCAAAGACCATCATAGCATCGGTGTCGCACCCGGCGCGCTGCAAGTCCTGACAGCCTGTGCAGTCGATCCGCTCAGCCGGCGAGTTTCGCCGGGCCCTGATGTTGAAAGCGAGCGCCGGCGGAAACCCGCGCGAAAAGCCGCACCGCGCGCTCCAAGCTGCACTCGAGTCGATGTACGATGTGAGCCGGGAGGCCATTCTTTGGGCACTGCGGGCACGCTCGTCAAGACCCTGGTCGTCACCGACCTCGTCGACAGCACCGCGCTGCTGGCGCGGCTGGGCGACGAACGCGGGAGCCATGTGTTTGCCCGCTGCGATCGCGCCGCGCGCAGCCGGCTTGCCGAATTCGGCGGCCAGGAAGTCGACAAGACCGACGGCTTCCTCTTGCTCTTCGATCGTCCGATCGACGCCTGCCGCTATGTCATCGCCTATCACGCGGACCTCGCGGCGCTGTCCGCGGAGACGGGGGTCGGCTTGTCCGCCCGCGCGGGCATCCATCTGGGCGAAGTCGTACTCAGGGAGAATGCGCCTGAAGACATCGCGCGCGGCGCCAAGGCCATCGAGGTCGAAGGCCTCGCCAAACCCGCGACGGCGCGATTGGCGAGTCTCGCCCAGGGACGCCAGACGCTGCTGACGAAGAGCGCCTTCGAACTGACGCGCCGCGCCGCCGTCAGCGAAACGCTGTCGGATGAGCCGCTGCAATGGCTGGCGCACGGACCGTATCTGTTCAAGGGCTTCGACGAGCCGCTGGAGGTGTTCGAAGTCGGCGTCGTGGGCTTTGCTCCGCTTGCAGTCCCTGCCGATTCCGAGAAAGTGCGCCGGGCGGTGGCCGCCGGCGACGAGACCACGCTCGGCTGGCGTCCGGCGCCGGGTCAGGAGATCCCGCACCGATCCGGCTGGATCGTGCGCGAGAAGCTGGGCGAAGGCGGCTTCGGCGAGGCGTGGCTCGCCGACAACAAGCAGACCGGCGACCAGCGCGTGTTCAAGTTCTGCTTCCAGGCCGAGCGCCTGCGCAGCCTGCGCCGCGAGGTGATGCTGTTTCGCCTGATGAAGGAGGGCCTGGGCAATCGCGACGACATCGCGCAGGTGCTCGACTGGCAGTTCGACGAGCCGCCCTATTTTCTGGAAGCGGAGTACACCTCAGGCGGCAGCTTCATTCAATGGGCGGCAGATCAAGGCGGCCTCGACCACATCCCCCTGCCGACACGGCTGGAATTGATCGCGCAAGTCGCAGTCGCGCTGTCCGCCGCGCATTCGGTGGGCGTGCTGCACAAGGACATCAAGCCCGCGAACGTGCTGATCGCCACGGACGGCCAGGGCTTGCCCAAGGCGCGACTCACGGATTTCGGCATCGGCCTCGTCCAGGACAGGGAGCAGCTGCTCGAGAAAGGCATCACGGCTTACGACTTCACGCGCGTGATGTCCCCCGGCAGCGAATCGACGGCCGGCACGCATATGTACATGGCGCCCGAGCTGATCGAAGGCAAGGTGGCCTCGGTGCAGGCCGACATCTATGCCCTCGGCGTGATGCTGTATCAGGTCGTGGTGGGCGACTTCGGCCGCGCGCTTACCTCGAACTGGATTCGCGACATCGACGATGACCTGCTGCGCGAGGACATCGCCGCGCTGGTGGACGGCTCTCCCGCGCACCGGCTCGCCAATGCCGCGGACATCGCCGAGCGCCTGCGTACGCTGGCGCCTCGTCGCGCCGAGCGTGCCGAGGAACAGCGCCGTCGCGACGAAGCTGCCGCCGCTCACCTCATCCTCGAGCGCGCGCAGCGCCGCCGCAAGCTGGTGACGATATTCGCCGGCGTCGGCGGCGTGGTCCTGCTGGTCGTGTCGGTGCTGGCGGTACAGGCCGTGCGCGCGCGCGGCGACGCCGACTTCCGCCGCAACCAGGCCGAGGACCTGATCGGCTTCATGCTCGGCGACCTGCGCGCCAAGCTCACGCCGGTCGGGCGCCTGGATGTGCTCGACGGCGTCGGCAGGAAGGCGCTCGAGTATTTCGCGGCGATCCCGGCGAGCGCAGTGACCGATGCCGATCAGATGCGGCATGCCAAGACCCTGTCCCAGATCGGCGAGGTCCGCATGGACCAGGGCAAGCTGTCCGAGGCGCTGGAGCTGTTTCAGCAATCGCTCAGGATCGCGGCAGAAGTCACCGCGCGCAATCCCGCCGTCGCAGAGTGGCAGGTCGCGCTTGGCGCCAGCCACTTCTGGGTCGGCGACGCGCTGCGCCGGCAAAGCGATCTCCAGGGCGCGCTGCAGCACTGGCAAACCTATCTCGAGATTTCCAAGGCCCTCACCGAACGCCATCCGGACCATGCCGAGTATCGGCTCGAGTTGGGCTACGCCTACAACAACCTCGGCACGCTATGGGAAGCCCAGGGCGATCTCCAAGGCGGGTTGCAAGCCTTCCGCGACAGCCTGGCGATCAGTCAACAGTTGGCCGCGCTCGACCCAGGGCATGTTCAGCTCCAGCATGAGTTGGCGAAATTGCACAACAAGATCGCCCGGGTCATGGAAAAGCAGGGCGACCTGCAGGGTGCATTGAAAAGCTACGCGAACGAGCTGACGATCCGGGAAGCGCTGGCAGTGAAAGAACCAGCCAACATGGAATGGAAATTCTGGCTAGCCACGAACCATGAGTTGCTTGGCAGGCTGCTGCAGATCATGGGACAAGGAGATGCAGGCTTGATGCATCTGCTGGCATCCCGAAACCTGGTGCAGTCGCTAACCGAGCGCGATCCCGCCAATACCACGTGGCGGCGGCTACTTGCGGTGAGTCATAGGAACACGGCGGTCGCACTGCTGCGCCTCGGCAGGCAGGACGATTCCGCGAGGCTGCTGGAAGGCGACCGGGCGTTTCTCGAACGATACACGGTCGCCAATCCAACCAACGCCGTCCGGAAGCGCGATCTGGCTTCGATACACCTGGCGATCGGGGAATACCAGCTCAGGCAAGGAAATCCAGGCGGGGCGGCCGCTGCCATCGGCTCTGCGATCGCCATCCTCGACGGCTTGCTGCAGAAAGATCCCGAAGACGAGGATGCGATAGGCCTCCTTAGCGACGCTCAAAATGCGCTGGGCTCGGCTCTCGCGGGCGCCGGACGCAAAGCCGAAGCCGCCGCGGCCTGGACCCGGGCCGGGCAGCTGGTCGAAGCGAAGGCGCGCGGTTCATCCGATTGGCGGCTGCTCGATCCCTGGGCGCGCAGCCTGATGCATCTGGGCCGCGTGCAGGAAGCCGCACCTGTCGTCTCGCGGCTCGTCGCCAGCGGCTACCGCGAGCCTCGCTTCCTCGACCTCTGCAGACAAAGAGGCCTGCCGGTCGGCTCTGCTCGCAGTCCCGGTTCAGCAAAACCGAACGGCTGAACGCAGGGAGTGCGTCGATGCGTGGGTCTAGGCGCTCGCGCGGCCTTCAGCACGGAGTCGCCGCCGCCCGCGGTTTGAAGTTGCGTTCACGCTTCGTTCCCGACCGAAGGATCGTTATGTATGACATTTGTGACGACCCCGCCTGAGCTACTACATGTATAGGTGAAGTAAAACGAGTACGACCCGATCCCGCTGCCCGTCCCGGTACCACTTGCTGCGGCAGGATCAAACACGGTATAGGATAGGTTGCCCGGCCCGCGGACGGCCCGCAGTGGCGAAACGCAGGGACCACCCGTGGCTGGAGGATTCTGGTTGAACCCGGTCATCGTCCAGCCGGCGTTGATCGAGTGCCGGTCAAGTTGATAGATAAGGAAGGTTGCGTTGCCAAGCTGGACCTTCGAGTCAGCATTGGTCGAATCGCCAACCCATCCGTTGGTGGCTGACAGATAGGTGAACCTGACCAAATCCGAAGTAGCATTGAACGGTATACTAATTGTTATTGGGTGTGAAGCGTACTCGCCACCCAGCGAAAAAAGAATCTGCCCAAACAACGGCGGTGATCGCTGCTGCACTACCACGGACTGCCATGTTTGCTGCACTGCCAAGAATAGTGGAGCGGTTGCACTGTTGACAGCTGCGATGGCTGGACTGAGGCCGGAGCCGATATTTCCCGCATTCTCAACTGCACCGCTTTGTGCCTGTCGGAGTGGCAGCCATCCATAGTGTGCCGACTTACCGGGGCCATGAGTACCCGCTTTCAGTGGAACATACATCGAAGTCCAGATATTCTGATTACTGTCCGTCAAGGCAATGACCGGATGGGAATTCCCAGGTGTTGATCCAGGGGTCAAATCGCCAACGGCCAAAGAAGGTGCGCAATTGTTCCAGACGTTGAAATGCGTCTGATCCGGAGTTGCCCACGTGCCACTTGCGCTACCGGGTGGGTTACTGGTGAAGATTGAAGAAGAAATGCAATTCAGGTTAGGCGCGTTATTTGGGTTCGTCGGATCCACCCAGGCCATCATCAGTGTACCCAATCCCGAACTGCTGGGAAGAGACGCGATGGAGACTCCCAAACTATTTGAGCCGGAGATGGGGGCTGATGGAGATTGAAAGTTGGTTCCCCCCGACGCAGCGGTTTGTGCAGCGCTCCATGTTGCTATTGGCGGGGAAAATGGTGTTGTACTTGTTGCCGGCGTTGGTGGTGTAATCGTACAGCTCGAAAACTGAATGGTATTGTTGGTGCCACTCTGGTGTGTATTGGATATCCATGCCATGTAGATTACAGGGTTTCCCTTTGCGTCAGACCCGGATGTTACGCTTGGAGCACACCCGCTGGCAGTTGAAAAGGCCGTGCCACCGGAGACAGCCGTCACTTGGCCAGTCCAATCAACAACCGTCGCAGGGTTCGCTACCCCAAAACCAAAGGCATAGCGAATCGTATTTGGTGCGTCCAAAGGCGTCCACGCCAGGAAGACGTAGGTGGTGCCATTCTGGGTGTACGTTGTCGCTGCGGGGGAATTGGCGGGATGAAAGTTACCGCCACTCATGTTCCAACAAAGAGTTCCTCCAACACCCAAATTGTTGTTACCAGCTAGCCAAGTGTTGTTTGTCAGAGAGTAGATTGAATACGCCATAGTATTCGAAGTTGGATTTTGCCAGGCCATAAATACCTGGTTGCTATTCAAGGCGACGACCGCGGGACTGCTCGGACCTCCCAACGGAAAACTAGCAGTGTCGAGCGCCCATGCCTGCGGATTCCAAACCGGATTTGCCATGATTTCCTCCTGGTTATCGTTACGTTCGCGGATGCCCGCGGAGGCGCCGGAAGTTTTTTTGTGAGGTCGCGGACTGCTTGAGAATCTATTTTGAAGGCGCAGCACTTTTCAGTGCTGCGCCGATTCTGGACGACTTGCGACAAGGTGTCCAGAAGAATTACGCCCGGGGTCAGACCCCTCCCACCTCCTGAGCGATCCGCTGATTCCTGAACATTGTTTCAGCGCAACAAAGTACCGGCGCGGCGTTCACGCCTACTTGTTTGTCATATTTGGCAATCACCCGCCCCGGCGGCGGCAAGATCGATTCGCCGGGCAGCGCAAGCCGGCTCAGGCGAGCGCTTCGCGCAGGCGCAACAGGCTCTCGGTGCAATGCGCTTGAGCGGCGAATCGGCGCGAAACCGTCGCCATCGGCCGGCCGCGCGAAGAGAGGCGGGATTGAATTGCCTTTCGGTTATCGGTTAGCATGAGCCGCGCCCGAGTTGGCGTGTGGGCTCAGTCTGCGAGGTGAGGGATGGAATCGCTGGTCAGCGCGCTGGTTGCCGCCGCAGTCGCGGTCGCCGTTGTCGTCGTCATTCTGGTAGCGGTTCGCCGCCGGGTTGCTCTCGATGTCCTGAGCGACAACATCGGCGTCGGCGGACTGCTGATGACGGTTACCGGCACCTTTTACGCCGTTCTGGTGGCCTTCGCGGTTTTCATCGTCTGGAATGATTACGCCTCGACCAGCGATGTGGTCGATCGCGAGGCGGTAACCTTGCTCGACGTCGTCCGTATATCGAAGGCATTTCCGGCGGCAACGAGCCTGCGCATCGGCGATCTGGCCGAGCGCTACACCGCGGACGTCATCCAGCAAGAATGGCCGGCGATGGCGCTGGGGAAGACCAGCCCCACAGCCCGCGATCTACACGACCAGCTTTGGAGCGTCGTCACGTCAATCAAACCGGCGGACGCCGGCGAGCAGGCTGCCTACAGCATGCTCTTGTCGCGCCTCGCCGACTTCAGCGACGCGCGGCGCAAACGGCTGTTCGACAGCACGTCGTCGCTGTCGCCGGCCATCTGGGTGATCCTGATCGCAGGCGGCGTCACGACCCTCGGGTTCACGTTTTTCTTCGGACTCAAGAATCTGCGCGCCCAGATCATCATGACCGCGATGTGCGTGGTGACGGTGGCGCTGGTCCTGTGGCTCATCAGCGACCTGGACGGTCCCTTCAGGGGCCATATCAGGATCACGCCGGACTCGTTTCAGGCGGTGGCCGAGTCGCTGCAGCGACTCAAGGCCCGGTAGCTGCGTCAGGCGGTGCGTCAGGCATCGGGGCATCGCCGACGCCTGCCGGATGACGGACCCTCAGCGGTCTCCACGCTGCGCCGCGTGAAATTCGCGTCGTGCGGATAGTCACCCCGGCAACTCGATTCCCAGATTCGCGGCAAGCGCCGTCAGCGCGCTGCGCGCGTTTTCGAAATCATAGCCAGCGAGATGTGTCTCGAGTTCTTTCGCTGCGCCGCCCCGGCCCGCGGCGCGGAGCAGCGGCAGCCACGCTTCGAGAGCGCCGACCGCGCGCGTATCGTCCTCCGCGATCAGGGCCGCAAGTTCGCGCAAGCCGCTTTCCAATCCGGCGCGATTGATCGGCGGCAGCGGCGCATTTTCGGCTTGTGCCGGTGCGGCGCCGGCGGCAGGCAGCCGCGCAAGCAGCTCGCGCAGGGTTTCTTCCATGCTCGCAATGGCTTCATCACAGCCGCGCGTGTCCCCGCGCGCGAGCAGGGTTTCGAGCGCGCCGGCGCGCTCACCGAGCACTTTGGCGCCAATGCTGCCGGCAAGCCCTTTCAGCGTGTGCGCGTCGCGCGTCGCCGTCGCTCGGTCGCCGGCGGCGAGCGACGCCCTGATCCGCTGCCCGGCGTCGGCCTGCGATTCGCCAAACCGCCGCAGCAATTTCATGAACAGCGCCGTGTTGCCGTCGACGCGGCGCAATGCGCCTTCGATATCGAGGCCGGGTATGGCCGGCACCGCTTGCGTATCGGCGACAGGGGCGGGCAGCGCGGCTGCGCTGCCCGAGGGCTTGACCCAGCGCGCCAGCGTCGTGAAGAGTTGGCCCACATCGATCGGCTTGGGCACATGATCGTTCATGCCGGCGGCGATGCATTTTTCGCGGTCGCCCGCCATGGCATTGGCGGTCATCGCGATGACCGGCAGCGTGGCAAAGCGCGCATCCGCGCGGATACGGCGCGTCGCCTCGTAGCCGTCCATCACCGGCATCTGGCAATCCATCAGCACGCCGTCGTAACGATTCTGACCGACTTTGGCCACCGCCTCCTCGCCGTTGGCGGCGACGTCCACGCGGATGCCCGCGTGCTGGAGGATGTCCAGCGCGACTTCCTGGTTGATTTCGTTGTCTTCCACCAACAGCAGGTGCGCGCCCCTTACGGCCTCGGCCGCGCCCTCGTGCTCGGCGTCGCGCTGCTGGCGGCGCGTGGGCCGCGCGCCATCGGCGCCGAACGCGCTCATGATGGTGTCCAGCAGCGTGGAGGGGCTCGCCGGTTTCACCAGCACCGCCGCGATGCCGATGTCTCGCGTCAACTGCTGCACCGCATCGACGTCGTACGCGCTGGCCATCACGAAGGCCGGCGTGGCGGCGATGCCCGCGCCGGCGCGGATGCGTTTGACCGTCTCGATCCCGTCCATCTCCGGCATGCGCCAGTCCACGAGCACGAGACCGTAGGGCTGGCCCGCGGCCTGCGCTTGTTCCAGCGCGGCGATGGCCTCGGCCCCGCTCGTGACCGCCGCTGCAGCGAATCTGAACGCCTCGAGCATGCTGAGCAAGATCCTGCGCGCGCCGGCATTGTCGTCCACCACCAGCACGCGCAACGCCGAAACCTGCGCCGGCGCCGCCTCGCCTGCGTCCGCGCGTTGCTGCGACTGCAGCCCGAACGCGGCGGTAAAGTGGAACTCGCTGCCTTTGCCGGTGGCGCTCTCCACCGCGATCCGGCCGTCCATCATCTCCACCAGCCGCTTGCTGATGCTCAGGCCCAGCCCGGTGCCGCCGTACATGCGCGTGGTCGAGGCGTCGGCCTGGCTGAAGGCCTGAAACAGCCGGCCGCACTGCTCTTCGCTGAGCCCGATGCCGGTGTCCTTGACCGAGAAGCGCAGCCGCACGCCGTCGGCCGTGCGGCTTGCGACTTGTATGCTGACCGTGATTTCGCCCTTCGGGGTGAACTTGATCGCGTTGTTGACCAGGTTGATCAATACCTGTCCGAGCCGCATCGCGTCGCCGTTGAGCGCGGTGGGCACGTCGGCGCCGATGTCGAACAAGAGTTCGAGCCCCTTGTCCTGGGCCTTGATGACGGACACGTCGGCGAGCTGCTCCATCACGTCTTCGAGATAGAAGTCGGTGCGCTCGAACACGACCTTGCCGGCCTCGATCTTGGAGAAATCGAGTATGTCGTTGAT
>Ga0163199_1001868_pt1 | contig 12994 bp, 8 predicted proteins | sample PL_2010_150m_FD_113537 | JGI IMG/M metagenome (GOLD analysis project Ga0163199, IMG submission 113537) | Freshwater microbial communities from Powell Lake, British Columbia, Canada to study Microbial Dark Matter (Phase II) - PL_2010_150m | ecosystem: Environmental > Aquatic > Freshwater > Lake ... | reverse complement strand
TGTCGCCTCCAGGCCGTCCATGACCGGCATCTGCATGTCCATGAGGATGGCAGCATAGGCCGTCTCTCGGGCCAGTCCGAGTGCCTCCTGACCATTCACCGCCGTATCGATGACCAGTCCGCAATTCGACAGCTGGCTGCAGGCAATCTCCAGGTTGATCGGTTCGTCTTCGACCACCAGAATCCGCCTGCCGTGGTAGCGTTGCCGCAGCACTTTCTCCGAATCGCTGCTGGCGGTGGGTGGTGCGAGGTTGGCATGTTCTTCCTGTCTCTTCAGCCGGGCGGTGAACCAGAAGGTGCTGCCAACCCCGGGCGTGCTCTCAACCCCGGCACTCCCGCCCATGCATTCGGCCAGACGCCGGGTAATCGCCAGGCCCAGGCCGGTCCCGCCATACTTGCGCGTGGTCGTATTGTCGGCCTGCTCGAAGGCCATAAACAGCCGGGACACCGCCTCGGGCGGGATGCCAATGCCCGTATCCTGTACTTCAAAGCGCATCAGCGTCGTTTCGGCCGTTTCCTCCTGACGGGTAATGCGCAGCTTGATGGATCCCTTTTCGGTAAACTTGACGGCGTTGTTGGCCAAGTTGAGCAGCGCCTGCTGCAGGCGCGTGGGATCACCGTACAGATCACCGGGCGGATGCCCGATCTCGATCAGTACATCGAGCCCTTTGGCCTTGGCGCTGTCGTAGATGATCGAGCCGATGTTCTTCACCAGACTGGCGAAGTAGATTGGCGCTTCCTCAAGTGCCAACTTGCCGGCCTCGATCTTGGAAAGGTCGAGGATGTCGTTGATGACGTGGAGGAGATGCGCAGCCGCACGGTCGATGTTGTCGAGCCGCTGTGCCTGTGCCGGCGTCACGCCCTCACGGCGCAGCAGGTTGGCCATGCCGATGATGCCGTTCATCGGGGTGCGGATCTCGTGGCTCATGTTGGCCAGGAAGGCGCTCTTGGCACGGTTGGCGGTTTCGGCAGCTTCCATCGCGTCTGCCAGGGCGTGGTTCACCATCTGAAGATCATCTGTACGATCGCGAACGCGGGCCTCGAGCGTGGCGTTCAGGTTCGCAAGCGCCTTCTCATTCTCCTTGCGCTCGGTGATGTCCTGAAATGCGCCGATAAGACGCGCTTGCTTGCCGTCCAACCGCTCGGCCCGGCCTTGCGCGCGAACCCAGATGTTGCGTCCAAGATTCGTGACCAAAGGTAACTCGAGGTCAAAACTTGTCCCCTTTTCGATGCATTCCTTTACAGCGTCGCTGATCAGGGGACGCGCCGAGGGGGCATAAAAACCAATTGCACGCTCGACCGTAACTGGTTCTGTCGGGTCGACTTCATGAATCCGATAGGTTTCCTCAGACCAATGTAGTCTCTGTATTTCCGCATCCAGTGACCAGCCGCCGATCCTCGCAATTTGTCCGGTAACTTTAAGCAAGGCATTGGCGCTGCGGTATCGTACTTCTTCTTCGCGCAGCTGTCGCTCAACCTGAGTCCGCCGCGTGACTTCGGCTCTAAGTCTTCGATTCGCCGCTGTAAATATTCCGATCGCCAGTACTGCGATCCCGATCACTGTACCAAGAACTTCCCAAAAGAGTATCCAGTTAATGCCACGCTCATATCTCGCTGCCAAGTATTTATGCTTTATTGCCGCATGCCCTTCGTCCGTAATCCCATCCATGTAGCGGTTCAGCAAGCCCGCCAGTTCCGGCCAGTCCTTCCGGATGCCCATCGCCTGGGCATGATTCCCATATGGCGTTGGGGCCGCCACGGTAAGGTTGCTGAGCCCCAGACTGGCTATCAGGTAGTTGCTCTGCGGTAAATTTCCCACATAGGCATCCACCAGCCCGGTCGCCAGCGCTGTGATGGCTTCCTTGCTGGTACCAAACTGCCTTATCTGAATGCCGGGAAAATCCTGGCTGATCATCTTCTGCAGGACAAAACCCCTCTCCACGGACATTGTCTTTCCGCGCAGGTCTTCCAAGCCGTCGACATACTGGCTTTCGTTCCGGGTATAAATGACCCAAGGAGCGACAAGATAGTCATGAGTGAATGTCAGGAAAGCCTCACGCTCGGGGGTTCTCGCGAGGCTCAGCATGATGTCCGCATCCTTCCCGGAGCCGATGTTTTGAATTGCCTCACTCCAGGGAATGCCTGGGACGAAAACGCATTCCAAGCCGAAACCCTCGCAGAAGGATTTCAGGTAATCAACCGAGATTCCCCAAGCTCTTCCTTCATCCATTGAGTGATACGGCGGAACGGGGCCAATTCGAGCACGTATGGTGTGATGTCCGGCAAGCCAGGCGGTTTCTTTCGGATCGAGTCTTATGCTCTGAACAATCTTCGCGGGGACGATGGGAAGACTTTGGGTGTCAGCAGGGGATTGTGCCGAAACGGTCGCGGGGACGGCCAAAAAAAATAACGAAGCCAATACGACGGTTCGCCAGGTGGGCAATCCGCCTCGGAACAGCCGTCCCGTGCGCGCCTCATATTGCGGTCTTGTCATCTCGACTTTGCATTCATTGCAATAAGTGATTCATGTAAGACCTTACTATAATCAAGGAATGGTGTGAATGCCGAGGTAGTGCAACATTCGTTCTGCAGATTCGTATTCGGCTGGTTCTGCGAGGGAGTGTTGGCCGCGGCGATGCGATTCGATCATCAAGGGAAAGTTGCTGCAATTGTTCGCAGACAATCGCAGCCGCACTCATTGGCACCAATGGCGAGTTTGCGGCCGTAGACTTACCGTCACCGACAAAAAGGGCTGCACTGATGCAGCCCTTTTCCTTCCCGTCCGCAGCGGCGCTCAATAGCAGCCGGCGTTCGTGTACCACGTGGCTATGGGACCCAACTCCAGCAGTTGATTGGCCGACAGCGGGCCAAGATAAACGAAGGCACTGGACGTGACCGCCAGATAGGAACTCGTTTGCGAGTAGTACCTCAGGTAGTATGGCCCGAAGCTCATGGATTGGGCTTTGGGTGAAAACAGCGCGCCATATTGCGACTCGGCCCAGTCGAGCAGGCAATCCGATCTCGCGTTGGTGCTGGTCGAGGTTGTTGGCGGGGTGGTCGCGGAAGCCGCGGAACTCTGTGCCGAGCAATTGGACGCCGCGTCGCAGGCCGCGATGGCGTAACTGTAGGCGGTCGAGGCCGCAAGGCCGGTATCACTGTAGGTGGTGACGTTGCCGAGCGTGGTGACCAGCGTCCCGCCGCGATATACCTTGTAGGCAGTGACGCCAACCGCATCGATGGAGGCGGTCCAGCTGAGACTGACCTGGCTCGAACTGCCGGCGACCGCCGTCAGGCCGGTCGGAACCGTCGGCGCCTGCGTGTCCACCCCGGACGACGTCAAAGCCTCCATGGTCATTGCCGTGAATGTATGCGGCTTCTCGAACGAGCGGACGAGCACGGTGATTGGCCCGACGTACGCGTAAGTCTGCTCGCGTACCAGCGTCCCGTTGTAGTAGAACTTCAGCATGTCGTCGGCCCACCACTCGATACTGTAGTCGGCGCAGTATCCGGCGGTGCCAACGGTCGCCGCGGTCACGCGTTGCACGTCGTAGGTTCCGTTGGTCAGAACCGTGGTATTGAGGCCGGTCATGTCCCAGCGTGTGGAGAAGCCGAATTCCTGCGTGATCGGGTATTGCTTGCTGTTCGCCGATCCGGTAAATGCCGTGTTCTTACGCCCGAGTATGATGTTGTTGTAGCCTTGGCTGGTTTCGGGGAAGCATCCCGTCCAGGAGAGTTTCAGCGGCCGGGCGAATTCCTGAACCGTTACCGCCTCGTCGTAATCTCCGCCACTCTCGGCAGATGCCGAACCGGCATACCAGGTGTTGTAAGGATTGCCGTCGCCGTCGGTATCCGCGGTGTCGTAGCCGATGTAGTCTCCGATCGTCAAGGTGCTGTTCTGCAGGCTTGCCGTACCGTAAACATTCCAGGCAGCCAGACTTATCAGGTTGGCGGCGCCAGTGGTTGTGCCGAGAGTGGTGGTCGTGGTGGTCGACGTGGTGGTCGTCGTCGAAGGGGTTGAAGTGGTTGAGGTAGTTGATGTGGTCGACGTGGTCGTTGTCGTCGTGCTCTGACTGGACTTCAGCGATGGCGTAAACGAATAACTGCCATATTGGTAGGTGCTGTTGATCCAGAGCTTCAGGTAGTAGGTGCCGGCCTTCAGCACCGCTGACCCGGTTGTTGGGCTGGTGAGATAGCCGGAGAGCTTGGTGGAGTCGCTGCTGTCGAACAGGTAGTACCCGGCGTACGCCGAAAACGAGCTCGACACGCCGCTGGTCTCGAAATTCAGCGTCAGGGTGTCGTCGCTGCTCAGCGTGATCTTCCACCAGTCCTCCCAGTCGTGGCTGTCGGCGTCATAGCCGATATGACCCGTATTTGCGGAGTTGAGGGTGGCGTCCCTGGCGTTGGCCTTGCTGTCGTTCTGCTCGGAATCGTTGGTGAAGGGCGCGGCGGAGAGGGTCGGCGTAAACGAATAGCTCGCGTATTGATAGCTGCTATTAACCCACAACTTGAGGTAGTAGGTCCCGGCCTTCAGGCTGACCGGACTGCGCGAGGTGCCGAGGCTGGACGTCGAGTCCATGGTCTTGTCGTTGGCGCTGAAAAGATAATAGCCGCTATATGCAAGAAAGAGATCCGACTTTCCGGAAATCACAAAATCGAGCGACAGCAGACCGTCGCTGGGTACCGTGATCTTCCACCAATCCTCCCAGTCGTGGCTGTCGGCGTCATAGCCGATATGGCCGGTATTCGCGGCGTTGAAGGTGGCGTCCCTGGCGTTTGCCTTGCTGTCGTTTTGTTCGGAATCGTTGGTGAGCGGCGCGGCCGACAATCGCGGCGTCATTGAATAGCTCGCGTACTCATAGGTGCCGTTGACCCAGAGCTTGACGTAGTACGTGCCCGCCTTGAGGCTCACCGGCGTTCGCGAACTGGTCAGGCTGGACGTCGAGTCCATGGTCTTGTCGTTGGCACTGAAGAGGTAATAGCCGCTGTATGCCAGAAACAGATCCGACTTTCCGGATATCACAAAATCGAGAGACAGCAGGCCGTCGTTGGGCAGCGTGACCTTCCACCAGTCTTCCCAATTGTGGGTGTTGCCGTCGAGATAGCCGATATGGCCGGTGTTTGCCGCCTCCAGCGTCGCAGCAAGCGCAGCGCCCTTGCTGTCGTTCGAGGTTCCGTCGCTGGTCAGTGGCGCGGCGACTTCCGTGGTGGTTATCGTATAGGATCCGTTTGCCGACGAACTGTTGCACCACACCTTGATCCAGTAGCTTCCCGCCTTCAGCGCATTGGCACTGCGGGTCGACGCGGTCGAATAGGCATTGCCGCTGTCGATGGTATGCGCCTTGGTGCTGTCGACCAGGTAGAACCCCGCATAGCCGGCCACCCCGCTGGTACCCGTCATGCTGATGGCGTATTGGGTATCCACCGTCAGGGTGACTGGCAACCACTGCTCCAAGGTGCCGGTGACGGTACCGGTGTAGACGGTGCCCATGGCACCTCCAATGCCTAGCAGTTGAGTCATGATGACGCCAACCGCGGCGAGCCAAAGGCGTTTGCTCATACGGGCCTCCGTTGCAATTGTCGCAAATACCATATAACCATCATGGCTAATGGGTATTGATCTGCATCAGAAGAGCGTGCGCCAAGCCGTCGGGCGAAATCCCATGCCGTCGCCGCCTTTCGTCGCAGCGGCGACCGAATCCCTATTGAGTGTAGATCCTCGGGCGGTCCTCGAGGAAATTCCAGGTGCGGGTGATGTCCACGACGTCGTAGCTGCGCCTGAGATCGGGCGGAAATGCGGCGAAGGGTGCACTCATCTCGACAATGCGACGAACGGCGTCATCGATTTCCTTGTAGCCGCTGCTCTTGTCGATGCGCACGCCGGCGAGCGTTCCGTCGCTGTTGATGCTCACGGTGACCACCAGCGGTTCGTAGGGCCTGTTTTTCGAGATTCTCGGAAAATTCAGGCTGCCGATGCGTTCGACCTTTTGCCGCCAGCCTTCGCCATAGAACGCCAACTGGATGTCCTTGGGGTCCCGTCCGAGTATGCTGCCCCGGCGGCGATCCGCGGGCGGCGGGCTGAAAGGTGTGCCCAGGCCCCGTCTGGCCTGGTCGAGCGCACGGCTGGCGAGACTGCTGCCCGCGTTGTCGGCCGGCGGCCTCACAGCTGCGTCGTTCCGTCCGGCGGCGCCCGACGCCCCGCCCCTGCCATCCGGCGCGCCCTTCGCGTTAGCCGCAGCGTCCGATTGGATGGCCGCCTGCCGCGCCTGCTCGATTGCCTCGGCCTGCATGGCCAAGGCACTTTCCCTTGCCTTGGCCGCGTTTGCGAGCTCGGTCCTTGTTTTCTCCGCCTCGACCCTCGCCCGTTCCGCCGCTTCGAGCCTGGCTTTGGCCTGCGCCTCCAGTTCCGCAACCCGGTTCCCCTCCTCGATGCGCTGCCGCTCCTGGGCTGCGGCAGCGGCCCGGTCTAGCGCCGCCAGTTCGGCCTTTCTTTGATTCTCGGCCTGCTCGAGCCTGGCACGCTCCAGCGCCGCCGCTTCGTCGGCCTTCTCCCGTTCGACCCGCTCGTTGCGAGCTTTCTCCTCGGCCTCCAGTGAGGCCGCCGCGACGCTGGCGCTCCAGGAACTCTCCTTGTCGGTGGCCAGTATGCCCGCCCCCTTTTCCGTCGGCGACGCCGGCACCTGTTCCGGGTTTTCGGCCGCGATATTGGCTTTTTCCCTGGCCTCCGGTTGAGCTGAAATATTCTTGACCACGCCGAGGCTGGCCTTGGGGACCCCCGCTTGCACCTGCGGGCGCGCCGACTGTCCTTTGAACTGGCTCGCTCCCGGTTTCCTGGGCGGGACCCGAATCGTGGCCATCGTGTGTTCCGCGGGTACCGGCTGCTGAGGCTTCACCTCCGCGCTCGACGACTCCTTCGGTTCACGAAGGATTGCCTGGAGCGTGGGAATGCTGGCCCGGCGTTCGGCCCGTGACATCCCCGAGATGGACAACCCCAGTCCGGACACGCCGAACTGAAAGGAGAGGATCAGCGCATGCAGGGCCAGGCTTGCCGCAAGGGACGCGGCGAGGTGATCCTTCGGTGGCTTCCTTCCCAATGAGGTGCGGCGAGTGTTCGGGGCAACCATGACGGCCATTGTCTAACGGAAATTCCCGATTGCCATATTCATTTCATCAAAACCTTTACCGGTCCGAGATCGCCGTCATAATGGCCACCGCGCATGCTGTCCTTGCGCGATGTTATAGTTTTCACCCGCGCCATGCCAACCCCGCGATCCGCCGAGGTTCGGCATTTCGGGCGCAGATACATCGGAAAAGCGAATGGAAAACCTGGAATCCGCCGCGATCGGCGTTGCCGGCGTCTGCCCGGTGGGCCCGGATTCCTTGCAGGGAATCAGCCGCCAGCAGACCAACCCAGCGCGCTGGAACGGCGCGAATTGGGACGATTTCGCCGTCGCCATTCGCGCGCGTGGCATCGAACTGCGCGAGGCGTCGACGTCGACGGGGATTTTCGCCACCGATGCCGGCGGCACCGCTTACGGCCGGGCGCACGGCGTGGTGCGGGCGCGCAGTGCGGTGCAGATCGCCGAACTTCTCAAGTCGGCGCAGCAACATCGGGTGCCCGTCACCGTGCGCGGCGGCGGCCTGACGACCGAGGGCGAGTCGGTGGCCTTCGGCGGGGTGCTGCTGGACATGACCGGAATGTGCCGGGTGGTCGCAATCGACGCCGCATCACTGCAGGTGCGAACCGAAGCCGGCATCTTCTGGCACAGCCTGGCGGAGGAACTGCGCCGGCATGGCCTCGACTATCTTTCGGCGCCGCTCAACCTCACGTCCTCGGTGGGGGGTACGCTGGGCGTCGGCGGCATCGACGTGAATTCGGCGCGTCTGGGTTGCAGTGCCGACCAGGCACTGGCCTTGCAAGTGGTGACCCCGACCGGGGAAATCGTCGAGTGTTCGGATGGCGAGAATCCCGAACTGTTCCGCCGCGTGATCCTCGGCTACGGCCAGTTCGGCGTGATCACCGAAGCCACGCTGCGGATCCGTCCCTACACGCCCTTGAAGATGCATTATTTCCACTACGATTCGCTGCGTCCGGCGATCGAGGACCTGCAATTGCTCGACCGCAACGACGCCAGCGATTACTCGGGCATACTCACCATCATGGATTGCGCGGTCAACCTGCTGGTGGCCTTCGACTCGGCCGAGCGCGAGGCGGCGTTCGACGCCCGCTGGCGTTCGCGACTGCGCGGCCGCGGCGAGCTCGGTTTCGCCTGGTGCATGTTGCGCCGCTATGCCCTGCGTCCGTGGAAGCTCGGCGAAGCCTGGTACCTTTGGCAGCGCAAGCGCGACCTGTTCCCGGAGCTGCAGCGCCCCGAGTACATGCGCGACGGCGCCATGCTGGACCGCACGGTAGTATTTTCCCGCGCCGTGTGGAAGTTCTGGGGTGGGCGGCAGATGGTGATTCCGGACCTCGCGACCTCGGCCGACAAGTTCGTTGCGGCGGTGGAGCGCGGCAACGAGGTCTGCCGCAAGTTCTTTCCGCGCTACACCCTGTATTGCGTCGGCATCAGGCTGCGCCCGGAACACCGCGAGCACTACGAGATGTCCTGTATTCCCGCGGATGCCGAGGGCCGCGCCTACGGCTGCGAATTCGAGCCGGTGGTGGGCCACGCCGTGTATAGCCGCGACCACTTCCAGGCGTTCAAGAACGCCATCTACGATATCGGTGTCGATCTGGGCGCCAGCTACTACCGCTTCGGCGGGATGATGAAAGGCTACATCCGGCGCGTCTTCGGCGACGCGGTGGTGGACCGGCACCTGGCCATGAAGCGCCGGGCCGATCCGGCGATGATCCTCAACCGCGACGTGATCTTCTGATGGGCATGGCGACATTCGATGGCGAACTTCCGGCGGTCGACTACGCCGCCTGCAGCGGATGCGCGTTGTGCCTGCTGGTGTGCCCGATCTGGCGGCAGACCGGCGACGTCGAGCTGACCCCGCTGGGTTGCACTAAGTCCATGCAGTGCGGCGCGATCGTCGCTGACCTGGCCGGCGCGGCGCAGTGGTGCAACCTGTGCGGCGCCTGCGCGCCGGTCTGTCCGGAGCGCATCGATCTGGTCGGGTTGATGCGCTCGTTGCGGCGGCGCCTGTCGCTTGCATCGATCGAGGCAGGGCCCGCCGTCGGCGATCCGCCGATCACCCGACCCGCATTGAGCAGGCTCCTCGGCCCCGGCGATCTGCTGGTGATCGAAACGCGCGGCTATCACGCCGACTATGAACGGCGTGTCAATTTGTACGATGGAATCCGTCGCGCGACAGGCTGCATGCTCAACCTCGACTTGCAGCGCATCGCCATCCCGGCCCGCCTGCCGGTGCCCGACGGTTATGGCGGCGGCGGCGACGATCTGGGTCAGGCGCGCTGGATCGTCGAGGGTCGGGCGATCCGGCGCGTCGTGGTGGAGGACCCGGCGGATCTGGGCGTATTTGAACGTCTCGGCGGCTGGCCGGTCATTTCCGTGGAGCAACTTGCGAAGGAATCTCCCTGATGCGCAGCGTCGATGTCGTCATCGTCGGTGCCAGCCTCGCCGGTGCAGCCGCAGCCAAGCGCCTGGTGGACGCCGGCCTCGAGACCGTCATCATCGAGCGCAAGCAGCTGCCGCGCCACAAGATCTGCAGCGGCATCCTTTCGCCGCGCGGGCACCGCTTCCTGCTGGAGAACTTCGGCCCGCTGCCGCCGGAGATCCTGCACGAACCGACCTCCTGCCGCGGCGTGACCTTCCACTTTCCCTGCATGGTGCCGATGCCGATGGATTTCTTCGGCGGTACCACGCCGCATTTGCACCGGCGGTATTCGGATCATTGGGCGATCCGCCAGAGCGGCGCGGAAGTCCATGACCAGACCTCGTTCGTCGGCCTGCAGGACCACGGCGACCACGTCGTCGTGTCGGCGCGCAGCCGCGGCGTGCCGATCGAATACCGCGCCCGCCGTGTCATCGGCGCCGACGGGCCGAGTTCGCTGGTGACGCGGGCGCTGTATCCGGACTATCCGCAAAGTATCCCGTGGTTCTTTGTCGGGCAGAAATTCCACCGCATCATCGAATGTCCGCTCGATCCCCAGTATTTCCATTTCTGGTTCCACCCCGGGCTCGGCCACTACACCTGGAGCCATGCCCGCGACGGCCGCCAGATTGTCGGTGTCGGCTTCAAGCGCGGCGACAACTTCGCCCGCAAGCACCGCATCGTGGTGGATTACCTGGCCGCCAAGCACGGCGTGCGCCTCGAGGCGGAAGACGACGACGATGAAGGCTGCGCCGAGAACTTCGGCCCGTCGCTGATCAACCGCTATGTTTTCGGCAAGGGCAACGTACTGATCACCGGCCAGGCCGCCGGGTTCCTCAACATGATCGGCGAAGGGATGAGCTGCGCCCTGCATTCCGGCGCGATCAGCGGCGAGGCGGTGGTCGAGGCGGGCCTGCGCAACCGCCCGGTGCAGGAGATGTACCGGCGCATGATCGCCTCGGAAGTTCGCCGCACCAGCGATCAGTGGAATCCGCTCAAGGTCGCCTTCGACCGTCCCCACGAAGCCGATTTTCCGGCCGCGCTGATGGCGCTGGGCTGGCGCGATCGCGCCCGGGTGATGCGCGACATCTGGCACTTCCTGTTGCTCTACAAGGAATTCAAGTGGGGCCGGCAGATCCTCCAGGCGGCGCTGCAGCGCCCGTGGATCGGCGGCTATTCGATGCAACGGTGGCTTTAGGAGGCAACTTGGCGAACGATGGCTCGAAGACGTCCAACCCTGCGCCCGGGCAACAGCGACGGGTATTGATCACCGGCGTGACGCGCGGACTCGGGCGCGCCATGACCGATGAGTTCATCCGCCTCGGGCACGTCGTCGTCGGCTGCGGACGCAGCGCGAAGATCATCGCCGAACTGAGCGCGGCGTTCGGCGCTCCCCACCGCTTCGACGTGGTCGACGTGGCCAGCGACGCCGAGGTTCAGGCATGGGCGCTGGCTGTGACCGGGTCCCACGGAGCGCCGGACCTGCTGCTGAACAATGCTGCCCTGATCAACCGCAACGCCGCCCTGTGGCGGGTACCGGCCGCGGAATTCGACCGCGTCATCGACGTCAATATCAAGGGCGTGGCCAACGTGATCCGCCACTTCGTGCCGGTGATGGCGAAGGCCGGGCGCGGAATCGTCGTCAACTTCAGTTCCGGCTGGGGCCGGGCGACCGACGCCGAGGTTGCGCCTTATTGCGCCAGTAAGTGGGCCATCGAGGGACTGAGCCGGGCCCTCGCCCAGGAACTGCCCGCCGGCATGGCTGCGGTGCCGCTCAATCCGGGGATCATCGATACCGAGATGCTGCGCGGCGCATTCGGCGACGCGGCGGGCAGCTATCCGAGTTCGCAGAAATGGGTGAAGCAGGCCGTGCCCTTCTTGCTGAAGATCGGTCCCAAGGACAACGGCAAGCCGCTCACGGTTGCCTGAGCACGTGAACGTCAGTCCAACCCCGTGCCGTGAAATTGCTTAAAGCCCGAATTGGTGCCCCCACCCCCAACCCCCGCCCGGGCGGGGGCTACAAACTGCTCTCTGCGCTCGCGGGTCAGGGGGCGCTTCGAAACTGCGTGTCACGTTAGCAAATGCCCGCAAGCTTTCCCATCCGCTACGTCGATCCGGTATTCCGCCCGCCGAGCGAGGCCGACTCGCTGATCCTGCCGGTGACCGACGGGTGTTCGTGGAACCGCTGCACGTTCTGCGAGATGTATACCGAGCCGCAGAAGAAGTTTCGCGCCCGCGACGAGGCCGAGGTGCTGGGGAGCATCCGTGCCAGCGGCGAGCGGGGCGAACACTTCGGTGCCGGCATCCGGCGCGTGTTCCTGGCCGACGGCGACGCCATGGTGTTGCCGACGCGGCGCCTGCTAACCGTATTGGAAACGATCCGCCAATACCTGCCTGCCGTGCATCGCGTGTCGAGCTACTGCCTGCCGCGTGACCTGCGCCGGAAGTCGGTAGCCGAACTCAGGGAACTGGCCGATGCCGGGCTGACGCTGGCCTATGTCGGGGCCGAGTCCGGGGACGACGAAGTGCTGGCGAAGGTCAGCAAGGGCGAGACCCACGACTCGACGCGCGAGGCGCTGGACAAGCTGCACGAGGCAGGCATCCGGCGTTCGGTGATGATCCTCAACGGCCTCGGCGGCGAAATCCTGTCGAACCAGCATGCGGACAACTCGGCGCGGCTGGCGAACGAAACCCAGCCGGAATACCTGTCAATCCTGGTGGTGAATTTTCCCAAGGGCGAGGCGCGCTTCCGTTCCGGCTTTCCGGAGTGGGAGCAGCCGTCGGAAGTGGCGCTGTTCGAGGAACTGGAGCGCTTCATGCAGCGGCTCGAACTCGAACGTACGGTGTTCCGCAGCGATCATGCGTCGAACCGGCTGGTGTTGAAGGGAACGCTGGGTTACGACCGACCACGACTGCTGAAGCAACTGCGGTCGGCGATCGAACGGCCCGAACTTGCGCCGCTAAGACCGCTCTGGCAGCGCGGCTTGTAGCGTCTCTCGGCGCGAGGCCACCGTACCGTCGCGCTGTTGGCGCTGCCTGATCCAGCGGTAGATCAGCGGGGCGAGCAGGAGTACTCCTCCCGGGGCGAGGATGGCGGCGATGATCAGGAGGATGTTGCGGGGGTTCATGGGCGAATTCTGGCACGGTGACCCGATTCAATTAGTGATGTGAATCACTCGGAATTGGCGATTCTGTTGATGCCGTTCCTCGACGATATCCCGCCGCCTGAAGAAAAAGTACACCCACCCTATCGCGCAAGCTGATGACGTCAAACGACAAATCCGTCCGCTTCGGCGTTTGCCGCACAAAACAAATGTACTTGTTCAGGATTTCCGGATCGGCCCGGGATGCCTCCCGAACCCCATATCTTCGCGTAATCAATTGATGTAATGGGCGTATCGTCCGCTGGCTCGGGACTTGGCATGGGCATTGCGTAGTAG
>Ga0163199_1001867_pt1 | contig 12998 bp, 12 predicted proteins | sample PL_2010_150m_FD_113537 | JGI IMG/M metagenome (GOLD analysis project Ga0163199, IMG submission 113537) | Freshwater microbial communities from Powell Lake, British Columbia, Canada to study Microbial Dark Matter (Phase II) - PL_2010_150m | ecosystem: Environmental > Aquatic > Freshwater > Lake ... | reverse complement strand
CTATCTCCGGTTTCCCGGCTTCAAGGGTGAACGATCTGTTGCGCACATCCTTTTATGAACCTATGGTCGATAACATACAAGGGGTTGGGGTGAGGGACGCTGCATATCGGCAACGGTTGGCCGGAACGCAAGCTCCCTCATCCCCGGCCCTTCTCCCGCCCGCGGGAGAAGGGAGAAACACCGGCACGTCACCACAGGATAGGCACGAATGAACGCCGGCTTCACTTCGTTCTTCATCAACCGCCCGGTCGCCACCACCTTGCTGACGCTGGGGGTTGCGCTGGCGGGCGCGGTCGCCTTCACGCTGCTGCCGGTGTCGCCGCTGCCGCAGGTGGATTTTCCCACCATCTCGGTGCAGGCCGCGTTGCCCGGCGCCAGCCCGGAGACCATGGCCGCGACCGTGGCGACGCCGCTGGAGCGCTCGCTGGGGCGGATCGCCGGGGTGACCGAGATGACTTCGTCGAGCTCGCTGGGTTCGACGCGGGTCACCCTCCAGTTCGATCTCGACCGCAATATCGACGGCGCGGCGCGCGACGTGCAGGCGGCCATCAACGCGGCGCGCAGTCTGCTCCCTACCGGTCTGCCGAGCAATCCCACCTACCGCAAGGTGAATCCCGCCGACGCGCCGGTGATGATCCTGGCGCTGACTTCCGACACGATGACCCAGGGGCAGGTCTACGACGCCGCTTCCACCATCCTGGCGCAAAAACTGTCGCAGGTGGAGGGCGTCGGCCAGGTCAACGTGGGCGGCAGTTCGCTGCCGGCGGTGCGGGTCGAACTCAATCCGACCGCCCTCAACCAATACGGCATCGGCCTCGAAGAGGTGCGCGCCGCGATTGCGGCGGCCAACGCCAACCGGCCCAAGGGCGCGGTGGAAGACAGCACCCGGCACTGGCAGATTTACGCCAACGACCAAGCCAAGACCGCCGCCGAATACCTGCCGCTGATCGTTTCCTACCGCAACGGCGCGGCGGTGCGCTTGGCGGACGTGGCGGAGGTCAACGATTCGGTGCAGGACTTGCGCAATTCCGGTTCGGCCAACGGCAAGCCGTCGGTGATGTTGATCCTCTACCGCCAGCCGGGCGCCAACATCATCGAAACGGTAGACCGGGTGAAAGAGATGCTGCCGTTGTTGCGCGCCTCGATTCCCAGCGCCATCGAACTGACACTGGTGCTCGACCGCACCCCGACCATCCGCGCCTCGCTGCATGAGGTCGAGCGCACGCTGGCGATCTCGGTCGGGCTGGTGATCATGGTGGTCTTCCTGTTCCTGCGCAACGCCCGCGCCGCATTGATTCCCGCCGTGGCAGTGCCGGTCTCGCTGATCGGCACGTTCTCCGTGATGTATTTGTGCAATTACAGCCTCGACAACCTGTCGCTGATGGCGCTGACGGTCGCCACCGGCTTCGTGGTGGACGACGCCATCGTGGTGCTGGAAAACGTTCATCGGCATTTAGAAATGTCGATGAACGTTTCGGCGCAGGCTAACGTGAGCGAAGCGAACGTTAAGTCCGCGGAAGCGGGCGGCCGAAGCCAAAACGTCTCGCGCCATCTCGAAGAAGGCGTTTCGCCTTACCGCGCAGCCTTGCAGGGCGCACGCGAAGTGGGCTTCACGGTGCTGTCGATGAGTCTGTCGCTGGTGGCGGTGTTCATTCCGATCCTGCTGATGGGCGGCATCGTCGGACGGTTGTTCCGCGAGTTCGCGGTGACCTTGTCGGTGGCCGTGCTGGTGTCGCTGGTGGTGTCGCTCACCACCACGCCGATGATGTGCGCTCGCCTGCTGAAGCCCCATTCGGCGCGCCCGCCGGGGCGGCTGTACGTCCTCAGCGAACGGTTTTTCGCAGCCATCCTCGGGTTTTACCGGCGCACCTTGGGCTGGGCGCTGCGCCACGGCGTGATCATGATGCTGATCCTGCTGGCGACGGTGTGCCTCAACGTCTACCTCTACACCATCATCCCCAAGGGATTTTTTCCGCAGCAGGATACCGGACGGCTGATCGGCAACATCCAGGCCGACCAGGGCATTTCGTTCCAGGCGATGCGCAAGAAACTGGCGGATTTCATGGCCATCGTCGGACAAGACCCGGCGGTGGAAAACGTGGTCGGCTTCACCGGCGGCGGCCAGCGCAACGGCGGCACGATGTTCGTTTCCCTCAAGCCGCTGGCCGAACGGAAGATTTCCGCCGACCAGGTGATTGCCCGCCTGCGCGGCAAGCTTTCCCGCGAACCCGGCGCCAACCTGTTCTTGCAGCCGGTGCAGGACATCCGCATCGGCGGGCGCCCGAGCAACGCCCAATACCAGTACACCCTGCGCGCCGACGACCTGGCCGAATTGCGCAGCTGGGAGCCGCGCGTGCGCGAGGCGATGAGCCAGTTGCCGGAGCTGGCCGACGTCAACACCGACCAGCAGGACAAGGGGCTGCAAACCTCGCTGACCATCGACCGCGACAGCGCCGCCCGCCTCGGCATCACGCCCCGCCTGATCGACGCCACCCTCAACGACGCCTTCGGCCAGCGCCAGGTATCGACGATTTACGCCCCGCTCAACCAGTATCACGTGGTCATGGAAGTCGCCCCGCGCTACTGGCAACAGCCCGAGGCGCTCAAGGAAACCTGGGTCAGCGCGCCGGGCGGCGGGCAGGTGCCGCTCATGGCGATCGGCCAGTACCAGCCCACCAACACTGCGCTGTCGGTCAATCACCAGGGGGCGTTCGCCGCTTCGACGGTGTCCTTCAACCTGCCGCCGGGCGTTTCGCTTTCCGACGCAACCCGCGTCATCGACGGCGCGATGGTGCGGATCGGCGTCCCCACTTCGGTGCAGGGCAGCTTCCAGGGTACCGCGCGCGCCTTCCAGGCCTCGCTGGAGAGCCAGCCGTGGCTGATCCTGGCGGCGCTGGTGACGGTCTATATCGTGCTCGGCATGTTGTACGAGAGCTACGTGCATCCGCTCACCATCCTCTCCACCCTGCCCTCCGCCGGCGTCGGGGCGTTGCTGGCGCTGCTGGCGTTCAACACCGAATTCAGCATCATCGCGCTGATCGGGGTGATCCTGCTGATCGGCATCGTCAAGAAAAACGCCATCATGATGATCGACTTCGCTCTCGACGCCGAGCGCCGGCACGGTTTGAGCCCCCGCGACGCGATCTTCCAGGCTTGCCTGTTGCGTTTCCGGCCGATCCTGATGACCACGCTGGCCGCGCTGTTCGGTGCGCTGCCGCTGGCGCTGTCGCTGGGAACCGGCGAAGGGGCGGAATTGCGCCAGCCGCTGGGGATTTCCATCGTCGGCGGCTTGCTGGTCAGCCAGCTGCTGACGCTTTACACCACCCCGGTGGTCTACCTGTACCTGGATCGTTTCCGGCTGTGGTGCGGAAGCCTGCGCGGGGACGCCACCGCACGTAGAGACGCAATATCTGGCGTCTCGCCAAACCCGGCAATGGAAGGAAGCAAAACATGAAAACCACCATGCGGCTCTTGCCGACCCTGACTGTGGCGCTGGCGCTGGGCGCCTGTAGCGTCGGCCCGGATTACGTGCGGCCCGCGGCCGAGACCGCGAGCGGGTTCAAGGAGGCGCAGGGCTGGAAGCTGGCGCAGCCCAGGGATCATTTGCCGCGCGGCCAATGGTGGACCTTGTTCGGCGATCCGGGTTTGAACGAACTCGAAGAACAGGTCGAGGTTTCCAGCCAAACCTTGCGCGTCGCCGAGGCCCAGTTCCGTCAGGCGCGGGCGTTGGCGCAAGCGGCGCGGGCCGGGTTTTTCCCCACCCTGACCGGTGCGGTTTCGACTTCACGCGCCGGCACCGGCGCGAACAACGGCATCGCCAATAGCGGGCATACCTTTTCCCTTGATGCGAACTGGGAAGCCGACATCTGGGGACGGATAGGACGCACGGTCGAGTCCGGCGAGGCCAGCCTGCAAGCCAGTGCCGCCGACCTGCAAGCCGCCAGACTAAGCATTCAGGCGACGCTGGCGCAGAATTATTTCCTGCTGCGGGCCGCCGACGAGCAGAAAACCCTGCTGGAGCGCACGGTGGCCGACTACCAGAAATCGCTGCAAATCGTCCGCAATCAATACGCTGCCGGCACCGCGACGCGGGCCGACATCGCCCAGGCGGAAACCCAGCTCAAAGCCACCCAGGCCCAGGCCATCGACATCGGCATCCAGCGCGCCCAGCTCGAACACGCCATCGCGCTGCTGGTCGGCAAGCCCCCGGCGCTGTTCGCGCTGGCGCCGGGAACCCTGAACGCCAACCTGCCGGAGATTCCGCTCGCCATGCCTTCCGACCTACTGGAACGCCGTCCCGACATTGCCGCCGCCGAACGGCGCGCGGCAGCCGCCAACGCCCAGATCGGCGTCGCCCAGGCCGCCTATTTCCCCGCCCTGACGCTGAATGCAACTGCCGGCTTCCAGAGCGCCAGCCTGGCGAATTGGCTGAGCGCGCCCAGCCGTTTCTGGTCGCTCGGCCCGACCTTGGCGGCGAGCCTGTTCGACGGCGGCTTGCGCCAGGCGCGCAGCGCGCAGGCGCTGGCCGCCTACGATCAAAGCGTCGCAACCTATCGCCAGACGGTGCTAGGCGGCTTGCAGGAAACCGAAGATAACCTAGTGGCGCTACGCCTGCTCGCCGACGAAGCGCAGGTACAGGATGAAGCGGTCCGGGCCGCGCGCGAGTCGGTGCGTCTGACTACCAACCAGTACCAGGCGGGAACGGTCGGCTACCTCAACGTAGTGAATGTCCAGGTGATCGCCTACAACAACGAGAGAACCGCCCTGACCATCCTCGGACGACGCCTGACTGCCGCCGTGCTGCTGATCAAGGCATTGGGCGGGGGATGGGCGAGGCTCGACGACTTTCCAGTACCTGCAAATTCTTGAACTATCCTTTAATTCTGGTTTCAGTAAGTAATGAACACATTGGAGAACCGCGATGAAACTGACCAAAACGATAGCCTTGACCGCAGCGCTGCTGGCCGCGTTCACTTCGCTGCCCGCCGCTGCGGACAGGCAACACTGGCACGGCGACATTCGCCATTTCGATACCCATGATATCGGGCGCTGGCGCGGCGGGTATTGGTTCCATGGCCAGCATTCCGGCCACTTGGGCTGGTGGTGGGTAGTCGCCGGCGCATGGTATTTTTACCCGGTACCGGTCTATCCCTATCCCGATCCTTACCAACCGCCGGTCGTCGTGGTGCAACCGTCCGCGCCGGTCATAACCCAGCCGCCGCCCGCGCCGAGCGAGATGCCGGCCCCCGTCCAATATTGGTATTACTGCGAGTCGGCCAAGGCTTATTACCCCTATGTGCCATCCTGCCCGAGCGGCTGGAAAGCGGTTCCTGCCACCCCGCCAGGCGCGCCTGCTAACTAAATGGAGGCCATCATGCGAAATCAGAAAATCGTCGCCGCTTTACTGCTGGGCGCGCTCGCCGGTTGCGCCACGGCACCGCTCGGACCGCGCGTAGCGGTCATGCCGGCACCGGGCAAACCATTCGAGATCTTCGTGCAGGAAGAGCGAACCTGCCGGCAATACGCCGAACAGTCGGTCGGGCTGCCCCCTAACGATGTAGCGGCTCAAAACTTCGCCGGTGGCGCAGCAATAGGCACCGTCGTCGGTGCCGCGGTTGGCGCGCTGGCCGGCGGCCAGCGGGGCGCCGGGACTGGTGCAGCCGTGGGCCTGCTGGCCGGCAGTGCGGCGGGTTCGAGCCAGGGCGCCTACTCGGCGCGCGATGCCCAGCGGCTTTACGACATCGCCTACCAGCAGTGCATGTACGCCAAAGGCAACCAGTTGCCGGGCTATCCCATCCAGCGCCTGCCGCCGGCGCCGGCGCCGAAAATGGATACGCCTTATCCGCCTCCGCCGCCACCTACCCAGGCGCCGGCGGGGGTACGCTAATTTCAATTTGCTACAAATTTCCCCTCTCCCCCAGCCCCTCCCCCGCTAGCGGGGGAGGGGTGCGCGACAGCGCGGGAGAGGGTATTCCTCTACCACAAAAAAATGGCTACCCTGGGGTAGCCATTTTTGCCGGCAGCCGGATTCCGCTTACAAGCGGAACATCCGATCAGCCCGCGATACGACGCTTGAATTCCGCAGTGCGGGTGTCGATTTCGATCTTGTCGCCGATTTCGCAGAACAGCGCGACCGGCAGTTCGAAGCCGGAAGAAATCTTGGCGGGCTTCATCACCTTGCCGGAAGTATCGCCGCGCACGGCAGGTTCGGTGTAGATGATCTCGCGTACCAGCGTGTTCGGCAGTTCGACCGAGATCGGCTTCTCGTTGTAGAACACCACTTCGCACGGCATCGCGTCTTCGAGGTAGTTGAGCGCGTCGCCCATGTTGTCCTTTTCCACTTCGAACTGGTTGTATTCTTCGTCCATGAATACATACATCGGATCGGCGAAATAGGAATAGGTGGCGTCCTTGCGCTCCAGCACCACCACGTCGAACTTGTCGTCGGCGCGGTAAACCGTTTCGGCGGGCGAACCGGTGAGCAGGTTCTTCATCTTCATCTTGACCACGGACGCATTGCGCCCGGACTTGCTGTAATCCGCTTTCTGGACGACCATGGGGTCGCTGCCGACCATGATTACGTTGCCTGCTCGAACTTCCTGTGCTGTTTTCATATCATCGCTCTGCCGGGGTGGCTGAAAAAAACGGGCATTATATCATGCCGTTACAAAAAGATACCAGGTTTGCCAGCAAGCCCCCGTTAGCGCGCAACGCCTCGCTCCAGCGGCGCGCATGTTGTTCCAGAACCTGATGTTGCTGCCGGAAATCGTTCCAGGCATGCGCGTTCATTTCCCCGCGATTCCACATCGTCCAGAAATTGCGCACGGCGTTCGCCGCGGCGGGCGGCAGCTCCGCGCAATACAAATCGAGAAATGCCGCCAGTTTGACCTCGTGGGCATTCTCCTCCTGCGGGTAGATCTGCCACACCAGCGGCTTGGCCGCCCACTGGGCGCGCACGAAAGAATCCTCGCCGCGCACGAAATTGCAGTCGCATGACCACAGCAGTCGATCGTAAACATCCTGCTCCAGAAACGGCAGCACCCGCACAATCAGGCTGCCGCTTTGCACCTGCTCGCCCGGCAGCAAGCGCTCTTTACCCAGCGCCGCGGCCACCGCATCGGCGGGCAAGCCTTCGGGGACGCAACACAGCACCGGAATTGCCGCGTCCGCCCACGCCGCCAGCAACCCGGCAACGGCGGGGTTGGCGTAACAGAACAAGGAAACCGTCACGGCTTCCGGCGCGGGCATTGCCCAGCCGAGGGATGCCCAGAAAGCAACCTGTTCCTGCGGTAAACGCTGAAACGCGTCGCGCCGTTCGAATAAGCCGTTTTCCAGCAACAACCCGCCGGTTTTCGCGGTGAAACCCGGAAAGAAGAAATACTTGACCAGCGGCAGCGACGGATGCGGCGACGGCAGCCGATGACACCCCTCCACCCAGTCCTCGGCGCTAAGATATTCCAGGTTGATCCACACCGGCTTCGCCGCCTTTTCCGCCATCGCCGCGACATAGCTGTCGGGCAGGCGGCAACCGAACGCCTCGATCACTACCTCGGCCGGTTCGGTTTGCGGAAATTCGGGCGTCCAGCGGTGGACCTCCACCCCGAGACAACTCTGGTTTTCCCGCGTAGGGTCAAATCCGGGAAAGAGCTTGCTGAAGGGCGTCAGATCATCCGCCCACAAACGCACCGAGAAGCCGTATTCTGCCACCAACTGCCGCGCCAGACGCCAACACACGCCGGCATCGCCGAAGTTGTCCACCACATGGCAAAAGATGTCCCAGCGGCGTGGGATCAGGTTAATCGGCGGCAAAAGGGCTTTTTGATCCATCAAAGAATCCTGACAAGCGGCGCAATTGCGCTTACAGCCTTGCTCTTCAAGAAGATTCGTCACCGCCAGATTCATCCGTCATGGTGATCAATCTCTCTGCCACCGCTCCAACGATCAGCCCCAATATGCCGAAGTGGCGCCGTGCTCCGTTGCCACCTTCACCAAACATGGGCTTTATTGCGGCGAGATTGGGTGGTGCAATACCGCGTTCCCGCTCGGCTTGAATGCGGTCGGTAAGTATCTGCCCACCCGCCTTCATCCATTCGGCGAGACGGCGGAACTCGCCGCTGTCGAGCCAGACCCCGTGGGCTTTGCAACGATCCACGACAACACCGCTACGTTCGCCGAAATTCTGCCGGTTCATGAGAGTCTGGCAAACGGGACACTTGAGATAGATCACGGGGTCGGGCCGGTAGGTTTCACGGGTCAGCGTTTCGAGCGCCGCGAGGTCAAAATCATAGACATGCGCCACACTGTCTTCGAGCAGGGCTTCGACTTCGCCGGGATCAAAAAACAGCCCGGAACATTGGGGGCATTGCTCGATAAGAAAGGGTTTACCCTGTCCGACATTGATCGTTGCCATCGGAATGTCGCATCTCGGGCAGACGCGCGCCGACTCGGGAACTTCCACCGTATAGCGGTGTATCCCTCTGAGATCGACCTCGTTGCGGCTTCCGCAGTGGGCGCAGATGGTCGATCTGGCCGGAAGCGGCGCACCGCAGTTTACACAATTCAATGCAGCCTCCTTGTCCGGTATGCTGGGAAATCCATTCATCTTGCACAGAGGGCGGGCCGTTGTTCGCGCTTAGCTTATTGACGCCTTACCACGATTGCGCCTTATGCGTGTTACCGGATTATGCCGCCGTACCATATTTAGCTGGGGTTTCAAGCAACATGTATTGAGCCGAGCTTTCTCTGCGACGTTCTGTAGAAATTGCACTGAAATTTGTGACTAACGCTTCAATTACAGGGTTTCTATTTTTTTCTTGTCCGCCAACGTGATAAAAGTGCTCTCGTGTAAGAACACTATGCTCTGACCAAAGGTTTTTTACATATTCATTTTCGCGGTAATCATTGTGATGCCACGTTGACAAAATGAATCTCCCCTTGAAACTGGAGAGCTTGTTAAAAAGCTCTCGTTCGTGAGAATCATCCCAGCCATTGTAGTAATCAACATGCCTATCAATGTATGGGGGATCGCAGTAAATAATGTCGGTTGAGGATGCTTCTTCAATTGTCTTGTTAAAATCCTGGCATTTGAAGGTAAATTCTTTCGCCTTAATGAGTTTGCTCGCCCAACTAACTTGGTTGGTAATCTTAGTTATATAGGCCTGCGCAAATCGCTGTGGTTTTCTGCAAAACGGAATATTGAAGCCGCCCTTCCGATTGAATCGAATCATGCCATTAAAACCTGCACGGTTAACGAACAGAAAATCTAGTGGCGAGTGCTCTGAATTAAATCTGTCTCTTATAAAGTAATAGTGATCTTCGCCCTTGGATAACAGCATTTCCCCTTCGCGGGTCAGATATTCTTTGACTACTTCGGGGGTTATTTCACCAGACGCTATGCCGGAGTAGAAGTTAACAAGGTGGGGATTTGTATCGCACAAAATGGCACGCCGTGGCGCAACATTGAAAGCCACGGCCCCTGTCCCCATGAATGGTTCAATCCACGTACCATTGAAGTCACTTGGAACGATGCCCTGTATCCAAGGCACAAGCTTGGTTTTTATGCCTTGCGACTTAATCGGAGGCACACCAACTTTCGTAATCATTTCTTGCCATTCCTCTTGTCTACGATCAAAGAAGCGTCGCCATTCTTGTACTCCACGAATTCTCGAAGAGTAGAAATCTTTTTCGTTCCCCCTTTTCCGTCTTGGACTGTGATTTTCTTATAATTCATCCAGTATTCATCAAACCAGTGTTCGCCAAGCTTTGAGAACATACCTTTGCCGCTGATGATGTCGGCAATGTTGTTGATACTGCCGATGTTGGCTGTGTTTCCACTCCCCCCTTTGTCGCTTGCGATTTTCCACTTTTCAGTGACGAAAAAGTGGAAATTTCTTGCCACGGAAGCAATGGAATGCAACTCATCGATACCGTGAGCTTTGGTTTCATCAATACTTGCGCCGTCCGTTCTGTCGTAGATGATTCCAAGGCAGAAATGACCAGAATATGAACCGTAGGGAAACTGAATATTTTTGGTGCTGGTTCTATTCTCAAAATACGCGCCATGCGAGCCAAGCGTAAATCCATTGCATAAATGCGGCTTATTGGGGTTTCTATATGTGGTTTTGAAGTCCACAGCGAATCTTATTGATTCATCACTGGCTTTAACAAACGATATATCAGGGTAGTAATTTTGGTGCTCAGCAAGAACGACCTTGTATTCGTTGGCTTGTGCAAACGCAAGGATTTTCGGGAAAAGGTGTATTTCAAGGATCTTCGACACAATTTTAGTATCCGATGAGATCGTGTAAACATTCTTGAAAATATCGATGAATCCTTTGACTGTCCATTGACCGTCATCAGTGCTGACATGATCTTTAAGTTCGGTGACGAACTCTTCGAGTTTTCTTGCGAACTTCTCTTTTTCGCCCATATGTTTTCCGCCCTGATAAATACAATTAGTATGTTATAGGTTACTGCACCCAACAGGATACGGCGAGATGCTTTCGATTCATCACTAGCCTTTCAAAGTTCCCGACTACCGCGCCCGCTCATTCCCCCACAACAACTTATGCAACTGCACCTGCAATCTCACCGGCAAGCGATCCCGCAATATCCACTCCGCCAGTTGCGCCGCCTCCAGGCTGCCATGCGCGACCGATAACGACACCGGACACTTCTCCGCCAGCTTCCTCTCCAGCAACACCTCCCGCGCCCAGACATAATCCGCCTCGCCACACAGCACGATCTTGATTTCGTCATGCGGCGTCAGCAGTTCCAAGTTCTGCCAGCGGTTCTTCTCCACCTCGCCCGACCCCGGCGTTTTGATGTCGACTATCCTTGAGACGCGCGTATCCACCTTGCCGATATCCAGCGCGCCGCCGGTTTCCAGCGACACTGAATAGCCCGCAGCGCACAACGCTTCAAGCAACGGCAAACAGTTTTTTTGCGCCAGCGGTTCGCCGCCGGTGACGGTGACGTAATGCGCGCCGAAGGCCGCGACTTGTTGCAGGATTTTCGCTAACCCCAGCGTGGTGCCGCCTTCGAAGGCATAGCTGGTGTCGCAGTAGGTACAACGCAGGGGACAGCCGGTGAGGCGGATGAAAACGGTGGGCAAGCCGACTCGCGTCGTCTCGCCCTGCAAGGAATAAAAGATTTCGTTGACGCGCAGGGCCGGCGCGGATGCCGGCGCTGTCATCTTAGATTGGAAAGACGCTTTTTCGCCAGATCGGCGGCGTTGCTGATCGGGTGTTTGGCGACCAATTCTTCCAGTGTTTTGCGGGCTGCGGCGAGATCGCCCAGGCCTTGCTGGCAACTGGCCACATTGAGCATTGCGTCAGGCACTTTCGGGCTGGTCGGGAACTGGCTGATCAGCTTTTGCTGGCTGGCAATGGCGCTCTTGTAGTCGCGCAGGTTGAAGTAGGAATTGCCGATCCAGTAATAGGCACTGGGGGTCAGCGAACTGCTGGGATTACTGGCGACGAAGCCCTGGAAGCTGGCGACGGCGGACTGGTAATTGCCGACCTTGAACTGGTTGAGCGCGGTCTCGTAGGCCTTGCTCTCGTCGCCCGGCGCGGCTACGGGTTGTGGCGCTGCTGCCGGCTGCACTGCTTCGCCCATGCCTACCGGCTTGCTGTCAGCCTCAGCGGCAGGTACGCCACCGCGCTCCAGCTTGCGCAAACGCCCGTCGAGATCGGCGTACAGGTCGCGCTGGCGCTTCTGGGTGGTGTCGATGTCGTGCGCGTAAACCTCGTTCTGGCCTTGCAGCTTGTTCAACTCGGTCTTGAGCGCGTCGATCTGCGTCACCAGGTCCATCAACCCCTTGGTTTGCGTGCGCACCAGGTTTTCCGCCGCACCCAGCCGCGTTTCCAGCGCTTGCACCTGTTGCTGCAAATCGGCGATTTTCTTGTGCGCCTCGTCGTCGGAAAACAAACCAGCGGCGCACCACTGGCTTGTTCCCAACAACAGCAAGGCTAGCGCTGCGCGGCGCATGGCTTACTCGCCCTGGTAGACGATGTCGCTACGACGGTTTTCCTTCCAGCAGGATTCGTCGTGGCATTCGGCACGCGGTTTCTCTTCGCCGAAGCTGACCGTTTCGATCTGCTTGTCGCCCACGCCCAGCACGTTCATCATCTTGCGCACGCTCTCGGCACGCTTGTGGCCCAGCGCTACGTTGTATTCGCGGCTGCCGCGCTCGTCGCAATTGCCTTGTACGGCAACATTGGCGCCGGTGTTCTTGCCCAGGTACTTGGCATGTGCCTCGACCATCGGCTTGAACTCGTCCTTGACGTCGTACTTGTCGAAGTCGTAATACACGCTGCGCTTGGACAGGATGTTGTTGGGGTCTTTCAACGGATTGACCGCGACGCCCTGGGTTTGCGCACCGCTAGTCTGCGCGCCGGTATCGGCACCCGGAGCACGGGTTTCCACCGGAGCTTTCGGCTGCTCCTTGACTTCCTGGCTGGAACACGCCGCCAACAAACTGACCAACAAAGCGCTAAATACGATTTTATTCACGTTACCTCTCCTAGATTAATTTCACTGATTTTTCAACAAGGGACCCCATGCCGGTTCCCGTACATCACCTGCCTGCGTGGTCAGGCGCTGCTTCACCCGGCCATCGCTCGACACCGCCGCCAACACCCCGCGCCCGCCGATTTCCGTGGCGTACAAAATCATTTTGCCGTTGGGCGCGAAAGTGGGCGATTCGTCCTTGCGCGTGTCGGTCAGCAACTGCACCTGCCAGGTTGCCATATCCTGCACCGCGATATTGAAAGCCGCGCCGTTGACCCGCTGGACGAACACGAAGCTCTTGCCGTCCGGGGAATAACGCGGCGTCACGTTGTAGCTGCCGTCGAAGGTCAGGCGCGCCGCATCGCCGCCCTCTGCCGCGATGCGGTAGATTTGCGGGGAACCGCCGCGATCCGAGGTAAACACGATGCTTTTGCCGTCGGGCGCGTAGCTCGGCTCGGTGTCGATGCCCGAGCTATGGGTCAGGCGTT
>Ga0163199_1001866_pt1 | contig 13004 bp, 6 predicted proteins | sample PL_2010_150m_FD_113537 | JGI IMG/M metagenome (GOLD analysis project Ga0163199, IMG submission 113537) | Freshwater microbial communities from Powell Lake, British Columbia, Canada to study Microbial Dark Matter (Phase II) - PL_2010_150m | ecosystem: Environmental > Aquatic > Freshwater > Lake ... | reverse complement strand
ATCGATATTTTCAACACTTCAAAGGATTCGTCATCGAGACAAACCTGATTGAAAATGTCTTTGATGTCAGCTGAGGTTATTTTGTCAAAATCTTCGCGGCGGGGTGTGATAAAGACTCCACCGAAATCAACCGATGCCGGACTAATCAGCAGCCGATGACTTCCCTCTTCAAAAAACTGCCTGGGACGGTGCAGCTTGCGCGGGAAAAGATGGAGGACCCACTTCCCATCCCTGAAATAGCAGAGCAGGTTGATCATGGGTTCGATTTTTTCGGGCTGGATTTCACGGAAACGGTTAAGAAGATTTCCTATTGCAATAACTCCCTCTCCTGGATTGTTTGTTTCAATGGAGATCATTTTGCGAAGGTAATCGTCGAAAGCCCAAATGTTCAGATGATCAGACTGAAACAATAAATTCTCAGGCTTTTGTTTCATCCTTTCAAATTCTGACTCTACCGGCAGGAAGCCGTTTTCACCCGACTGGAAGTGCAGGTGATCAGGGACTGAAGCGCCGCATTCAGGCCCGTTGTAAAACAAAGTGTAACCCTTCATCTGCCGGGCAATTTCAAACATGGCTTCCAGGCTGCCGGTTAAAAGTTGAGGTGTGTGCTGTACAGAGGGGATGGTAAAATGTCGGTGAAAGATAGGAAAAGGATTGACAAGCAGCAGAAAATTATTCCCCAGATCAAGGTTGTTTTGTTCTGTAGGGCGATTTTCAATGCAGAGGAAACATTTCCTGGCGGCGATGGAGTTTTGGTCGACCCTGGCGTTGGATGACCTCATCCGTTCGGGATTGAACTGAACCTTGACGTGATTCCCATCGATCAGAAATTCCCTTTCCCCGACCTTGGCTAATCCACGGTAGTTATCTGCCGACAATTGCCAGGATTGGTTTTGGGCCTGAAGAAAATCTTTGAATCGATCGCTATTTAGTTCCATGTATTTATTGTGATCATCCATTTCTTATCATCATTTGTCCCTACCGTCCGATCCCGAGATATCAATTTTGTCGGGCTTTTGCACGCGGACGTGTATTGTCCCTGATCCTCTACCAGGGGTTCCGTTTCACTCCACCCCTGGCTACCAACATTTCGCCGCGCTGCGGCTGGATTTGAGTTGGTACATCCTTCTATTCAACCCTTCACCCTTCGACCCTTCGACCCTTCGACAGGCTCAGGGGAGTCCAGGCTCAAGAACCAGTCTCATATTCACAAAGTCGAATTGTTCCATCAGCTAATTAGCACATTGGCACATCAGCTAATCATCGAATTCATCTTCTTTCTCGCGAGAAGCTCAATCGTCCGGATGCGGTCTTTGTACAAGTTATGTCCGTTCATCACCTCCACACTAAGCGAAGCATCGGAGTTGTCATCCCACCTGCGGCAGAGGTAGATCGGGTTGTAGATTCTTCCGATCTGGTAATGCCGGGAGATGGCCAATCCCAGGGCATAATCTTCACCGTAATTGACATTGGGCACTTTAATGCATCTGAGCACGGGTGTGTAAAAGGCTCTTGGCGCACCCAGCCCGTTGATCCTGAGGGCATTGTTTCTGCCGTTTTCAGGAGTCCATTCTTTATGGTCGATGATGCCGGGTGGAATCTCCTCCAGTGCAAAGTTGACCATCCTATAGGAGCCCACCACCATGGCGCATTTTTCGCGGTAAAAGGTATCAACTACCTGTTGTAAAGTTGTACTGTCGAGGTAAAGATCATCACTGTCCAGCTGAACCGCAAATTTTCCGCAGGATGGATGGTCTGCAGCGGCATTCCAGCAACCACCGATACCGAGGTCTTTCCGGTCGGGGATCAGGTGAATCAACCGCTCATCTCTTTCGGCATATGCTTCAATCAATTCAGTAGTTCCGTCAGTAGAATAGTTGTCGGCTATGATCAGGTTGAAGGCAAAATTGGTTTTTTGTGACAAGACAGACTGAATGGCATCTTCGATGGTGCGCACCCTGTTTTTAACCGGAATAATTACCGATGCTTCGACGGAAAAATCTTCCTTGTCAAATTCGACCACCTTGAATTCAGGCTCAAGATAAGCCCCGGCATCTTTCAGGAATTGTGTGCATACTTTCTCCATCTCGATTTGCACCCCCCGGTTTTTAGGATCGACATAATCGAATATTTTCTCACCCGACAGTCGGAGGTCAGACTCCTCTTCGGTGTAGAGATATTCAGGTATACGAAAAGCGGGAGCTGCCAGTGAAGCGTAAAGGCGCAATGCATAAAGGGCACCATGATTCAAGGCCGGATCAACATGTTCCGCTGCCAGTTTTAAGGTTTCACTCCGGTAAAACAGGATTGACCCGAAATTGAAATCGTCGCGCAAACTTCCCTCCTGGTAATCAATTACGGGATGGGCTGTAACCGCCCCGGCTTTAACGGCCAGGTAATTGGAGTAGATTAATCCGCTGCCCGTATCTTCCGCCACCCGGATAAAGCGATCAAGGGCGTATTGGGCCAGATTCAGCGGACTGTGCCTGGTATAAATGAGTGTGTATTCAGTTTGGCTCTTCAAAGAGATGGTTCTGATGGTGGAGCCGGAGGTTAAACTACTGGTATTCAGCCATTCGACATTTTCAACGGCAAAAAGTTGCCGGTCTGAGCCTGTCACATATATTTTTGCAACCATGCCCGAATTCCGGAGCTCCAGTATGGTTGAATTTGTTTCTTTTTCAGTCCCCACAGGGATAAAACAAGTTATTTTCATCGTCATTTTTTTTACCACAAAAGACCCAAAGGTACGCACAAATGGCACCAAGGTTGAGATTCAGGCTTTGAGTCCCTGGTGAAACACTTCGTGCAATTCGTGTAATTCGTGGTTGAGTTTTTCTTCATTTATTTTTCAAGTCCATCAAATTCATCAGTTGTCCAAATAGTGCATCCCTTGCAGCATCTGTGGCAATTGTTTCGATAGGAACCCCGATTACAACGGTTTGGTATTTTCCTTTGTACCAGATTCCGGCACTTTTGTTGTCACTAAAATAGCGATAAAGAACGGAAGATCCTTTCCCTGCCGGTTCGATTGCGTCGGGTGATTCAACTTTGTAAATCGACGGATGCCAGTCGTTGATGTAATTGTATAGTTCTGAATTATTTTTTTTCAGACTATTGACGGTATATATCAGGCCGGATTTGCTGGCATGGTTTGTCCTTGGAGAATAATGCAGCACATTTGCGGCAAATCTTTTTGCCAGGGTATCCCCGCACAATTGAAGGTCAGTTCCGACAAAAGCACCTGAGACGAGAATTTTGGTCCCATCGGTTTGGGAGATTTTAGCAATGGCGTTTCTCATTTCAGGAGTAAAGATCGTAAAGTCCCTGCCGGGATAGCCAATCATCCGGCTGGTAGTCTTTTCTTCACCAAAGATAAGGTCGAACAGGGCATAAGAAGAGGGATCAATTTGCTGATTAACAAAAAACTCATCACTCATAGATATAAATCCCAACCCGTTGTTCCTGAGTGATTTGCCATGAACATACGGATAATCAAAGCTGTTTCCTGGCACGATACGGGTCTCCATATCTGCATGGCTGGAACCGAAGCCTGAGGCATCGTCATCCAGCCATGGTGATTTCCTGTCAAAATCGTATTGTTCACCGATGTAGGCCACATTTTCGAGATAGGGCACTCCCTCGTCCTCAGACATCAGGAATCCGGCTTCTTTCCCGTTGTCAAAGGCGGCCGGGGCACAAATCCGGTCGAAGCCGTTCACTACAAGCGCCGGTTTTGAATCACCGATGGGCAGTGCGCAGGCCAGTATCTCTGACGGGAAACTTTCACCTCCGTCGTTGATCGCTGTCACTTTGAAGCTGTAAATAGTTCCTTTTTTCAGATCAGAAACCGACATAGTACTATCCGTGATAATCAACCCGTCATCGAAACCTCCGTCTTCGACCCTTCGGTACACCCGGTAACTTGTTGGCTTCGCAGTTGGTTCAAGCGGGTCATTTACCGGCTTCCACGAAAGTTGAAGTTTGTTCCCGTCAAGCTTCATCCCAAAGTGGTCTACCGGAAGCGGCTGGACGACATAAGGGAAGCCATTCTGAAAGGCGAGAAACTTCAATATCCCTTTGTAAAATGCCCTGCAGACATCAAACTTGAACCGGGGATCCTGTGCCAGGTACATGTCGGCAAAATTTTGATGTGAGAGGAGTTCTGTCAAAACAGCAGGTACTTTGGGCCTCGATGCCTCAAAATATTTCTTGTTCCACATTCCGCGGCGGGTCCAGTCGGCTTTGTGCAGCAGCCTCAGGTCATTCACAATCTGTGACTGGACGATATCGGCCAGATCGCGGCTGGCCCATTTGGACTGGCCATTGGGAAAAACGTCCTTTTCGAAAGTGGTTTCGTAAATAACAAGGGTTCCGATGATAGAACTATCTTTGGTCGTGCCAGCATCGGTATGAAAACCAAGGGATAGATCCATCGGCACGCCCATTCCTTTCACGTGGGGTGATTTGGTTGGCCCATTGGGATCGCCCATCAGGTAATTGACCCATTCGGGACGCCCCATGTAATCGTCCTTGTAATCTTCCTTGCCGGTTTCCCTGCTGGCATACAAGGCTGCATCGGCACCCCTGTTCGAATAATCGACCTTAGTCCTGTTGAGGCTGTAAACGAGTGAGTCGGGGAACCCTGCATACTGAAGAAAATATCTTGCTGCCTCCTGGTACCTGGGACGCTGGCTTGTGAAAGGAATCCAGGCCGAAGAATCAATTTTCCAGCCATCTTTCTCCCTAAAATCGTACAATTTTTTCAACTGCTCCTCCTTACCCCGAACGATATTACCCATTCCGCCGCCGAAGCGGACTGCATCAGCCGATACCTGTTTCCCCGGTTCTGCAGAGGAATTGTCAAGTTCGACCATCCCTTTTCCCTGATCTTTCCCCTTGTTGAACCTGAATGTTCCGAGGTAAACCCATGTACCGCCGCCTATCGACTGGTTGACCTTCAAAACGGTTTTACCCCCGGCGTGGGTCACTGTATATTGGGCATCTGTTACATTCCGGTCATCGCTGGAATAGGAGACATAAACCGAATAATTGGCTGTCCCGGGAAGATCCGGTAAATATTTGACAACCGCATCTGCCTTGGTTTTGGAGGCAGTGGTTTTGGAATGGCCAAATTGGAAAGGGTTTTCCCCGTCAAACAGGAATGGATATTTCATTGCAAATCCGGGTTGTGCGGAGAGTTGCCATGCACCTTCATCCCGGTATTCTGATCCGGAAGATGATTTTTCGGCATCCACGATGACCTCTTTCGAACCGAAATCCCGTTCTCGTGGAAGCCAGACGGAGGCACCTGCATTTTCCAGCATGGGAGTCAGGAAAGGAACTACAAAACTGAGCGTCCAGATATCTTCAACGGTTAAAAAATCGCGTGCCCTCTGCCACTCCCAGCGGTCGAGGGTATTTTCGTAATACCAGCCATGGCTCTGCCAAAGGGCTATGTTACGGTTATCCAGTCCTTGCGGGAAATGTACATCTTTTGACTGGTTCCTGACAATCTGCGCAGCTCTTTCTTTGGGAACGGAAAGACGGGATGCGTCAATTGTTACTGAGTTACCGCGGTAAAAATTGGGGATCAGTTCGGTGATCTCTTTGCCGGTTGTACTGATGGCAAGCGCACTTTTCCTGAATTTTCTGCCGAGAAGTTGTTGGTAATCATTGTAGAATTGACGGACATTATCCGGTCTGAAGGGAACATCTGAAAATGTGGTGGTCATCTCCAGTTTCACGCTATCCGCCTTGCCTCCCATTTTCAGGGTATCAATCCTGAACTTGTAATCCCTTCCTTCCGATGCTTTAGCCGCAAACTTCGTGGAAGCCTCTTTTGCCTTTTTGTACAATCGCTTTGCCCTGTCAGCCCTGGATACCTGGGTCGTCAACAGAAAAAAAAGAAGCAGGAATGCATATCTTAAAACACGTGCAGTATTTAATCCGATAATCCTATTTTTAATCCTCATAATCCCAATCAGACTTTGATGAATATTTTCTTTTTGTACAAAACATAGCCCAGCAACCAAAAGAGGATCACATGGAAGAGGGCAAAAAGCAATGATCCGTTCAGATCTCCTCCAATCGGAACAAAAATGGTATTGTAAAGCCAGGTTGAACCGCTAACTACTTTCCCTTCGGCGGAAGTTATATGGATCATTCGTCCCAGAATTCTCGCCCACAAACCTGAGAAGGCAAAAATAAAGAGGGGATTGACACCGAAGACTACGAAAAAGGAGGTCCAGCCGGAGTAACCTTTCAGGTCAATCAACCAGATAAGCAATGCCAGCAGAATGGAGGCCCATCCGGCAGTGTATAAAACATACGAACTTGACCAGATCGCTTTGCAGATCGGGAAATACAATCCCCATAGCAACCCTGCAATGAAAGCTATGATACCAAACGCTGCCAATTTAGCCGGAACTTTCATCCTGGGTGTTTCTTTGATAACGGCTCCGATCAGGTACCCGATTAGGACGGTTACAATCGCGGGAAGTGTGCTGAAAAGTCCTTCCGGATCAAATGGGATTCCAAATCCCTTGTACACATGACTCACTCCAAGCAGTGCTGTATCGAAAGGACTGGCCGGGTTACCTGCCAATGAATAGGGGTCCGTACCTCCCGCGTAAATGACCAATCCCCAATATGTTAGCAGGATTAATCCACCCAGATATGGCAGGTATTTCCTTTTAACCAACAAAACAATCAAAGCGGCAAAACCATATGCCAGTGCAATGCGCTGCAAAACCCCCATAATCCTGAGTTTGGAGAAATCCTGGTTCCATTGCGGAAATGAGTTCAGAAAGAGACCGATGGCAAAAATGAGCAGGGTTCGTTTGCCTATCTTGAGCAACGATTCCTTGTTGAGCTGGTTGCCATATTTTGAAAAGGAGAAAAACATGGAAGCGCCGACTACAAAAAGGAAGAACGGAAAAACCAGGTCAGTTGGCGTACATCCCTGCCAGGCAGCATGTTCCAGCGGGGCATAGATATGGGCCCAACTGCCGGGATTGTTCACGAGAATCATCAATGCTACGGTCATTCCGCGGAGAACATCCAGGGCAAGGTATCTTTGGTTTCCGGTTAATTGGTTTTGCATGGTGTTAATTTTTTTTGAATTTCACCGGTTCACTTTCAGTATGCGACGGACTCAACGCTGTTACAGCATACTTGAAACGCGATGGTTTGTATCCTTTCACTGATGGTAAAAGTAGTTTCTGGTAAGAGGTAACGGAAATTATCTTGTCGGGATGTTCTGTTTTGACCCGTTGCAGTTTTTTAAACCGATAGACAACAAATAAAGTGTTGTTTTCCTGTTTTTGCCAAGTCAGCACAAGGTCATTGCCTTCTTTCTCAAATGTCGGAATTGATGGTTGGGCAGGAATAACCGGAACAACCAAAGGATTGACAGGCGTGAGTGATGGGTAGCGGTAATGTTCTTTCATCATATTCTCCTTAACGGAAAGCGGATTCTTTTTCATGAATTTGGCGCTGAAGTACATGCTCCCTTTTATTTCAGGGATGGTGCGGTTCAAAGCGATCTGTTTGGTTATTTCATCAGAACTCCGCCAGGCCTGGTCTTTCGAGTCAGGGTTGATCAGGTAAGGCGCCTGCCCTATATAAATGGAGCTTCCATAGCTGTGAGCAGCCCACCATTTTGCCAGAATGGCATAATCCGCTACCTCTTTGCCGATGTACCAGTACAATTGCGGGGTAACGTAATCGATCCATTTTTCCCGCTGCCATTTGAGTATGTCGGCATAAAGATCGTCGTAGTTGGAGACACCCGCACGTGTTTCAGAACCCTCAGGATCATTTTTCTTGTTTCGCCAGACTCCGAAGGGTGAAATCCCGAATTCCACCGTTGGTTTGATCGATTTGATACTATCGTGAAGCTGTTTGATGATCAGGTCCACGTTGTTGCGGCGCCAGTTTTCTTTGTCCTGCGGACCAAAATCCCCCTGATATTTTTTGAAGGATTTGTCATCCGGAAATTCCTGTCCTGTAATCTTATAAGGATAAAAATAATCGTCAAAATGTATGGCATCAATGTCATACCTTCTCACGATGTCGCTCACCACGCGTGCAACATGGTTGCGGACTTCAGGAATCCCCGGATCAAAATATTTTTTATTGCCGTAGGTCAGCATCCATTCGGGATGGGTAATGGCAACATGGTTCAGAGCCGGTTTTGTTTTGGCTGTATTCTGGATGGCACGGTATGGATTGAGCCAAACATGGATATCCAATCCGCGTTTGCGGCACTCGCCGATGGTAAACTGAAGCGGATCGTACCAGGGATCCGGGGCCTGGCCCTGTTTGCCGGTAAGCCACTCCGACCAGGGTTCAAGTTCCGATGCATAGAGTGCATCGGCATCCGGTCTGATCTGAAACACGATTGTATTCATGTTGTAAGCCTTCACAGAATCCAGCAGTCCTATCATCTCGGCTTTTTGGTCATCGGTTGTCAGTTGGTTGGTCGAAGGCCAGTCAATATTTTCAACGGTAGCAATCCAGACGGCCCTCATTTCGCGCTTGGGATATTCTTTGGCTGAAACGGAGGCAATCAATCCAGCCAAAAGGGTTATTGTTAGAATTAATTTCATCTTCTTCACGAGGTAAATTATTTTAAACATTTGGTAATTAATATTTTTACTCTATTCGTTTTTTGTTTCTTCCGTCCGAAATGTATGAACCTTTCTTTCAGGCATTCGCCCACGGACGGATTTCTATCGGGCATTCCATCCCCCGGGTTGAAACCCGGGGCTACAATATCGGTCGCCGCGATGCGGCTAAAATCCGGGACGTTATAGAACACTATTCAGGATCTCCTTTCACCGTTTTGCGTTTTTACATGTTCCGTGCTCCCTGTCTCCCTGTCTCCCAGTCTTTCCGTCATTATGTCTTTCCGTCACTCCTTCATTTGTACGCCACATCCATGTGCCACGACCACTTGTCAAAATAGAGATTGCCGCCTTTCCATTCTACTTCTCCGCGTTGAAAATCGTAGGGTTCGCTCCGGAAATACTTTTTGCGGGGTGTTAACGGTGCGCTGATGGCATCATTGACGATCAATCGGTAAGCGTCGATACCGGTGACGTAGAAATTTCTGATTTTCGCGTCAGCGCTATTTTGCAACCCGAATGACTGATCGAGCGGAACCCATCCGATCCCCTCATAGTAAACTTCACACCAGTCGTGCAGGTTCACCTGACCAGGATGGAGCATCCAGCCACTCTGCCATTTTACCGGAATTCCTGCGTATCTGGCCAAAGTCATGAACAGCAGCGTTTGCATTCCGCAGTCTCCGTGCTTATGTTCCATGACAAAACCTGGAATATCAGGCATGATGCTGTACTCAAGGGCACTGGCCCAGGTGACGGAATCGTTGATCCACTGATAAATATTCCTTACCTGAAGCAATGGATTGGTTTCATCTTGTAAAATTCTACTGGCTAAAGATTTGATATTTTCATTGAATACTATTTGCGGAGGTTTTTCTGCGGTATTCTCCTTGTAGAGGAGGCTTTCTTTTTGATAAGGTCTGATCATTTCAGAGGTGAGTTGAAACGATTGGGCGCAGGAAATATATTCGATCTCCGTTTGAAAGAGAGTTGGCTTATCGGCAACGGCAATCTTCTCCATGTAAACAGATCGCTGTAAATCTGTTGCGGGTGAAACCAGATTTTTGGCAGGTTCAGTTGCCAATAACCGGATACTGTATTGCCTTGAATGGTTTTCGCGCGGGTAGGGCATCCAGCAGCGGATGGTATCTCCTGCCGGAAGGGCATTTGCTTTAACTTTCAGTGTATAAGACAGTTTCATACCAATAGGTTGAACTGGCTTGCCTGAGGTATCGGTTTTTTCGATGACTGCTACCGTATGGGATAACCTGAAAATTGAAAGTGAGTCTACAATGATTCCGGATTTTAGCGCTTTAAGCTTTGCCCATGAAGTGTCGAGCAAAAATAAATTACTTACACAATTGCTGAAATAGAGTTTTTGGCCATCCAACAGCCTGACATCGATCTTGTGCTCTTTTTCGAGACTGATTAATTCTTCTTTTGTTACGCCAGACCGGTATTTTGCCAGTCTGCCCAATACTTCAGCTTCTGAAAGCGAAAAATCTCTCCTGATCCTGTGACACATGTCCAGCACAGAGTCGGCTTTGGATTTCTCAGTCGCGGAAATTCCGGTATTTATTAATATTTCAGCAGCCACCTTTGAGGCTTCCGTAAGTTTCCCTTCTGCAAGCAGTTTTTCGGCCCGGTGAATCTTTTGGTTGCTTATCCAACTGCATCCCGACAAATTTGCCAGGATAAAAGCTGAAAAGAGAAAATATCTGATAAGGGCGGTCATATGCTAAAATTAGTCAAATTATATCGCAGAACGATTGAATATTGATGTGGACAAGGATCATTTTTCTCCCAGTTTGCAAAATTGATATCCTTTCCCTTTGAGATATTCCAGGAACTCATCCAGTTTCAGGTAGAATTTGTCTGTCCGTAGCGGTGATGTACCCAGGTGAATGAGTACCAAAGTTCCGTTCAATCCGTTCGGATCCTTGATTTCGAACTGTTTCAGGTCTTTCATGATTTGGTCTGACGAGCGGTAACCGGGCATATCAGGTGTCATATAATCTGCGTTGGAACGGATTCCGGGAGTGAAATTGACGGTAGTCAGACCCATTTGATTTGCCCAGGAAACCGTTGCTTTGTTGTACCATTCGTATGGAGGAAGGAAGAAATTTGCTTTATTGGCCGCAATCCCAAATGCTTTCAATTCCTTGAAGTTGTTCCTCAGGTCTTTTTCGAAATCGGTTTGAGTAACCAGCAATGAATCCCGATTGTTCCAGTCTGCATACAAAAGATGTTTGTCGGAATGGGCACCGAGGTAATGGCCGTCGGTAATCAGTTGTTTGATTAGCATTCGATTCTGCTTGTTTCGGTAAAAATCTCCCGTGAAGAAAAATGAGCCTTTTGCGCCGGTTTTCAGAAGTGATTTCTCAATTGCGAAACCTCCTTCGCCAAACTCATGTGCAGAAAAAATCAGGTATACTTTCTTTTCTTTGGCGTTCATCCGTATAGCAGCTCCCTGTTTATCCTGCGAAATCACGGTAGGTGGGGCTATTGTACCCGATGCCTCCAGCGACGAGAGCAGGTAGCTCAGGCTGGCTGTTCCATCCATTGTTGGTTCATTGGTCGAATAATCCCCGTTGTCGTCATGGTAAACAGCCTTTCCTCCCTGGTAGAGCGCATAGGTATCGGTCCGGTGAAGCGTAATTCCAATCAGCGACTTAAAAATCTGCGTGTAAACCGGACCATCCACCAACCCACCGTAGGTAGGCTGTTTCATCCAGTAAGTAATGGCAGAATGTGGGTCTGACGGGTAATCCCCAGTTACTGGAAGTCCGCAAATCATGGAAGTACCCCAGGGATTGCAGCCAAAAAGCCAGTCTGTCAAGGTGGCTTCGAGATGCTCAAACTGAACGTCTCCGGTGATCAACCTGTAAAGTCGTGCCTGGGTTGCAGCGGCTACTACCAGGTTATTCGAACACCAGATAAACGGAATTCCCATCGGGAACGGATCGTTCACAGCAAATCCCTGAAGGGAAGTTAGTCCCTGTTTCATAAAACCGATGAATTTTTTTGATGTTAGCGTATCCTGGGATTGTGCAAGCAATGCATGACCAAGGTTGACAAATGGATAAAACTGGTAATGTCTGGCCCGGTGAAGTTCCATCCAGGGGGTAACCTGTTCTAATTCTCCCCATTTCCCAGCGGCTTTCTTGTCCTCGTCCGAATGGGAAGATTGGTAAAGGGATGCAGCAGCCAGTTCCAGATCGTCGACATAATTTTCTTCCTCATAAAAATAGGGTGAAACCACGCAAGCAGTCTGACAAACCCCGGGATCAGACAGTGCAAACTCCCAGGCTTCCCTTGCTTTGATCTTTAATTTTGCTGCAAGTACCGGATCGATGCGGCTAAAGACTTCAGCGCCAAGGGCAAAAGAAGAACTGAACTTGGCAGCGGCAGATGAAACTCCGGTTGTCCGGTTTAGGTGAATTCCCGTTCCCTGCGGTTTCCCGGTGACAAAATAAACCGGTCGCTGTCTCTTTCCAAAGCCATAGGAGGTGGTGTCCAGGTTTGGAAGGCGGTATCCGCGGTGATCACGGTCGTCGGCTACCTGGTAGTACATTTCATTTTTTGAAGGATTCATCTTAAGCAGCCACTCCAGTCCCCATCTGGTTTCATCCAAAATGTCGGGAATGCCGTTGGCACCAGGTAATCCATTCGATTTGAAATCATCACCGTAAACGGATGGGTTTTCCCGGTAGGCAAAAAGCATCTGGTAGACGGCATTGGCTGACGTGAGGGTATATTGAAGGTAGTCGGAAGCGTCGTGCCAACCACCTATAACATCCAGCCATTTTCCTGATTTAACGGGATGGTCGACAATGATACCGTCGGCGGTATGACAGGAGTCATTCAGGAAGGGGTTGAAGCCGCAGCGCTGCTGTCTTAAGTACTGAAGGATAAAGTCGGCTGATCCTTTGTATACAAGGGATGAGACTGCAAAAGAGGGAGATTTGGCACCGCCGGCTTCCAAATGGTATCCACCCGGTTGTACTACAGAAGAAAAATCGAGCCGGTAAGCGCTTTTTTGACCCCACATGGTACCATTGGCAGATAAAGGAACACCTTCCAAAATAACACGCTCTGTTAAATTGTCGACAACTGTGAATTTTTTGAGTATAACATTCTGATTGCTTAGGAACACGGCGACTTTTAATCCGTTGGGCAGGTAGCCCATTTGGTTGATGCGGATAACTTCAATGCCTGATACCTTCCAAAAGAGGCAGGTAATCAACATCCATATTCCGAAAAATCTGATCATAGCCAGGAGTTTAAGCTTGTGAAATCCGGTATAGCAAAGACCAAAAGTAGACTAAAAAATGAAAATTACAATATTGGTCATACATGTTATATAATACCTGT
>Ga0163199_1001865_pt1 | contig 13010 bp, 13 predicted proteins | sample PL_2010_150m_FD_113537 | JGI IMG/M metagenome (GOLD analysis project Ga0163199, IMG submission 113537) | Freshwater microbial communities from Powell Lake, British Columbia, Canada to study Microbial Dark Matter (Phase II) - PL_2010_150m | ecosystem: Environmental > Aquatic > Freshwater > Lake ... | reverse complement strand
GTGTCAGGCGGCTGTGTCGAGGACGACCTGATTGCGCGCACGCGCGCCGCCTGGACAGCCGGCAAGGCAGACAGCAGCACACCGTCCCTGATTGTCTATGGCGTGAGCAAGGAGGAGGCTGCGCGCTTTGGCTTGCCCTGTGGCGGCACCTTGCGCCTGCTGCAGGAGCCGCTGCAGGACATCCACTGGGTCGAACAGTTGCTGCAGCAAACGGCGACCCAGCAACTGGTGAAGCGCAGCGTGACGCTGGCCACGGGTGCTGTGCAACTTTCGGCAGCGCAACGCGGCCAGGCACTGGAGTTTGACGGCATCACCCTGAGTACCGTTTTCGGGCCGAAGTGGCGCTTGCTTCTGATTGGTGCGGGGCAACTGTCGCAGGCGGTGGCCCAGATGGCCTTGCTGCTGGATTTTGAAGTGCTGGTCTGTGATCCGCGCGAGGAGTACGCCAGCACGCTGCTGGCGGCCGTGCCTGGCGTCATCCGTGTCGACGGCATGCCCGACGACGCCGTACGCGCCTTGCCGCCCGATGCACATACCGCCATCGTGGCGCTGACGCACGACCCCAAACTCGACGACATGGCATTGATCGAAGCGCTGCAATCCGACGCTTTTTATGTCGGCGCTCTGGGCTCCAGGCGCAACCAGCAAACGCGCAAGCAGCGCCTGGCTGAGCATTTCGATCTGACGGCTGAACAACTGAACCGCCTGCACGGCCCGGTCGGGCTGGCGCTGGGTGCCAAGACGCCGGCTGAAATTGCGGTCTCCATCGTGGCCGAGATGGTTCAGGTCAAAGCCGCCGTGGCGCAGAGCCCGGGCCCGGCGCCGGTGTGAATCTTCCTGTCGTCATCGTGCTGGCCTCAGGGCGCGGCAAGCGCTTTCTGGCCTCGGGCGGGACCGGTTCCAAATTGCAGGCGATGCTGGCTGGCAAGCCCGTGCTGCAGCACACACTGGCTGCGGTCCAGGCCAGCGGCCTGCCCTGGCATCTGGAAGACAGCGGCCAGGCCGGCATGGGTGACTCGATTGCCGCCGCAGTGCGCAGCACGCCGGATGCTGCGGGCTGGTTGATTCTTCCCGGCGATCTGCCCCTGATTCAAAGCCAGACCCTGCTCGCTGTCGCAGCGGCCTTGCAAGAGCATGGCGTGGTGCTACCAAGCTACTCTGGCCAGCGCGGACACCCGGTTGGCTTTGCTGCTGACTGTCGTCAGGCGCTGCTGGAACTCAGCGGTGAACAAGGCGCGTTGGGCGTGGTGCGCAGCCGCGCAGCGTTTGAATTGCCAGTGGCCGATGCAGGATGCGTCCACGACATCGATACGCTGGACGATCTGCGCCGGGCCGAGTCCTTGCTGCTCGCTGCACGCCAGGCGAAAACCGGTGAGAATGGCTGAGGAGGCATAAATCATGACGATTGCAAATTGGTGTGTGGTGGCGGCTTGTGTGCTGCCGGTTCTGACCGCGGGGCTGGCCAAAGTCAGTTTTGCTGGCAAGCCCAGAAAAGAGGGCGGCTACGACAACCGCGATCCGCGTGGCTGGGCTTCGCATCTGAGCGGCTGGCAGGCGCGTGCCATCGCCGCGCAGAACAACGGTTTTGAAGCACTGCCTCTGTTCATCGCGGCCGTGGTGCTGGCGCAGCAGGTGCACGCCGATCAGGGCCGCATCGACACCCTGGCCATGAGTTTTGTCGCGATTCGCGTGGTCTATGTCGCGGCCTACCTGATGAACCAGGGCACACTGCGTTCGCTGGTCTGGGGTGCCGGACTGGCAGTCAGCCTGGCCATCATGGCCATGGCTTGACGCGGTCTATTTGTTCTGCCCTGTTCGTCCGCCGCTGCAGCGTTCGATGTCGCTCAAGTCGCGCCGCGATTGAACATTGGCGAAACCCGCCTGCTGCAACAACTCACGCACCGCTGCGGCCTGGTCGAAGCCGTGTTCCAGCAGCAGCCAGCCACCCGGCAGCAAATGCGCGCTGGCATTGGCGATGATGTGGCGAATGTCCTGCAGACCATCCGCTCCCGACGTCAGGGCCTGGGTCGGTTCGTGCTGCAGTGCGTCCAGGTGCGGATCGCGCTCTGCGATATAGGGTGGATTGGAGACAATGGCGTGGTACTTTCCCCGCACGTCAGACAGCCATGATCCCTGCTGAAAATCCATATCGAGTTTCAGGCGACGGGCATTTTCACGCGCGACATTCAGCGCATCTTCGCTGGCATCCAGGGCACTGACCTGCAGGGCGTTGCGTGTGGCCTTGAGCGCCAGCGCAATGGCGCCGCTGCCCGTACCCAGATCGAGCACGCGGGCCGGCTCGCTGGCGGGCGTGTGCGCGGGCAAGACTTCCAGCGCCCAATCGACCAGGGTTTCGGTATCCGGGCGCGGAATCAGGACCCGGGCATCGACCAGCAGGTCCAGCCCAAAGAATTCCTTGTGCCCGGTGATGTAGGCCAGCGGCTCACCGCCAGCGCGGCGCTGCACACAGGCATCAAGGATGGACTGCGCTGCCGCCGGCAATTCGTCGGCGTCGTGTGCCATGAGCCAGGCTCGCTGCTCAGCCGGTCGGCCCAGCGCGTGCAGCAGCAGCAGTTGCGCATCGAGTCGCTCGATTCCGAGCGACTGCGCCTGGCTCAGGGCTTGTGCGAGACTGGGCACGCTCATGCCCCGACGCCAACTTCCAGCGCCGCGAGTTGCTGCGCTGCTTCATAGGCCTGCAGCGCTTGCACCACTTCGAGCAGATCGCCTTCCATGATGCTGAGCAGTTTGTACAGCGTAAGGTTGATGCGGTGATCGGTGAGTCGCCCCTGCGGAAAGTTGTAAGTGCGGATGCGGTCGCTGCGGTCGCCACTGCCAATCAGGCTCTTGCGCTCGGCAGCGTCCTTGGCGGCGCGCTCGGAGCGGTCTTTTTCCTGGATGCGCGCGGTCAGCACTTTCATGGCTTGCGCCTTGTTGCCGTGCTGGCTGCGCCCGTCCTGGCATTCGGCCACGATGCCGGTTGGCAGGTGCGTGATGCGCACAGCCGAGTCGGTCTTGTTGATGTGCTGACCACCGGCACCACTGGCGCGGTAGGTGTCTATGCGCAGGTCGGCCGGGTTGATCTGGATTGCTACTGTCTCGTCCGGCTCCGCCAGTACCGCCACCGTGCACGCGCTGGTGTGGATGCGGCCCTGGGTTTCGGTGGCAGGCACACGCTGCACGCGGTGCCCGCCGGACTCGAACTTGAGTGCGCCGTAGACGTGGTCGCCCTCGACGCGCAGCACCACGTCCTTGAAACCACCCAGTTCGCTCAGCGATTCGCTCAGAATCTCGGTCTTCCAGCCCTGGCGTTCGCAAAAACGGCTGTACATGCGCAGCAGGTCGCCGGCAAACAGGGCGGATTCGTCACCGCCCGTGCCGGCGCGGATTTCGATGAAGGCGTTGCGCGCGTCGTCCGGGTCCTTGGGCAGCAGCATGCGTTGCAACTCGCCTTCGAGCTGGCTGATCTCGGCGCTGGCGCCATCAATTTCTTCCTGCGCCATGCTGGCCATGTCGGCGTCGTCGCTGGAACTTGTCAACAAGTCCTGCGCGGCGGCCAGGTCCGCTTCGCGCTGTTGGTAGCGCGACCAGCGCGTGGCCACCGAAGCGACCTCGGTGTGTTCGCGCGAGAGCAGCAGAAACTGCTTCATGTCCTTCATGATGTCCTCGCGCGAGAGCAGGAACTCCAGCTCCCCGAGCCGGTCGGCGTAGCGTGCAAGTTGTTGACGGAGAAAGGGTTTCATCGACGATGGCTGAGGTGTTTGTGAATGTCATCCCGGACTCGATCCGGGATCCATGGATTGCGGGTCGGGCCCGCAATGACAAATCACAGGCTCGCAACGACCAGGCCGTGATGACGACCTTTGTAGGAGCGTCGCTAACGCTCTTTACGCAAAAAGAAATGTTGAATCGCTGAACTGGCGCGCTCACGGGCCTGCGTGTCGCTGGCGCGCAATTCGGCCATGGCGCCATGCAGCATTTTTTGCGTCAGGCCTTTGGAGAGCGCTTCCATGACAGCTTCGACGTCTTCGCCCTTGGCCAGCAGCTTGCGGGCACGGCTGAGTTCAGCGGCGCGCCACTCATCGGCCTGGGCATGGAGTTGCTGGATCAGAGGTACCGAACTGCGCTGGTCCACCCAGTGCATGAAGCTTTGCACGCCGGCGTCCACAATCGCCTCGGCCTGCGCCACGGCTGCCTGCCGATTGGCCTGCGCCGTCTGCACCACGCTGGCCAGATCGTCCACGGTGTAGAGGTAGATGTCTTCCAGCGCCTTGACCTCGATTTCGATGTCGCGCGGTACCGCCAAATCAATCATGAACATGGGGCGGTGCTTGCGGCGCTTGAGGGCGCGCTCCACCGCACCCAGGCCAATGATGGGCAGCGTGCTGGCGGTGCAACTGATGACAGCGTCGAACTCGTGCAGGCGGTCTGGCAACTCGGCCAGATGCATGACCTCGGCACCAAAGCGGCTCGCCAGCTTTTCACCGCGCTCCAGCGTGCGGTTGGCAATCGCCATACTCTTGGGGTTCTTGGCCGCAAAGTGGGTGGCGCAGAGCTCGATCATCTCGCCGGCACCGACAAACAGTACCTTGACCTGACCCAGGTCTTCAAACAACTGCCCTGCCAGACGCACACCCGCAGCCGCCATGCTGATCGAGTGAGCGCCGATTTCGGTCGAAGTGCGCACCTCCTTGGCGACGGCAAACGAGCGCTGAAACAGCTGGCTCAGCGTGGTGCCCAGGGCGCCGGCCGACTCCGCAGCCCGCACCGCGTCCTTGATCTGTCCCAGGATCTGCGGCTCGCCCAGCACCATGGAATCGAGCCCGCTGGCAACCCGGAAAGCGTGGCGCGCCGCTAAGCCGTCTTGCATCGTGTAGGAGTGGGCACGCAGCAGCGAAGGGGCGACGCCGCCGCTCTTGGCCAGCCAGTCCAGCGTGTGCTCCAGTTCGGGCTTTTCACCGGCGCAGTAAATCTCGGTCCGGTTGCAGGTGGAGATCAACGCGGCCTCGGGTTGGCGCGAAAGCGCGTTGCGCAGGCCATGCAGCGTGGGGGCCACCTGATCGATGGCGAACGCAAAACGGCCGCGCAGATCGAGCGGCGCGGTCGTGTGATTAATGCCTAAAGCCCAGACTGCCATAGCCCGATTATAAAATCAGCCACCGATGACAGCCCTCGCTCTCCTGAATCATGTCCTGAATTTCCTGGCACCGGCCTTGTGGCTGGCATTGCTGTTGCCGCTGGTGAGTCGCTGGATCTTCAGAAAAAAGGTCAAAAGACCCGGACTTGGGCTGCAGGTGGCGGTTAATTTTGCGCTGTGCCTGCTGGTGCTGGGGCTGGGGCTGTGGTTCTTTGGCCGCGACGGCAAGATGGCGACCTATCTGGCCATGACCGTGACCGGTGCCACCAGTCAGTGGTTGATGCTGCGTGGCTGGCGCGCTTAAGCTGCTGGCGAAAACAAGTCCACGCGATCGGTGATGATGCCGTCGGTACCCAGGTCCGTCAGGCGTTTCACAGTCGGTTCGTCATTCACCGTGTAACTCAGGCAACGCAGACCGGCGCTCTTGGCCTGCGCTACGCTGCTCGCGTCCCACAGGCGGTGCTTGCAGACCAGCGCGACGCAGCCCAGCGACTGCGCAGCTTCGAGCCAGCCGTTCCACAGCGTATCGAGCAGCAGGGCGCGCGGCAGCAGCGGCGCTGTATCGCGCGCTGCCAGCAAGGACTCAGGCCGGAAGGAGGTCAGCAGCGGTGGCACAGCAGCACCCAGCCAGAGTCGGGCAGCGTGCTGCGCCACTACCTCACCAGTCAGGTGTTCAAGTCCGGGCGTCGGTTTGATTTCAATATCGAGAAAGAAGTTGTTCTGCAGGCAATAGCGCGCGATGTTCTCGAAGCTCGGAAGCGGCTCGCCCGCATAGGCAGCGCAGTGCCAGCTGCCAGCATCGAGTTGCGACAAGGCAGCCCAGGGGTGATCGCCGGCGATGCTGCTGGCGCCCTCTGCGATCCGCGTTGGGCCGTTGCTGGTGCGCTCCAGTGTGGCGTCGTGCAGCAGGAAGGGTATGCCGTCCGCGCTGAGTTTGACGTCGCATTCGAACATGCGGTAGCCATGACTGGCCCCTAGCCGGAAGGCAGCCAGCGTGTTTTCGGGTGCCAGTTTTCCAGCGCCGCGGTGCGCGATCCAGCGCGGGTAGGGCCAGGGGGATGCTGTCATTGCCGGGTGTCTTTGGTCATTGCAGGGCGCTGGCTTGTCATTGCGGACGCCGGCTTGTCATTGCGCACGCCGGCTTGTCATTGCGGACTTGATCCGCAATCCATGGATCCCGGATCGAGTCCGGGATGACAAACTGAATTCGTCATTGCCCGGCACGCGAATCGACTTCCACACGCTTGCCCGTACCGGCGTCAAAGTAATGAATCTTGTCAGCGCGCGGTGTCACGTGGATGGTGCTGCCGATGGTCGGTACAAAATGGCCTTCTTCGGTGCGCAGAATCACCATTTCGTCGCCGCTGCCGTGCGTCCAGCGGCCGTAGACCAGTCGCTCGGCGCCCAGCATTTCGACCGTCTCGACGCGCAGCGCCCAGCCCGTCTCTGTGATTTCCAGGTGTTCGGGGCGCACGCCAGTGATGATGCCGGGCACAGCGCCCGGTGCATCCTTGAGCAGGTTCATGGGCGGCGAGCCGATGAAACTGGCGACGAAGGTGGTGGCAGGGCGCGAGTAGACCTCTTCGGGCGTACCGAACTGCTCCATGGCGCCCAGATTGATGACGATCATGCGCTCTGCCAGCGTCATGGCCTCGACCTGATCGTGCGTCACAAAAAGTGAGGTAATGCCCAGTTCGCGGTGCAGCTTCTGAATCTCGATGCGCGTCTGCGCACGCAGCTTGGCGTCCAGATTGGACAGGGGCTCATCGAACAGAAAGACCTGTGGATGGCGCACGATGGCGCGGCCCATGGCGACGCGCTGGCGCTGACCACCCGAGAGTTCGCGCGGTTTGCGCTGCAGAAAGGGTCCGATTTCCAGAATCTTTGCCGCCTTGTCGACACGGGCCTTGATTTCTTCGACTGGAACTTTGGCAATCTTGAGTCCGTAGGCCATGTTCTCGAACACACTCATGTGCGGGTACAGCGCGTAGTTCTGGAACACCATGGCGATGTCGCGCTCGGAAGGTTCGAGGTCGTTGACGATGCGCCCGCCAATGGAAATCTCGCCTTCGGTGACTTCCTCCAGACCCGCCAGCATGCGCAGCAGCGTGGACTTGCCACAACCCGAGGGACCGACGATGACAACGAATTCGCCGTCACGAATTTCGGCATTGATGGTGTTGATCACCTGATTGGCGCCCTTGCCTTTGCCGTAGCGCTTGACGACGTTTTTAAATGTGATTGAGGCCATAGAAATTTCCGTCAGCGCGAGGCCATAGGCCGCGGCGATCCATGCTGGTGTGCCGCCCTTGCATGGATTGCCGCGTCGCTGCGCTCCTCGCAATGACGGTGAGGGAGTGAAACTGCTTTGCGTTCATTTTTCAGTATCGACCAAGCCTTTGACAAACCACTTTTGCATCAGCATGACCACGGTGGCCGGGGGCAGCATGGCCAATAGCGCGGTGGCCATGACGACGTTCCACTCGTTTTGTGAATCACCCCCTGCCACCATCATCTTGATGCCCACCACCACCGGGTACATGCTCTCCGATGTCGTGGCCAGCAGCGGCCAGAGGTACTGGTTCCAGCCGTAGATGAACTGAATCACAAAGAGGGCAGCAATCGAGGTTTTGGAGAGCGGCAGCAGGATATCGATGAAGAACCGCATCGGACTGGCGCCGTCCATGCGGGCCGCTTCGGCCAGTTCGTCAGGCACCGACATGAAAAACTGGCGAAACAAAAACGTGGCAGTGGCCGAGGCGATCAGCGGTATCGTCAAGCCGGCATAAGTGTTGAGCATGCCAAGGTCTGACACCACTTTATAGGTCGGGCCAATGCGCACCTCGACCGGCAGCATCAGCGTCACAAAAATAGCCCAGAAGAAAAAGTTCTTGAACGGGAAACGGAAGTAGACGATGGCAAAAGCCGACAGCAGCGAGATCGTGATCTTGCCGAAGGTGATGACCAGCGCCGTGACCAGGCTGACCCACATCATGTGCACCACCGGTGCTCTGGATCCAGCGCCGGCTCCGCCACCCATCAGTGCTTTTTCGTAGGTTGCCCACAGATTGCTGCCCGGCAGCAGCGGCATCGGCGCCTGCACGATTTCCTGCGCCGTGTGCGTTGACGCCACAAAGGCCAGATACAGCGGAAAGGCGACCACCAGCACGCCCAGAATCATCACGGCATGCGCCAGAAAGGTCAGAACCGGGTTGCGTTCAACCATGACGCGAGTCCTCGCGGCAGTGCCGCAGCGCCGGGCCGCCCCAAGCATGTCGCGCAGTCTCTCCGAGACCTGCCCGAGGGCACGGCCCCCAAGGGGCTGGAGCCTGCGGCTCCAAAGCTGCTTGAGCAGCTTTGGACAGGCGACAGGGGCGAAGCGTCTCGCGAGCCGCGGCCTGCAAGGTGCAGCGAAGTACGCGCAGCGACGAGCGTGGGGGCCTCATCAGTAGTTCACTTTCTTCTCGATAAAGCGGAACTGCACCACGGTCAGGGCAATCACGATGGTCATGAGTACCACCGACTGCGCGGCCGAGCCGCCCAGGTCCATTGCCTTGAAGCCGTCGTAGTAAACCTTGTAGACCAGAATCGAGGTCGCCTGCCCGGGGCCGCCGTGCGTGGTGGCATCCACAATGGCAAAGGTGTCGAAGAAGGCGTACACCATGTTGATGACGAGCAGGAAGAAGCTGGTCGGAGACAACAGGGGCAGTTGGATCGTCAGGAAGCGCCGCCAGGGTTTGGCACCATCGATGGCCGCAGCTTCAATCAGTGACTTTGGAATCGACTGCAGACCGGCCAGAAAAAACAGGAAGTTGTAGGAAATTTGCTTCCAGACAGCGGCCATCACGATCAGCGTCATGGCGTGACCCTCGTTGAGCAGGTGGTTCCAGTTGATGCCCAATTTTCCCAAAGCATAGGACACCACGCCCAGTGAGGGCGAGAACATGAAGATCCAGAGCACACCGGCCACGGCAGGTGCTACCGCATAGGGCACGATCAGCAGGGTCTTGTAGAACATCGCCCCCTTGATGACGTGGTCGGCAAAAACCGCCAGGGTCAGGGAAAGGCTGATACCCAGAACAGCGACCAATAGGGAGAAGGTTGCGGTGGTCTTGAAGGATGCCAGGTAGCTGGCATCATTCCACAGGCGATTGAAGTTCTCCATGCCGACCCACTGGGTCGAAATACCAAAAGCGTCCTGTGACTGAAACGACTGCAGCAGTGCCTGCGCTGCCGGCCAGAAAAAGAAGACGCCAATAACGGTCACCTGAGGTGCCAGCAAAAGCCATGGCAGCCAGGGTGACCGGAATTGGACGCGTTTTTCCACTTACTTGTTGGCTTTCTCGAAGCGTTCCAGATGCTCATTGCCGCGCTTCACAATCGCGGTCAGTGCTTCCTTGGGCGACTTCTTGCCGCTCCAGACCATCTCCAGTTCTTCGTCTTCCACCTGGCGAATCTGTACGTAGTTGCCCAGGCGGATGCCACGGCTCTTGTCGGTCACCTTGCGGATCATCTGCGTCACCGCGATGTCGGTACCGGGTTTCTCTTTGTAGAAGCCTGACTTTTCCGTCAACTGGTAGGCCGCTGTGGTGATGGGCAGGTAGCCGGTGCGCTTGTGGCTGGCCGACTGAACCTCCGGGCGCGAGATGAAGTTGAAGAAGCTTGCCACGCCTTTGTATTCGGCTGGTTTTTTACCGGCCATGACCCACAGGCTGGCGCCGCCGATAACGGTGTTTTGCGGTGCACCGGGCACATCCGGGTAGAAGGGCAGGGTGGCCAGGGCGTAATCAAACTTGGCGTTCTTGGCGACGTTGCCGTAGAAGCCGGCCGAGGTCGTGATCATGGCGCACTCGCCCGAGATAAAACTGGCTTCGGGCACATTGGCGCGGCCCTTGTAAATGAACAGGCCCTGCTTGGACATGTTGGCGAGGTTCTCGATGTGACGCTCATGCAGCGGCGAGTCGACTTTCAGGCGCGCATCCATGCCGGCCAGGCCGTTGGACTTGCTGGCGAACTCGACGTTGTGCCAGGCCGAGAAGCTCTCCAACTGGGTCCAGCCCTGCCAGGCGATGGTGAGCGGGCACTTGTGGCCGCTGGCCTTGAGCTTGGCCGCTGCCAACGCAACTTCCGGCCAGGTGGTGGGCGCCTTGTTGGTGTCGATGCCGGCCGCCTTGAATGCGTCCTTGTTGAAGTAGAAAATGGTGGTCGAGCTGTTGAACGGGAAACTCAGCATCTGGCCGTTCGGCGCCGTGTAATAGCCGGCAACGGCAGAGACATAGACCGTGGGGTCGAACTTGTAACCGGCGTCCGTCATCACCTTGCCAACGGGCACGATGGCGCCTTTGCTGGCCATCATGGTTGCAGTACCGACCTCGAAAACCTGCAGGATGTTGGGTGCGTTGCCGGCACGGAAAGCGGCAATGGCGGCGGTCATGGACTCGTCGTAGGTGCCCTTGAAGGTGGGAATAATCTTGTAGTCCTTCTGGCTGGCGTTGAATTCCTTGGCCAGGTCGTTGACCCACTCGCCATTGACGGCGGTCATGGAGTGCCACCACTGAATTTCAGTCTGGGCCTGAGCGGATACGGAACAAGCAGCTGCGAGGGCAACGGCCGCAATCTTGAAGTTCATAGGATCTCCTTCGAATAAAAGACTAAGCATAGCGCCAGATTATGACGAACAGACGTCAAAAAAATGTCAATTTGCGCAAAACTTGATTAAGCACATATCTTTCACTGTGGCGCAACCGGGTTTTCATCAGGCAGGGGAGGTAAACCGGCCTAAACTGCTTGCATCGCTGCGGTGCAAGCGGCGCCCGAGGACGCACGTCAATGGAATTGAATTTCCCATCTGTCATCCAGACCCAGGTTCTGATCATTGGCGGCGGCGTTACCGGCACCGCGCTGGCGCGTGACCTGGCTTTGCGCGGCGTTGACTGTATTCTGGTCGAGAAGGACGACATCAACGCCGGCGCCTCGGGGCGCAACCATGGCCTGCTGCACAGCGGCGCGCGCTACGTGGCGGGCGACCCCGGCGCCGCGAGGGAATGCCGCGCCGAGGGCGACATCCTCAAGCGCGTGGCGGCCCAGACGATTCAGGACACCGGTGGCTATTTTGTCGCCGTGCAAGGCGATGACGAGCGCTACATTGCTGACTTTCCCTCGTACTGCGCGCGCTCCGGCATCAGTGCGCGCGCCGTGGACGTCGCGCTGGCGCGCGAGAACGAGCCAGCGCTCTCGGAGCACACGATCGCCGTGTTCGAGGTGAGCGATGCGGCGATCGACCCGTTCCGGCTTTCGCTGGAAAGCATGGCGCAAGCGCGCAGCCTGGGTGCGCGGCTGCTGCGGCGCACGCGCGTGGTCGGGTTTGAACGCGCGGGGCGATGCATTGCCGCGGTTCGGGTGCAGCCTCTGGCGGGCGGGCCGGAGTTGCGAATTGAAGCCGCGCAAGTGGTCAACGCCGCAGGCGCCTGGGCGCGCGAGGTGGCGCTGCTGGCCGGCGCGTCGATAGCCATGACCTATTCCAAGGGCACGTTGCTGGTCACACACACGCGTCTGGCCAGTCGCGTTGTGAATCGCCTGCGTCGGCCCGGCAACGGCGACATCATGATGCCGGGCGGCACCGTCTCCATCGTCGGCACGACATCCATGCAGGTCGACACGCTGGAAGATATTCGCGCCACGACGGCCGAGGCCGATCTGATCATTGCCGAGTCTGCACCGATGCTGCCAGTGCTGGCGAGTGCACGCTTTATCCGCGCCTACGCCGGCGTGCGCCCGCTGCTGGGCTCGGCGGGTGCGGACAGCCGTACGGTCTCGCGCGGCTTCGCCCTGTTCGACCACGAAGAGCAGGGTCTGGACAACTTTGCCACCCTCACCGGCGGCAAGCTCACCACTTGCCGGCTGATGGCCGAGCGTGCTGCCGATCTGGTCTGCCGTCGCCTGGGCGTGACGCGGCCCTGCCTCACTGCCAGCACGCTGCTGCCGCAGGCGGCCGAGAATGCCTGGACCGAGCCGGGTCACTCGGCGCGTGAGTGGCTGCGTCCCCATCCAGCGCAGGACGCGCTGCTGTGCGAATGCGAAATGGTGTCGGGCAGTGCCGTCGATGCCATCTACGCTGCGCTGCGCGCGGCCGGCGACAAGCCGACACTGACCGACATCGGCTTGCGCAGCCGTGTCGGAAAAGGTGCCTGCCAGGGCGCCTTTTGTGGCCTGCGCACGGCAGCCCATCTTTATCAGACGGGCGACTTCCAGGCGCAGCAGGGCCTGGCCGAGATGGTTGATTTTTTCAGCGAGCGCTGGCGCGGTCAGCAACCCATCCTGTGGGGTGAGCAACTGGCGCAAGCCGAGTTGGCCGAAGCGCTGCACTGTGGCCTGTTCGGCGAAGAACTGCAGCAGGCAAGGCCATGAGCGTCGCAGCAGCAAAGACTTACGACGTCGCCGTGATCGGCGCCGGCATGGCGGGCATGGCGGCGGCACTCTTTGCCGCAGAGCGGGGTTTGTCGTGCATTCAAGTGGGCAGTGGTGGTGGCATTCTGTTTGCCAGTGGCCTGCTGGATCTTCTGGCGGTGCACCCGGTGGCGCAGCGTCGGCAGTGGCTGTCTCCTTTTGAGGCCCTGGCAGCGCTGGCGCACGAGCAAGCCGGGCATCCGCTGGCGCGGGTCGATGCGGCTTCGGTCCGCACGGCGTTCCAGGCCTTTGTTGCGGCCCTGACTTCTGCGGGGATGCCCTACGCGCCGCTGGACGAGCGCAACAGCAAGGTGCTGACATCGATCGGCACCCTCAAGACCAGTTTCGGCGTGCCTTTGAGCATGGTGGCGGGCGTGGACGCGCTGGAGCGGCGCCTGCCCTGCCTGCTGGTGGATTTCCGCGGCCT
>Ga0163199_1001864_pt1 | contig 13019 bp, 13 predicted proteins | sample PL_2010_150m_FD_113537 | JGI IMG/M metagenome (GOLD analysis project Ga0163199, IMG submission 113537) | Freshwater microbial communities from Powell Lake, British Columbia, Canada to study Microbial Dark Matter (Phase II) - PL_2010_150m | ecosystem: Environmental > Aquatic > Freshwater > Lake ... | reverse complement strand
CCGCAAGCAGCCTCGCGATCGAACGAATCCGATGCTGCGCCTGCGGAATCCAAGAATCCTGCTGCAACCGAAGTCGCCAGCAACAACGCCTCTAAAAGTCCAGTTGACGACAACCGGCCAGCCGAATCCGGCTTCGGCAGTTCCCCGGCAGCCACAAAGCCGGAAAGCACCGCCAATAATCCACCGACACAGAACACCTCATCCGCCGAACCCCGTTCCGACACCACCCAAGCCAACCAACGCGCAGAAAGCACGGCAGACAACTCGCCGAAAAACGACAACAATATTTCACCTTCTCAGAGCGCAAAATTGGAAGCCCCAGCAAGGAACGAATCGACTTCCTTCAAGGATCTCTCTCCGAAAGAGCAAACCGCTGTTAACCGCCAGACCGACGAGAAATTCTATAAGAACAACCCGGATATGGCGGGCCAAAAGATTGATCCCCGGACCCAGCCTGAGAAGGCCCAAGAGTGGAAAGACAACAGACAAGAGGTCATGAATCAACGGGCTTCCCAAGCAAATTCCCCGGAATTTAAGGATTTACCCGCACCCTCCGAACAACCTCCACCATCGGAACAAAAGCCTTCACCCGAATCCGCACCCTCCGACACTGCCGTTGCAAGTCAGTCCAAACCTGAGCCGATGGCACCCGAACCAGGTGCTCAGCAGGAAGCGAAAGATACACCACCGACTGAACTCGCCCACAACGGTCAAACAGCGGGAGCCAGTCAAGAATCAGCTTCGAAAACCAATCCTGCTGGCGAAGTACAGCCGCAAGCAGCCTCCCGATCCAACCAATCCGATACTGCGGCTGCGGAATCCAAGAATCCTGCTGCAACCGAAGTCGCCAGCAATAACACCTCTAAAAACCCAGTTGACGACAACCGGCCAGCCGAATCCGGCTTCGGCAGTTCCCCCTCAGCGACAAAGCCGGAAGGCACCGCCAATAATCCACCGACACAGAACACCTCATCCGCCGAACCCCGTTCCGAAACCGCCCAAGCCAACCAACGCGCGGAAAGCGCGGCAGATAACTCACCGAAACACGACAACAATATTCCACCTTCTCAGAGCGCAAAAGCCGAAGCCCCAGCAAGCAACGAATCGACCTCCTTCAAGGATCTCACCCCGAAAGAGCAAACCGCTGCTGTCGCGCAACAAGCAAAGCAAGATGAGCCGTTTCAGCCGGTGCAAAATCCGGAAAGTTCAGACCGCAAGTCGGTTTCACCTCCCGAGCAGGCGGCTTATGACCAACTTGCGAAAAATGACGCCGAGTTCAACCGAAGAATCAAAGAGGAGACGGCTAATCCCGATAGCCGGATTGGGCAGATTCAGCGCGGGGATTGGTCGGGCGTGGGGGAAGACATTCGAAACGGGAAAATGCCGGAGAACGGATATCGCCCTTCGCCTAACGAAGGCGCAGCGCAGTCCCCGGCAAGTCAAGCGGCTTATGACCAACTTGTGAAGAATGACGCCGAGTTCAACCGAAGAATCAAGGAGGAGATGGCGAATCCAGATAGCCGAATCGGTCAGATTCAACGCGGGGATTGGTCGGGAGTTGGTGAAGACATTCGAAACGGGAAAATACCGGAGAACGGATATCGCCTTCCTCCCGCCGAAGGCTCAGCCAAGCCCCCCTCAGATCAAACTCCAAACCGCTTGGAAACGGATACTCCCTATAGCTCCTTCGCGCCGCGGGAGCCGGTTCCCTCCACGTCGCAAAATCAACCGCCGGAATCTCCGGGATTTTTCGAGGGGCTTGATAAAAAAGCCTCGAACGCAATCAATGGCGCAATAGATCGTGCTAAGAATAATGTAAATCAGTCAATCTACGATGTAAAAAAGAGCGCTGCCGACAAGTGGAACAGTGGCTTGCGAGAAGGCTCTCCACTGTGGATCAATGTCGATCCGCCAAATTCGAAACCATCGTCAGCTACAAGAAATTCTTCTTCAAGCGATGGATCAGATATCCTAAATGTTGTCGCTGGCCAGATTAACAATATCGCAAAGCAGGGTGGGAGGGCATTTCGTGTTGTCGCACCTACTGGAAGCCAAGCAATTGAGCAGGTCACAGATGTCAATCAGGCGCTTATTAATAACAAGGGAGACCTAAATGCTGCGGCTAGGGACTATGCAATTGGATTGGGAGCTAGCGCCGCAATCGGCTCTGCCGCGTATCAAAATAGGAATATCCCTTCGAAAAACACAACTGAGGGCCCTGTGATTCTTTATAAATACCAAACTCCCACAGCCGGGGTTCCCGTTCCTGGCCTAAGTGAAAAAGGAGAGTATATGTTATGGTTTCCAGATCGACAGAAGACCGAGCAAGCCTATTGGGATGTCAATGAGGCGCGGTTGCTCTCGGTAATGAGCAAGCGAAGTCCGATTTATGATAGTCACGTTGACAGTATGGGAAACCTAATTCCAACTACGGGGTTCCTACAAAATGAGCGTTTACTGCTTCATAATAATGGTTGGAAGTATCTTCCATCTCTTCGAACATGGGTTCCACCATGAATTAAATGGTGTTTGTCGCTTTCAACACTATGCAGTCGGGATACGACTATTTTTTGTCAGAATGACTATTCATGCATTATTATTGCGCGCATTCTATCTGCTGCTGGGAGTTACAGTTCTAAGTATCTCGTTGCGCGCGACAGACGACAACTCAGGGAGGGCTTTTACACCCGCCCCAAGCTTGGAGAAGATCCTCGCAGCCTATCAGGAAGACAAAAATGAGAAGCGCACCAAAGTTCTCCTCGCGGCTTTCGCTCGTGGCAATCCATCTGACGCCCGCCCAGTCTTCCAGCTTGCCATGTTATGCGAGAAAACCCGCGATTGGGCTGCAGCTCGCGACTGGTTTGTGGAGTTCCTTCGGCGCGATCCCTCCTCCCCGCTCGCGCAAAAGGTCCACCGGGAGCTCAGCTACGTGAGATGGGCGATTCTCTATGAAAAAACGCTTGACGGCTGGCAGCGACGCGAAGCGCTCAACATTCGTGACCAAGCCCGGCATGCGCTTGTCATCGCAGACTGGAAGGAAGCCGACGCACTTGCCAACAAGGCCATCGGGCTCAGCTATTCGTCTTGGGACATCATCGCCATCAAAGGAACCGCTCTTTTCAAGCTTGAAAACTATCGTGTTGCGGAAATCTGTCTTCAGGCCGCCGCAGAATGCTGCCCCGAGCGCGAACGCCCGGCCATCGCCGCCACCCTCGCCAAATGCCAGAGAGAGCAATCGTTCGCCTAGGCTAATCAGGATTCGAACATTAAAGCCACCTCTGGAAAATACGCCGCCGCCGCTGCAGCTTACCTGAAGGCCTGGAAAATAGCTCAAGAGCGTTATAGTGCGGCCGTCGCCGCCATCCAGTGCTTCGTGGTGGCAGAAGACTATGCCGCTGCGAAGGATATCCTCGTCCAAGTGGAGGCAGCCGAACCAGATAAGGCCAAACTTCCCTCAGGCCTTCGCGATCCAGTCGCGCTTTATGCCCAGTTGGACAAACTCGCCGCCCTTGGTGGAAAGTCCAAAGTCGCCAGCAGCGAAAGCGGCAGCAAATCCACAAAATCCCGTCCGAAAACCTCTTCCTCGGGCCAAAAGAAAACCATGGCTCAAGACTTCCTTTCCAGAATAAATAAGAAATAACTCACGTGAAAAGCCAACACGAGGAAGCCGACGAGGTGGATTTCGGCATTCTGCTCGGTTTCACATATGGCATATCGAAAGGATCGGTCTTCTACGCGGCTCTTGGCGGGTCAGGAAGTAACCGCCCCCAGCAGGGAGGTGACGAGGTCGCCAACCAGCAGTCGACTTTCCAGTGCGATCAATCGCGTGTTTTACAGCAAGCGTTGGCGGATTACCCGTTGCTGGGGCGCAGGACCCGCAATTTGTGCCCGCTTAACACGACGAAGCAACCGGACCATGATTCGACATCTTCGTTGCGGAAAACTTCCACAATCCGCCGGGTCAGCTCCAGGCGGCCGGCGTCGGGCAGGCGCACCAGCAACAGGCCGCAATGCGCGCCGGGCTGAAATTGGCGCAAATCTGAAAAGTCAAGGTCTTGGGTCAGAAGAAAGCGACCCTCGGCTTGAGTTGCCGCCCACACATCCGGATCAGCGCATCCCGCCAAACCTTCCTGTCGCACATTGTCAGCAGTGTGGTTCAATGCCGCAAGCTCCCAGACCAGGGACTCGGGAAGGTTTTCGTCCAACTTGAGTTTCACGCGGTTACGGCGGGAGCCGCAGGCACCGGCAAATCATCGCCTGCGGCGGTGGCGGCAAATGCGATGACCGCGCGCATCCCGGCCTGATTCACGGTTGGGAAATCAGCGCGAATTTCTTCTTCGGTCGCCCCTTCCGCCAGGCTGGCCAGCAGCGTTCTCACCGGAACGCGTGTGCCTTTGACGACCAACTCGCCACCACACAAATCCCTGCGGCGCTCAAAATAGGCTGCGTAGTTGAAATTCATAACTGAAACGTAACAGGAGTTGATCGTTTGATCAACAATCCCCGACACAACCCAACCGCTGTGTCACCCCGGCACTCCACTTGTCATCACTTGCTTTGTGCAGTTCCACAGAGCGAATATTTTCTTCGACTGCCGCGACTGGCGGGTCAGGAACAAAACCTTCGTCCGAGCGGGAACGTGCCGAGGCTGGCCAGCGAGCGGGCGATTTTCCCGGCCCGCTCCAGCGCCCTGCCGACTTCAGGTGATTCAGGCCCCCCCTCGATCTCGATGTAAAACACATACGTCTGGGGCTGGCCGGGCACGGGGCGAGAGACGATGCGGGTCAGGCTCACCCGCTCGCGGGAGAACGGACCGAGAAATTTGTGCAGGCTTCCGCACTCGTTGCGGAGGGCGGCAATCAGCGCGGTGCGGTCGGGCTTTGGGGGCGATGCAGGCCTGCGCGCGATGACAAAAAAATTCGTGACGTTGACCGGTTCGCCGCCCGCGGGGAATTCGAGCACCTCCAGTCCGTAGAGTGAGGCGGTTCCGGGCGATGCGAGCGCCGCAGCGTTGCCGGTTCCGGCGGCGCGTCGCGCGGCGATCGCCGTGCTGGCAACCGGCACAAGCTTTGCCTTCGGATGGTGTTCCTTCAGCCAGTCGGCGTGGTGCTTGATCTGGATGAAATGCGAAAAAATCGTCCGGACCGGTTTGCCTGGCCTTCCCAGGAGTGCGATCCGGATGTCGAGCGCCAGTTCCTCCCGGATCGAAACCTTCCCCGCGTGCCGGATCAACAGATCCACGGTATCGTAAACCGTGCCGCCGGAGGAATTCTCCACCGGAACAAGCCCGAGTGCGGCTTCGCCTCCCAGAACGTGCTCAAAGACCCCCTCGATCGTCGCGCAGCCGAGATACCCCGGCGATTTGCCGAACCTCTGCCTCGCCAGAATATCCGAGAACGTTCCCTCAGGTCCGAGATAAGCGATCGGTTTCATGGCTGGATGCGGGGTGGCAAGTCTGTCGTAGCATGGGCATCCTGCCCATGTCTTGCTGGATTGTTACGCATGGGGGCAGGATGCCCATGCCACGCAATCTGGTCGGAAGCCGATTTTTCGTGCGGCCACATCAAGGATTTGTGGGGGCGAAGAGCTCGTGGCCAAGGACGCTGAGGCAGTAGATGGCGGCCGTCTCAGTGCGGAGGATGATCGGGCCGAGCGTCACGGGAAAGAATCCGTGGCTTTTGGCGAGCGCGATCTCGGCGGGCGTGAAATCACCTTCCGGGCCGACGAGCACGGTGGCGCTGCGTGGCAGGCGGGAGTGGACCGAAACAAAGTCGGCGATCACGGACTTGATCGGGCGGGCGTCTGGCTGAAGCGAGGCGATGAGCATGAGCTCGGAGCGTTCGGCGCGCTCGAAGAATTCCTTTGGCGGGCAGGGAGTCGCGACAGTCGGGAGATGGTTGCGGCCGCATTGTTTGCATGCCTCGAGTGCGGTTTCCTGCCACTTTTCGCGCTTCTTTTCCAGCTCGCCCGCGTCCAACTGCACCACCGTCCGGTCGGAGAGAAGCGGGGCGATTGCCGCCGCGCCAAGTTCGACGGCCTTCTGGACGATGAGGTCCATGTTTTTCCCCTTAGGGACCGCTTGCGCGAGGGTGATGGCACACGGCGGGCACGGAGTCTTCGATACAGCGGACAGCTTCAAGACGACCGCCTTGGAATCGGCGGACACAATCTTCGCGGATGCCTCGCGTCCGGCTCCGTCGAAAACGGTCACCCGTTCGTCGGTCCCCAAACGCAGGACGTTTACGCAATGGTGCGACTCGCCGGGCGGCAAAGTCGCTGTCTCCCAGAGGTCAGCGGGCAGGTGGAATCGATGCATAATATTCCCAGATCGCCTCACGCCAGGGCCTGGGCTTGATGCCGGTCATCCGGGTGAGCTTCTCGGTGCTCAGGATGCTATGGACCGGACGCGGCGCTGTAAAACTTTTCATGTCTTGAAGGGATTGAGCGCGAAGCTTTGTGGTTTTGACGGGAAGCCCCGCCACCCTGGCGCAATCGAGCGCCCACTCGCCGTATTCCTGCCATGAACAACTCCCGCTGTTGCAGGCGTGATAGAGCCCGCCGGGAAATGCGGGATCGAAAAGCGGCTCGATCCAGCCCGCCGCATCGCACGAATAGGTCGGCGAGGAATATTTGTCCGCGATCGCGGACAAATCGGACGTCTCCTGGGCGCGCTGCACGATCTGGTCAACAAAACCGGGCCTGTCCGGACCAAAGACCCAGGAGACCCTGATGACGCGGTGGGAGGAGGAATCCGCCAGCACCGCATTTTCGCCATCGAGCTTGGTCTGTCCATACCAGCCGAGCGGGCGCGGCGGATCGTCCTCGGTGTAAGGTTCCTGTTTCTTCCCGTCGAAAACATAGTCGGTGCTGAAGTGGATGAACCTGGCTCCGCAGTTCCTTGCCGATGCCGCCATGATGGCCGGTGCCACGGCGTTGACGGCGCGGGCCTCGTCGCGGCGGCTCTCGCAGGCGTCCACATTCGTCAGGCCGGTCCCGTTGACGAGGACATCAAAGCTCCGCGCTCCCAAACACCGCTCCAGCGCCGCGACATCCGCCACGTCAACGTCATCGCGGGAGAGAGCAGTGATTTCGTGACGCACGGCCCATTCGCGCGCCAGCGCCGCCGCCAATCTCCCCCTTGAACCAAGGATCAGGATTTTCATGGATGTCAGCCAATTTGCCCATGCCATGGGTTGCGGGACAATGCGGAAGTTGCGTCCGATGGAGCGGTATGCTCAAGTTCCGTGACATCGCGCCAAGCCGGATCACGAATCACCATGAAAAAAATCCTCCTTATTGCAACAGCAGTCGCAGCCCTCGTCTTGCCCGCCCGTGCTGAGTTCCGAGGCGCCTGGGTCTCCTCGGTCTACAATATCAACTTCCCGTCGGACTCGGGCCTCTCCGCAGAGACGCAAAAAGCGCAGGCCATCCGGATCCTCGAGGCCGCCAAAGCCGCAGGCCTCAATGCCGTCCTCCTCCAGGTCCGCCCCGAAAGCGATGCCCTCTACGAATCCCGGATCGAGCCGTGGAGCCGTTATCTCACGGGCACACAGGGCCAGTCACCCGGATACGATCCTCTCGCATTTTTTATCGCCGAGGCGAAGAAGCGCGGCATTGCCGTGCACGCCTGGCTGAATCCCTACCGCGCCGCGGCAAATGCCGGCCAGCCGCGCACCGCCAACCACATCAGCAAAAAATTCCCGCAGTTCGCCTACAAGGTCGGCAGCGTGCTCTGGATGGACCCGGGTGCTCCCGAAGTCCAGAAGCACATCGTCTCAGTGGTCCGCGACCTGCTCTCCAGATACGACCTCGCAGGCATCCACCTCGACGACTATTTTTACCCCTACCCGACCGACAGCGGAGCCGTTTATCCGTTTCCCGATGAGAAAACTTACGCGGCCTACCGTTCCGCCGGCGGTAAGCTTGAGAAAGCCGACTGGAGACGGAACAATGTTCACTCGCTCATCCAGGCGATCAGCGGAGCCGTCCACTCGACCAAGCCGGGAGCCCTCTTCGGAGTGAGTCCGTTCGGCATCTACACCAAGGGCGCCCCCCCCGATGTCAAGGCCGGCGTGGATCAATACCACCAGCTTTACTCCGATCCCCTCAAATGGATGCGGGAAGGCTGGGTGGACTACCTCGCTCCTCAACTCTACTGGGCCGAGGGCGGTCCCCAGAGCTTTTCATCCCTCCTCCGCTGGTGGCGCAGCCCGCAGGTCAACACCCGCAGCGTTCCGATCTGGCCTGGCATCGCTGTGGACCGCATGTCATCGCACGGCTGGCCCGCCTCCGAAATCGCCACCCAGCTCGCACTCGAAAAATCCATCGCCCCGCGCGGACGCGGCGGGTTCCTCCTCTGGAACATCGGACCGCTCACGAAAAACTCCAAAGACATCCTCTCCGTCGTCCGCTCGCATTGACACGCTTGTTCGAATCCTGGTCGGATTTGACATACGGGTAAAATGGCCCCCGGTCACAGATCTCACCATCGCCGCCAGCGCGATCCGCGCGGGAGCCCTCCTCGTTTCTCCGGACAACCACTTTCTGGATATCCCCGGGCTGGTCGTCCTCAAGAGGCTCCCGGAAAGCTGACTGCCAGGAAATGCGCTTTACCCGGATTTGAATGCACAGGCTTGATTTCCCGCAGAATTCGCTGTCATACTAGTAAGTTCATGTCCAGTCCCCATGAAACTTTGCGGAACACGGCGATTGTTTTTTCGCTCCGGCGCACGCCCGTATTCGCGGGGCTTCCAGACGACGATCTGGCCATGGTCGCGGAGTTTTCGTTGCTGAAGACGTATCGCAAAGGGGAATATCTGTTCCGCCAGCGCGAGACCGCGCATGGTTTTTTCATTGTGCGGCGCGGCATGATCAACGTCCACCGCGTCGGCGCCGACGGCCGGGAGCAGGTGATCCATCTGTTCCGTCCAGGCGAATCGTTCGCCGAGAACTCACTTGTCAACGATGCCGGCTACCTGACCGACGCCCGGTCGGTGGGAGAAAGCGAAGTCATTCTTGTTCCCAAATGGGAGTTCCTGCAGATCCTTCGCCAGCGCGCGGATATCGCCCTGAGAATCCTGGCTTCGATGAGCCAGCACATGCGCGGGCTGATCGCCTCCCTGGAGAGCGTCACCCTCAAGGACTCCGAGACGCGCCTGATGAACTGGATCCTGCGCCGCTGCCCGAAGCCGATATCCCACAAGCCGGCCGAGGTCGCGATCGGGATGACAAAAACCATGCTGAGCGGGGAGCTCGGGACCCGTCAGGAAACGCTTTCACGCACGCTCGCCAAACTCCGGGAGGCCGGACTGATCACGGTGCGCGGGCGCACGTTGAAAATCCCCGACCCGCTGAAATTGAGGCAAGCATTCCGCTCCCATCTGGCCGACGGCCGCGATTAGATTTATTCCAGAGACACGCGCTTCGCGTCGCTCCAGAGGCTTTCGAGGTCGTAGAACCCGCGCTTTTCTCCGTGGAAGAGGTGGCAGATCACGTCCCCATAATCGAGCACGACCCACTGGCTGGCCGGATAGCCGTCCTCTGCATGCGGACGCTGACCGAATTGCTCGCGCACACTTTCCCGGATCGAGGAGGAAATCGCCTTGAGCTGGGGCTCGGACGACCCCGAGCAAATTAGGAAAAAGTCGGTGAATCCCGAGACGCCGCGCAGGTCGAGAAGGACGAGGTTTTCCGCTTTTTTTTCGGCGGCCGCCGCGGCGCAGGCGCGGGCGATGATTTCGGAATCAATCATTCCGGTAGAGTCGGTGTTGGGAAATTATCGCGCATGCAGCTTCGGGAACAAGGTAGCGGACGGACATCCCGCTGGCAATGCGATTCCGGACGTCCGTCGAGGAAATATCCACCCGGCGGGAGATCACCCGGAATCCGTGGTCCACGGGAATTCCACCGCGTGAAAAGACGACGAATGTCGCAAGCTCCCGCAGCGCAGCGATGTCTTTCCACGTGTGCAGCGAGGGAATGTTGTCCTCGCCGATGAAATAATAAATTTCCGCGCTGGGGAACCTGCCGCGCATTTCCCTCACCGTGTCGATGGCGAACGAGGGTCCCTCGCGCCGGATCTCGCAGTCATCCCATCCGAATCCCGGTTCGCCCTCGACCGAAGCCGCCAGCATCTCACACCGCATCCGGGGATCGACCGGCGGACGCGCGAGCTTGTGCGGGGAGATCCCGGCGGGGATGAAAAGCACTCGGTCGAGCCCGAGCGACTCAAGGGCCTCGCGGGCGAGAATGAGGTGCCCGTTGTGGACAGGATCGAAGCTGCCGCCGTAAAGGCCGAGTTTGCGGAGTGGAATCATTTGGACACGGGAACGAAAATCTGGTTTCCCCGCATTATGCCATCCAGCGATGCAGGTCAACTTCTCCTCGTCGGCGTGCCGGGCCCGGAACTCGATTCCGAGACGGCGCGCCTCTTCCGGAAAATCCAGCCCGGGGGATTCATTCTGTTCGGGCGCAACATCCAGTCGCCCGCCCAGCTCCGCAAGCTGATCGACGACCTGCGCGGGCTGTCGGATGTCGAGCCGGTCATCACGATCGACCAGGAGGGCGGGCGGGTCTCGCGCCTCAAGCTGATCGGCAACGAACCGCCGAATGCGCAGCAGCTTCGCGACCGGGACGACATCGCCCTGATCAAAAAACACGGCGACATCACGGGCCGCCTGCTGCGGGTTTTCGGGTTCAACATGGACCTCTGCCCGGTGCTCGACATCTCGTTCGACGATGAGGCGGACAACTCGCTCCGCGGGCGCTGCTACGGCCGGTCGGTCGCCGAGGTGGTGGCAAAAGCAGGCACATTCAACGAGGGCCTCCGCGCCACCGGTATCCTTTCCTGCGGAAAACACTTTCCCGGATATTCCTCGGCCGGCCTCGACCCGCACCACGAACTTCCGCGCCTCGAACGCTCGCGGGAAGAAATGGAGGCGGAGGAACTCGCCGTCTTCCGTGCCTTCGCCCAGTCGGTGGACAGCATGATGATCGGGCACATCGCGATCTCCGGGCTCGACGAGGTCAACCGTCCGGCCTCGCTCTCGCCCGCCATCATCCGCGATCTACTCCGCAAGGATCTGGGGTTCGACGGACTCGTGATGACCGACGACCTCGACATGGGCGCCATCCTCAACCACTTCGGTCTCGACGAGACGATGCGCCTCGGCATCGAGGCGGGCAACGACTTCCTCATGATCTGCCACCGGATCGAGATGGCGGCCGCCGCGAAATCCGCCATCGAGCCGCTCGGCGAAAAACTGGTGCCGGCGCTGGAATCCGTCGCCCGCTGCAAATCCCGGCTGGTGCAACCGACACCGTTTTCCATCGAGGCCTTCCAGTCGGTGGACTCCGAAATCTGGGACCTGCGGGTCGCCACGCTCGGAGATGAGGCCGCCGCAAAACGCAGCCCGGAGGACGGCAAACGCTCCCCGGTCGAAATATATTAGAGCGGACCCGCCCGGTCCGGCTGCCGCGGATTTCCTTTTGGACCCCCAAGTGATTTTGGATTACCCTCACTGCCTCCATGACAAACGACTCACGAATCCGCGCGCTCGCCGATGAAGTCGCCGACGGGAAATCCGCCGAGCTGATCGCGGACCTGATGGAAACCTCCCTCAAACTCGGACGCGACAATGCCAGCATCGCCGAACTCAAGCTGATGAGCCGCGCCCTGCGGGAGATGCGCTACGCGTCGAAGGTCTTCTCCGAATATCACGGAATCAGAAAAATCGCGGTGTTCGGAAGTGCGCGCACGCGGCCGGAAGCCGAGGAATACAAGCTCGCCAAGCTGTTCGCCCACAAAATGGTCGAAAATGATTTCATGGTCATCACCGGCGGGGGCGACGGAATCATGGGCGCCGCCCAGGAAGGGGCCGGAGCCGAAAAGAGCTTCGGGCTGAACATCCGCCTGCCCTTTGAGCAGCGCACGAACGAAACGATCCACGGGGATCCGAAGCTCATCAACTTCAACTATTTTTTCACCCGCAAACTCAACTTCGCGAAGGAGACCCATGCGTTCGCGCTTTTCCCGGGTGGCTTCGGCACCCACGACGAGGGATGCGAAATCCTCACCCTCATGCAGACTGGAAAAATGCCGATCGTCCCGGTGGTGATGCTCGACCGGCAGAACGGCCACTACTGGGAAACCTGGCGGCGCTTCATCGTGAACGACCTCCTCGACCACGGGCTCGTCTCGCCGACGGACTTCCACCTGTTCCACATCACCCACGATCCCGATGACGCGGTGAACGTCATCACTCAGTTTTACAAGAATTTCCATTCCTACCGCTGGGTGCGGGAGAAAATGGTCATCCGGATCCAGCGCAGGCTGACCCCTGCCGCAATCGCAGATCTGAATGCCAGGTTCGACGCGCTGATCGCCGCCGGCGGCATCGAACAGACTACCGCCCTCCCCGAAGAACGCGACGACTACGCCGGTCTCCCGCGCATTGTCCTCGCCCCGCACAAGCGGGATTTCGGCGCGATCCGCCTTCTGCTCGATGCGATCAACCTGGCGGAAACCATTTCATGAAACGCAGAACCCTCCTCGCCGCCCTCGCGGCGGCACCCGCAGCGGTTTTCGCCGGAAAATCAAAGGTCGACCCGGAAAAAGTCCACGGAAAAATCCAGTTCGTCACCAGTTTCCCGGACTACAAGGTCGAGGTCGTCACCAGCTTTCCCGACCTCAAGGTGGAAATCGTCGAGTCCTTCCCCGACAAGCCCGGCAAGTGGCAGATCGTGGATTCGTTTCCGGATTTCAAGATCCAGATCGTCTCGTCGTTTCCCGACTTCAAAATCCAGTTTGTGAAGAGCTTCCCGGGACCCGCTTGAAGCGACACTGCGGCAGCGACACCCGATTTCCCCTTGCCCACCACAGGTGTCCCCGATAAAGATCAAAAGTTGAAAACCGCCGCCGAACGTCGGTATTTCAGAATCAGCAGTTCACACTGCCCTGTGGTGTAATGGTAACACAGCGGCCTTTGGAGCCGTTATTCATGGTTCGAGTCCATGCGGGG
>Ga0163199_1001863_pt1 | contig 13025 bp, 13 predicted proteins | sample PL_2010_150m_FD_113537 | JGI IMG/M metagenome (GOLD analysis project Ga0163199, IMG submission 113537) | Freshwater microbial communities from Powell Lake, British Columbia, Canada to study Microbial Dark Matter (Phase II) - PL_2010_150m | ecosystem: Environmental > Aquatic > Freshwater > Lake ... | reverse complement strand
TGTCACGGTGCCGCAAATCGGCGCGATGTATAAAGGCGACAGATCACGCAAGGAAACGCTGGTCGAGTACGGTTTTCGCCTGCCTTCGGCGCTCGACAACCGGCCGCTGACGTTTGCCGAATTCGAGGCGAAATCGCCGCAACGCATTTATGTGTCGGCGACGCCGGGGCCTTATGAAAAAGAGCATTCCGGCGTTTTTGTCGAGCAGGTCGTCAGGCCCACCGGGTTGCTGGACCCGGTTGTCGAAGTGCGTCCGGCTGTAACTCAGGTGGATGATTTATTGTCGGAAATCAATCTGCGCGTCAGCGTAAAAGAGCGCGTACTGGTGACGACATTGACAAAGAGAATGTCCGAGGATTTGACGGAATATTTGGCGGAACATGGCGTCAAGGTGCGTTATCTGCATTCCGATATTGATACCGTGGAGCGGGTCGAGATTATCCGTGACCTGAGGCTGGGCCAGTTTGATGTGCTGGTCGGTATCAACCTGTTGCGCGAAGGGCTGGATATTCCCGAAGTATCGCTGATTGCGATACTGGATGCCGATAAGGAAGGCTTCCTGCGTTCTGTGGTCTCGCTGGTGCAGACGATAGGCCGCGCGGCACGTAATGCGCACGGCAAGGCTATTTTGTACGCCGACCGCATCACCCGTTCAATGCAGCAGGCCATCGAGGAAACCGAACGTCGCCGCGAAAAGCAGCACCGGTTTAATATTGAGCACCACATAACACCCGCGACTATTCTTAAATCCGTCACGGATATTCTGCAAGTCGCGATACCCGGTTCGGGCGCAAACGTCGTCAGGCCGATCGGCAAGGTGGCGGAGTTGGCGGCGGATTATCAGTCCATGACGCCGAAACAGCAGGCGAAAAAGTTGAAACAGCTTGAAGAAGCCATGTACCGGCATGCGAGAAACCTTGAGTTTGAACAGGCGGCAAAAATCAGGGACGAGATCAGGCAGTTGCAGGCGGAGATACTGGTGTAGGGCGCGCCGCGCGCGCCGTCCGCAAGGCGCGCACGGCACGCCCTACAACGGATGTTTTTATGCCGGGTGATAACTTTGTGCTACAGTTTGACTGACAATCAGACACATCACTCGGAGCTCAGTCATGAATAACAATAAACCGTCATGGTTAGCGTTGGCCGGATTATTATCCGCATTCACGTTGCCGATATTTCCACTTAACGCCGCAGCCGTCGATAACGGCAAACCCTGCCGTTCGTTGATCAGCGGCACTTATCTGGCAACTATTTCGAACCCGGACGGCTCGTTTGCCTCGCGAGCGGTGTTGACGTTCAACTCGGACGGCAATTTGACCCGAACGGATTCTAATCAGGGCGGCGTTGCAGGCGCTTTCAACGCCTTCACGACTTCTTTGGGTTCATGGGATTGCGACGACAGGAGAGCGCTGCATGCAACGGCAATCAATTTTTCGCTGCCCGGCGTAGCCAGTGCCGAGGGCGGCATCGCACGCGCCGATTATCAGGCATCGTTCAATGCCAGAAAACAAACCGTTCAGGGAAATATTGATGTGCGTTTTTTTAACCTGACAGATAACCCGTATAAGACTGAGCTTCCCGCACCCGCCATTTCGGTCACTTTTGAAGGCAGCCGCGTTCCTTCCCGGCAGCAATAAATCAACGTCGCTGACGTATGCGCCAAACAATAAATCCTGTTCCGACTAATGCCGCCGGGATGACGATTAAAAAACCGAAACCAATGACGGCAACGGCGGTTTGTGTTAATTGCAGATTTTTATCGGTGGCGGTTTTGGCGGGAATATCGATAAAACTGTCATCGTGGATCAGCCAGTTGATCATTCTCAAACCCATATCCAGATTACCTACATTGCCCAGATAGGTGTTCGATAGAAAGTCGCCGTCACCGACGACGACAATGCGTTGTTGATCGGTCTTGCCGACATCGCGGCTTAATGTCAGCCCAAATACCAGCGGGTCGTGTGGGTTGTGACGGCTGTCGGGGGTGATGCGGCCTGTCTCGGTGCTCAGCAGGGTTTCGGAGTGAAAATCGCCGGTTTGCTTATGTTCAAATGCGGCGGTTACAGGATACAAGGTGATGATCTGCAAGCCGCGCGTAACGGCATGTGCCGGATAAGTGCCGGCGAGTACAAAGCCGGGATTGTCTATGCCGTAAAGCCGGGTGCTGCTGTCAATAATGGCGCCGGGTAATGTGCGTATGCCGAGTTGTTGCAGCACGGCGTCCAGGTGAGGGTTGTCGGGCTCGGTCAGCAACAGCAGGTTACCGCCGTCCCGGATATACCGTTTGATAATTTCGATTTCACCGGCCAGCAGCGGCACGGCGGGTGCGGCTATTACCAGTAATGCCGAATTATCGGGAATAGTAGGCAGTGTTGCCAGGTTGATCGTTAATGCCTTGATGTTGCGACGCGCGAGTTCCTTGCCGAACCGGCCTAAATCAAAATTGGCTGCGCCTTCAGGCGAACGTTCGCCATGCCCGCCCAGAAAACTCACCCAGCGTTGACCGGCATGGGCGAGATGCAGCAAGGCGTTGCTCAAGGACGATTCATCGACAAATTTCAGTTTTTCTGTGCGCCCCTGATAATCGATAATGACAGCGCCTTCGACACCCAGCTCCAGTTCGCGCGCTTTTTCCGGCTGCTCATCGGGGTCTACAAACTGTAGTGTGACATCCGGTTTATGGCGACGATAGCGATCGACCAACTGGGCGATTTGCAGGCGTATCGGCTGGGCTTTTTTTATATAGGCGGTAATCTCCACTTTATCAGGCAGTGAGATCAGCAGTTTTTGTGTAGCCATCGACAAGGTGTTGCCGGTATTGCCGGTGATGTCTGTTTGCAGCGGGTAGCGCACGCTTAACCAGGCCAATGCGCCGATTGAACACAGCAGCGCCAACGTGACCAGGCCATGTTTTAACGCCCGCATCTGATGGACAGAACATTTCATTTAAGTAGCCGATAGTTTTCGAGGCTGCGGATGCTGAATAATATGAAGCCGCCGATGAACAGCACAAAATAGACGACATCGACGGAGCTGATCAGGCCGCTTTGCAGGTTCTGAAAATGTCTCAGGATGGACAGGTATTCAAGCAATTCACTGCGCTGGTCTTTGACGCCTGTCGTCCAGTCCAGAATCCACAGCAGCAACAGCATGCCGAAACTGCCCATCGCGGCAATCACGGGATGGCCGGCTATAGCCGACAGATACAGGCCGGCTGCGGCAAACGCCGCGGTGAGCAAGGTCAGGGCCAGGATGTTGGCCAGGAATTTGCCGGTATCCAGTTCGCCGCCGACCCGCAGTGACAACGGCATGATGGTGACCAATGCTACGACCAGCAACAGCAGCCCAAGCAGACCCAGATATTTGCCGACAATAATCTCGGCGCTGGACACCGGCGCCGACAGCAGCAAAGCCAGCGTCTTGTTCCGCCGTTCTCCGCAGATTAACTGCATCGTCAGCAGCGGCGTGACTAATAACAGGATGATGCCCGCATTGCCGAACAGCGGCGGCACGATAATATCGGTCAGGCCGGGACTGTTTTCAATAACCGCGAGTTTGGGTTGCAGCAGGGTAAAGGTTTCAACCTGAGTTAAAAACAAATAAGCGAAAATTGTGTGTAATATCGCTAAAACCGTCCATGCCATCGGCGACAGGAACAGGGTCTTGAATTCGCGTGCAGCGATCACGAACAGTGTCATGACTCGTTGTCCCTGATTAAGGTGATAAAAATATCTTCCATCGATTTTTTTACCGGCGCCAGTTCCTGTAATTCCCAGCCGGCGGCGATAATGGTTTCCGTTAGGCGCGGGGTGGGATTGTCAACGACGCTGTAATGGATCCTGATGCAGTTTTCGGCAAGGGTTTCGATGCTTTTGATGCCGGGGAGGGCGGATAACAGGCTGACATCGGGTGCAAGCCGGGTTGTGACCTGAACGATGCCGGTATCCATCATTTGCTTAAGCGCGGCGATACTTTCATTTAATATCAGTTGTCCCTGATGAATAATTTGCACATGAGAGCAGGATTCCTGCACTTCACTGAGCCTGTGCGTAGACAGGATAATGCCGTGGTCCTGTCCCAGTTCGCGGATTAACGTACGAATTTCGTTGATTTGCAGCGGATCGAGACCGACAGTTGGTTCATCCAGAATGATGACTTCGGGGTCATGTAAAATGGCCTGGGCGATACCGACACGCTGCTGAAAGCCTTTGGACAGATTGGCAATCAGGCGTTTTGCAACAGATGTCAGGCCGCAGCGCTGCAAGGCATGATCGATGGCCTGAGTGATATTATTTTTGGCAACGCCGTGCAGTTGCGCGCAATAATGCAAAAACTCATAGACCGTTAATTCCCGGTAAAGCGGCGGCGTATCAGGTAAATAGCCGAGATGCCGCTTGGCTGATCTGGGTTGATCCAACAGATCGAAACCGTTGATTTTTATCTGTCCGGCACTCGGCGCAAGATTGCCGCACAGCATTTGCATCGTTGTGGTCTTGCCGGCGCCGTTCGGCCCTAAAAAACCCAGCACGTCGCCCCTGGTCAGTGTAAAGCTGACATCATTGACGGCACAGTGTTTGCCGTAATAACGGTAGAGATGTTCAGCTTCTATCAACAGCGTCATCTATATTAAACCTGCTTTAACAGGCGTTGTAATTCGACCTGGATTTTTTTCCGGTAAAACAGGAATTTCCAGCGCGTACCGCCGCATTGCCGCCATAACATCGCCGAGCGTATGCCGGCCAAAAGACAGGCGCGTATTTTATTGGCGATATCGGGTCTTGATAAATAATCGGTTTCACCATTGACCATGATACGCGGTTGCAATGTGCTGAGCGTATTCGAGTAAATATCGCCCAGATTAGCCAGTACATTCTCATGCAGCAGGCCGAAATGCTCGCTTTGCGCCTGGGCTTTGGTGATGCCGATCTGTATGGTATTAAGCAGTTCTTTTCGGCCGGACAATTGATTTTCGAGAAAAACCAGCGAAGCCGAATAACGCGCCTGTTCGGGATGCGTGATTTTATACCCGGTCATTTGTGCGTTAAGCTGTTCAAGCCCCAGTTTTATTCCGGCCAGGCTGCCGTAAACATCAATAACGCCGGCAGAATCGATTTTTAACACGCTGCCGATACTGGTCTCCATCGCAGCGGTATCGGCAGTACCCGTTGTCGCGAGTTGATGCACCAGTGCGGCGGACTGCGCAATTCCGGCGAGCGCAATGGTCTGGTTAGTGATAGTATTTAATTGCATAAGTTATTGCTTGGGGTGGTGTGGATCGCTATCGTATCAAGAATAACAGTCTTCGTTAACTTGAAAACTAATTTAAAACCATTATGAGGTAATATCATGATTGAGTCAGTAGTATTAACCGTTACCGGCATGAAATGCGGCGGTTGTGAAGCGAATATAGTGAGTGCATTAACAGCGGTTGAAGGTATATCCCAGGTTACGGCATTAAACAAGGAAAATACCGTCAGTGTCGAATTTGATACTGAAAAAACCGATCTGGATGCGATTAAAAATGCTATTACCGGTGCGGGTTTTACGGTGGAGGCGGATTAGACTTTTTGGTTTTCACTCAAGCGGGATAATCGATAGCTTGCTGATCCGCAGTCAAGAAAATTGGCGCACAAGGATAATATGTTCATGACAAGCTTATTCATTCGTCTATCCGATGATATGGCGGAAAGGCTCAGGAACATTGCCAAAGTACGCGACATTAGCCTGAATAAGTTGATGTTTGAACTGTCCGTTCAAGTCTTGGCCGAAGAAGAAGCAAAACAGTGTTTCATGGCAGCGCAGCTACAGCTACGCGGCAATCCCAAAATAGTGCTGTGACTGTTGAATGAACTTGACACATTGGGCTTTTGATCGTGGAAGCGAAGATAGCCGGCGAAGGTACAGCGTTACCCGGCTTACCAAATTCCCGGCTGAAATTGCCGGTCGTTGCGCACTGTCAGGTGATCCCCGGTTTGCGCAATGACGTACAAGCCCTGGCGATAAGCGTATTGTGCAATATTATCCGGCATCACCATTGCCGTTACTGCGCCCATAACGCGTTTGTTCGCATAAGCGGGTAATAATCGTTTCAGTTTTTCCAGGCGTTTTACATGCTCGTTAATGTCATCGGCGCTTAATGTGCTTTTGCACTCGATAGCAATGACATCCGTATCATTGACGACTAATAAATCTATTTCAATGCCTGCGCCATTACGTTGGGAACTCACGTTTTGATGGACTTCATGGACATCTATGCCGCGCTCCTGAAATAGCCGCACTGCCGCCGGTCGTACCATTTCTTCAACAAAATCTCCCAGTTTGTTACCTAAACGGCCAATATTTTCGGTGACTTGTTTTATTTTCCGGTCGGTTTCCTGCATTTTCCGGTCGGTTTCCTGCATTTTCCGGTCAGTTTCCTGAAACTTTCGGTCAGTCTCCTGAAATAATTTCCAAATATCTTCTAAAGTAGGTTGGGACAGGCTCATAAAAGTACCTCGGTGAGTAGATGACAGCGACCTGTAAATCGCCATTAGCTTAATGGTACGCTCAGCGTACCTGGCTGTTTAAAAACGGTAGTCTCGGCCTATAAGCCTCGCATCAACTGACCGCCATGCTGTTTTAACCAGCGCCTTTGGTGTTGATAATCCGGCAAATGCTCTGCGACTAAATTCCAAAAACGCGCGGAATGGTTCCTGACCCGGATATGGCAAAGCTCATGCACGACGACATATTCGAGTACTTCAGGCGGTGCCATGACGAGCAGCCAGTTGATGTTAATATCATTATGAATGCCGCAACTGCCCCAGCGGCTTTTTTGGGTCTTGATGATAATCGAGCGCGGAACCAGCTGTTTTTTACCGGCATGATGATTTACCAGTCGTTCCACATGCAGTCGGATTTGCGCTTTCATCCAGTTTGTCAATGCGACTTTTATCGCGTCGCTGTATGCAGTCGTTAACAGCGCTTCCGGGACATGGGCAATAAACGCATCGGCAAAGTTTATTTTTACGCGCTTTAATTTTGATGGCGTGATGCTCAGTTTATAAGCCGTACCTTGATAAATAATGTCCACGCCTTCACGATAAAAAGCGGGTACCGGGACTTTAGGCTGTTGGCTGACGACCTTGTCTAACGCTGAAATAATCCACTGCTGCTTTTCGCTGACAAATTGATGCAGCCTATGTTCGGCTATTTGGGGTGGTGCGACAACTTCTATTTTGCCCGTCGTAACAATAATCCGGGTCCTGGTCGCCCGTTGGCTGCGTCGAATGCTATATGAAAACGGCAATTCAGGCATGATTAATCCAGTAAAAAATTAGTTTGTTGCTGATCGCTCAGTGCGGGGCGTCAGTGGTTTCATCTTTTAAATTGACTCCCGAAAATTGTAATTTTTCGGCCCCTTTGAGTAAAAACAGCAATTTCTTGATTGCCTGTTCATAACTTAAACCGTTGTTATGAATATTGGAGATGCAATTGCGGTCGGCATCGGTGCTTATGCCTGATTTGGCCTGATAAGTGAAGTAAATGCCCATGCTGTCAGGCGAGCTTAAGCCGGGGCGTTCGCCGATCAGGACGATACATAGTTTGGCGGAATAATATTCAGCGACAGCATCGCCTATCGCCACCCGTCCGTGTTTGACGAGACACACCGGAGGCAGGGTATAGTTCTTTTGTTGCAGTTCGGGCAGCAACAGCCCCAGGAACGGTTCGGCGTGATGTTCTATGGCTTTAGACGATAAACCGTCGGCAACCACGACCACCGCATCGGCTTGAATTGTTGCGCTGTGTTGCAAGCAAGCCATCGCCGATGCGCTTAACAGACGACCCAAATCTGGACGCTGTAAATACACACGCTGATTTTCCGCCTGGGTTTGCAATATCAGTGTTGGATAGCCCAGCAAGTTTAAGCGTTGCGCAAGGCTTGCAAAATCCAGCGGTATATTGACCGCATCGCGGGCCAAGGCATGAGCCAACTGGAATTCCAGGCAGGCGCGGGTCGGCAGGCTTATGCCCGCCCGGCCTAGCGCGATACGCGCCGGCGTGAATTGGGTCAGGCTATGCCAGGGGTCCAATGCTGTTGCCGGTTTATCATCACTGCTCATCGCCGTACCCGCTCAATTTTTGTAAAGTCGGTTTAAACAAGGCCGGCACCTCCGCTTGTGCCGGCAATTGGTTGTCGGCATTGAAAATCCGGTGTTGTTGCAGCCAGTGTTCAAACTCAGGCGCAGGTCTCAGTCCCAGTACCTGACGCAGATAAAGCGCATCATGGAAAGACGTGGATTGATAATTGAGCATCACATCATCGGCACCCGGAACGCCCATAATAAACGTACCGCCGGCGACGGCAAACTGCGTCAGCAGCATATCCATATCATCCTGATCGGCTTCGGCGTGGTTGGTGTAGCAGACATCGCAACCCATGGGCAGACCCAGTAATTTGCCGCAGAAATGATCTTCCAAACCTGCGCGGATTATCTGCTTGCCGTCGTAAAGATATTCCGGGCCGATAAAACCGACCACGGTATTGACCAGCAGCGGTTTAAATTTTCGTGCGACCGAGTATGCCCTGGCTTCGCAGGTTTGCTGATCCAGCCCTTCGTGGGCATTGGCAGACAATGCACTGCCTTGTCCGGTTTCGAAATACATGCAGTTATCGCCCAAGGTTCCGTTTTCAAACGAGCTGCCGCGCTTCAGTTCCAGAGCGGCCTGCCGGGCTTCGTCTAATAAATTCAGGTTGATGCCGAAACTGTCATTGGCTTTTTGCGTCCCGGCGATGGACTGAAAGACCAGATCGACCGGCGCGCCCTGTGCTATGGCTTTTAATGTCGTCGTTACATGCGCCAATACGCAGGCCTGCGTTGGTATTTGATAACGTTCGATAACATCGTTCAGCAGGTGCAACAAACGTGAAGTTGCTTCAAGATTGTCGGAAGCCGGATTAATGCCGATAACGGCATCGCCGCAGCCGTACAGCAAGCCGTCCAATATACTGGCGGCCACGCCGGCGGGATTATCGGTAGGATGATTGGGTTGCAGGCGCGTGGACAGGCGATGTTCCAGGCCGATAGTGCCGCGGAAGCGGGTAATCACGCGGCATTTTTTAGCGACGAGAATCAAGTCCTGGATACGCATAATTTTAGAGACGGCGGCGACCATTTCCGGTGTCAGGCCGGGGGCGATAGCCGTTAGCATTTCTGTAGTCGCGTGCCCGGACAGCAGCCAGTTGCGAAAATCGCCGATCGTCAGATGACTGACAGTCGCAAAAGCGGCCGCATCATGCCCGTCGATAATCAAACGCGTGACTTCATCCTGTTCATAAGGCACCAGCGCTTCATTGAGAAACTTTTTGAGCGGCACATCGGCAAGCACCCACTGCGCGGCGACCCGTTCGAGATTATTAACGGCGCCCACACCGGCAAGATAATCGCCGGAACGCGGCGGCGAAGCCTTAGCCATCAGGTTGCGCAGGGTTTTAAAATCGTAGGCCGAATTTGCCGTATGTGTTTTATACATGATTGAATAATCCAGGGTTATTCGGAATGTTCAAGATGGTATTACATCGTGAAACGGGTTCTGTCGCAAATATTTAAAAGGCTCAAGCCGCTGTATTCGCGGACAAAATTAAAAGCATTTTCAATGCTTAAAATGAACGGTTATCGATCAATTGAATAAATTTTAAGACAGAACCTGAATATGCCCTACATGCTCAGGTTATATTCATTGCTTACTGATAATCGCCAACCGATCCGCCTGAATACCGAGCAACAACTCACCTTTTAACAAGCCGACCAATTCCTTGCCGGCCATGCTGTAACGCCAACCGTGCAGTAATGAACATTCATCGTCATCATCCATCAGCAACACTTCCAGGTCTTTACGCGAGGCTAATATGCTCGGATTTAATGCATTTTCTTCAGCCCTTATTCTGACTAATGCCGTTAAAATATCCAGTATCGCTTCCTGTTGCTGGGTTTTTTTAGCGGCTCGGCCTTTTTCATTTAGCGGGGTCGGTGCGCGGTTTTTCGCAGCAGAAATCAATTGGCACAACGCCTTGCCATATCGATTAACGGTGCGCTCGTTAATACCGCGCACATTAGCTAAATCGCCCACGGTTTCCGGTTGCAGCTTGGCTATATCAACCAGCAATTCATCACGCAATAACCAGCTCTTGGGACGATCTTCAGACTGTGCCGTTTTTTCCCGCCATTCGGCCAGTATTTGGATGATCGACAACTGCTTTCCGGTCAGTTTATTTTTACCTTTAATTTTTAACCACGCATTTTCCGGTGTCACTTCATAAAGAGCCGGATTTGACAACTCGGCAAAATCACTTTTCAGCCAGTCCGCCCGCCCCAGTTCGGCCAATTTTTGCACGACAATCTGATAAATCCGGCATAAATAAATAACATCATCGGCGGCATATTCAATTTGCGCATCGGTTAACGGGCGGCGGCTCCAGTCGGCTCGCGTGTGGGCTTTGCTTAAATTAATATTTAACAGACTGGACACCAGCATTGCATACCCCGGATTGTCCTGGAAACCTAACAGCGGCGCCGCAACCTGGGTATCAAAAATCGGCGTAGGTAATTTGCCTGTCAATTGATAAAAAATTTCCAGATCCTGGCGACAGGAATGAAACACTTTGACAACAGCAGGATTGTAGATCGCGTCAAAAAGCTCACCCAGTTCAGGCAATGCAATTGGATCAATGCAGGCGACCCATTCGGGTGTCGCTATCTGCAATAAACAGAACTTTGGATAATAGGTTTTTTCGCGTAAAAATTCGGTATCAAGCGCCAGCCACGATACTTTTTTAATCTGTTCACACAAACCGGCCAGTTTTTCAGGGGTATTTATATAATTAATGCTTGTCATAGACGTGGTAAGCGATATTAAGTAACCGTAGCCGCTAGTTAGAGGTTAGGGGAAGGGAGGTAGACAAGAGGCACTGCCGGGCTGTTCAGCCGATAATCTGCTCGTATGCCTCATGATCGGATTTCGGATTGCGCTGTTTTCCGCGACGGTTATGGGGATAACTGCGTTTTTTATAATTCCGTGCTTTTAACCGCTTGATGTCCAGTTTTTGCTGATTGATTTCTACTGTTTTTAAATGCTGGAAGATATCCGGCGGCATCGCATCGGGCAACTCTATCAAGGTATACGAACCCCGAATGGTGACATTATTGATATTGTTTTTATCAACGCCGGATTCTTCAACCAACACTTTTTTAATATCGTCCAGCGTCACCTGATGTTGGCTGCCGACATCCAGCCGATAACGAACCATTTTAATGCCGCCCGCCTGTTCAACGGCAGGAGCAGCAGTAGGAAGAGGAGCATCAGCCGGCTGGGATAACGGATTATCGGTTTGCACTAAATACAACAGCGCAGCCGCACACGCCAAGGTATCGATATTCAGTTCAGCGGCAATGGTGCTGACAGTATGACGCTGAACATCCAGCGGCTTACGATCCAGGATGCGTTGTAACCGGCTTTTCAACAGTTCATCGTCGTTCGAATCAGGCTCTGCTAATTTATCGCTGCTATTCATGCTGTTTGGCACATTAAATAATTAAAGTATACTCGTTTTGTTCTATGTAGGGCGCGCCGCGCGCGCCTTCTCCAATGCTTGAGCAACGTGCAGACCTTTGGCGCGCGCGGCGCGCCCTACGGCGGATGCCTTGAGCAAGGAGCACACAAAGAACAAAAACTATAGATTGATTAAAGAAAATCGTCATTAAAGTCGATCTTCGTTGATTTCTACATAAGCTTCATCACGCAGACGGCGTATCCACAGTTCTGTTTCTTCTTCAATTTTACGTTTACGAATAGCATCCCTGACCAGATTTTTTCTATACTCAGCGCTGTTGTCTTTATTTTCACGGTCCAGTACCTGGATTAAATGCCAACCGAACTGTGTTTGTACAGGATCACTTATTTGACCGACAGCCAGTTTCGACATCGCTTCTTCAAACGGCTTGACCAGATCGCCCGGATTCACCCAGTCCAGCGAGCCGCCTTTTAGCGCCGAACCTTTATCATCCGAATGAGAACGGGCCAATGTCGCAAAATCATCGCCGTCGGCAATGCGGGCTTTTAACGCCAACAGGCGTTTTTTGGCCTCGGCATCGTCAACCAGCTCATTGGTTTTTATCAGGATGTGCCGCACTTTTGTCTTGGTAATCGTGTGATTGTCGAGACCTTTGATTTCCAACATCTTAATGATGTGAAATCCGCTGGGGCTGCGAATCGGCTCTGCGACATCGCCCTGTTTCATTGCGCTTATGCCGTCGGCAAACAGCGTGGGTATGTCGCTCAAGGTACGCCAGCCCAAGTCGCCGCCTTTTAGTGCATTGGCGTCATCGGAGTAACTGATTGCGGTTTCGGTAAAATCCTGTCCCGCCCGAAGTTTCCTGACCAGGTCGTCAGCTTTGCTCTGGGCTTTTTGTATGTCTGTCGAGGACGCCCCTTCTTTAACGGCAATCAGTATATGTCCCAAATGGTACTGAATCGCTTCTTCACCGATTTTTCCCTGCGTCTCCAGATAATGCTCGACCTCGCGGTCAGTCACTTTGATACGCCCGCCGATTTCCCGCCCGCGCAATTGATTAATAATAATTTCATTACGCATATTATCTAAAAAGCTTTTATACGGTATGCCCTGGCTTTCCAGCTCTGCCCGAAACTGCTCCAGATTCATGTGATTCCGCCCGGCAATATCGGCTGCCGAACTATTGAGCATTTCTTCGCTGACGGTAATGCCGGCCTTTTCAGCCAATTGCCGCTGCAGTTTATCGATGATCATTTTTTCCAGCACCTGCTTGCGCAGCACGGATTCGGGCGGCATTTGCGTTTTACCGGCCTGTATTCTTTGTATGATGCCCGATACTTCTTTGTTCAACTCCTGCTCGAGAATCACATCATCTTCGACAACGGCGACAATTTTATCGAGAACCTCGGCGTGTATTAAAAAACTGCCGAATAACAGACTGCAAAACAATGCCGGAAGTATCACTGCACTTAAG
>Ga0163199_1001862_pt1 | contig 13026 bp, 10 predicted proteins | sample PL_2010_150m_FD_113537 | JGI IMG/M metagenome (GOLD analysis project Ga0163199, IMG submission 113537) | Freshwater microbial communities from Powell Lake, British Columbia, Canada to study Microbial Dark Matter (Phase II) - PL_2010_150m | ecosystem: Environmental > Aquatic > Freshwater > Lake ... | reverse complement strand
GTGATGATGCCCTGTGGAGTCTCGATGGTGTCGCCGGGGTGGGCGAGGCGGCCCAAGCGGTTCATCACATAACCGGCGATGGTATCGGCCTGTTCGTCTTCAAGGCTCCACCCGAAGCGGTCGTTCAATTCCCGCAAGCGCACGTCGCCGCGCACCAGCAGCCGGCCGTCGGGCATCTCTTGGATGTCCGGTTGCTTTGTGTCCGCAGTCTCCAGCACTTCGCCAAACACTTCCGCGACAACGTCGTCAAGCGTCGCCATGCCGGCGACGCCGCCGTGTTCGTCGGTGACGACAGCGATTTGCGAATGCTGCTGCTGGAAACTGCGCAGCAGGTCGTCGAGACGCACGGTTTCCGGCACGAACAACGGCGCGCGCACCAGCTTGCGGATGTCGAGCGGGTCCTTCGACTGCCGCAGATGGCGGAACACGTCCTGCACGTGCAGGATGCCGACGATGTTGTCGAGCGTGCGATCATAGACCGGCAACCGCTGGTGTCCGCTGCGCGCCGCGCGGTCGAGCAGTTTCTCGGCTGGAAGCCTTCCATCGAGCGCCAGAAGGTCCGTGCGCGGCACCATCACATCGCGCGCCATCAGGTCCGGCACGCGGAACGCCCGCTCCACCAACCGGCTCTCCAGTTCGTCAATCACGCCGGCCTTCCGGCTCTGGCGGACTAGAATCTGAAGCTCGTCCACGGAATGAACGCCGTGAAACTCGCTGTCAGGCTCCAATCCCAACAGCCGCACGACGCCGTTGCTGAAAGCGTTCAGCCCCCAGACCAACGGCCGCATCAGCGCCACGGTCAGTCTCATCAGCGGCATCACCCACAACGCAGTCGCTTCGCCGCGCTGCACGGCCACGACCTTCGGCACTTGCTCGCCGAAGACCACGTGCAGGAACGTGATCAACACGAACGCCAGCGTCACGGCAATCGTGTGCGCCGTCACTTCTGCCAGCCATGGCGTTGTCCAACTGAACAGCGGCATGAGCATGTGCGCCATCACCGGTTCGCCGACCCAGCCGAGGCCGAGGCTGGCCATCGTGATGCCGACCTGCGCGCCGGCGATGTAGGTGCCAAGGTCGCGCATGGCGGCGAGCACAGTCTTTGCGCTTGTGTGGCCCGCGGCCACCAATTCCTCCATGCGGCTGCGGCGCACGCTCACCAGCGCAAACTCCGCCGCGACGAAGAAGGCGTTGGTCAACACCAGCGCCGCCACGCCCAGCAGTTTCAACATGTCCCACGTAAACGAGTCCATACGGTTTCCCTCATTGCGTTACTGAATGCTCATGCCTGCTTGGGCAGATAAATATGCACCGGAGAGCCGAACGCCGCTTCGGCTGCCTCGCCGACGGCTTCGGCAAACGTCGGGTGCGCGAAAATGGTGTGGCCCACCTGCTCCGCCGTCGCGCCGAGCGAGATCGCCAGCGTGATCGTGGCGATCAACTCGCCCGCCGCGGGGCCGATGACTTGCCCGCCGAGCAGCTTGTGAGTTTCAGCGTCGGCGACGAGCTTCACAAAGCCGTCCGCCTCGCCGCTGGCTTGGGCGCGGCCGAGCGCGGCCATCGGGAACCTGCCGACGCGCACTGCGCGGCCCTGTGCCTGTGCCTCCGCCTCGCTGAGACCGACGGAGGCGACTTCCGGATGTGTGAAGACCACGCCGGGCACAGCGGTGTAATCCACCGTCGCGTTGCCGCCGAGTGCGTTCGCCACCGCCACGCGCGCCTGCGCGCTGGCGACGTGCGCGAGCGGGAACTTGCCGACGATGTCGCCGATGGCGTAGATGCCAGACACGCTTGTCTCCATCCGCTCGTTCACCTCAACGTGGCCGCGCGCCGTCAGCTTCACGCCGCCGGCGTCGCAACCGATGTCGCCGGTGTTCGGCACGCGACCGACCGAAACCAGCACGCGGTCGAAGCTGGGATCAAACTCGTCCACCGTTTCGCCGACGCGAACCTCGATGCCGGCTTTGCGGAAGAACTTGGTGAGCGCCGCGCCCAACTCGGCGTCCATGCCGGGCAGCAGATTGGCGAGCGCCTCAACGACTGTGACCTCCGAGCCGAGCGCGCGGAAGATGCAGGCGAACTCGCAGCCGATGTAGCCGCCGCCGATGATGAGCAACTTCTTCGGCGGCTCCGCCAGATGCAGCGCGTGGTTGCTGTTGATGACGCGATGGCCGTCCACGAGCGGCAGCCCTGCTGGCGAAGGCGCGGGCCGCGAGCCGGTGGCGAGGATGATGCGTGCCGCGGTCAACACATCGTCGCCGACTTGGACGCGACCACCGCCGAGCAAGCGGGCGTGTCTGCTGACGAACTGGATGCCGTTCTTCCGAAACAGAAATTCCAGCCCCTTACCCATGGCGGCGGTGACTTTGCGCGTGCGGCGAAGCATTGCGTCAACGGCGAGCCGCGGCTCCGCGCCGACGCTAGTCGGGTCGAGCCCGAAATCGCCGGCGCGCTGGACGGTGCGGAGTGCCTCGACGCTGGCGAGCAGCGTCTTGGTCGGGATGCAGCCGAGGTGGAGACAGACGCCGCCGGCAAGCGCGTCGCTGACGAGCGTGACGCGAGCACCGCGTTGCGCGGCGCGGATGGCGGCGACGTAACCGCCGGGGCCGGCACCGATGACGAGGAGGTCTGGAGTTTCGTTGGACACAGCGGGCGCAGGTTAGCGGCGGCTGGCGGCGGCGGCCAGATTTTTCTGGCGGGCGCGCGGCGGGTTTCAACTTGTTGCGGTGGCGCGTCGGAAGACACCACGGGTGTTCCCGCCGTCTGCGGGTCAGAATAGAGAAACACCGGAGAAACAGCGGGTGGAAAAGCCCGCCGGCGCGTTCGGCGGGTTGCGTGTCCGACGCCTCGAATCGCATGCCGGCCATTCTTGGCGCTTGTGGGGAAGCGGATTTGTTGGCATGAATGTCTTGCTTTGAAAACGGCCAGGCACAGGACAACCACGGGAACCGCGGCGCGGCTGCACGCCGTCGAAACGGTCGGGCACTTCGCGAAGCTCGACGTGAAGCGGCACGAGCGCACCGGCATCCCGGAAGCCGTGTTTGCCGGCAGCAAGAGCACCGCGCAGGTCGTGGCGATCTTGGAGCGGCTCGCGACCGCATCCGGCCAGGCGCTGGCCACGCACGTCAGCGAGGAGTGCGCCGCGGCCGTCCGCCGCAAGCTCGGCAGACGATTCACGCTCGATTACAACGCGCTGGCCCGGACGATGGTCGTGCGGCGGCGCGGCTTTGCGGTGAAACGCACCGGCGGGATAATCGCGCTGCTGGCAGCCGGCACGGCCGACGTGCGCGTGGCCGAGGAGGCGCGCGTGACGGCAGAGTTGATGGGCTGCGAGGTGTTGAAGTTTTACGATGTCGGCATCGCGGGCATCCACCGGCTGATCGAGCCGCTCCACCAGATGCACGACGCGGACATCGCCTGCGCGGTGGTGTGCGCCGGCATGGAAGGCGCGTTGCCGGCGGTCGTGCGCGGGCTGCTGCACGTGCCGGTCATCGGCGTGCCCGTCTCGACCGGCTACGGCTACGGCGGGCGCGGCGAAGCGGCATTGATGACGATGCTGCAAAGTTGCGCGCCCGGCCTGACGGTGGTGAACATTGACAACGGTTTCGGCGCGGGCGCGACGGCGGCGCTGATCGCAAACCGGATGGCGGCGCGGAAGTGATTCGATTACGAGGACGACAACGATGAGCAAACCACTGGTGGCCGTAATCATGGGCAGCAAGTCGGATTGGGAGACGATGAAGAACGCGGCGGACACGCTGGCGGAGTTCGGCGTGCCGCACGAGTGCCGCGTGTTGTCGGCGCACCGCGTGCCGAAGGCGCTGGCGGAATACGTCACGCGCGCCGAGTCGCGCGGAGTCGAGGTCATCATCGCCGGCGCGGGTGGCGCGGCTCATCTGGCGGGCGTGGCGGCGGCGCACACGACATTGCCGGTGCTCGGCGTGCCGATGGAAGGTGGCGCGCTGAAGGGAATGGATGCGCTGCTGGCGACAGTGCAGATGCCCGGCGGTATTCCGGTCGGCACGTTGGCGATCGGAGGCGCGGGCGCGAAGAACGCGGCACTGCTGGCGATCGCCATCCTCGCCAATTCGCGACCGGAGCTGCGCGTGAAACTGAAAATGTTCCGCAAGAAGCAGGCCAACAAGGTTCTCGCCGAAAAGCTGCCCTGAGTGAAGTGCCGGTCACTTCTTATATAGCTCGATCTCGTTGAAGCCGGCGGGGACACCAGGGGGCGTGGCGGTGATGGTGATCCGCACGTAACGGCCCGCGGCCTCGAAGAGGACGTATTGGTCCAGGAACATCAGCGGCGGACGCGGGACCTGCAGGATGGTGGTCCGCTGTTTTCCGGAAACGGGCCGCCAATGCTCCTGGTCATCGGAGAACTGGAGCGTGAACTCCCGTTTGCCGTCGTCCTCCCAGATCAGCCGCGCGCCGCACAATGTGACGCGCTCGCCCAGGTCCACCGTGAACGATTGCGGCAGCGTGTTGTCGGCAGCGCGCCAGCCGGTGCGCGTGTAGCCGTCCACGGCCATCGCGGCGTCCTGACGACCGCGCGCGCTGGTGGCGGTGACGTGTTTCTTCAGAGCGAGGTTGGTCTTGCCCTGAATGGGCCGCTTCGGAGTGGCGACTCGCGCACGCTCCATCGCTTGGTCCACGACACGGAATGACCGGTAAATCTCGCGCTGGTATTCCGAAACCTTCCGGCCTTTGGCATCGGTGAGCGTCAGCGCGATGTTGATCACGTCCGCGCCAGCGGGAAGTTGTGTCAGGTCCACGCGGCCCAGACACACGGCGTCATCGGCCCGGACATCGCCGGCGACTTCGCCGTTGAGCCGGTGCTCGCCGGCTTGGACGGTCCACTTCACTTTGCAGCCGGGCAACGCGACGGCCAGGTCGTTGACGACCCACAACTCGATGGCCGCGCCACGTTCGATCAACCGGTAGAGCGGCACGACGGGCTGGTTGACCTGCGCCATTTCGTAGTAGGCCATCTTCGGCCGCAGGTCGTGGCTGACGATGGACTTGGGCCAGTGCGCTGCGGTGGCGTCCACAAAATGAAACTGGAAGTAGCCCGCCATCGCCTGCTTCGAGAGACGAAAACCTTTCGTGGCCTCCGCCATCGCGTCGGCCTGATAGGTCTGGCTGGCGGTGATGTATTCGGCGAGGTTGGTCGGCGGTTTGCCGCGGAAGCCGAAGACCTGCCGCAGGTCGTCGCTCTTGCCGGCCTGGCGCGCGCCCCAAAGTTTGTCCTCGGTGGGCGCGGGCGGCTTGCCCCAGTGCGCCGGATAATTCGCCACCATCGTCTCGTAGGCGTCGAGTGCCTCCGCGCCAAACTCGCCGACCGTCTGCAACCGCGCGGGTTTTCGCGGCGTGGCGCTGTCCCACAACCGGTGTAGGCCGCCATACCAGGCGTCGTAGGCATGAAAGTCGCCGATCACGCGGTCTTCGTATTCCGGCTTGCGCAGCGTGTAGGTCGCGCCGCTGGTTGGCACAAGGATGCGCTCCGGATCGGCCGTCAGCGCCGCCTCGACGACGTCGGTGACATCGAGGTGGCATTCGTTGACGAACGACAGCAGCACGACGCCGGGATTGTTGTAGCAGGTTCGCGCCAGCGGCACGCCGGTGAGCGCCAGATCGGAGTCGCTTTCGTGGCCTTTCTCCGCGAAGCCAGCGCCCTGGTCCTGCTCGGTCATCAGGCCCAGCCGGTCGAATAGTTCGCGCACTTCGGGGAAACTCACGTGCTGGCAGATGCGTAGCGCGTTGAAGTTGGCCGCCTTCAGCATCAGCGCCGCCTCCAGCAGTTTGTCGCGCTCGTTCCAATACCAGAACGCATTGAACGCCGCCGACGCGTTGGAGGCGCGCAGATAAACGGGCCGGCCGTTGAGCAGGAACTGTCCCTCCGGCAACCCCTCCCGTGGATTCTTCGGCGACACCATGCCGAAGCTCCGGCAGCCGAACAGCACGTCGCGCGCATCCACCACGCGCTGGCCGTCGCGCAACACAACGCGACACCGATAGAGACACGGCTCCGCCGGCCACCACAACCGCGCCCCGGCCATTGGAATCGTCACAGCCTGCTTGCCCGCGCCCTGCGGCAGACGAACGCGCCCGGTCTTCCGATACGCGCGGCCCTCGAAATTCTCCGGCAGAATCTCCACATCGAGCGTCAACTCCTTCGCCGCCGCCGCGTCGGTCTCCACTGTCACCTTCGCTTCGTTCGCCGCCGGATAGCCGCGCGCGAAAATCTCCGTCACGCAAGCTTCGGCCGTCGTTTCCAGAAACACCTCGCGATGAATGCCGAACCCGCTGCCCAGCGACGACGTGGTGCCGAAAGGAAAATCCGGGATGGACTTCGCCCGGTCGCCGAGCACGTGCCGCTGGTTGGGCGCGGCGTCGCCCGGCGAGAACGGCAGGAGCGACCACTGGCTCATCGGCTCGCGGAACGCCGGCCCTTCGATCACGCGCACCGCCAGCGTGTTCTTCTCCTTCAGCAGGCCGGTGACATCGAACCGGAACGGCTCGTAATAAACCTTATGGCGGCCGAGGAACTTGCCGTTGAGCCACACCTCCGCCTCCCAATCCACGCCGGCGAAACACAGGAACACACGCCGTCCCGACGGCGCCGGCGCGGCGGAGAAGCGCGTGCGATACCACAGGATGCAACTGGCCGGATACCACCGGTTACCTTTTTTGATCGGCGACCAACGCCACTCTGGCACCGTCGTCGGCTCCCAACCCGAGTCATCGTAGTTTTCTCGGAACCATTCCGGCGGCTCCGGTCGCTTGCCGTCTTCAGAGTGGGTGACCTCGAACTTCGATCGCCACTGCCCTCCCAAATCCTGCCGCGCGCGGACATCCAGCTTCTCCGGCAGACTCCGCAAGTAAGGCGCATAGCTCGCGCGCAGCTCCGCGACGCGGCTCTTGGTTTCCTCCAGATTGCGCGGTGGCGTCACCCACGGATCAGCCTTCAACGCATCCGCCGGGATGGCGCGCCCTGTTTCATCCGCACCTGCCAATAGCACGCGCGGCATCGGCGTTGTCACCATCACCGCAATTGTCAGCATCAGGCTCGATGGTTTCATAGTGGCATCTTTCTTGGACGCGCCGCTGCCGTCACTGGCCGTTATCGCGCCTCGACGGCCACGTATGCAAGCCGAGGATGACGGCGCGGTTGAAGTTTTCGCCATGCCGCGAATGCCAATTCACGCGGGAGTTGACCCGTAGTTAAACTGCTGGCACACTTACAGCGATGAAACTGCGCGACAACCAAACGTTCCTGTCGCTCTACTACAAGCCGAACGCCGTGGAGGTCGCCACGGGCGAAGTGGACTCGTTCGCTTCAGCCGAGTCGTGGCGGCGCGAGACAAAGCAACTGGGGCAGGTGGCGACGCCTCAGCCGGTCGCGGCGGTGATGGCCAAGTGGGTGATGTCGGCGAAGCCGCACACCGTGCTTGACCCGGCGGCGGGCTTGGGTGGCTTGCTGTCGGCTTGTAGCCAGCTAGACGAGCATGTGCAGTTGGTGGGGGTGGAGCGTGACGTCGAGACCTTGCAGCGCGCGAAAAGGACAGCTCCGCGCGGCGCGAAATTGATTCTGGCGGATTATCTCAAGTCCGACGCCGGCCTGTTCGACGGCATCATTTCCAACCCGCCTTACGTGAAGGCGCATCGGCTCGATTATTCGGAGAGGGATTGGCGCTATTTCGAGGAGCGTCTCGGCACGCCATTGGACCGGCTAACGAATCTCTATGCGCTGTTCTTGCTTAGGATTTGGGAAGACCTCGCGCCGCGCGGACGCGCCGCCGTCATCCTGCCGGCGGAATTCCTGAACGCGAACTTTGGCGAGGAGATCAAGGACCGTCTGGTGCGGGCGATTCGACCGGCGGCGCTCGTGGTCTTCGCGCCATCGGTGAACCTTTTCGCGGACGCGCTCACGACCAGCGCCATCGTCTTTCTGGACAAGGCCCGATTAGCGGAAGCTCCGGCGTGGGCGAAGCGCGTTGATTCCATCGAGGAAGCAGAGAAGTTCGTCTGCAAGCTCTGCGCCGGGACAATCGGGCGTGCCAGCAACGGCTGCCTGGACCTGACGGTGTTCAACCCCCGTGACAAATGGCTCAACCCGCTGCTCAACGGGAAGGCCCAGACCGATGCAGCGTCGTTCCCAAAGCGGGTCGGCGATTACTTCGGCTGCAGCCGTGGGATCGCGACGGGAGCGAACGACTTCTTTTGTCTGAGCCGCGCGGAACTGCGCGCGCACCACCTGACGGAAGCGCATGTCGAACTTTGCATCACCAAGGCCGTGGATGGTGACGGACTGGTGTTCACACGCGAGAAGCTTGATGCGTTGGTTGCCAGCGACCGCCGCTGTTTCTTGCTGAATCCCTCCCGCAACGGGCAAGACATCCTGCGCTACCTGAAACTAGGAGAAGAACGCGGCATTCCACAGCGACATCTGCCGAGTCATCGTCCGGTCTGGTATATGCCGGAGAACCGCGCCGTGGCGGACATCTGGGCAGCTGTATTCTCGCGCGAGTCGGTGAAGTTCATTCTAAACACCTCTGGTGCAAGAAACCTGACCTGCTTCCACGGCCTCTACGCCAAACCCGGCTACGAATACCTGCCGCCGCTGATGACGTTGTTCCTGAACAGTTCCGACGGACGGCGGGCATTCTCCCAAGTAAACCGGTTTTACGGCGACGGGTTGAACAAGCTCGAACCAAAAGACGTGGAAGACATGCCTTGTCCCGTGATGCCGAAGTTGAGCCGATCTGAGGCGGATGAATTGGCGCGCGAACTGGTTGATTTGGAAAAGCTGCCGATGGGCGAGCGAACGGCGAGCATTGACGAACTTGCCGCGTGTTACTTCGCCGCTAACTCGCGACCAGAAAGACCTTCCTCGTCACTGCGGGGTCGAGTTCAAAGCCACCACCTTGCGGGACGACATACGCATCGTGTCGCCCCAGTTCCGTGACGCGATGTTCCGCAGCGAACGTCGGGATGGCGGTCGCGCGTCCAATCTGCACGCCACTCGTGATGGGAATCATGATGGTTGCCTTCTCCTGACTCTTCTCCGGCGTCTCGATGGTAAAACCGCTGCCGCTCCCTATGGTCGCGAAGATGTCGAAGAAGTTGATGGCGAACACTGAATCGAAGAACACCTGACAGTAGCTCTGCGGCACGCGATGTCGCTCCAGCCAGCGATAGACAATCACGAGGTCTTCGACTTTCACTGTGAAACTGGGCGTTTCGCGGCCAGTCTTCTTGCCAGCATCGCGCTGACGCTTGCGAACCGCCATGTAAGTCAACGCGTCGAACTTACTGGAGCGAACCTCCACAGCCGCGGCGGCTTGTTTCACGAGCGACTCAGTATCCGCGCGGCTGCGCTCGGACACGTCGGCATCGGCGGCAGCGCCGGCAGGAAAAAGGAGCAAGTCGGGCCGCTTTCCGAACCGTCTCGTTTCTTCAATCCCAGCGAGGTAGCGTGCCTTGAATTCGGGATGCCCCGCCGCAATGCGGTCGGTGCTGCCGTATAGCACGACTTTCCACTCTGGCAGTGCATGGACGAGGGCTGCTGACAACATTCGTTCGGCCCAGTCGCCCATTGCTCGATTGGCGAGAAATTCGGAGCGGGCGTCCGTCGGCACGGTCGGTTTCCGAGCAGGCGGCTGACCTTCCCCGCCGAAAGCCAAATGCCGCTCATGGATGCCCTTCTCGCGAAGCTTCTCAACCACGCCCTCTAGCGTTGTCGTGAGCCGTGAGAAGTATGCGTCTCCCCGGCTCATCGCTTCTTCTCCTCGAAGGTGAACAGTTCCTTGACCTCAACTCTGAGCACTCTTGAAAACTTCTCCAACCCGGCGACTGATGGCGCGTTTACGCCACGTTCCACGAGGCTGATGAACTCAACCGAGCAGTCGACAGCTTCTGCGAGTTGCTCTTGTGTGAGCTTCTTTGCCCGGCGCAGGTCGGCAATGCGTTTGCCAAGTTTTCTTTGAAGCACGCAGTTTAACTACCACTTCAGGCGGTTGCTCACCACGCAGTTAAACTACGGGTCGGCATTTCCCTTCATGAGCACGTTGCAGCGCGAGACGAAGGGCGAGGTGGTGCTGGTTTCCCGGTTGCCCCGACGCATGTCGGGGTTGGAGCGGTTGAATCCCACGCTGCCGCCGGACGCCATCACCGCCGCCGTGGATGAATTGACCCGCGACCTGCTGCTGCCGCGTCTGCTGTCGGGGCAGGTGGAAGTGTGAGTGCGAGGTGTCGTGTTGTTTTCAAAACCGCACTTTTCGTTTCAGCAAAACCGCACAACACGCGGCTTGGCATTGACAACAACACAACGGTCTTCTCAAATTTCTGGGACAGGAAGCTCACGGGATCTGGGGGCTCTGCCCCCAGACCCCCGGAGTTTGTCGCTTTAATTCGGTGGCTGAGCCCCAACCCAAACTATCCCGGCTCCACTCTCGGCTCAGCCAAATTCACACCGTCTCAACGTTTCTCGACCACAATGTGCGGTTTTGCTAGCACCACGACAAAGTGTGAGTGCGAGGTTGCCAGCGCGCGCGCCTGGTGGCAGAATGTGGCCATGAAGACGCTGGTTGAAATCGAACGCGCCGTCGAAGAGTTGCCTTCGTCACAGAAAACGGAGTTGCTGCTGTTCGTCGCCCAAAGCCTGCGCGAGGAGCAAGCGCCGCTGCCCGAGCCGCGTCTATTCTCCGACGACCAACTCCGAGCCTGGATGGATGAGGACGAGGCGGCGATGCGCCGCTTCCGGGCGGGCGCGTGAACCTCTTCCTGGATGCCAGTGTGGTGCTGGCGGCCTGCGGGCGCCCCGGCGGGCGCGTCGCGCGCCGTCTTCGATCTGGCGCGGCGCAACGGCTGAACGCTGACGACCAGCCCTTACGTGGTTTCAGAGGTCACGAGAAATCTTCCCCGACTTCCGGCGCAAGCCGCGCAGGACTGGACGCAATTGCGCGGCGCGCTCGTGGCAGTTCGTGACGTGTGGACGATGGACCGGCCGGCGGTTTTTGGTCCAGCGAAGGATCGTCCGGTTCTTTTCACCGCCGCGGCCTGGGCCGAAGTGTTGCTGACGCTGGATCGCGGCGATTTCGGCGCGGTGATGGGAACGGGTTTCTACGGGCTGGATGTGTTGATGCCCGGCGATTTTCTGGAGCGGGAGCGTGCCGCCGGGAGGCTCACGTAAGGCGGACTTCAATCACTGATGACGAATGCCTCACGCCTACACCGAAGACCAGCTTGCCGAGCAGCCCGCCATCGTCGCCGTTGCCCACATCGCAATCGTCAGGAGCAGGCCCGATGGTTCCATGGTGGATTCCTCCTGCTATCGTGCTTCGACAGCCAGCGTGTGCAGGCCGAGGATGATGGCGCGGTTGAAGTTTTCGCCGCCGTCGTAGTGGCGGCCGTGTTCCAGCATCGCGCGAACCATCCGGCGCACGTGCGGGCTGACCTCGCGGATGAGGGCCGAGTCCTCTGACAGCAACGCCTTGTGGAACGCCACGGTGGGAATGCCGAAGAGCAGCTTCTCGTTGACTGCTTTCACGACGCGATCCGTCGTCGCGAGCCGCTTCGGGTCGAACTTCGCCAGCAGATCGAAGACTGTTGCGGGCTTCTGGATGGAGAGGCCAAACGACGCCAGCGCCTTCTCGATTTCCGGCGTCACGGATTCGCCCGCCCAGTCGAGCCGCCGCCAGCACGTCTCGTCGAACACGTTGGTCCGCAGGGCGCGCTCGGCCATCGCCTTCATGAGCGCTCGAACGCCGGCGGCGCGCGCCGGGTCGGATGCCGTGCGCGCGATAAGTGCCAGCGACGTGCAAAACTGGTTGCTGTAAAGTGTGAAGGGCCGCCACTTCTCCGGCGTGTTGGACGATAACAGTTTCCAGCGAAGACCGTCTTTCTCAGCGCCGAGTTGCTCGCGAAGTTCGGTCCAATGCTTCTCGTCGGTCGTCTCGTGCGCGGCGGAGAGGCAGCTCATGAGCGAGCACGCGCCGAAGAGCGTGAACTGTTTCCACGTGTAGCCGACGTGGGCCTGGCGGCTGTTGTCCTCCACCTTGAGCACCCAGTCGTTGCGTTCCATGCGCCGGGCGATCTTGCCGAGCGTGTCAGCGATGAACTTCTTGTCTTGGGCGGTCGCGAGCGAGCTGCGCCAGTAACGCCACAGCGCCTCGATGTAGGCGCAGTGCTGGTCGCGCGAGGAGTCGGGATAGTAGCTCTTGCCGTCGGGATGCGGCCCGCGCGGCACGAAGCCCGGCTCCGGGCTGACGGTGGCGACGCGTTTCAGGCCGGCGAAAACCCAGCGGGCCGTCTTCGCGAGTTCTTCGTCGCGCGTGGCGTCGTAGGCGTCGCAGAGCGCGAAGAGAAACTGGCCGTTCTCCAGCGGCACATCCTGGATGCCGGAACCGTAGCCGAACGGCTTGGGCTGGCCGTTGACCATTGCTTTCGCGATCTCTTCCGGCTTCTCCAACGCGCCAAGCCCGCGCGGGCCGTTGAGGCGATGGTGATAGCAAACCTGCGTGGCCGGGCTGCCGAAGCCGGCGATGTAATCGCGGCAGAGCTTCCTCACGTCATTGGTCAGGTTTTCCTGCGCGGCGTCCTTCTGGGCGGAGCGGGCGCGGCCGGCAACAAAGCCCGCAGCGCAAACGCCCAGAAAACGACGCCGATTCATGGCTGTGACGGCGGGCTGCCGCTGTGCCCGACTTTCATGTGGCGGTGGACGAAGAAGTAGTAAATGCCGCCGAGCACCGCCGCTGCGCCGGCCAGCCACATCGCGATGCGATGGAACTCGCCCGCCATCAGTTTCTCATCCTGCCCCGCCACCACGCCGATGTAGCAGAGCACGGCGCTCCAGATCGCGGAGCCGAGAATCGTATAGATCGAGAACTTGGTGTAGTTCATCTCGACGATGCCGGCGGGGATGCCGATGAGATGGCGGACGACCGGCAGGAGGCGCGAGATGAAGATGCCCATCGAGCCGTAGTGGGCGGCCCAGCGTTCGGCGCCGTGGACTTTCGCCTCCGG
>Ga0163199_1001860_pt1 | contig 13029 bp, 13 predicted proteins | sample PL_2010_150m_FD_113537 | JGI IMG/M metagenome (GOLD analysis project Ga0163199, IMG submission 113537) | Freshwater microbial communities from Powell Lake, British Columbia, Canada to study Microbial Dark Matter (Phase II) - PL_2010_150m | ecosystem: Environmental > Aquatic > Freshwater > Lake ... | reverse complement strand
GTGACGCAGTTGGCGCGGCAGCGCGGCGCATTCGATTTGGTTGAGTGCCGCAAGGACGCGGCCGGGATCGAACGGGTGCTCATCGCCCGGCGCGCGGTTCAAAGAGGATTGTGATGGAGTGCATGGTCATTCAGGGAGGCCGTCGCCTGGCGGGCGAAGTCCGCATCAGCGGGGCCAAGAACGCGGCTCTGCCGATCCTCGCGGCGACGCTCCTGGGCAAGGGAACCTGCACCCTGACCAACATGCCCGCCGTGCGGGATGTGGTCACCATGTCGAAGGTGCTGGCTCACCTTGGCGCCCGCGTGGAAACGGCGCAGGACCGCTACACGGTGTCCCTGGAAGCCATTACCTCCTGTGAGGCGCCCTACGATCTGGTCAAGACGATGCGGGCCTCGGTCATGGTGCTGGGCCCGCTCGTCGCGCGATGGGGCGAGGCGGTCGTCGCGCTTCCCGGTGGGTGCGCCATCGGGGCGCGGCCCATCAACCTGCACCTGGCCGCGCTCGAAAAGATGGGGGCCGAGATCAGGATCGAGCATGGGAACGTGCATGCCCGGGTTCGCGGCCGGTTGCAGGGCGCGAGGATTTACTTCGATCTGCAGACCGTCACCGGCACGGAGAACATCATGATGGCCGCCTGCCTGGCGGAGGGGACCACGGTCCTCGAGAACGCCGCCCGCGAGCCGGAGATCTCCGACCTGGCGAATTTTCTGAGCAAGCGCGGGGCCCGGATTCAAGGAGCCGGCACCGACGTCATTACGATCGAAGGCGTGCCGGAGCTGCGCGGGGCGGATCATGAGGTCGTCCCCGATCGCATTGAGGCGGGGACGTATCTGACCGCCGGCGCCATCACGGGCGGCGAAGTCCGCGTCGCTCGCTGCCGTCCTGATCACTGCAAGGCCCTGCTTGCCAAGCTCAGGGAGGCGGGCGCGGAGCTGAAGGTGGAAAAGGAAGCGATCCAGGTGCGGGCCGGCGGGAAGCTCCGGGCCGTCGATGTGAAGACCCTGCCGTATCCCGGCTTCCCCACCGACATGCAGGCCCAGATGATGGCCCTCATGGCGATCGCCCGCGGGAGCAGCGTGATCACCGAGACCGTTTTCGAAAGCCGCTTCATCCACGCCCTGGAGCTTCAGCGCATGGGCGCGGACATCAAGATCGAAGGACATCATGCCGTTGTGACCGGCGTCGAGCGCCTGGGCGGGGCGCCGGTCATGGCATCCGATCTCAGGGCCAGTGCCTGTCTCATCCTGGCCGGGCTGGCCGCCGGAGGCGAAACCCGCGTGTCCCGCGTCTATCACCTGGATCGAGGCTACGAGCGCCTTGACGCCAAGCTGACCGGGTTGGGGGCGCAGGTCCGCCGGGAGGCGGAGCGGGTATGACGGATACCCTCGCGATTGCCCTCTCGAAAGGCAAGCTGCTGGAACCCGCGCTCGCTCTGTTCGAGCGCGTGGGGCTTGCGCCGAAGGACGTCTCCCCCGACAGCCGGCGGCTGATCTTCGAGCACCCGGCCAGCGGGACCACGCTCATGATCATCAGGCCCAGCGACGTGCCGACCTACGTCGAGTACGGGGCCGTGGACGCAGGGATCGTCGGCGCGGACGTGCTGATGGAGCAGGCGACCGACGTCTACGAGCCGCTCGATCTGAAATTCGGGGCCTGCCGTCTCGCCGTCGCGGCGCCTGAGTCGGCCGTCAAGCAAAACGGGCGGCACGGGACCAGGCTGCGCGTGGCGACCAAATACCCGAACCTGACGGAACGCTACTTCACGCAACAGGGCATCCCCATCGAGATCATCAAACTGTACGGGTCGGTCGAACTTGCGCCGCTGGTGGGTTTGGCGGACCGTATCGTGGACCTGGTCTCTTCCGGGAAAACCCTGCGCGCTCACAACCTCGTCATGACGGATGTGATCATGGAATCGACCGCCCGCCTCATCGTGAACCGGGCCAGCCTCAGGTTGAAGCACAGGCGGGTGAACGGCTTGATCGAGGCGCTGCGGGCGGGGCTGCAAGGGGGACGCGCATGAAGGTCTTGACGACATCCGATCGCGCCTACAAGGCGGCGGTAAAGAAAATCAGCACGCGTTCGAACCTGGGCGGCGGCAAGGTCGAAGCCGCGGTGAAGACGATTCTCAAGGCCGTGGAGCAGCGGGGCGACAGCGCGGTCAGCCGCTACACCCACAAGTTCGACAAGGTGTCCTTGAAACCGGACCAGTTCCGGGTGAGCCCGGATCAGATCAAGGAGGCCTACTACAAGATCCGCAAGGAGGAAGGGGATACGCTGCGGTACGCGGCCCACCGCATCACCGTCTTTCACGAAAAGGAGAAGCCGCGCACGCAGACCTGGATGTGGCAGGACGGCACCATCACCCTCGGGCAGACGATCCTGCCCCTGGGCGTCGTCGGGCTCTACGTGCCCGGCGGGAAGGCTCGGTACCCGTCCTCGGTGCTGATGAGCGCGATCCCGGCCAAGGTGGCCGGCGTGAAGCGGATCGTCATGTGCGTGCCGGCGCCCAAGGGGGAACTGAGCCCGTACCTGCTGGTGGCGGCGGACATCGCCGGCGTGGACGAAATCTATCGCATCGGGGGCGTGCAGGCCATCGCGGCGATGGCGTACGGCACCAGGACGATTCCCCGCGTGGACAAGATCATCGGGCCGGGCAATATCTTTGTGGCGACCGCCAAGCGGTTGGTGTACGGCACCGTGGACATCGATATGATCGCCGGACCCAGCGAACTGCTGGTCATCGCCGACGAGGGGGCCAATCCCGCGCACGTGGCGGCGGACCTGCTCTGCGAAGCGGAGCATGACGAGCAGGCCGCCGTCTGGCTTGTGACCACCTCCGCGTCGCTGGCGAAGGAAGTCGCCGGGCAGGTCAAGGAGCAGCTCAAGTCCCTGGTGCGCCGGAAAATCGTCGCGCGCGCCATCGACCAGCACGCGATGGCGTTCGTTGTGCCTACGATGAGCGAGGCGATCGCCCTGGCGAACGAAATCGCCCCGGAGCACCTGTCGCTTTCGGTGGACAATCCCTTTGAGTACATCGAGAAGGTCCGCCATGCGGGGGCGCTGTTCGTCGGGCGGCACACGGCGCCGGCCGTCGCCGATTACGTGGCCGGGCCGAACCACATTCTCCCGACCGGGGGCTCGGCGCGCTTTCACTCGGCTCTTTCCCTGGAGGCTTACGTGCGGAGATCCAATATCGTCTCGTACACCAAGGAGGATCTCTCCAAGGCCAGGGACCACATCGTCCGCATGGCCCACATGGAGGGATTGGAAGCGCACGCCCATTCCGTGGAAGTCCGACTGCGATGAAGCGCGCGCGGCGGGCCACGATCGAGCGGAACACCACCGAAAGCCGGATCACGGCCGGGCTGAGCCTGGACGGGACCGGCAAGCGCCGGATCAGCACGTCCATTCCCTTCCTGGACCACATGCTGGACCTGCTGGCCAAGCACGGCTTCTTCGATCTCACGATCAAGGCCACGGGGGACACGCACATCGACGATCACCACACGGTGGAGGACATTGGCATCGTGCTTGGCGAGGCGCTGAAGAAGGCGCTCGGCAGGAAGGAGGGCATCCGCCGTTTCGGGACGGCGTGGGTCCCGCTCGACGAGACGCTGGCGCAGGTGACGGTGGATCTGAGCGGGCGGCCCTATCTGGTCTATAATGTCAAGCTGCCGCACCGGCGCATCAAGGGCTTCGACCTGTATCTCTTCGAGGACTTCTTTCAGGCCCTGACGACGCACGCGGCCATGAACCTGCATATCAATGTGCAGTACGGGCGGAACCCGCACCACATCATGGAGAGCATCTTCAAGGCCCTGGCGAAAGCGCTGGATCAGGCGGTGGCGGTCGATGCCAGGGTCAAGGGCGTGTTGTCGACAAAAGGCAGCCTGTGATCGCGATCGTGGATTACGACATGGGGAACCTCAAATCGGTGCAGAAGGCCTTCGAGGCCGTCGGGCACCGGGCGGCGATTACGCGCGATCCGAAGGCGATCGCCGACGCGAGCCACGTGGTCCTGCCGGGCGTGGGGGCGTTCGGCGACTGCATGCGCAATCTCGAGCAGTACGGGCTGGTCGAGCCGGTCACGAGGGCGATTGCCGCGGGCAAGCCGTTCCTCGGCATCTGCCTCGGGTTCCAATTGCTGTTCAGCGAAAGCGAGGAATTCGGCCGGCACTGCGGCCTCGGCGTCATTCCCGGGAAAGTCGTGCGGTTCCCGTCGAACGGCTCCCCGGCCCGCCTGAAGGTGCCGCACATGGGATGGAACGCGATCGCGATCGGAACACGGTCGCCTGTGCTCGAGGGCGTGCCCGACGGCGCCTTCATGTATTTCGTCCACTCGTATTACGTGGTTCCGGACGACCGGGCCGTCGCCTGCACGATGACCGACTACGGCAAGCCCTTCGTGTCCAGCATCGCGCGCGACAACATTTTCGCCTGCCAGTTCCATCCTGAGAAGAGCCAGGGCGAAGGGTTGAAGATCATACGCAACTTCGGGAGTCTTTAATGAAGAAACGCGCGCTGTTCCTGGCTGCCGTTTTGTCGGGCGCGATGACTGGATGCGGGGCGACCACGACGGAGACGATCACCGCGCCGCAGATCGAGCAGTACCGTATCATGCGGATCGCCGTGCTGCCGTTCATGGTCTCGCCGCCCACGCCGGGCCAGCGAAGGGGGTACGCGGCGCCGGCGCCGCCCGCCGTTGCCGGCGACAAACTGGCCGACGTATTTTATCTCAAACTGAACACCCGCGAGGGGCTTGCCGTCGTGCCTCCCCAGATGGTCCGCGACGCGATGCCCTCCATCACGGCGTCGGTGGCCAGCCGCAGCGTGCTCCGGGACCTTGGCGAACGGCTGGACGTGGCCGCCCTGCTGGAAGGGGTCGTCGAGGTCTATCAGGAGCGGAAAGGGAGCGCGATCGGTTTGGAGCGGGCGGAGGATGCCGCCGCCGTGGGCTTCTCGGTCCGGCTGATCAGTGTCAAGGACGGCAAGACTCTCTGGACCGGGGAATATTACGAGCGGCAGCGCCCGCTGACCGAGGACCTGTCCGGTTTTCTCGAACGCGGCGTGCGGTTCCTGACGGTGGAGCAGCTCGCCAATTCCGCCGTTGATAAAGTCCTGCGTGAGTTTCCCCTCGGCCGGCAGATCCAGCGGATGCAGGGAGAGATGAGCCCGTCGCCGTGATCGTGATTCCCGCCATCGACCTCAAGGACGGGCGCTGTGTGCGGCTGCGCCAGGGGCGGATGCAGGACGAGACGGTGTATTCGCAGGAACCCGCGGACGTCGCCCGCCGCTGGGCGAGCGAAGGCGCGCAGGTTCTGCACGTGGTGGACTTGAACGGGGCCGTCGAGGGCTCGCCCCGCAACCGCGCCGCGATCGCGGCGATCCTGAAGGCCGTCACCATTCCTGTGCAGGTCGGCGGCGGCATCCGGACGATCGAGACGATCGAGTCGTACCTCTCGTCGGGAATCGAGCGGGTCGTCCTCGGCACCGCGGTCGTCCGTGACCAGAGCCTTCTGGCGGAGGCCTGCAGCCGTTTTCCCGGCCGCGTGATCGTCGGCGTGGATGCCAGGGGCGGCAAGGTCGCGGTGCAGGGCTGGACCGATGTGGCCGACCTCGATGCCGCCAATTTCGTCGGCCGGCTGGCGGGCTTGCCCGTGTACGCCGTGATCTATACCGACATCGCGCGGGACGGCATGCTGGAAGGGCCGAACATTGACGGCCTGCGGCGCATGGCGGAGGCCTGTCCGGTGCCGCTGATCGCCTCCGGAGGCATCACGCGGACGGAGGACCTCCGCCTGCTGGGCACGCTCGGGCCGAAAGTGATCGGCGCGATCCTCGGGAAGGCGCTCTACGAAGGCCTGCTCGATCTGCGGTCGGCGATGGCCGCCGCCGGCTGAGCGGGCGAAAGGGCATTGCGTGCTGGCCAAGCGCATCATCCCCTGCCTGGACGTGAAGGAGGGCCGTGTCGTCAAAGGCGTCGGGTTCGTGAACCTCAAGGACGCGGGCGACCCGGTCGAGGCGGCCCGGGCCTATGACGCGGAGGGCGCCGACGAGCTCTGCTTCCTCGACATCCTGGCGTCGCACGAGGAGCGCAAGATTTTCATCGATGTGGTCAGCCGCACGGCCGAGCAGGTCTTCATGCCGCTGACGGTCGGCGGGGGCGTGCGCACGCTCGACGACATCCGCGACCTGCTGCGGGCCGGCGCCGACAAGGTCAGCATCAACACGGCGGCCGTCCAGCGCCCGGAATTCGTCAAGGAAGCGGCCGAGCGCTTCGGCACGCAATGTATTGTGGTCGCCATCGACGCGAAGCGTGCAGCAGTGGACGCGAAGCGGTCGGGCGACAGTTGGGGCGTGTTCACGCACGGAGGGCGGAAATCCGCCGAACTGGACGCGGTCGAATGGGCGCGCAAGATGGCCTTCTTCGGCGCCGGCGAGATTCTCCTGACCAGCATGGATCGGGACGGGACGAAGGAGGGATACGATCTGGCCCTGACCGCCGCCATCTCCGACGCCGTCGAGATTCCGGTCATCGCGTCCGGCGGCGCGGGCACCCTCGAGCACCTCTATGAAGGGTTTGCGAAGGGCAGGGCGGACGCGGTGCTGGCTGCGTCGATCTTCCACTACCGCCAGCACACGATTCGCGAGGCCAAGGACTACTTGCGGTCCCGGGGCATTCCGGTGAGGACCGTGTAATGGACGCCGCGGCGATCACAGCGCTCAAGTTCGACGAGAAGGGGCTGATTCCCGCGATCCTCCAGGACTGGCGGGACGGGACGGTGCTGATGGTCGCCTACATGAACCGCGAGGCCCTGGCGAAGACTCTGGAGACCGGCATCGCGCACTTCTGGAGCCGCTCGCGCAAGGAATTGTGGGAGAAGGGCGCGACCTCCGGCCACCGCCAGCGGGTCCGCGAGGTCTTCGTCGATTGCGACCAGGATACGTTATTGATCACGGTCACGCCGGACGGACCCGCGTGCCACACCGGCGCGCGCGCCTGCTTCTTCACGCGACTCTCGGACCTTGCGGCCTCCGGCAAGAGCGGCGCCAAGACCGCCGGGGCGCAGGGGGGCGTGCTGGATCGTCTGTACGAGACCATCCTGGAACGCAAACGCGCGCCCAACCCTGAATCCTACGTGGCCTCGCTGCTGGCGGCGGGGCAGGACAAGATTCTCAAGAAGGTGATGGAGGAAGCAGGCGAAGTGATTCTGGCCTCGAAGGGGCGGAAGCGCGAGGAGATCGTCCACGAGTCGGCCGATCTCCTGTTTCATCTGCTGGTCGCGCTCGGCTATCACGAGGTCCCGCCGACCGAGGTCTACCAGGAGCTGGCCCGGCGGTTCGGGCAGAGCGGCTTGAAGGAAAAAGCGTCGCGGGGGACTCCGTGAGCGACTGTCTGTTCTGCAAGATCGGCTCCGGGCAGATCCCGGCGAAGGTCGTCATGCAGGATGACGAGGTACTGGCCTTTGACGACGTCAATCCGCAGGCGCCGGTCCATGTGCTGGTGATCCCGAAACGGCACATCGTCGCGTTGCATGACGTAGGAGCAGGCGATCACGCTCTCTTGGGGCGTCTGCTCGAGACGGCGGCCCTCGTGGCCAGGAAGAAGGGCATCGCCGAAGTGGGCTATCGGGTGGTGGCCAACACGGGCCGGGACGGCGGGCAGACGGTCTTTCACCTGCATCTGCACGTGTTGGGCGGCCGCCACATGGCCTGGCCTCCTGGGTAGCCGCGGAATTGCCGGGTTGGGGTCTTTTGACGGGAGCATCATGTTTTTGTTAACGTTATGGGTTCGAAGGTTCGAGCGGATACGGGGGGCAGGGTGGATAGAGGATTAATTCCGGAAGACGTCATCAACCGGATTCGCGACCGGGCCGATATCGTCGAGATCGTCGGCGCTCACCTCTCGCTCAGCAAGGCGGGACAACACTACAAAGGCCTCTGCCCGTTTCATTCCGAGAAGACCCCGTCCTTTACGGTCAGCCCGGCGCGTCAGATGTTTCACTGTTTCGGCTGTGGGGAGGGTGGGAACGTCTTTACCTTCCTGATGAAGATCGAGGGGGCCGGCTTCCCGACGGTTGTGCGCGAGCTCGGCGAGAAGCTGGGGATCCGCGTGGAGGAGAAGCCTGCTTCGCCGGCGGTGAAGCAGCGGGCCGAGCAGGCGGAACGCCTGGTCGCGCTGAACCGCGCGGCCGCCGACTTCTTCCACCGCACATTGCTGACCGATCCGGCCGCCGAACCCGCGCGGGCGTACCTGCGCGACCGCGGGATCACGGCGGAGACGATCGAGCGGTTCGGCATCGGGTACGCTCCCCAGTCCTGGGACGGTCTGCTGAAGGCTCTCGCCAGGACGGACAAGGGTGGATGGACCGTCGAGGACCTGGCCGCGGCGGGTCTCATCGTCGCGCGCGATCAAGCGGGCAAGAAGCCCGGCGACGCGTCCGGATATTACGACCGGTTTCGCGGGCGGGTCATGCTGTCGATCCGCGACCTCCAGAAGCGCATCATCGGATTCGGCGGGCGGGTGCTCGATGACGGCGTGCCCAAGTATCTCAACTCTCCGGAAACGCCGCTGTTCCGGAAGGGGCGCACGCTCTACGCGCTGGAGTCGGCGCGGGAGGGCATCGCGCGCGAAAATCAGGTGGTCATCGTCGAGGGCTACTTTGACGCGATTGCGCTGCACCAGGCCGGTCTGACCAACGTGGTGGCCACCCTGGGTACGGCGCTGACGACGGAGCATGTCGAAGTCATCCGGCGCTTCACCCGCCGGGTCGTCCTGCTCTTTGATCCCGACGCGGCCGGCGTGCGTGCGGCCTTGCGCACCCTGGACCTCTTTCTCGGGGCGGGTCTCTCCGTCCAGGTGGGCAGCCTGCCGGCTGGTGACGATCCTGATACGTTTATCCGCGCCCGCGGCGTCGAGGCCTTCACGGCGCTCATTCAAAAGGCGCCCTCCCTGCTGGACTTTACCGTGGCGGGCAGCCTGACGACCGATCGCCGCGGGAGCGTGGAGGAGCGGGTGCGGTGCGTGGAGGAGGTCCTGGCGCTGTTGCAGAAGCTGAGCAATCCGGTCGAGAAGGCCGCCGCCATCCGGCATGTCGCCGACCGGCTGGGCATGGAGGAGAAAGTCCTGCTGGAACGGTACCGGAGCCTCCCGCGGAAAGCCTCGGCGGCCGACGAGTCGCCGACGTCTCAGGCCGAGGCGCCGCTTCCGAAAGACGAGGAAGTCCTCGCGCGGCTGCTCCTCCACGAGAAGCTGACGCCCGGGATGACGGCGCAACTCGCAGCCGACGATTTCACCGATCCCCGCGTCCGGCAATTGGTCTCGCTGACCCTGGAGGGTCGGGATGCGCAGGAAGATTCCATGTGCGGGAGCATCGTCCGCGCGCTCTCGCTCAGCGAGATGCCTTACGACGACACCGGCACGGCGTTTCGTGAGAGCTTAAAGGCCTTGAAGCTGAGACGCATCGTCCACGAGATCCAGGAAGTCAAGACGGCCCAGATTGCCGCGGAGCGGGCCGGCCAGACGGAGGCCATGAGAGATCTCCTGATCCGCCAGAATGCCCTGCAACAGGCGCGGCAGCGTCTGCTGGGCGCGGGCCCTTTACCACTGACCGAAATTGGGAGCGTCAATGCCTAAGGAAGAAAAGACAGAAGAAGTCAAACGCCTGATCACCATGGGCAAGGAGAAGGGCTTCCTGACCTATCGCGATCTCAGCACCAATCTGCCCGCCGACCAGGTTTCGACCGACCGGCTCAGCAGCCTGATGACCATGTTCGGGGAGATGGATATCGAGATTATCGATTCCCCCGAGGGGGAGAGGTACCAGCAGATGATGTCCGAGGGCGAGGGTTCCCATGAAGAAGCCGGGGAAATCGAGGAGGCGGAGCAAGTCGAGGAAAAGAAGATCGACCTGACGCCCGGCGACCTGGCCCGCACCGACGATCCGGTCCGGCTGTATCTCAAGGAAATGGGCAGCGTGTCGCTCCTCAGCCGGGAAGGGGAGATCGAGATCGCCAAGCGCATTGAGGAGGGCAAGCAGGACATCTCGTCGGTGGTCTTCGGGATGCCCATGACGATCAAGGCGTTGTTCGCTCTCGTGGACCAGGTCAGGACCAAGAAGATCCCGGCGCGGGAAGTGGTCTCGGCAGGGGTGGATGAGGAATTCGAGGAAATCATCGAGCAGGACGACGAAGAACTCCGGAAGAAGACCCTGGACGCCATCCGGAAGGTCAAGCCGTTCACGACCGGCCTGCTGGCCCTGTACGCCCGGCACCGGAAGCCCCAGCTCAGCCAGGCCACGCGGAAAGAGATCAAAGCCAAGCTGCTTGAAGCCAAGCGGCAGGTCGCGGAAAAGGCGGATACGCTCAAGCTCCACCCGGCCCAGCGCGAGAAGTTTATCCAGCGGGTTCGGGACCTGGCGCACGAAATCGCGGCCTGCGAGCGGGAACTGGCCCACTGCAGGCGCCGCCTCGGCGTGGTGGGCGAGGCAGGCAATGCCTTGCTGATGAAGCTCAGCCGCGGGCGGAAGGACATGATCGCGGTCCGCCGCAAAACCGGCGTTCCCGTGGAAGTCCTCCACGAGATCGACAAGGCGGCCCAGCACGCGCGCCGGCGAATCCGGGAGACCGAGGCCGAGGCGCTGGTGCCCGCCGAGGAACTTCGCGAGGGCGTCAGACTGCTGGGCATGGCCGAAGAGCATGTCAAGCGGGGCAAGGCCGAGCTGGTGGAGGCCAACCTTCGCCTGGTGGTCAGCATCGCCAAGAAGTACACGAACCGCGGGCTCCAGTTCCTGGACCTGATCCAGGAGGGCAACATCGGCCTGATGAAGGCCGTGGACAAGTTCGAGTACAAGCGCGGCTACAAGTTCAGCACGTACGCGACCTGGTGGATCCGCCAGGCCATTACCCGCGCCATCGCCGACCAGGCCCGGACGATCCGGATCCCCGTGCACATGATCGAGACGATCAACAAGCTGATCCGCACATCCCGGCATCTTGTCCAGAAGCTGGGCCGCGAGCCCTCGCCCGAGGAGATCGCCGAGAAGATGGACCTCCCGCTGGACAAAGTCCGCAAGATCCTCAAGATCGCCAAAGAGCCGATCTCCCTGGAGACGCCCATCGGCGAGGAGGAGGACAGCCATCTGGGGGACTTCATCGAGGACAAGAAGGCCATCTCGCCGCTGGACGCCGCGATCCGCTACGATCTGCAACGGCAGATCAGCAACGCGCTGAAGACCCTGACGCCGCGCGAGGAGCGCGTGCTGCGCAAGCGGTTCGGGATCGGCGAGAACACGGACCACACGCTGGAAGAGGTCGGGCAGGACTTCGCGGTGACGCGCGAGCGCATCCGGCAGATCGAGGCCAAGGCGCTGCGCAAGCTGCGCCACCCGAGCCGCAGCAAAAAGTTGAAAAGTTTTGTTGAAAGTCTGTGAGAGGACACGTTTAACGGGAAGAGGGCCCATAGCTCAGTTGGTCAGAGCGACGGACTCATAATCCGTTGGTCCCAGGTTCGAGGCCTGGTGGGCCCACCATGCCGAGCCGGCATCGAGAAAAGAGGTTGCATGATGCGCCGCACTGTTCGTCCATGAAAGAGCAACTTGAACGCCTGATTGCTTTGCAGGAGGCCGACCTGCGGTTGGAGGAGTTGGCCGAACGCAAACGACGCATCCCCGAGATGGTCGAAGCCGCCCGCCAACCCCTTCAAGCCGCACAGGTACTCCGTGACTCCACCACGCAAGCTTTCGAGACGACCGGCAAGGAGCGCAAATCCTGCGAGCAGGAACTGGCTGTGCAGGAGCAGGTGATCAGCAAGCTGCGGGACCGGACGACGAAGGGCGAGATCAAGACGAACCGGGAGTACCAGGCGCACCTGCTCGAGGTCGAGCTGGCCAAGAAGAAGCGGGGCGAGATCGAAGAGCAACTGCTGGTCCTCATGGACGCGGTGGACGCGAAGAAGAAGGAACTGGCGCAGGCCGAGGCTGCGGCGAAGGAGGCGGACCAGCGGTTCAACGCCGAGAAGACCGCGCTGGAGAGCTCCGTGGGCGCGTTGGACGAAGAACTGGCCGGTTTTCGGCAGAAGCGCGAGTCCCTGATGGCCGTGGTCGAGCCCTCGCTCCTGCGGAGATACGAAAAACTGAAGGGCTCCAAAAAGGGCCAGGCCCTGGCGGGGGTTAACAAAGACGGAAGCTGCATGTCCTGCCGGCTGCAGGTACAGCCGCAGGTGGTGGCGGAAGTGAAGCGCGCCACCGCGATCCTGACCTGTTCCTACTGCAACCGCATTCTCTACTGGGCCGGGGACCCGGTCCAGATCGTGCCCGTTCCGGAAAAACCCGTCGAGGTGGTGGAAGTCGAAGAGGCCGCCGAAACCACCGAGTAGGGGCGGTTCGCGAACCGCCCCTACGATTCTCCTAATACCGCTTTCGTCGTCTTGAAGTGCAGCTTGGCGACCTTCGCCAGGCCTTCCTGCCCGTGCTTGCGCACGAGCGCCTTGGCCGCAGCCTCCACGGCCTGCGACGCGCCCTTGGGTAAGGGCATGCCCCACTGGGCGGCCAGCCGCTCCAGCCGCCTGACGAACTCCGCCCGCGCCACGATCGACGCTGCCGCGACCGCGATGTCTTCCTCGCCCTTGTGTCGCTGCTCGAGCTTGATCTGCCGGCCCTTCTCCTGCAGCGCGTTCAGGATCAGGCATTCGTCGCCGAACTGGTCGGCGATGGCACGCTCGCAGGGCACCTGCTCGAGGAGGGTTTCAAGCGCCTTGGCGTGGCCCCAGGCGAGGAGGCGGTTGAGGTTGCGGATCTTGCCGTACAGCTCGTTATAGCGTTCGGGGCCGATGGCGATCACACTGTGGCGGCACAGGGTCTTGATGTCCACCTCCAATTTCCGGATGACGCTGTCCGCGATCTTTTTGCTGTCGCGGACGTTGAGGGCCCGCAGGTCTTCTGCGAGGCCGGGCGTGACGTGGACGGCGGCGATCACAAGGGGGCCGAAGTAATCGCCCTTGCCCGACTCGTCAATGCCGATCCATCC
>Ga0163199_1001858_pt1 | contig 13033 bp, 9 predicted proteins | sample PL_2010_150m_FD_113537 | JGI IMG/M metagenome (GOLD analysis project Ga0163199, IMG submission 113537) | Freshwater microbial communities from Powell Lake, British Columbia, Canada to study Microbial Dark Matter (Phase II) - PL_2010_150m | ecosystem: Environmental > Aquatic > Freshwater > Lake ... | reverse complement strand
GCTAAGAATGGTTATGATGTCTTCGGCACCGGCAAGGTCGGCCACGGCAGGGAGCAGGACGACTGGATGTTCACGAACGCCGACGGAAATATCCAGTGGGGCGTCCGTCCGGTCAGTCAGGGTCCATGGCCATCCGACGGGATCGACCAAGCGATGCTCAAGCGGGCCGGCCGCGAGTGGCTGCACTCCGCAGGCGCGCCGGAATACATGCCGGAACCGATGCGGAAGGTGGATCGGTGGTTTGCCCCGCTCTCCCATGTGCCGGATATTCCGCCCGACCCGAAAGCAGGAACAACGGGATACAAGGGCTGGGTCGATTGGGGCAAGCCGTTCCGATACGTCAGCGAGGATGACCGCGATCTGATGACCGATGAAAAATCGGCGCGCTACGCCGTAGACGTGATCCGGCAGCCGCACGAGCGCCCGTTCATGCTGATGGTGGGCTTCTGCAAGCCGCACGAGCCGCTCGTCGCTCCGGGAAAATATTTCGACATGTTCAAGGACGTGAAGATCGACCTGCCACCCTACCGTGCGGACGATCTCGATGACTGCGCGAAGCCGTTCCGCGCAGGTACCCAGGGCATGAAGGTCTTTCGCGCTGTGCGGGAATGCGGCGAAGGGTTCTGGCAGGATTACATCCGCGCCTACCTCGCTTGCGCCGCCTTCATGGACGACCAGCTTGGCCTCATCCTCGACGCGCTGAAGAAGAGCCCGTATTCCAACGACACGATCATCGTGTTCATCGGCGACAACGGCTATCACCTCGGCGAAAAGAACACGATTGATAAAATGACATTATGGAATGAGTCCACACGTGTTCCGCTCATGATCCATGTGCCTGGCATGAAAACGGAAGGGCAAACCTGCACACATCCGGTCAGCCTGGTGGATCTGTATCCCACACTTGTCGGCTTGTGCGGACTGCCCGGAAATCCCCATGAAAAGAACGGAATCCCCCTCGACGGCCACAGCCTGCTCCCGTTTCTCGAGAATCCAAAAAATGGCAAATGGGACGGTCCGGATGTGGCGCTCACCGCATGGATGGGCCAGCCTTCCCCGGAACAAAAGGAAAACTGCATGGTGCAGGCATCCAAGAATGACCAGCACTTCAGCGTCTGCTCCGACCGCTACCGCTACATCCTCGCCAATACGGGAGAAGAGGAACTCTACGACCACCAAACCGATCCCAACGAGTGGACAAACATGGCCGCCGATCCCAAACTCGCAGAGATCAAAACGAAGTTGCACGCAGAATTGCAAAAGCTCCTGGCTACTTCGCGGGAATCCCGAAACGATCCCGCCAAGAATTCACCGCCTCAATAATTGAGCCTTTCTGCCAAGGATCGTTTCCGCCGGGCTGACCGGTCTATTGCTCCCTGACAGCCTCGAGAAATGCTTCGACATTCGCCCAAGGAACATCCGGTTCGAGAGTGTGCGTGGGTGCCAAAAAGAGGCCTCCGCCATTGCCCACTGTTGCGATCAGTTCCCGGACGGTCCGCTTCAAGTCCTCCGGAGAACCGAATGGCATAGTGGTCTGCGTTCCGATGCAGCCCCAGAATGCCAGCTTGTCGCCAAACAACCTCTTCATCCGCAAGGGATCCATGCACTCGGGCTGAACAGGATTAAGAACTTCGACCCCGATTTCAATGAGCTCCGGCACGATTGATTCCATATTCCCGTCGCCATGGTAGAAAATCAGGATCTCCGGGCGAACCTCTTTTGCGGCCTGGATAACGCGCGCCAAGCGGGGTTTGATAGCTTCTCGCCAGAGCTCCGGGCTGATCATCATATTGAGCTGGGTTGCCACATCGTCACCCAGCATGAGCACATCCACCCCGGCCTGTGCGTAACGTCCGGCCATGCCCACGCGCATCCCGGTTATGATGTCCAGCAGAGCAAATGCAATTTCCTCGCCGGACATAAGGTCCATCATGAATTGCTCCATTCCGCGCAGATACCAGGCAACTTCGAAAATCGTCATCTCCATGAATGCCGCGCAAACCAGATCGCGCGCCTTGATCTCGTTCACGGCTTCCGCAGCGCCCTCCCAACGGTATTCGGCGAGAAAATCCGGCCATGGATATTCCCGCACTTGCCGGATATCCGTGAACGCCTGCATCGGATGCAGCATCTCCTGAAAATGAGCGACAGAGCCGGGTGCCCCCATCACCCCCCATTCCGGATTCCAATCCAGCGGCCTCGTTCCGGGCGGGAGTGGCCCGAAGAATTTCGTGAAATCCGTATTCAAGCGGGTGGGCTTCAAGTCCAGGCAGCGAACAGGAAACCCGTAATATTCCTGATAGTCATCGCGGCCCGTGCGGTGCCGGAATTCCTCCAGCAGCGCGGGTGAAAACACGAAATCGAATCCCACCCGCTCGGGCTGCTGGCGGCGGAGTGCGCAGAGAATGTTTTCCCGGCTCGTCATGGCAATTCAGGCAGGACACTGCCGGGGCGGGATATTGGATTCAAAAGAGGACAATTCATAAATTCACTCCAAAGCCGTGCCTTGTGGGATGGCCTGCTCATCCTCCTCGGAAATCATGATGATATTGTCCGCACTGAACCCGTTCCGTTTGAAGATCTCCATATTGGGGACGTGGCATCTCACCCCGTTCCGGATCAGATAAACCGGTCCACGGGCTTGAATGAGATCTCCATCCATCGCAGTCCGGTAGGGCTTCATCGGTGAGCAAACATCGGGGCCCGGAGGCAGGGCTTTCAAAGCGGACTCCGCAATTTTGATCTTTTCCCAGTCGAACCCCATGTCGTTGAAGATTTTTTCGCTTGGGATGTAGCAACGCTTCCCTTCGTGGATGTAATAGATGGCGTCGTTATTTCCCTGAATGAGATCGCCCTCCCGTGGAACAACCGACAATTCTCCGAGGATGATTTTTCCGACTTTATACCGGCGCTGTCCGTCATCGCCCGTAAGGGGAAGCGCGATCACGGGCGTGCCGTCACGTCTGCCGACGGAAACGTAAACATCATACGCACCGGGCGGGGTGATCGGGCCGTTCAAACCGACGATGAATTCGCTGACGTGGCTCGTCAAAGGCGACTTTCCCGGCGACCCAACGCCGAGATCCCGCATGTTCAGACTTTCGTCGGACAACACCGAAATCATGGCCCCCTGACTGTCCTTGAGAGTCAGCGTCATGAAACCTCCGGGATAGCACGGCGCGACCCCGGCGTTCGCCCAAACCGACTCAACCCGGAACCGCTCTCCAATGGCGATCTTCGTCGGCCAGATCAACTCGCGAGGCTGTAAGCGGTATCCGATCCGGCGGTTGATCTGGTCGATTAGATCCCGGTTCTCATCGAATTCGACACGCGGGTTCCAATGGATGGACATATAGCTCGCGTGATAGTCCTCCACGGATTTCAGGAGGAGTTCGGCGCTCCAGGCTCCTTTCTGCTTCGACGGGCCATAGTGCTCATGCTCCAGAATCACAGGCCACTTCGGCCAGAACTCCTGCGCCATCTCGGCATGATGCCACGATCTCGGTGCCGGCTGGACCAGGATGCTGTCATCCCGGAGGGTCACCCCCTTTGAAATCGCGTAATCGGTGAGAGGAAAGTGGCGGCCCGGTTTTTCGTGGCCGACGACGTCATCGCTGATGGCCAGCCGGGTCAGGGGAAAGTATTTCACGTAGAGATCGATGTGCTGGCGAACGATTTTGTCGGCAACCTCGTCCGGTATCTGGCTGCTCATGAAAGTGTGTCCCTCGCCCCAGAGGCCGAAACTTCCGACATCCACAAACGCCACATCGGGATTGCCGTCATACCGCGCCGCCATCGCCGCAAGAAATCGCTCGAGCTTCCCGAGAAAAACCGGATCGCCGAAATTCGGATCCCAGTGAGCGCCATTCTCCACCGGGCCTTTTCCAAATTCATAATATGTTCCCTTCGCACCCGCATTTTTCACCCATTCAGGCGTGGCGAAGCGCATCCAGTTTTCCGAGGTGGTGATCCTGAAGGCAACTTTCCTGCCCTTTGAAATCCACCTCTGCGCCGGGGTGTCCAGCATCGCCCAATTGAAGTTTCCCTCCTCCGGCTCGATCATTGCCCAAGGAACACGAAGATAAACGGTCGAAAGCCCCGGCCAATAGTCAGCCGTATCCCCCGGGGCAAGGTGGGATCCGTAGTTCTTGGGAATATTCGAGTAGTAGTGCATGGTCCATCCCATATCGGGATTGACCAGCGCCCCGCCGGTATCGGACGGACGGACGACAGTCCTCGAATCCTCCTGTGCCTGCGCCGGCCCGGCATGGAGAAGCCCGGCCAGAAGGAGAACTGTAATGAGTGCCCCTCGCTCCAGGGACGGAATCTGATTTTTCCGGCTTCCGTCGGAGTGGGTGGGCTTGTGGATCATGGCCGCTCGATGGCAAGAGCGATGCCCATGCCTCCTCCAACGCAGAGCGACGCAATACCGCGTTTGAAGTTCGAGTCCTCCATGAGGTGCAGCAGGGTGACGAGAACGCGAGTGCCGCTGCAACCGAGCGGATGGCCGAGGGCGATTCCCCCGCCGCGCTGATTCAGCCTTGCCGTGTCCAGTTGCAATTCCTCCGCGCAACCGAGCACCTGCGCGGCAAATGCCTCGTTGATTTCAATCGCTTCCACCTCGTCGAGGCTCCAGCCGGTTTCCCCGCACAGCCTTCGGATCGCGCCCACCGGCCCGAGCCCCATCGTCGCCGGGTCGCAACCGACAGCGGTCGCCGCAACAATGCGCGCGCGCGGCTGAAGCCCGTGCTCCGCCACCGCGGATCCGCCGGCAACAAGCACAAATGCCGAGGCATCGTTGATTCCGGAGGAATTGCCGGCGGTCACTGTGCCAGCCTTGCGGAAGGACGGCTTCAACTGCGCCAGCTTTTCCAGAGTCGTGTCGGCCCGGGGATGCTCATCCGTTTCGATGGTTCCTTCGCGGGTTTTGATGGCGACGATTTCGCGCTGGAACGCTGAGCGGCTGGCCGCCGCGCGCTGCTGGCTGACCAGCGCATACCGGTCCTGCGCCTCGCGGGAAATTTTCAGCAGCTCGGCAATGCGCTCTGCGGTTTCGCCCATGCCGAGATTCAGAACGGGGTCGATGAGCCCATCGGAGGCAATGGCGTCGATGAGCGCGCCGTCGCCCATTTTTTTCCCCCAGCGCAAATCGGTTGCATAATGAGGCGCGCGGCTCATGGACTCAACCCCGCCAGCGAGGACCAGCGAGGCTTCGCCCGCCGAAACGGCGTCTGCCGCCAGGGCAACGGCTTTCAATCCGGACGCGCAGACCATGTTCACGGTGTAAGCGGGTGCACCATGCGGCAGCCCCAGGCGGAGACCGATCTGGCGCGCAACATTCATGCCGCAAGCCGCCTGGATCACGTGCCCGACAATGATCTGATCAATCGCAGGCTTCAGTCCGTCCGGCACGACGGCCTCGGCGACAGGCAGGGCGAGGTCGGCAGGAGCGAGGGATTTCAGCCCTCCGCCGAACCGACCAATCGCCGAGCGGCGCGCCGCAACAAGATAGATGGGTTGGGAGTATTTCATGGTCAAAAGGAGTCAAAACATTCAGCTGGCATGAGGATGCATCGGCCGGGTGCCGGAGGGAAATCCATGAGCGGGTAAATGTGTTCCGCTGCGGAGAGTCCCGGGGCGAGCTCCCGCAACACAAGTCCGTCACGAGTGAGCTCGAACACGGCACGCTCGGTGACATAAAGCACCTGCTGGCCGTTCGCGATCGCCGATGGTCCGTGAAAGCAGACCTGTTGCACCCGCTTGACAAATTTCGGATGAGCCCCCTCCTGCACGATGCGGAGGGAGTCTCCCTCGACGGCCACTTTGAGATTGCCGGCCCGGAATGTGCAGCAGAACACCAACCGCTTGGCACTCTGGGCGATGTTCACAAAGCCGCCGACTCCGGCAAAGCGCCCCGCAAAGGAACTGACATTCACACTCCCCGAGGCATCAACCTCAACCGCCCCCAGCACCGCGATGTCCAAACCGCCGCCATCATAAAAATCAAACTGAGACGGCTGGTCCACGATGGCTTCCGGTGAGCTGCTGCAGCCGAAGCTGAGCCCCGACGCGGGCACTCCACCGATCGGGCCGCTCTCGACGGTCAACGTGAATTCCTCAAGCCGCCCGGCCTCGGCTGCGACGGCCGCAACCGCCTCGGGCAGACCGATGCCAAGGTTGACGATTTCGCCGCGACGGATTTCCATGAGCGCCCGCCGGCCGATGATTTTGCGCTCCGAAAAAGGCAGCGGAGCGGGGGTGCCGCCGGCTGTGCCGGATGTCACATAAGCCTCGTTGAACTGTTCTCCGAACGTCTGGACATGCTGCGATGGTTCAGCGATGACGACATAGTCCACGAGCATGCCGGGCACCCGGACCGACTTCGGATCGTCGATGCTGTCCACAAGGCGTTCGACCTGGGCGATGACGATGCCTCCGTGGTTTTTCGCGGCCTGCGCAATGGAGAGCACTTCTCCAACGATGCCCTCCCGTTCCATGGAGAGATTGCCCCGCCGGTCGGCGCTGGTCGCGCGAATGAGGCCGACATGAACCGGAAACGTGCGGTATCGCAGCCAGGTTTCGTTGTCGAGAGTGATGCGTTCCACAAGCGGCTCGGTGGTGCGGGCGTTCATCCTCCCGCCACTGCTGTACGGGTCGATGAAGGAGTTCAGCCCGACCTTGGTAATGACTCCGGGACGCTTTGCGGCGATTTCCCGAAGCAGCACACAAAGCACACCCTGGGGAAAATTGTAGGCTTCGATTTCGTTGGCAAGCGCAAGCTTTCCCAGCTTGGGAGCAAGGTTCCAATGCCCGCCCACGACCCGCTTCACAAGGCCGGGATGCGCGAGGTGGTTCAGCCCCCGGTCCCCGCGATCACCCTGGCCGGCGGCGTAAAGTAACGTCAGACCTCTCGGGGAACCATTCTCCAGAAAACGCTGTTCCAGTGCGGCGGTGAGCGCCTCGGGGTGGCCGGCTCCGACAAAGCCGCCGACCGCCGCCGTCACGCGGTCCGGAATGGCGGCGACCGCTTCCGCTGCAGAGACAATGCGTGCCAGACCTCTCATGTCGAATGCGGAATTCGGAATTCGGATTGCGGAATAATGAGGCGCGAGCGCGTCGCGAAAACCTGCGGAAAGGGTCTGCCCCCACTCCGCAATCCGCATTCCGCAATCCGCATTCTATTCATCCGCGCCAGCCTCCGTTGACTTCAATGATCTGGCCGGTCACATAGGCTGCAAGCGGCGAGCAGAGAAAAAGGGCCACGTTGGCGACGTCCTCTGTCGCACCAAAACGGGCGAGCGGAACATTTTTCAACATCTCCGCGCGAACGTTTTCAGGAATCGTCGCGGCCATCGAGGTCTCGATGACTCCGGGTGCAATGGTGTTGGCGCGAATGCCCCGGCGCGCGGATTCGCGGCTGACAACCCTCATCATGGCCTGCACCCCGGCCTTGGCTGCGGCGTAGTTCGCCTGGCCAAAGAACCCGACGAGATCCGCAATGCTGCCCATGCTGACAATCGCCCCGCCATCCCGCATGATCTCGAGTCCGAATTTGCAGCAGTGAAAAACGCCGGAGAGATTCACATCGATGACGGCATTCCACTCGTCGAGCGACATCTTGGCCACGCTCCGGTCACGGAGAATGGCCGCATTGTTGATAAGAAAATCGATGCCGCCACAGTGGCGCTTCAACTCCTGCATCATGGCCTGCACGGATTCCGCGCTGGCCACATCGGCCGCAACGACGAGCGCGCTTTGCGGGCGGATCTGCTCGAGCGCGGCGGCAAGTTTCCCTGCGTCGTCGCGGGTCGTGCCGACATCGGGGTGGTTGATCGCGACGGTTGCGCCGGCCCGGTGAAAAGTGCGCGCCATCTCCGCGCCGATGCCCTGCGAGGCGCCGGTGATCAAAGCGACTTTTCCGGTGAGATTGATTTCGATGCTCATATGGTTTGATAAAAACTCAGCTTCGGCCCGCCTGGTCAGAAGTGCCCAGCCTCTCCGCCTACCTCAAATTTTCCCCCTTAAGAATGGCCTCCATGTCCTCGTCCGAGATTTTGATGATATTTTCCACCTTGAACCCGTTTGCATTGAACACCTCCATGTTGGGGATGGCGTGGCGCACGTCGTTGCGAATGACAAAAACCGCGCCGCCAGCCTGGATAAGATCTCCCTCTTGAGGTGTTTTGTAGGGTTTGACGGGAGCAACGAATATCGGCCCTTCGGGAATGGCATTCATCTCTTCTTCAGATATTTTGATGACGTTCGCCGCCTTGAATCCGTTTGCCTTAAACACGTCGATGCTCGGAATACCGCAACGCTTGCCAGCGCAAATGACAAATACAGCGTCGCTAGCCTGAATGAGGTCTCCTTCTTTCGGGTTGTTGTAAGGATCGGCAATCAGGTTAATGGAGGCTGCAAGCAGCAGCAGTGGGAGTAGGAGCTTGGTTTTCATAGTTTGGTATTTACTGGGAATAGGCAATTGTTCAGCCGGGATTCGCACGGTATGGGCAGGCATAGATCATTCGCCCTTCTTGGGCTTGTAGGGAGGCGCGGTGGGGTCTTCGGTAGGGCTCCCCTGCCAGAGCGGATCGATATTCTTGGCATTCCACCCTTCCCATGCCTTGGTGAGCTCGGCGACGATTTCCGGATTTTTTTCGGCAAGATTGTTGGTCTCGCCGATATCCTTGGACAAGTCGTAGAGCTGCCAGCCGCTCTGGGTTTTCGTTACGAAGTCGCGCCAGTCCTCCAGCTTCCAATTGCCCCTGCGGATTGCCTTTTGAGGACCGAGGCGCCAGCAGAGGAAGTCGTGCGGACTGCCGGATTTTTTTCCTTCGAGAAAAGGCAGGAGGTTCACTCCATCGAGGTTGGATTGAGCCGGAATCCCGGCGACGTCTGCAGCCGTGACGGCGATGTCGAGGGAGATCACCGGTTCTTCATAGATTTTTCCCGCAGGAAGTTTGCCTGGCCAGGAGACAAGGAACGGGACCCTGATGCCGCCTTCAAGAATCTGGCCCTTGTTCCCCTGCAGCGGGGCGTTGTTGCCGGTATTGAAGGAGAGGAAGGGCTTCCGTCCCGCGCCCCCATTGTCGCTGAAGAAGAAAACCAGCGTGTTCTTTTCGAGGCCTGCCTGCCGCAAGTGCTCCATGACACGGCCCACATTGTCATCCAGACCGATGAGCAGCGAGAGATAGCCCCGCCGGTCGGGATCGGTGACGGAAGCAGGAACGCGGTCACCGTATTTTTTAAGAACCTCCAGTGGGGCGTGAACGGCATTGTAGGCGAGATACAAAAACCACGGCTTATCCGGATGTCGGTCCATGAAACCAATAGCCTCATCGGTAAAAACATCCGTCGTGTAGCCGTTGAGCTTTTGCAGCTCCTGCCCGCAGTAAATCATGTTCTTGGAATACGCGGCTTCGAATTGTGGCTTGGCATCCTCGCTCAGCAGGAAGTTGTGTTGCGCGCCAAGAAACCCGAAGAAATCGTCGAATCCGCGGACCTGCGGGAGAAAAGCCGAGGTGAACCCTAGATGCCATTTTCCGACAGCCCCCGTGGCGTAACCCGCACCCCGCAGGTGATCGGCGAGCGTCCGCTCATCCGCAGGAAGACCGAGCTTGGTTTCATCGCCAACGCGTGGATTGTTCTCGAAGCCGAAGCGTGTCTGATACCGTCCGGTCATGAATCCTGCGCGGGAAGGTCCGCAGATGGGAGCCGAGACATAACCGTTCGTGCAGCGCACTCCGGAGGCGGCGAGCGCGTCGATATTCGGCGTGGGAATGTCCCTGCCTCCATGCACCCCGATGTCACCATAGCCGAGGTCGTCGGCGAGAATGACAAGAATATTAGGCTTGGTATCTGCGGCCTGCATAGCTCCAGCCAGGAGGAGGCTACCAAGAACGATATGAAGTGTTGGTTTCATGGGATGAGTTGCCTGTCGTTTCACTTTTTTGGAGGTTCATCGACTGCTGCGAGGTCCTTCATCGCCCGGATCGCGAGGAGCTCGCAGTTGAACCACATCGGGCCGGGGTTTTGCATGACCCATGTTTGGTAGCGGCCCGGGGCTTTCTTGTTCGACTGCGTGCGGGTGAGCGTGCCGGCCAGAGCCTTTGCTTTTTCCAGATAGAGGCGGTCGCCGGTGGCGCGGTAGGCGGCGACATACATCTGGATCAGTCTGGCGGAACTGGCATTGACGGGTGCATAGCAACGGTATTGCTCGAGCACGCAGGGCAGCAGCCAGGTCTTTGATTTTGCGCCAGCCTCCCCGTCGGGATTCTGCTCCTTGGGACTGGCAACCGGAGGCTGCGCCCACATGACGAACTGATCTTCGGCAAAGCGGATCAGGTCAAGGGCCAGAGCCCGCTTCTCCGGATCATCAGGAGCGGATTTCAGGAGGTGGATGGCGAATTGTCCGGCGTCGTGCTTGGTGAGGTTTTCATAGGGAGGCAATGGTTTCACGTCCTCGAACTGTCCCTGCCAGTTCCATGTGCGCACAGGATTCTTCATGGTCCACGCGATGGCTTTCTCGCGAACCGCGTCGAAGCGGTGATCCCCCGTCACCCGCTCGAGTTGATCCAGAAAATCGATCACCAGCGACGGGATGAGAATGTTGTCGGTGACCGGCTTGCCATCCTGAGGTGAAACGAACATCAGCCAGCTTCCCTCCGGCAACTGGCGCTTCTCGTAGGTCTCCGCAATACGCACGGCCGCATCCAGATATTTCCTGTCCTTGGTCGCCGCGTAAACATCGAGATAATACATGCCCGTTTCCGCACCTCCGAATGTCATGTAATGGTTCGCATCCATGTGCCCCTTGAGCTGGTCGTGGAACATCGTGGGATGGTAAAGCGGAGGGTGAAAAGCCCATTCGTCCTGTTCCGGAAAGCTGATGCTCATGAGGTAGTCCGCCGCGCGGCGCGAAGCCTGCAATGCCTCCGCCGCATCGGCAGGAGGCGGAGTCTGGGATGCGTAGATAGCCAGAACCGCCGCAGCCGAGCCAACGATTTTCGAGGGGTAGCGGTAGAGCGGAAATTTCTCGTCGGGCTTTCCAGTGGTGAACCAGCACTGCAGATCCGGCGAATGCACCAGCGTATCGAGAGCCGTCCGCGCGCTTTCGCTCCAGGACATCGCAGCGGGCGGATATTCCTTTCCAATCACGGCCGCCCGGTGGAACACCCGTGTCATCGGCTCGCATACCGGCGCTCCCTGCTCGTCCAGGGCAACAACCGTCAGCGTCGCCTTGCCAGTGGGGACTTTTGTCCAGACGGGTGTCAGCGGCATCCAAGGCTTTGCGGAGGTGAACGCAAGGGGCTCGCCGGCCTTAGGAGTCACCGTGAACCGATAGGATTTAGCACCGGGCACCTCCTTGAAATCAAATGCCGGAGCAAATTGGAATTGAACCGCCATCCTGTTCCAGAACGGAACCTCGCCCGGAATGCCAGGCCGAACGGGAACCGCCGTTTCTTCGATGGCGCGGGCCCGGAGCTTGGGATCGGTTGCCACCATCGGGCCGGGCTTAGGAGTTTCGGCGGCGAAGGAGGTGCCGCAAAGGGCAGCGAGAAAGAAGAAGATTTTCATAGGGGACAAACCTGATCCATTACGTCGGCTTAATCCGTGAAGCCACTTCCATGACCAGGTTTTTTGCATTGTGGTGGAACAGTGCGGCGATGTCATCACGGGAAAGCCCGGCGACGGTTGCCGCCTGCCGGATGGCGCGGAGCTCCTCATTCAGGAACGAGGTGAACTGCAATTTCCCCTTCTCGTCGCACAGGGCCAGTGACCAGGGGCGAGGGGTGACATAGGTATACTGGTGGTTGATCTCGACCGCCTTGCCCTGCGCGAGCGCGATCGGGATATCCGACCCGAACAGCACCTTTCCAATCGGAACCTCACGGAACAGGTAGGCCATCACCTCCCAATGCTGCACCATGGCGAGATCGAAGTAGAGATTAGGAAATTCACGCAGGTCGTCGAGGAAACCGGTGATGCCGCGCAGGTAGTAGGCGCGGCCGACATGGGCGAGAATGATTTTTGCTCCCGGCCAGCGGGTGCAAAGCTCGCGGATCTGGCGGCGGTTCAGTGGATCTTCGAGCCGCTTCGAGCGCGGGATGTGGAGCATTACGATCAGCCGGAGCTCGTGCGCGATCTCCATCGCCCACTCGGGAAGCATCTCTGGGATCTCGGCGTTCGGAACGTCGGAAGGACGCGCGTAATCAGGATAGGGCTTGAGGCCAAGGAACCCGTGGCGGCCGATGTCAGCCCGGACCTTTTCCGCGCTGTCTCGGTGCGGGTCGAGCAGCCGCAAAGGGAAAAACCGTTTGAAGTCTGCAGCCGAGCCGACATACGCATTGTTCCGCTCGGTGTTTAATTTCGGATCCGGCCAGCCGAAGCAAAGTGCGCCGGTTTCACGGCCCGGAAACGCAATCCTCAAATCCTCGGAGAGTTCGTCGTAGGTATAGGATGTGATCGGCACCCCGCCACACGAGAACGGACGGTCGGGAAGAAATCCGTCCGGCGGCGCAATATGGACATGGGCATCAAAGATCTTTTCCGGAAGAAAGTCTTCGAGTTCCTCACTGATGACGGCAAGGTTGGCATCCCGTTCGACGGCGGTGTTCCAGGCATTCATGGATTTGTCAGGTGATGTGGCAGTGTTCGATTTTTAGAAATGCACAGAAGGCGGCCAGCGCGTCGAAGTGTCTTCCGTAGACGAGCACGCCGTGGTGAGTGCCGCCGAGATGGGAGAATTCCTCGAGGAAGCGCGGGAGGCGGACCTTCGGGCGGACCCATGATCTCACCCACCGGTCGAGACCGGGATGGGTGCCATCGGCCAAGATCTCGACCTCCGCGGTGATCAGGCGGAAGGATCCTCCCGGACCCGGAGCAAGGTTCACGTAGGTCGCCTTGCCCGGACGCAGCGCACAGGCCAGAGCCGCCGGGTTGAGAGCCGGAGTGAACGGGAAATCCTTCTCGTGAAGCAGGGGGCGCTCCGCGGCCTCGGCGTGGTTGATTTCTCCCATATGAGAAAGGAAAAGCG